>Ga0116153_10000130_pt1 | contig 115521 bp, 122 predicted proteins | sample AD_UKC028_MetaG_FD_89896 | JGI IMG/M metagenome (GOLD analysis project Ga0116153, IMG submission 89896) | Active sludge microbial communities of municipal wastewater-treating anaerobic digesters from USA - AD_UKC028_MetaG | ecosystem: Engineered > Bioreactor > Anaerobic > Digestate | place...
ATCCATTGTAGAAATTACTATTCCTTTTTCTTCTTTTGTATTCATGATGTCACTTTTTTAAATATTTTTTTCTCTGTATAATCAATTGATCTTTAAATTTTAAATCCATTTTGTGTTTTAAAAGATTTAAAACTAATTCAACATAGTATTTATTTCTATTTTGTGTATCAGTGCCATATCTTGATTCTGCATGATGGGCAAGCGCATTTAGTATGTCGTTTGCACAGGCAATTTTACTTCTTTTTTTAAAATCTAAAGTTTTTGCAAAATCCATATCCATTGGTATTAAACTACCATCCCTGTGCTCTGTAAAAAGATCTGCTAAAAAACCTAAAGACCCCTCTTTAATAAAACCTTGTTCTCCAAGCTTTAATATATTCCAAGTATATTCTGACATATTAAATTGTGTGTGATTAACATCATTGTTTTCTTTAAATTTTGATTTACCTTCTTTAACAAATGCTTGAGAGACGACAACCCATTCTGGTTCTTTTCCTTTCTCTTGAATTTTAACCATCGCCATCTTTGGTATCATCTTTGCTTTTCCAATTTGACGATTTGGAAATGCAACATCGTGTTCTAATTCTATCTTTCTTAAAATATCAATAAACTGTTGATATTTTCTTGCATCGTGATCTGTCATTTTTAATTCTTCAAAAATTGGAGTAAATCTTTTAATTGCAACTCTTTTTTTTGACCCGTTTTTAAATTTCACTTGACCAAGAAATATTTCTCCATATATTCCTTCTCCAAGTTTTAGTGGTTTTCCGGTTTTATCTTTAGAAACCTTTAATTCACTTATAAAAGAACTAGGGAAATGAGAAGGATCAAATTTCTCATTTGTAACTCTGTGTCTAACAACTTTTAATTCTGGATTTACTGGTGGCTTTCTAATCGTTACAAGTCTGTGCATTAAAATTATCACCTTATATAACTTGCAGGTGCTTCTTTTTTCTTCTCAAGTTCTTTAATTTTTTCTTGTATCTCTTGGAATGATTCTTCTATCTTTTTTGCTTGAACATCTATTTTTTTCATATCTACTTTAAAATCAAAAAGATCACAAATAACCCCAAGCACACTTCTTGCAGAACCCTGATCTCCAAAAATTAGTTTTTGATCTGTTTCTCCCATAAAACAACAGCCAGGAATCTTGTAATTGTAGTATGCAATTCCAATTAATAATCCTGCGACTCCAGAAATTAAAGTATCTCCTTGAGTGTCATCAAAAATAACATTATTAATTTTTTTCTTTTTTAATTTTTCTTTTGTTTCTTTATCGCTTGTTACTGCAAGAACTCTTGGCTTCTGATTTAAACGCTTTTCTCCAATATTAAGCCCTGCAAAAGTATAGATTTCTTTTACTCCTTGCTTTTTACAAAATTCTGTTATGCTTTCTGAAAACTCATAATGTTCTTGACTGTTTGCTACATTTGAAAGATTTGGTTGAACTGGTCCAACTAAAAATAAATAATCTCTTGTTTTTCCTTTGTATAAAAATATTTGATCAGAAATTAATTCTAATGTAGAACTTTTTGCATGAACTGCTGGCGGAAAAGTGTCTGAAATAACTGTTGCATATTCTATTGCTTTTGGTTTTAATTCTCCTTGTAAATAATCAACTGCAATCTTACCAACTAAACCAATACCTGGAAGACCAACAAGCATTACAGCATTTCTTAATTTCTGTTGTTTAATAACATTTATTTTTGTAGTCATTTTTTATCACATTAATTCTTAGATTTATCTGATTGGGTATATTTAAAGCTTGAACCTTTAAGTGCCTTTTCTAAACTTACAATAATTTCGTTAATCTTTTTAGATGCAAGTTTATAATCTTTAGCAGTAACACTTAATTCATATTTTCCAGAAGCAACGTAAATTATCTGTGTTTCTTGATTTTCAGAAATTACTTTAGATAATGCTTTTTTTATAATTTCTATTCCATTCTCTGAAGAATTTGATATTTCTAAAATCCCTGTTATTTTCTTATCTTTAACACTTATGCTTTTGTTAAGAATATCAAGAAGCTTTGTTTCATATTTTTTATTAATTTCAGGATAGTATTTTATTCCATATTTTAAAATATTTACAAAACCAGTATATAGACTTGCATCTTTTTCTAGAATTGGTTCAGCGACATCTCTCCAAACCTCGTCTTCACTTAAAGATAGTTCTTTTGCAACAGCAGACAAAAGACTTTGAGCTCTTTTAAAAAGTCTATAATCAGATATTTTTCTTTTTTCTTCTGCAGAAGTCACTCTATTAAAGGAAAGATCAATTTGATTTTTATAGGTATCAATATGTAAGACTTTACCTGCTCTTATTTGGTTTAGTTTTACATGGTTGTGTATATTTTTAACCCAAGTTGAAGAAACTTGAGAAACGTGTACAAATGCTTCAATGTTATCATACTCTAAAAGAGAAACAAAAACACCATAATCATTTATTTTTGTAATTTTACAAATTACTACATCTGAAATTTTAGGATAATCTACCATTATTTAATCACATCTATTCTATTTTTTTTACTATATTTTTTGAAAACAATATTGTGAAAATATTTTCTGGAATCTCACAAACATTATCTTTATCAAAAGGGCCATATTCTTTCATATCTGATCCAATAAATGAAGGGATATTAGATAATGCAATAACCTTTATTAAGTTTGATTGCTTATCGGCATTTTTTGTTTTAGAGCCAAATAATCCATCAGTGTATTCTGCCTGTTTATCTAAAAGTTTTAAAATATCTTTAACAAAATCAATTTCAAAATCAATTAAATTGTCTTCACTAAAGTCTTTTGTTCTACTATAAGTTAAACAAAGATTTAAGCACTTCTTAAGTCTTATCTCTCTAATTTTATTTACTGTTTGTTTTAAGGTTTCAAACTTCTTTAAATCAACTTGAGAAAGATTTTCAATAGCACTAACATATTTTGATTTTTCTTGAGTAATAAATTTTTTTAATTCTTTATAAAAAGAGGGATTTAGTTTTGTTAATTTTGGAGACTTGGTTTCAAGTCTATAAATTTTAGAAAGTTCATCGTAATCAATTGTATATTCATTCATTTTGCTACCCCTTTTAATAATAAATAAACACTTACTGCTTCTGGTAAATCTATTTTTTCTCCAATATTGTATGGTCCAAATTCTTGATCTATTAATCTGAATTTATTAATCGGCCTTGTAATCTCTACTTTTTTTGTTTTATCTTCTCTAAAGATTATTGAATCACTTAATGGCTCAAATCTTTCTAAATCTTCTCTTGTTTTAATTGTATTTGATAGAAACCCTGTTCCCCCGTGAATGGTATTAGGCATCCTCATTATTTTATAGATATCACTTGAAGACATTGGGTCAATTCTAAATGTTGTTACATCTTGCTTCACAAATTCGAATAAATCTTGCCAAAAATCTACGAGATTTTTTTCTCCCGTAGGTGCCCAAATAATTCTTTTGGGTCGATTTTTGTTAATATCTGTATCTTCATATACTTTTATATCCCATTTGTTTTTAATAGTTTCTTTTTGAAGCATAATTTTATTAGATTTATTTACATTATACCCTAAATTTTTCATTAACCATTCTTTTGTTAAATTATATATAATTTGCTGCATTTTCTCTATAAATTTCTTCTGAAACCAGTTTTCTCCTATAGGACCTCTCATTTTTTTTAAATCAAAACCCAACATTTCAATATCAAGACTTTTACCTTGAATATAGTTCATCATCTGTAAACGAGAAGATTTTGATAAAGGAATTATAGATTTGTCTGTTACTCTTAGATGATATCCTTTTGAACCAGAGAAAGACACTACAAAACTTTTAGGGTCAAGATTAAAATCTGTTTCTAAAAAATCCATTAATCTTAGGGTTTCGTTTTTAGCATGACCCAAGCATTTATCACAAACCCACTCAGTAATTTCTGTCTTTCCTTGACACTTTGGGCAAATATCCTTGTGACCGTTTCCAAATTCCCCACAGGCCTTACAAAACCACACGTCGTGTTCATTTTTACAAGGCAAATCAAAGTCGTCAGCATCAAATTCATAAACTATGTCTGCACCAAATAACTCCTTGTTCTCCATTGGTCGTCTATCAGGAAACTTATAGTACCCAACAGAATAAGAAACAAAAAAAGGAGTCTTTTCAACTAAATATTTATTTAAACCAGAGATATCTCTAAAAGAAAGATGTCTTGAACTTATTTTTTTACCATATTCTCCAATGCCAACCTCTCTTGTTTCTATTGCTATAGGACTTGTTACTGGATTATTTCTATAATAATTTTTAAACAAATCTCTTAAGTAAGAAACAGTATATGGATTTGTATCAAGTTCTCCCATATATAATATATAGAAAACAAGTATTTTAAAGGAATAAGGAACTCATCTAAATTATAATTTCTTTAATTTTTCATAAACAAAAATATTGGGTTTTATGCCTAATTTTCTAGCTAATCTTTTGGCTTCTTTTTCTCCACCAACATAATCAAATAATTTTTGTACATTTCTTGGATATCTCCATTTTTCAAATTTACTTAGCCCAATTAGTAATTCTTTAATTTTTTCTTTTGGTGGTGCTTTAAACCCCTTAGACATAAATCTAATACAGGCAAATAAATTTGCAGGATGTTCTATAGAATTTACTCGCAATTGCTTATTTTTTAAATCTTTCAAAGAACCTGTAAGCTTTATTGCATTTTTATACCAATTTTTGGAATCTATATCTTTTATAGAAATTGCAAAACCATTAATTGTAAAATTTGCATGTTTCTTAAGATTGTCTAAGACGTGCCTATCGGTTGCAAAATTAATATCTAATATAACATAATCTGAAAAATTATCTTTATCTGGTTTGGATACCTTCTTCTTTTTTAAAGTAATGTGTGTTTTTCTTTTCATTTTACCATAAACAAATCCGTGAGCTCTTAAATTCTTAATAAATTGTTCTCTATTGCCAGAATACCAAATATCATAATCTCTTTGAGGCAATTCTTCTTTAAATATTTTATAATAAAATGAATTTCGGCTAGCTCCACCAATCATATATGCTTTTGCAGTTTTTGGAATTGACGCTTTTACATCCTTAAGTATTTCTGCAGTTTTTGAGTCCTGCATAAAGATTGGCAAATTATTCATTTTTATCCCTCTATTATTTTTGAAACACCATCGTTTTCTTTATCTCTTTCAATTATATATTTAGATGAATTTACTGCATCTAAAAGTTTAGAATCGTGAGTTACAATAAATATCTGATCAACTAATTCTGGAAGATCTTTTTCAAGTATTATAGAAATATTTGCTATGGTCTTTGTATCCAGATTGTGTGTTGGTTCATCAAGTATTAAAAGACCAAGTTTTTTTGTTAAAGACAAAGCTATTGCAACTCTAATACTAAGAGCCGCACACGTTCTTTCTCCTCCACTTAGAAGGCCTTCAACTCTAATCCAATTATTATCTAGTGTTTGAACTTCAAGAACATAATCGTTTTCTGCTTTCAATCTTGCAGAAATATAGTCTGTATAAGGATAAACTTTTGGCCAAATCAACTCTAGAGTTTTATTAATATTATTTACTAATACAGTTCTTAAATTATTTTGACTTGATTCTGCAGCCAAAGTAAAATAAGAAACATTTTGCAGGTGTTTATCTAAGTTATCTAGTTTTATCTTAATTTTATTTTCATCTTCTTTTAACTTTGTATATCTTTCTACATTTCCTTTTAGATTCTCTTCTTGTTTCTTTAGATTTTCTTCTTGAGATTTTAAGTATTCAAATTTAGTTTCAAGATTTTTATAATCAGTATAAAGTATTAAATAATTCTCTTCTGAATAGTTTAAATCTAAAATGGCTCGATTTAAAGAATCTAATTTGCTTTCAATTTCTTTTTTCTTTTCTATTAATTGATATTGTTCTAGAAGAGCTATAGTATTTGAATATTGGTCTTGAAGAGGTTGGGTGTCTTTTTTTTCAGGCAATTCTTTTACTTTTAGATTTAATTCTTGAATAGTTTTGTTGAAATTCTCTTTTTTCTTTTCAATCTCTAAAATCTTTTGAATCACAATTTCATTTTCTTGGGCTTTTTTTTCTTGAATTTTTAATTCTTCTTTTCTTGTAAGTTGTTGTTTCAAGATATCATTTAAATTTAATAATTGTGTGCTTTCTTGTTTTTCTTGATTTTGTTTTTCATTCAATTTTAAAGTGATTTGCTCTTTACTTAACTTAGAATCACAGACTGGACAATTTGAAAATCCTTTTTTTAATTCTATTATTGATTTTTTCAAATCATTGATTATTGCAGTCTTTTCTGCAATATTTAATTGCATTTCTGAAATTTTTAATTCTAATTCTGTCTTTTCTGCATTAATTTTATTTATATCCAATTGAATTTTTTTTAGCTCAAGTGCTTTTTGTTCTGTATTTAATAAATCTTGTTGTTCTAAATAAAAATGCCTTTGATTTTCTAAATTTCTTTGCATTAAAATAACTTTCTTGTTTTCTTCTTCTATTTCTTTAATTTCTTGTTCTAATATAATCTTTTTTTCTTTTAGACTAGACACATTATCAGATATTTTAAAATCATCTTTAATTTGTAAGACTATTTCTTTCTGTTTTGCCTCTAGAATGTTTTTTTCTGTGATTTTGTTTTCATAAATTTGTTTTTTCTCTTTTATTTTCTTGTATTCTTGTTCAAGAGTTTGTTTTAAAGTTATTTGCTCAGAAATTTGATTAATGATTTTTTCTTTTTCGGTAATTAGGCTTTTTAATTGCAATTCTATTTCTGAATAATTAAATGCAGAAATCTGCTCAGTTATCTGTTTATATAAAACTGTGTTCTTTTCTTTATCAAACGAAATCAACCTAGACAATTCACGAGAATTCACTTTTATGTTTTCTAGATTACTTATGCCAAATAAAGAATCAAACTGTTCTTTTCTTTTCCCTGGAGCAATCTTTAGAAAATAATCTATTTCATTTTGTTCTGAATAGACGATTTTTATAAAAAGATTATAATCAATACCTAAAATATCAGACACTTTTTCATTAACATCTGTTTGTTTTGGCCCAGCAACCAATCTATCATTTAAATATAATTTTGCATTATTTGTTTTTTCTGTAAATATTTCTCGTTCAATCTTGTACTCATTATTTTCATATTCAAAAATAAGAGTGATTTTAGAAAAATCTTTTTTTACTGGTTTAAACATTATTGTTTCAGAAATTGTTAATTTCTTTGTTTGAAGTGCAGGATATGTTCCATAAAGTGCAAAACAAATTGCATCAACAATACTTGACTTACCAGCTCCAATCTTTCCTACAAATATATTTGTGCCTTTTGAAAAATTTATAATGGAATTATGATGTGTTTTCCAATTTTCAAGCTTTAAAGATTTAAGCATAATAATATTATGCAATAATTAATTTAAAAAATAACCCATTAAACCATAAAAAAGCAATCAAAATTAACAAAAACACAAAAAAAAGAGTAATTGATTTTTATAAAGTACTTTAACTCTTTAATTATTATGATAAAAAAAATACTATATGAAAAACGCGGGCAAATATCTGCAGAAATGATTATTCTTTTAGCTGCAATTGTTGCTATTGTTCTTGTAATAATTACTCAACTACAGAAAACAACTGCAAAAGCGAATAAAACAGTAGAAGGCACAGCAGATAAAATTTTTGATAAAATCGATGACATAGAATGACTAAAGGATTTGTAACTATTGAATATGTATTGATATTTGCTGGGATTTTATCAATTCTAGCAGTCATTAGCACAGTAATAATAACACTTTATTCTAGAAATTTAAATGCTATTGATAACTATAGGCTAAAAGAAAAATGTAAGGAGATAAATCAAACAATAGAATTTTTTGAACTTATGCCTGAAGGATTAAAACAAATCGAGCTAAATAATTTATTTGAATGGAATATAGAACAAAAATTATCAACAAAAATTATTTTAAAAAATAAACAAAAAGAATGTTTGATTTTTTCTAGATTAAATTTAATATCAGTAACGCACATATCCAAAAATTATAAACTCACTATTTCTAAACAGAACAATAATTTAAATATTAGTTGATGTATAATAACTTATATGGAACTATACGAAATAATGCACATATTGTTTTTTCCTGGAATAATTATACATGAAACAGCACATGCTTTGGCCTGTTTATTACTTAATGTGCCCATTAAAAAAATTAAATTTCTAGGAAAAAATGGAGGCTATGTTATTCACGAAGACTGTAGAACAGATAAAATTATTATTATTGCATTATTTCCTTTTCTTTTTAATATTCTTATTTCTCTGTTATGTGCAAGAATATATCTTTTAAGTTTTGAACCATTTATTAAATTATTAATGGTCTGGATCGGCGTTTCTTCTCTTTTATTTAGTATACCAAGCGACAAAGACTCAGAAAATGCTTTTGTTGCCATAAAAAAGACCTATACAATAAAGCAAAGTTGGGGTTTATTTCTTTTAAAAATATTATTGAGTCCTTTAGTTCTTGCAATTCTTATACTCCTTGGAATATTTAAGATTTTTGATAAATTTATAGCAATTAGGCTAATTTTAATAGCAATCTGGTTATTTTTGTTTATTATCTAAAAAGAAATAATATTTAAACCTAACTAACTAATAAATATATAGAATAGACCTTATTTTATGTAAGTTTTTTCAAATTTATGAGATGTGAATTATGGTAGCAAAATTAACAAAATATGAAGTAACCAGATTAATATCTGCAAGAGCACAACAAATATCTTGTGGAGCACCCCCACTTGTTAAAGTGGATAAGACTAGTACAGCATATTCAATTGCAAAAGATGAATTTGAAAATAAAACTATGCCATTAGCAGTAATAAGAAACATAAATAATGAAAAAGTAGTAATAACTGTAAGTTAAAATTAAAGAGGAAAGAGATTATTATGGGTAAAGCAATGTCAAATAAGATAAAAGCAAAAGCAAGAATAATATTAAATGAATTTAAATCAGATTTTGGAACAGACTATGTAAAAAACAAAGATTTCATAAAATCAATGAATCTACCATTATCTAAATTAACAGTAAACTTAATGTCTGCTTATATTACTAGATTTATGAAAGCAGAAAAGAAAGAACAAGATGCATTAAAGATCAAAGTTGATCCAAATACTGCAATACCAACTAAAAAACCAATAAATAAAACAATAACACACTAAATTTGTGTTATTTTCTTTTTTTTAATTATAAGCAAATCTAAGATTTGCAATAATTCCACCAAATGATTTAAGTGCTTTGTGTGTCTCGTGTGAATTATCTACAATGTGCACTTTCATTTTTTGTTTTTCTGCTTTTTTAATTAGTTCTGAAATCTTATCTAAATCTTTCTTCCACAATTCTTCTGAAACAAGTATTGTTTCTATTGCTCCAAAATCAACAGCATTTTCAATTTCCTTTAAACCATAGATTGCTTTTTTATTATCTTTTCCTAGGTTTTCTAAGAAATCATCAAATATTTTTTGTTCTTTATACACTATTGAATTTGTAAAAAATCTAGAAACTTCTTGTTTTTTGAAAAGTTCCCTAATAGATGCTTTTTCTGTATTAGATATATTTATTTCAAGAATCTTTAAATTATTTAGCTTTGATTTTAAGAATGCAGAAAATTTAGATTTGGTATTTCCTGGCCCCGCAATAATTATTTGAGTGTCATATCTAGAAACTACATCTAAAATCTCTTTAAAATAATCAGAATAATCAAAATCAGAAGAATATCTTTTTCCGTGTTTGCCTGAGTTTATTTTTGTTATGTCTGTTGTACCTGTATTTGTCAATTGGAAAATGCTTGCCTTTTCATCATCTAAAGTAATCAAAATAACAGATTGCTCTAAAGAAGAATTGGAATTAAGTAATTCTAATTGATGCTCAAAAAAATGCTCTTTAATTAATGTATAGGACTTATTAAATTGTATTTCTAAAGTGTGATGTTCTCCAATGGGTGCAAGTTCAGTTGGTTTACTTTCAATAATTTTACCTGTAAATCTTAACGAAGTCATATCTTTAGAAAAATCAAACTTTTCTATTTCTATTGAAACAAAAACAGGCTTTCTTGCAGATTCGTCATCATTTTCATTTCCTCTTGTTCTTCTATAAGATTGCCCAGAGATTTTATCTTTAACATCAGTAATTGATTTAATAATCCATAAATCTTCTAGATTCTGCGGAACAAAAACAAGTTTTCCATTTTTATCTAAAGATATTATATTCATATTAATCTTCAATAATCTAAAAGATCTTCTGCCATATATTCTGGAACTTTTTCATCAAGTAATTTTAATATTGTTGGAGCAACATTAGCAATTGAAAGCTCTTTATCCGTTCTTAATTTATGTTCTTTTTTTGAAACAACAATAAATGGAACTTTGTTTAAACTGTGAGAAGTGCTTGTTTTTCCATCAGGTAGAAGCATTTCATCACAATTACCGTGATCTGCAGTGACAATGACTGTTGTGTTATCAAGATCAACTTTTTTAAAAATAATTTCAAGACACTGATCTACAGTTTCCATTGCTTTTATTGCAGCAGAAATATTTCCTGTGTGTCCTACCATGTCTCCATTTGCAAAATTTACAACTGTTAACTTATAATCTTTGTTTAATGTTTCTAAAAGTCTTGAAGTAATAATCTTTGCAGACATTTCTGGTTTTAAATCATATGTTGAAACACCGGGAGATGGCACTAAAATTCTATCTTCTCTTTTATTTGGGTGCTCATCACCTAAATTAAAAAAATAAGTAACATGTGCATATTTTTCAGTTTCTGCTATTCTTAATTGATTATATCCTAATTTTGAAATAATCTGACCAAGACCTGGTTGTTGTTTTAAAGGCGGAAATAATACTTTTATATTTTTAAATTTAGAATCATATTCTGTAAATGTAATAAAGTTCACGCTCATCTTTTTTGTTAAGAAACTATCAAAAGATTTATCTACAAACATTCTTGTAAACTCTCTTGCTCTGTCGCTTCTAAAATTAAAAAAAATCATTGTGTCTTTATCTTTAATTAATCCATTTTCATTAAATAAAGTTGGAATTAAAAATTCATCTGTTACTCCTTGAGAATAACTGTTGTCTATATATTTAACAATATCGTTTTCTCTTTCTCCTATTCCATTTACAATCAAATTATATAATTTCTTTTGTCTATCCCAACGATTATCTCTGTCCATTCCATAATATCTTCCACAAATACTAGCAATCTGCACTTTTGGAGTTAATTTTATTCTTTCTTGCAATTTAGAAATATATTCTTTTGATGAATTTGGAGAAGTGTCTCTTCCATCCGTAAAGATATGCAAATATACTTGAGAAATATTATTGTATCTTGAAACTACTTCCAATAAGGTAAATAAATGATTTATAGAAGAATGAATTCCCCCATCACTTAATAATCCAGCAATATGTAGTGCTTGAAATCCTTTTATTTTAGATAATTCGTCATTTAATATTTGATTTCTGTAAAATTCGCCATTGTTTATTGCTTTATCAATTCTTACAATTTCTGAATCAACTACTTTCCCGGCACCAAAAGTAAAATGTCCAACTTCTGAAGACCCCATTTGTCCTTTAGGAAGCCCAACAAATTCTTCGCTTGCTCCAAGAGTAATATTTGGATATTCTTTTAATAATTTATTAAAACAAGGCGTATTTGCCTGAGTAACGGCGTTACCAGGATAATCTTTGTTTATTCCTACACCATCTAAAATTAAGAACAAAATCTTATTATTGTTCTTCTTTTTTTTAAAAACATTTAACATACATAATCACGTCTATTTAATTATCTAGGCTTTGATTTAAAAGATTTACTTTTCATCTTTTTTTCTTAATAGTTGTAGAGGGTGTTTAACCTTACAATCTTTAACACACAACCCATTTGATTTTAATGTTTCACAATTTGCAACAGAATATTTTTTTTCTAAAATTTTTTTTATCTGATATCCTGCAATTTTTTCATCAAAATTAGGAAGGTGCCTATAGGCCTCTAAAACTTCTTCATAAGTATATCCAACACCACAAAGAAAAACAGCTAAATGATAATTAGCAATGTGAGATAATTTCTGACCAGATAACAGATCATTATAAAGTTTATCAAAACAAGGAGGGAATTCTCCAATATTTGGTTTATTTATATTAAAATCTTCTCTTTGTCTTTGAACCAAAGCATATTTTTCTTTAATCTTATTTGATAATTCAACAACAGATTTTGGAAGTTCTTTCTTATTAATCTCTGTTGTTCTTAATATTCTTTTTTTTAAAACAATTGCTAAGAAATCAATCAACGCCTCTTTATTTGGAAAATATATATTTCCATTTTCTAAGTTTGCATATTGTAATTTATACTCTTCTCCTAAATCTAATGATAGCAGATCAACTAAAGAAATAAAAAAGCCTTTTTGATTTTGAAAAAGATTTGGGCAAATGTCTTTTAGAATCTTTTCTATTGAATCATAATCCTTTATTTGATAGTCTTTATTTATAAAATACAAAAACCTTTTCTGTTGATAGTTTGCAAAAGCTTGAAACAAAGGAATGTTATCTACTGTATTTAAGATTATCTTAGACAAAGGGAAAACTAATAATTCTTCATCAATATTTATTTTTTTGTCTTTTATTTTTAATTCGTCAATATTAAAATATTTATTTTGATTTTCTATATCAAACAATTTATTGAATTGCATTTCAATTTTCTCTAAAATAACTGGAGAGATTTCTAATAAATTTATATTTTTTGACTCTATATATTCTTTTGCCTCTTTAGAAAAAGGATATTTTAATAAATAATCATAATTGTGCATAATATATTTATTATATTAGAAAAAATATATAAAACTACAAGAAATAACTTGCTTCTATTATGGCGCCAAGAACTAATAAAAATACTGATAACGAAACCATAAATAGAATATCTACAAGCACTTTCCATCTAAATTCTGTTGTAAATAGACCTTTCATAAGGTCTCTTGCAAGCATTGCACCCGCAAAACTTATTATAAAATATGAAAGCATTTCTGGAAAACCATGAGGGATATACCCTAAAAAATTAATAAAAGACTGTATTATACCTTGAAAAATACCAAATATCCCTGTAATTGAACCCATACTTGTAAATATTTCACTAGAAATGACTGTTGCAAGAATAGATGCATTCCAAGCAATCAAAAATAAAGCCCCTGCTCCATAAAAAAATGAAAGTAGTGCTGCTCTTATAATTACATTAAAATTATTAAATAAAACGATCTTGAAAACTTTTGTGAAATTATTTTCTGAATTAATTTTTGTTTCTATTGCTTGTCCTGTAATTGATTGTCTAAGATTAGTCACACCCTCAATTTCTCCTAATTGAGTTGAAAAAACTGTTTCTTTTGTTGTTGGCCCTAGAATAAAGAACAATAATACAAATGCAACAAATATACCTAAGAAAAAATAAGTAATTTCTAAAAATAAAATCTTGTGTCTTGTAAAGAAACTCTCAGAATAATTAAAAAGATAAGAACTATATGAAAAAAGCTTAGCAAAAACAGGAATTGCCCCCACGGTTATAAATAATAAAACACCAATACTTGCATACTCTTTTGGAAAAATAAAAACAGAAAAAAATACAGAGATTATTGATAAAAATAGGGCTTCAAAAAATATTATACTTGGATTTTTAGAAATCTTTGCTGGATTAAATATAAATTCCATTACCATATAAAACTAATTAAACCAACAATATATAAATCTTTTTTAATATAAATATATTATTGAATTCTAATTATGTGATATTTGTGAATGAAGAAATAGTATTTAATACCATTTTAGGTAATATAAAGAAAAAACAAAAACTTGGTGTTGGAGATTTAGTAATCGGCGAAATTGTTGTAGTTAAAGACAATATGGTTGTTATGGAAATACAACATGCCTATGACAAGGTTTTATCTCCTGCAGATATGGGTGTAATATTTGTTAAAAATATAGACACTAAATTTGTTGATAAACCTGAATCTTGTTTTTCAAAAGGAGACATAATTAAAGCAAAAATTATAGAAGTTGGCCCTTATGAATACAAAATGGCAACAAATAGTCCAGAACTTGGAGTTATAAAAAGTATTTGTAAAAAATGCAAAGAAACATTAGATAATAATAGCACAAATTGTAAAAACTGTGGAAATACGGTTTCTAAAAAATTCGCAAAAGAATAGGTGATAATATGGATATTGAATTTATAAATAAAAACAAAAATGAAATAGAATTTATTGTAAAAGATGAAGACTCTTCTTTTTTTGATATGATTATTAATATTGCATCTACAAAAAAAGACGTAGAATTTGTTTCAAAGAAAAATGCAGACAACCTGGTTAATGAATTTACAATCTATTTAAGAACAAGAGATAAACCTGCAAAAGATGTATTACTTGATTGTATTAACGAAGCAGAAGAAGAATTTAATGGACTTATTAAAAATTTAGAAAAAGCAGTAACTAAAAAATGAAAAACAAAAATAAAGTTCATAAAAATAAATTTGATTTCCTCAAATGGTTTGATCCATTTACTTATGTAGATTTACTTTTAGAAAAAACAATAGGTAAACAAGAAGGTATTTGGAAAAATATTGTTTATTGGGGTTGCTATATTTTAACTGCATTTATATGTGCTATCTTATTATATAAAATATTTGGGTTAATCTTTGGAGTAGCAGAACCAATGTCAATTGTAGTAAGCTCCTCTATGGTTCCTAATCTTCATATTGGAGATGTGATTATTTTTACTAAACCAAACAACCTTAAGGTTCCAGAAATAACTTTAGATAAAAACATAAGATATAAAGACCTTAAAGAATTTATGGATTTAAACTATTCAATTAATGAATATGGTTTAGAAGAAATAGAAAGCATAACCATTAATAGAAAAACCTTTTATTTAAAAGACGCAATAACAAATAAGAACTCTGTCGTAGTTTATAAATCAAATATTAATGGAAAAGACATAATACACAGAGCAATACTTAAAATAAATGCAAAAGATGGAACCTATATTATTACAAAAGGAGACAATCACAAAACAAACCTTTATATAGATCAAGATTGTGATATTATTAGAGAAGGTGGCGAAATAATTGCCCAAAAAAACTGTTTAAATCTATATCCTATAAGGATAGAAGACATACAAAGGAAAAAGATAGGTAAAATTCCATATATCGGTTATATTAAATTAGTTTTGTTTCAATAATATATAATAAAATTGGTGAAAAAATGATAAAACTTGTAATAAAAGATGCAAAGGAATTCTATAAATGTATTGATGCTATTGGGGTATTGATTAATGAAGGATTATTTACTGTTGATAAGGAAAAATTCTTTCTTAGAGCAACAGACCCAAGCCAAATAAGTCTTGTAGATTTTGTTATGCCAAAAGATGCATTTGAAGAATTTATTGTTGACATTGGCCAAGAAAGCGCAAGCAAATTATCATTTGGTATAAACATTAGTAATCTTTTACAAATCTTATCCCACTCAAATGCTGACGATAAGCTTTCAATAGAGATTAAAGAAGGGAAACCAAGCATTCAAATTGAATTTATTGGTAAATCCAAAAGATCATTTACTATACCATTAATTGATGTTTCAGATCAACAACACCCTTTACCACAAATTCCATTTGAAGTAACTGTGCAAGTTGGTCCAGAACAATTAATCTCAGGAATCAAAGATGCAGCACTTTTTAGTTCTCATTTAGTTTTAAGAGTAAATGATGAAAAATTTATATTAGAAACACAAAGTAGCAAAGGAAAATTTAAACAAGAAGTTGAAGCAGGAGATATTGTTATTTCTGGAACTAAGGCAAAAGCAATGTTTCCATTAGATTATTTACAAAACATGATAAAGAATGCTAAAAGCACAATAACTTTAAAACTAAAAGACGATATGCCAATAGAATTAAACTATACAATTGGAACTGCAGCAATTAGATACTACTTAGCTCCAAGAGTAGATAATGAATAACTTCATTAATAATCTATTTCTGGATATTCTTTTTTTAATTCTATTCTTTTATTAGATAAAAACGCCTCTAATTCTCTTAATTTAGGCACAATAGATTCTGCATTGTTTATGCTATTTATTTTTTTTAAAGAATCTATACATAATGAATCTAATTCTTCCATTTTTATTAATCTAGATTTACCATGACGAAAATCAAACTCTGCTTGTTTTGTATAAATGCCTCTCAAAGACTCTATATTTTCCCAAATCTTTTCAGGCAATCTAGAAACTATCTTTTCTTCAGCTAAAATATTAGTTAAAATCTCTAGTTTTCCTGTTAATAATTCTAATCTTATTAATCTTTTCCCGGAGATTATTTCATTTGTTCTTGTTTTAATATCTTCATATAGTTTAGATTTACGATTATAATCTGTTTCTATTTCAAATGCAGCCTTGTCTGCTTTTAAACGAACAGATAATTTTTTCAAATCATAGCTATAATCTTTTAAGGTTTCGTATCTGCTGCGATTACCATATTTTTCAAAATTGTTTAATTTAAAATTAAATGAATTTCTTGCTTGCTCACCTAATTTTTTAATTTGTTCTTTTGTTAATGCAGTTTTAGAATTAACTTTTTCTGTTTTTCCTTTTAATGATCCTAACATTTTAGGAGTTATTTTTCTTGTTGCTATAGGTGCTTTTCCCATTTTTATTTCATCTCCTTATTTATTATTAATTGGATATTATTTTTAAATTTATGCTATTTTAATAATTCTTTATTAAAAGTAATTTCTATATTTCTTTTTCTTCCTTTTTGAGTGTTTATTTGATTTATCTTTACTAGCCCAATGTCTTCCAAAAATTCTAAATGACGTCTTATAGTTCTATCTGAATCTTCAAATAATTCATATAATTTGCCTGATTCTATTCCTTTTTCTGGAATTGCCAATAAAATTTCTTTTTGCTTATTATCTAAATAATTTAATTTTTCTAAAAGTTTTACAGAATCAATAAGTTTACCAGATTCTAAAACTATTTCTTTTGTTATTTCTAAAACCCCTATCTTTTCTGCATATTTAGCTGACTTATATAATAGATCAATTGCAATTCTTGCATCTCCTCCATTCTTTGCAGCATATCCTGTTATGTAACCAATTAAATCCAAAGATATTGCGTTTTTTATTAATCCATATTCTATTCTTTCTATTAAAATTTCTTTAAGATCTTTTGGGGAATATTTTTTAAATTCCAGATCGGTTAGAAATAATGTACTTTGTGCTCTTGAGTCTAGATTTACTAAAAACTCTTTGTGATTTGTTATTAATATTAAAGTAATATATTTGTGATTAATTTCAAATCTAGATAAATCATAAAGTATTTCTGAAATTTCCTCTTTTGATAATTTATCAACTTCATCAATAATTAATATTGGAAATTTTTCTGACTTTTTTACTTCTTCTTTAAGTCTATTTAATAATTCATCTATTCCTAGGCCTCTTCTTGGGATTGGAACAGAATACATACTCATTAGGATTTTAGAATATAATGCAAATCTTGTGTTATCCTCAATTGCATTAATATATAAACATTTTACCTTTTGTGTATATTCCATCAATTGCTTTAAAACAAAATTTGAAATTAACGTTTTTCCTGTCCCTGGTGGTCCAAAAATTATTAAATTTCGTGCTCTTTTATTTTCTGTTATTGGTTTTAGAGAATAACTAATTTCTTGAATTTCTTTATCTCTTGCTTTTATATTTTCTGGAAAATAATTTGGATAAAATACCTGCTCATCTTTAAAGATACTTTCTGCTTTTGCAACTCTATTTTCAAAAATATTTTGTTTATACATTTTATCAACTTACTTTATTATTATTGTAGATAGAGCTGTTTAAAAACATTTGTTGTTGCTTTGTCTAATTTTGGTTTTTCTTTAAACTGCGAAAGCCACTGCGCACGAATCGCGCGAAACCGATTCCGCACTGGACAGCTACCCCCCCGAAAATGACCCCTATTTTGAAAACAACAATATAATATTGATTAAGAAAACTTCAAAAAGATAGGAGCAATCATTTTTGAGTTGAAAAAGACTTAATCGCAATTTAAAGGAAAGTAGTTAAGAACCACCAAAACTACTTCTTCCTTCCCCTTTTTGCCAAATCGCGTTGTGTTTTTAACAATTTCACAAATTTTTGTAGCACAATTTTATTAAACAACAAAATACAAATTATAAATAATGCTTTCAAAAAATAAAAAAGGATTTTTAAGTGTGTGTGTCTTGTTGTTTGTTTCTTTATTCTTTAGTATTATAATATCTAATAAACGAGAAAACTACTATAGCTTACTATCTATAAAATTACTAGATACAAAAAAACAAAGTGCAACTATAAACTTTGAAGAATACATCAAGATGGAATTAAAATATGGAAGTAATGATCCTATTATTCTTAATCAAACAATTAATCAAAAATTGGCATCATATCTAAAAAGTCAAGAAACTGAAAATTGGTTTGTACTAGACCTAAAAACAAATCAAAGAAAAGAAATTAGCTATTCTGAATTACTAAAGATATCAAAAACTATTGTTCTTAAACCGGCTCCTAATATTACACTTAAAAGATATACGTTAACAAATGGAATAACAAAGACACAACAACTTTCTTTTGAACTTTCAACCAATTGCTCAAAGACAGTTTTTTCTTTCCCTAAGAATTATTCTGTAGAAGTGATTGTATATGAATAAAGGCCAAATTACAATTGAATTTCTATTGTGCCTTTTAGGGGCAATTTTAATTATCTCTACTTTTATTGATGTTGCTTTAATTCTTAAAGAAAAATTAGAGATTTCTCCTATTATTAATAAAAAAATTGATGAGATTATTAAACAAAACTATAAAGAACACAATTGGATTAGAAATGAAAGGACAAATAATGATTATTGATCTTTTGTTTTTTACATTAATAACTATTTTTGTTTTATTTATAATCATCAATAATGTCTATGAAATAAAGATAGAAGATGATAATACAAAACAAAATATAAAAGAATTAGAAGAAATACTATTTGTTGAAAAACTTGTATCTGATTGTGATTTCTTTGCATATACCCCGCTAAATAGAAAAGGCCTTTGCTACAAAAATATTTTAGAAATAAAGTTAAATACTAAGATCCTTACACAATTGGAAGAACAAAATGTGTGCAGAATAAAAATAGGAAATAATACAATCTATGATCAATCTCCTGATATAAAAAAAACATTTACTAGAGGGGTAATCCATAATGGGGAATTTAAAATCGCAGAAATTAGTTTTTGTTAAAGGTCAAATATTTAGTGCTGATGGGATTTTTGCTCTTTTATTTTGTGCTTTTTTTATTCTTGTTTTTAATTTAAGCAATGGCCAAGAACAAGAAAATAACTTAGATTTAATAAAAATACAAAAAATTAATGATCTTTTGATTACTTCTCAACATTTACAAATTGATAATATTAATATTTTAGAACAAAATTTTGTGTCTCTTTTCCCTAATACTTGCGGATATATAAAAATTAATCAAACACAGAAAGAAATAAATTGTCAAAATGCCACAAAAATAAAACTACTGTCCAATTCCATAAAGTATATTAATAATTCCAATCATAATGTATATATAGAGATTGGAGTATATTGATATGTTTTATATTATTGGAATAGGATTAAATACTAAACAAATAACTATTGAAGCAATGAACGCCATCAATAATTGTTCAGAAGTTTATATTGATAATTACACAAATATTTTCTCTAATGGAGATGTTGATGAACTTGAAAAAACAATTTCTAAAAAAATAATAAAACTTAATAGAACAGAACTTGAACAAGAAATGAAATTTCTAAAGGATGATTCTTGCCTTTTAGTTATTGGCAATCCTTTTTCTGCAACAACACATTATACAATACTTGAAGAAGCAAAACAAAAAAATCTAAACGTAAAAATCATATCTGGAATCTCAATATTTAATTATAGAGGCAACTCAGGATTATTTGAATATAAATTTGGAAAAACTACTAGTATTGTTTATCCACTGAAAAATTATAAACCCACAAGTTTTTATGATTGTATTATTGATAACCTTAAAATTGGAGCCCACACTCTTTGTCTTTTAGATATAAAGGTTGAAGAAAAAAGATTTATGAATGTTTTAGAAGCTTGTCAATTACTTGAAGAAATTGATATAAATAAAAATCTTGAAAATCTAACTTGTGTAGCATTGTGTGGGATTTCTGGAATTGATGAAAAGATAATTACATTTGATTTTAAAGACTATAATAAATTAAAATTTAATTCTTATCCGCAATCTTTAATTATTTGCGGAAATCTAAATGAATTTGAAAAGAGGTCAATTGATGAATACAGATGTTAAAGAATATTGCTTAAAATATAGAGGGCTTCTAGAAAAAGCAATAGGCACTATTAAAATAAATATAGAAAACGATTCTTTTCTAAAAGACATGGCAAACGACTATCTTTCAATGGCAAAAAACTATCTTGACGATGGAAAGGTCTTAGAAGAAAAGGAAGATTTTACTAGAGCTCTTGCCTCTTATTCTTATGCCTATGGTTGGATTGATGCAGGCGTTAGAATTGGATTATTTTATGGAATAGATAGAAATATGTTTACTTTATACAAGTGATAAATATGATTGTAATATTAGAAAAAAATAAATGTCTTGTAAAAGACAATAATCTTAAAAGTCAATTATCCCAGAAGGGCTTTGGGCATAAGAACGGACTAGATTTCTATTTAGATTTATTTGAAAGCCTTTATCTTTTAGAAAAAAACAAAATTAAAATTACAGAGAAAAACAAAAATATTAATACAGAAAAATTAAAAGAAATTTGTTTAAAAGAAATAGATAACTTTGATAATAAATATTTAGTATTTAAGGATTTTGTAGAAAATGGCTATATTGTAAAAGACGGGTTAATTTTTGGATTTGATTTTAGAATTTACAATAAATCAAAGACAAAAGAACACACACACACCGTTTTTGTTGTAGATGTTAAAGAATCACATAAACCTAAAGAAGATCTTGTCAAACTAATAAAATCAGAAAGGCTTGCTAACACCATTAATACAAAATACATTATAGCCATAGTTGACAAAGAACAAAACATACACAAAATAAAAATAGAAAAATACTAAAATTATCTACAAGTGGTTTTCTTAAAAAAAGTCGGACATTGACTACTTCTTATTGTTACATCAAATGGTGCGACTAAGTCTGTAGAAGACACACTCAAATCAATTTCTTTTTGTGTGGATGCACCTTTAACAAAAGCAGCGCCTTCTAAAAGATTATTTGTTTCATCAGTTGCTTCAAATAGATTATTTTCAGAATCAATAATTGTCAAAGATAGATTTGTATCTTCTTTAAAATCTATTTTTCCTGTATTAACAATTATTAAAGTTAATGCTTCTGATCCTGATGTACTAACATATTCACACACACTAAATTCAATGTCTGCGCCAATACATTTTCTATCAATTGCGTTATCTGCATCAGCAGTACTTCTTTGAATAAAATTTTGACCCCAAGATAGAAGTATTCCAACTAATATTAGAGCAATCACTACTAAAAGAATGGTTGCGATTATTGGCGAAACTGCTTTTTTTCTTAGAGTCATAATTATCCAATTTTCTTCTTTTTTATTTCCATTTATGAACAGGTTACTTCAGTAAAAGCTATACCTGGACAGGTTTTTGATCTTACTTGCATTTTTACTCTTGTTGTGTCTGTAATATTTACACCTGTATCTGCAACAATTACTGTTGCGCCTGGTGTTATTGCGCCTGGTGTTGTAGTAAAAACGGAACTCATTTCACTATTTAATGAATTTACGTCATCTATATAGTTTGCAGTAAAATCATCTGCAACAAAAGAGTAGGTACTACTTGTATTTTTTAACAAGAAACTAATTGTTCCATTTGTTCCTGCTGCTGCATTATAATCACAATTTGAAACATTTATTGTTGCTGCTGAACAATCATCTGATAAAACATCATTTGTTTTATTTAATCCTTCTGTTGAAAAGTTCTTACCCCATGCAAGAACTATTGTTACCAAAATTACTGCAACAACAATTAAAAGTATTGTTGCAATTAATGGTTCTAATCCTTTTTTCTTAAACATATTTTATTCTCCTCCTAAAATTATTTATCTGTGACAATTTGAAACTGTTACACTTGCTTGTGGACATGTTCCAGATCTTACCATTACATTAATAACGTCTCCTGCATCATCTGTCCAAGTTGAAGTTACTGGTGCTACTTTTGCAATAACTGTTTGGCCTGGTGTTAATCCTGGAAAAGATCCTACAGCATATGTTAATGTTTTTTCGGCTTCTGCACCTAAAGAATTATGAGATAACATTATCTTAAATGTATCTGTACTAACAAAAGAATAATTTTGACCTATATTCTTTAATTGAAATGTAATATTTCCATCACTCATTATTTCACAATCTGAAATTGCAAGTTGTGCGCCAGCACAATCATCATTTAAAACATCATTTGTTTTATTTAATCCTTCTGTTGAAAAGTTCTTACCCCATGCAAGAACTATTGTTACCAAAATTACTGCAACAACGATTAAAAGTATTGTTGCAATTAATGGTTCTAAAGCTTTCTTATTCATTTTAATTTCCTCCTTTTATAAAAATTAATCACAGCTTCTTGTCTGTGCTGTTCTATCTGGACACCCATTCATGTATACTTTAACAAGTTGTAATGGTTCTGTAAGATCTGTTAGAGGCTGGGTCTCAGATTCTGAATATACTGTATTATTAATTACCATTGCACGCCCTTGAAAATTTGGTGTAACTGTTGCTGTTCCTATATTGTTATTAGCATCAATAATATTAATTATAATATTTTCATCAAAATCAACTGTTGAATTATCATAAAGTATAAAACTTATTCCGGTTGTAGAATCGTATCTACACCCATATTCCATATTTAGGGTTATACCTTTACAATAATCCCACTTTTTAGATGTTTCTGTAACACTATTTACTGTATCTCCTGCATTTTGAGATGCCCAAGAATATAATATTCCTGCAAGAGATAAAGATACAGCTACAAGTAAAATTGTAGCAATTAATGGAGAAACACCTTTATTTGTATTTATCTTAAACATATTAATCTCTTTATTCTAATTATTAATATTATATATATATTTATAAATATTACTTATTTACTTACTTAACAAAAAACAATGAAACTAAAACATATAATGGAATTGAAATAACTAAAAGTATAATAGAATGTTTAATTCCTGCAATCGCATTTCCTTCCGAAATTTTTCCAATTATTGGACCTGCAAATCCTGCTTGTATTATTAAAAGATATAAGAAATATGCATTAAAATTAATATCACCTAATGATGCACCACCGGTTCCGCCACCAACTGCATTTAAATCACTAGATGTTAACATTGGTAAGAAAACAATTTGGATAGTTAAAATAATTGCAATAAAAATGAAAAACATAAAATAGGATGAGAAGACTGTTGAAAATGTTTTAGATCTTCTTTCTTCTCCCATTTCATCAACTAATTTTACATAATTTGAAACAGAACTAAATATTTTAATTAAATTACCACCATATTTCATGGTTTCAGCAATTACATTTGCAATTTTACTAAATAATGGACTATCTACTTCTCCAAAAACTTCAATTAATGCTACTTCAAATGCAACACCTATTTTTAATTGTGCAGCAATTCTTTTAGTGTATTCGTTTAATGCCCCATAATCATGATCTGCTATAATTTCCATTGCTGTAACTATATTCATTCCACCTTGCAATAAATCTTTTAGATCATCAAGAAAAACAAAAAGGTTGGTCTCTAATGACCTTATTTTTTTTGTGTAAATTATAGATGCTAATCCTACTGCTAAAATTACTGGAAAAATTGTAAAGATCATCAATTTTGTTCTAATTAAAAATATTCCAAGTATAAGTGAACCAATCGCTCCTTTTGCTGCATAATCTAGCAGAAATGCTAATCTTGGATTTATTTTCATTTATGATACGAATTGTAAAATTATTATAAAAAAAATATTAATTAATGGAACAAGCCCAAATACCCCAATAACCATCAAAGTTTCAATACTCATTCCTCCAAATCCGCCACCCCCAATCATACCTAAAAGCATAATTGAAGAAAATAGGAATAGTGGACCAGCAATAACTATTGCAGAATAAATATCTCCAAAAGTTTCTGCTCTTTTATTCATCCCATCAAGCATTAATTTATAAGTGAACTGAGCATGCTCTGCCTTTTTTTTCATAAATTCAGGTAAAGAACCACCAGATTCTAAACTGGATTTTAATTCTAATAAGAATTTTTTTAATTCTGGAGATGGTGTGCTTGTACACAAATGATCTATTGCTTGAGGTAAAGAATATCCTAATGCTAAATATCCATTTAATTTTTCAAATTCTTTACTTAAATACGGGGTTTCTGATTTTATTGCACTTGTGTGAAACATTGTTTCTGGAGGTGCACCAGATTCTGCAATACTTGACATACTTAAGATTGCAAGAGACAAACTATTTTTTATATTGGATGTCTTTGAACCAACTTGAAGATAAGGATTAATTATTGCATAAATAATTATTGCAAACACTGAAAAAAAACAAAAAATAAAAAAATTAGGTAAATATTGTGGCAGATCTAAAAAAATAAATATAAAAGAACCGCACAGTAAAAATAATAAAGGTACAAATACAGCAAAAAACAAATGCTTAGATAAATAATAATCCAATTCATCTGGACTATCTGCTTGCCTTAACTTTTCTTCAAGTTCTTTCATTTCTATCTTTTCTGTTAATGGCAAGAATAAAGTATACAATTTTTCTTCGAAAGCATCTTTCTTGCTTTCTTGTTTATTTTGTTCTTCTTTCATATTTTTAGAGTTATAAATATATTTTTCTAAAATAATATATAAAGATATGATTTTTAAATGTTGTTTTTTATGTAAAATAATTAAGCAACAAATTCTACTATATCTTTATCTTTAAGAACATAATTTTTAGAAACATTTTGGCCAGGAAATCTTGTACTCCCCCACACTTTTGCAGACTTTAAATCTTTAGAAATTGTTTTGTGTATTTGCTTTGCTGCTTCTGTAACTGTCGTCCCTTTTTCTAAAACCAACGGATCAGATAGATCTGCCTTCTGTCCTGGTTTTTTTGTATAAACAATGATTTTATTTACCATTTTAAAAATAATTTCAGTTATTTCTGTTTCTTGACTTATATTGAATAATTTAATATTTTTATATTCTTCAGGCAATTTATATTCTTTTTGTATTGGCATAAAAACCGCAATTGCACTATGATAAACTGCTCTTGGGTTCATTAAAAGTAAAAGAGCATTTAAATCTAATTTTTGTCCAAGAATTACTGTGTGGCTTCTAAATCCCGCATCTCTTAAAAGTGCAACGGCTTGATCTTTTGGGACAAGTAAATTTTGCTCATTAATAAAAGTAATTCCAGGATATTGACTTTTAGTAAATTCTACATTTGGTCTTTTCTTTGTGATATATATGTCTTGAGATTCTAAAAGATTAATTAATTGATCTAATTGCTCTTTTGAATTGTTTGGAATAGCAAAAATAACAGCATCTGCACATCTAATAATAGAAAATATTTGATTAGCCAATTCTTTTGATTCCATAAAAGACGGTACTTCTACTAATTGTATTAAAGCACCACCATAATTTAGAACCCCTACTTCTGGTTTTGTTGTGGTGTATGGGTATGGAGCAATGGTTGGTTTTGCATTTGTAAATTTTGCTAAAAATGTACTTTTACCTGAATTTGCTTGACCAATAATAACTACTTGGCCAGCCCCTTCTTTTTTAATATTAATTGCATTTCCTGTTTTTTTTTGTTGGGCGGCTTTTTTCTCCATTTTGTTTTTTAATTCTGATATTCTCTTACTTATGTCTTTTCTTAGATTTTCAGAGCCTTTGTGTGTTGGAGCTGCCGATAGCATACCTTGAAGAGCAATTAATTTTTCTTCATCTGTTCTTGCTTCATCGTATTTCTTTTGAGCTGCAATATACTCGTAGGTTACATTTGCTGGCATAACTAAATTTTCCAATTTATTTTTAATACAAATAATTCTTCAAAAAATAATTTTTTTGTGCCAATTATTTCTGAATTTAGATTTTTCTGTTTAAGGTTTTCAATAATTTCTATTGGCTTATTTAAAGAAGAAATCAAAAGATAGCACTCTCCTTTTTCAGATAAATGTAAAGGCAATTTATCTAAAAATTTATCAATAATTTCTCTGCCGTCTTGCCCTCCATTTACTGCCAAATCATAACCATTTATTTCATCTAAATCTTCATCTTCACTTAATTCTTCTGTTGGTACATATGGCGGATTAAAAACAATCAAATCGAATTTTTCATTTTCATCAATAGATTCAAACAGATTTGAATAAATGATTTTCATTTTTTCTAAATTGTATCTCTCTTTTACATTTAATAAATAATCTACTACTATTGGATTAATATCTGTAGAATATAATTCATTAACATTATCATAGATTGCTAAAGATAAAAATGCATTTCCACTTCCAATTTCTATTGCTTTATTGTATTTTTTATTGGTTTTAATTATTTTTTCATCAATAATTTCCAATAACAAATCCGTGTCATCGCTTGGAAGATAAACCCTTGCAGGGATATCCAAACTATACTCTTTAAAATTAAGTGTAGGCATATAATATTTATGGACAATAAAGATTTTAAATTCATAGATATGCATTGTCATTATGATGATTTATCTATTTTAGAATTAAAAAAACAATTTAATAGCAAAGAGCAAATATCTTTAACTGCTGCTGTCTCTTTAGAAAGTGTTGAAAAACTGGAAAAAATAAGACAAGAGAACATTCTTGGACTTTATTTCGCTTATGGCCTATATCCTGATGTTATCTTAAAAAATAGCTTAGAAGAATGCCTAAATCAAATTAAAAAAATCAATTTTAAAAATGCAATTGCAATTGGCGAAGTTGGAATTGATTACAAGATTACAAAAGATCAATCTATAAGAAAAGAGCAACAAATTGTTTTTGAAAAACAATTAGAATTAGCAGAAAAACTTAATTATCCAATAGTCATTCATACAAGATATGCAACCAAAAAAATATTAGATATCTTATCTACAACTAACCATAAAAAGATAATACTACATTGGTATTCTGGTACAGATGAAGAAATAAATACTGCACTTGACAGAGGATATTATCTTACTTCTAGATTTTCTAAACCAAATATTTTAAACATAAAAGAACATTTAGATCAAATATTTATAGAAACAGATTACCCTATTTCTTATGATGGAAAACCACTTTTAATTTCAGACATTAAAAAATCTTATGAAATATTTTCTGCAGAGTATAAAATTGAATTAAATGAACTAAAAGAAATAATTCAAACCAACTTTTTAAAATTGTTTCCTAACATTAATATTTGAGAGGCATTATTATGATTAAAAAAAACTCAGAAATTTATGATTTATTTATTGCTTGGATAGCAATTTCTTTTTGCTTTGCAATAGTTATTGGAAATTATAGTCTTTTGGATTATGTAACCAAAAATTTTGTTTTTACCTGGAGTGGATTTTTAACAAACTTCGGATTAAGTCTTATAATTACTGCCACTTCATTTATTGCTCACGAAATGGCACACAAATACACAGGAATCCATTTTGGAGCACAAGCTAGATTTGTAATGTGGCTTCCTTTTTTAATTTTTGGTATTGCACTTGCTGGGCTTTTAGGCGTAATTTTTATTGCTCCCGGGGCAGTTTATATTTATGGAAAATCGCACAGCATTAAAGAAGATGGAATAACCTCTATGGCTGGGCCAGTAACAAATTTAGTAATGGCTCTTTTATTTTTTATTGCCGCTATCATTGGTGCACCAATGTTAGTTGTTAGTTATGGATTAATGATTAACTTATGGATTGCATTTTTTAATCTTATTCCATTTGGACCACTTGATGGTGCAAAAATAATTAGATGGAATCCTTTAGTTTGGGGTATATTAATTGCTATACCAATATTCTTTATGTTTGTACTTGGATTCTTTTAACTTTTTTTCTTCTTTATTTTTGGGGCCTTTAGAATTGGCCTTTGTTTTATTCTTCTAAAATTTGTTTTTGGTGTTGCACCCATATTTTTTCCTCTATTGTATATATGTTAAAATCTTATTTGTTTGTTTAAACTCTTCATAATAATTTAATTGCTCTTTTGATATTGTTGGTTTTATTTTCTTTAATGTTTTAATGATGTGCTCTTGTGTTAATTTTGTTTCTTTATAATTTTTTTCTTTTAAAGAAAGCAGAGTTGCATCTGTTATTAAAAGATTTAAGTCTGCTCCAGAATAATTCTCTGTAAGTTCTACAATTTCATCAATATCTAGTTCTTTTTTTGGAATATTAATTAGAATTAAATTAAGAATTTCTTTTCTTTCATCTTTATTTGGAACATTAAATTCTATAATTTTATCAATCCTTCCACTTCTTAGAAGAGAGTTATCGATTAAGTCTGGCCTATTTGTTGCAGATACAAAAATTATATCTTTATTTAGATTATCAAGTTCAGTCAATAATTGATCAAGCACTCTTGGTTGATTATTCTCAAAATTTTTTTCACTGGTCAAAGAATCAATCTCATCAAAGAAAATAATTGCAGGACTAACCTCTCTTGCTTTTTTAAAAATGTCTCTTATTGTCTTTTCTGATTGCCCCACCCATTTATTTAAAATTTCTGGCCCTTTTACATAAATAAAATTTAAACCGTATTCTTTAGCACAAGCTTTAACAAAAATTGTTTTTCCTGTTCCTGGAGGACCATATAACAGAACACTTCTTGGAATCCTTAAGTTCATTTTTTCTACAATTTCTTTTTTGTTAATTGTTAATTCTATCATGTCTTTAAAAATTTCTTTTTGTTCATGTAATGCTCCAATATCTTTAAGATTAATTGTTGGTGTTTCTACAAAAACTTCTCTTAAAGCTGATGGCTGAACAACACTTAAAGCATAGGTAAAGTCTTGCTTTTTTATTTTTAAATTCTCTAGTGCTTTATTATCTTCTGAATTTGGATTAGTCTCTTTAATTGAATTCTTAATTGCAGAAATTCCTGCTTCTTTTACAAGAGCTGAAAGATCTGCACCTACATATCCGTGTGTTATTTCTGAAATCTCTTTTAATGACACATCTTTGTTTAATGGTACATTTCGTGTGTGAATTTTTAAAATTTCTTCTCTTGCTTTTTGATTTGGTACGCTGATTTCAATTTCTTTGTCAAATCTCCCTGGTCTTCTTAATGCTGAATCAATATCTGCTTGTCTGTTTGTTGCACCAATTACTACAACTTCGCCTCTGTCTCCAATTCCATCCATACAAGACAGAAGTTGAGCAACAACTCTTTTCTCAACATCATTTACCATTGTTTCTCTTTTAGAAGCAATTGCATCTATTTCGTCAATAAAAATTACAGCAGGAGAATTTTTTTGCGCTGCTGAAAAAATATTTCTTATCTTTTCTTCTGCTTCGCCAACATATTTAGTCATAATTTGCGGGGCATCAACAGAAAAGAATTTTGCTTTTAGTTCTGCAGAAATTGCTTTTGCAAGTAAAGTTTTTCCGGTTCCTGGTGGCCCATAAAGAAGTATTCCTTTTGGTGGAGAAATATTTAATTGATTAAAATATTCCGGATACTTTATTGGAAGTTCAACCATCTCTCTTATTATCTCTAATTCTTTTTTTAATCCGCCAATATCTTCATATCCAAGAATCTGCTTTTTAGTAATTCTAGATAATGGTTTTTCACTAACTATAAATTCTGTTTCTTCTGAAAGTAAAACACTTTCTTTTGGCTCAGTAGAGTGGACTGTAAAAATAACACTTGTTCCAAAAACCCCAACAACAACACTATCTGCTTCTCTAAAAGCTCTTCCAGTTAATGCTTTCTTTATGATTAAATCATAATTTGCTGAAAAAATTGTAAGTTCTGTATTTGGAGAAAGTATAATTTTTTTTGCAACAACTGGATTTATTTTATTGATTGTAACATATTCTCCAATTGTTACTCCTGCATTTTGTCTTATGAATTGATCCATTCTTATTGTTTCTTCTTCTGTAATTTCTTTTTCTGGCCAAACATTTGCAACGGTAATTTTATTTCCATTTATTTCTATTGTGTCTCCAGAAACAAGCCCTAGTTTTTGTTTTATGGAAGTACTTAAAGTAACTACTCCTTTCCCTACATATTCTTCATTTGCTTCTAAGACTTTTAATTTTATCATTTTAATTCACTCTCGTATCCACTACTAATTCTCCTTCTTTATATCTTGAAGAGTCTTTAGTAATTTTATATATTGGTAAGGGGGTTGTGCCAATCACGGAAAGATCAACTAATTGGGTATCCTTAAGTTCTGTTTTTTTCTTTATTAATTGTTTATATCTTTGGTCTATACTATCAATAAATCTTTGTTTTTCAGAATCTGTTGGAATTGCGGCCTCTCTTATTTCAAAATTAGGATAAACTGACAAATCAATTTTTTTTATTGGGTCGAATAAACTAAATTCTGCTTTAATTGTTTTTACTCCTAGTTGTTCCAAAAGCAAAGCGTATTTTTTTTTGACAATAGAACTTTCTCGTATTGCATTTTCCTTTGCTGATTCCAAAGACACTAATCTAACTAAATAATTACTAGCCCCTCTTGTAGTTATCAAAGTTAAAGATAAATCAATACCTTTCTGTGTTGGACTTCTAAGATATTGTAAAATATAATGTGGTGTTTTTTTAAGAACTCTTCCATCTCTATTTCTAAAACATTCTAAAAAACGTTTTGAATTAAATTCTCTAGAATCTACAATTGATTGAGAATAGTCCAATAATTCATCAAATATGTTTAGGGCATTAGCAGACTGTAATTCTTCTTTAAATCTTGAATTAATTGCTTTTAATACCTTGCTTGATTCTTTGTGTTCTTCTATTATTTTATCAACAACTGGTTTCTTTTCAACTTTTTCTTTTTTTTTAAATATTTTTTTTATTCTTGAAAATTTGCCCATAATTTTTTTCGCCATTTAATTTTTTATTTCGCAATCTCCTGGTGGAAGTAAACTCATTAAATCGTCTACTGATACATTAATTCCTTTTTTTTTTAATTTTTCTGTTATTATCTTACAAACTTCTGATTTTTTAATGCTTCCAGGAAGTAATTGAGTTATTTCTTTTTGGTTTTTTAAAACAGATATTGGAGAAGCAATTATTTTTTGTCTTTTATTATCAAAATAAATGCCTAAAGTTAAATCTATTTTTTTATAATAATCTCTTTTACCCCTTATAACAAAAGCGCCAGTTCCAAGAGACTCTCCAGTTCCTGCAGTCTTAGAAACTTGTCCATAACCAACAGAATAAACATCAATTGAAAAGGTTTGACTTTTCCATGCAGAAGAATGAATTGCAGCAAAATTTGCGGCTTCTTCTTTATCAATCTCAGAGATTTCTTTTTTTTCTGGATTTAATAACACCGTGTGTGGTGCTCCATGAATATCTGCATGAAAATATAAATCGTTTTCAGAAAAATGCTTTTTTACTAATTGCTCATTGTTCTTTGCATCTCTTCCCGCAATTACTAAGAAATTATTTGTAGTATAAAACCATTTGAATTTTTCAAACCAATCTTTATTTTTTATTTCTTTCTTTTGAATTTCAATATCTGGTTTTTTTAATTTTTGTTTATCGATTTTTAACATCTTTGTTTTTGTTATTTCTACTGCTTTGTCTATTCCTTTTATTTTTTCTAAATATCTATTTCTGCCCCTGTATTTATTTTCTGCGTTTTTTCCTGCAGACAATTCATAACTAATTTCAACTTGCATTTATATTCCTGCTTCTTTTTCTAAAACATCAATCAAGGTATCGCTTACATTCTTCTGTACATAATTTGGTTGTGATAAGTAAAATACAGTTCTTTCTTTTATATAATTATATACTTGTGGATAAGTTGTAAAATATTGTCTTTGAATATTATTATAATAATCTTCAACGCTTTTTGCTAAATATCCTATAGAAACATTGTAACCTTTATCTGTTATTACTTCAGAACAATGATAAACATTAGGTATAGTTTTTACTATCTGTTGAAAACCTTTATTTGCATTATCATTTGATAAATCCATTTGTAAAAAAGTCCAAACTCTTAAACCATATCCTGCAACAACTGGATCTATTGAAGGCGCATATCCTGTAATTAATCCTGATTTTTCTAAACTTTCTATTGATGATTTTATTGTAGATCTGTGAAACCCTGTTAATCTTTTTATGTGTCTTACATTTGGAGACAAAACATCTTTTTTTCGCATTGCAGAAAGAATTTTTATCCTTATTGGATCAAGTAGTTTTTTTGTTTCTGGCATACTCTTATCACAAATATAATTATACACAAAAACACATATAAATAAAATAGATTGGGCCAAATGGGCCATTTAATTATTAAATTCTGGTTTTAACAAATCAATAATACTCTGTGCATCTACGCCTAGTCTTATAAGAGTTGTATTTCCTTTAACTCCTTTTCCTGAAATTGTTGTAGAAATAAAACCATATGTTTCAAGTTCAGTAATATATTCTCTAAACCATCTTATTGAAACTCCTTTTTCAGAATATTTATCACAAAGAGAACAATATTTATCGTAGATTTCTCCAGAGTATAAAACATTTGAATCTGTTGTTTCCATACCTGACATTGCTAAAATCCCTTTTGGTTTTAAAGAACTTTCTGCAATTGCAAATAAAACTAATTGTAGTTGAACTGGAAGAGTTAAAACCATACTTTTCATAACCTCTTGTTCAACTTTTTCTTTTGCTTCATAAACTTCTTTATCTGTTACTTTTGGAAGATTATTTAAATCAGAAATCTCTCCGGCCCTAAGTAACAACATAACTGCTCTTCTTGCATCTCCTGATTCTTTTGCAGCAATTGCAGCTGCTGCATTAATCGCAGAACTATCAACTACGTTTTTTTTAAATGCAATATCTATTCTTTGATCTAAAATATCTCTTAATTCATCTGCATTATATGGGGGATAGACCGCTTCTTGTTCACAAAGAGTACTTTTTGTTCTTGAATCTAAATTGTTTTTAAAGAAAAGATTATTTGAGATTCCAATAATTGAAACAGAACCCCCTTCAAGTTCATCGTTTGTTCTTGTAAGTGTATAAATTAAATCATCAATTTCTTTTTCTTTAACTTTGTCCACTTCATCAAGAATCAAAACAAAATTAATTTTATTTTCTTTAATAAATGTTAGAAATTTATCATAAATAAAAGATCTAGAATAACCAAAGAAATTTTGATCAGGATAAAATAATTGAACGCAATACACTAAAACCGTGTATTTTGTTTGATAATTTCTACAATTTAAATAAACTGTTTGTAATGGTAAATGCTGGTCTTTAGAAAACTTTTCTAATTGACTTGTAACGTGCTTAACAACTGTTGTTTTTCCTGTTCCAACTTTACCATAAATAAAAACATTATGTGGTTTTGCTTTTTTTAAAATTGGAGAGAGCCATAAAGATAAATCCTTTATTTGTTCATCTCTAAAAGGAAGTTTTTCTGGAGCATAATGTGGAGATATCTTTGATTTATCTGTAAAAACCGAATTTTCATTTAAAAAATTATAAAAAATATTCTCTGCCATTCTTTCTCTTTTCTCCAAATTTAAAATAATCTATTACCTATCTTTATTTCACTAGAGAATATTATATATTAAGAACAAAAGCCTTTTTAAGTGTGTTGAATTTGAAAAGCAAATTATTTGTTTGCTTTTCTTATTTCTGCATTCTCAAGTATGGAATAGATCTGGTGATGTTTAATTATTTCTTTATTATTAATAATAGAAAGACCTATACTAATAATATCTCCGTGAGTTACAAAAATAATTTTTTTATTTTTATATTTGGTTTCTATTTCTTTAATTAATTTTTCTACTCTTTTTTCAACAGAAGTTACTGGCTCTACACTTTTTAGTGTTTTTCCTTTTATATCTTCTTCCCAAAGTTTATGATACATATTATCTTTGCCTTTTTCATAAACTCCAAGAAATCTTTCCCTTAATTCTTTTCTTAAAATTGGTTTTTTTGTTTTTAGATAACTGCTTACAATTTCTGCTGTTTCTATTGCTCTTTTAAAATCAGAAGAATAAATTATTGTGTTCTTGTCAAGATCTTTATTCTTGGATATTGATTCTAAAGCTTGTTTTTTACCTAGAGCCGAAAGTCCATAATGTTTAACACCGTTATCTGGAGAACTAATAACTAAATGCTTAAGGTTTGCAAGACTTTGACCATGTCTCATAAAATAATAAATATTATTCATGCTTTTCCATTCCATTCTTTGTAAAATTGTTCTAAGTATTTTTCCATAACTTTGTGTCTTTTTTCTGCAATTTTTTTTGCTGTTTCTGTGTTCATTAAATCCTTTAGAAGCAAAAGCTTTTCATAAAAATGATTTATTGTTGTGCCTTCTGCTTTAACATATTGCTCTTTTGATTGATTAAGATTTGGTTTTTCGTCTGGATTATACATTAATCTATTCTTATATCCTCCAAAAGAGAAAGCACGAGCAATACCGATTGCCCCGATTGCATCTAATCTATCTGCGTCTTGAACCACTTTAAATTCTGTACTTTTTTCTATTGGTTGATTTTTCTTAAAAGACATATGTTCCACTATATAGTTTATTTTTTCAATGGTTTCATTATCAACTTTTAAAGACTCCAAGAAATTAGTTATTTTCTTTGGAGCAATAGTTTCATCTCCATCTGTAAATTTTGAATCTGCTATATCGTGAAACAAAATTGAAAGTTCTACAATAAAGATGTCTGCTTTTTCTTTCTTTGCAATTTTCTTTGCAATGTTGTTGACTCTTAAAACATGTGACCAATCGTGTCCTGGATCTCCTTTTAACATTTCTGTTTTTACAAATTCTTTTGTTTTCTCAATAATCTTTTTTTTGTTCATTTTATGATTCCTCCACCAAGGCATTTATCTTTAGAATAAAACACACAGAATTGTCCGGGAGTAACAACAGCCTGGGGGTTATCAAAAATAACTTTTGCAGTATTATTTGAAAGCAATTGTATTTTTGCAGGAATCTCGTTTGGTGTGTACCTTACTTTAACTTTAATTTTTTTTGGAAGTTTATCTAAAAGATTTACTTTTTCAATAATAATTTCTTTAATTTTACTTTCAAGAGAACTTGTGACAATTAACTGATTTTTTTTAGTATCAAATCCACACACATAATACTTTGTGCCATTTCTTCCAAGCCCTCTTCTTTGGCCTAGAGTGTAATACCATAAACCATTATGCTTTCCTTGAATCTCTCCTGTTGTTGTAACAATATTTCCTGGTTTATTTCCTAACTCTTTTTCAATAAACTTAGAAATATCATTTCCTGAGACATAACAAAAATCTTGGCTTTGCTTAGTTTTAGAAAAATAATCAAAATCTTGCTTCTGGGCTAACTTATAAACTTGTTCTTTAGTCAAATCCTCTAATGGAAAAATAATTCTTTTTAACCATTCTTTTCTTAGAAGACAAAGACCATAGGTTTGATCCTTCTCTTTATCTTTTGGTTTACAAAGAGAACCTTCTTTTATCTTAGCATAATGCCCTGTTGCAACAAAAGGGATTTTGTGCTTGTCTGCAAAATCTATAAGTGCTTTAATCTTAGAAAATCTATTACACACAACACAAGGATTTGGAGTTCTGTTATTCTTTAATTCTTTTTTAAAATAACCAACAACTTCTTTTTCAAAGTTTTTTCTTTCATCAACTATGTGATGTTCTATTCCTAATTTTTTACAAACATCTTTTGCAATAGCAATTGACTTATCCGTACAACAAGAATTTTCTTTACAAGTTGCCCCAATCCAAACAGGAAGCTTTAATGAAACTGCAATTGGTGTATAGCCTTTATTCTGAAGAACTACAAGAGCCATACTTGAGTCTACGCCACCAGAAACACCAACAACCACTCTTTTATCTGTCATAAAAATCAATCATAAAAAGAATTATTTATATCTAACGGAACTTTACTGGCAGTTGTATTTCCTAAACCTAACTGCCCTTGACCATTACTGCCAAAACATCTTAATTCACCATATATTGATTTAACACAACTAAATTCATCTCCTAGAACCACGTCTTTTGAATCAATTAAATTTACTGTGGTGGTGGGTACAGATTTATTTACCCATGTATCGTCCCCCAATTGCCCGGCACTATTTTGTCCCCAACATTTTAATTCATTATTGGATAGGACTGCGCAATTGTGACCATTCCCGCTATCAATATCTATTGCATCTGTAATTTGTAAAACTTGTGTAGGTGTGTTCTGATCTGTGTTTGTGCCATCTCCAATTTGTCCAAAATTATTTCGCCCCCAACATTTAACTGTTCCGTTGTGCTCTCGCAAGCAACCACCATATTCTGAACCAATACTTATTTGCATTGCATTTTCCACATTTAAAACGGGTGTTGCAGTATTTTTATCTGTTGTTGTGCCATCTCCTAACTTCCCATATTGATTATTACCCCAACACATTATTTGTCCGTTATTTAGTAATGCACAACTATTAGTACAGCCTACTTTTACATCTACAAAGTTTGTAATAATATCATTATTTGAATCAATAACAGAAACTGGTATTAAACTATTTGTCTTTGTACCATTACCTAATTGGCCATTTGTATTTGCCCCCCAACAGTTTATTTCACCAGTATTTAGTAATGCGCATGTGTGCCAACAACCACCTGAAACTTTTATTGCATTATTTATTCCCAAAACAGTTACTGGAAAGTTGCTATCTGTTGTATTTTGATTACCTAATTGACCATAAGGATTATCTCCAAAACATTTTATTTCTCCTGAACTCAAAACAACACACGTGTGTAAATCTCCGGCGGTTATTGCAACCCCTGAATTTATATCTAAGACCTCTATTGGTATTTTTTTTTGAGCTATTGTGCCATCTCCTAATTGGCCATTATCATTTCGCCCCCAACATTTTACTTTGCCCGTTGCTAAAACCACACATGCGTGATGCCAACCAAAATCCATGTCTTTTATACAACTTGCTGGACTAGAATTAAGACTATTATATTTTATAAAAATATATTTGCTATCACTTGTTAATAATTCAACATTAAATGTTTGCTCTGGCGTACAGGCTAATCCTAAAAAAATTGATTGACCGGGAGATAATGTAGCATTTTCATCAAGACTAAATTGATAATCGTCTAAAAATCTAAATTTACTATTTGGAGATAATATCTTATATCCGACAATTGTTGCAGTTTCTGTTGGATGTATATTTTTTATTTCTAAAATGTTGTTTTCGCTTGTTGTATTACTTCTTGTTTTATATTGTATATAGTTACTTATATCTGATTTTACGTAAATAATATTATTTGTTTTATTTAATTCTTCTACTGAAAAGTTCTTGCCCCAAGTTAAAACAATTGTAACTAAAATTACAGAAACAACTATTAACAAAATAGTTGCAATAAGTGGTTCAAGGGCCTTTTTCTTTTGATTTAAGTTTATTGAAAACATAAATTAAATAGATGAACAAAAGCATTAAAAGATGTGCTCTTTTGCTTTTGATATTGCATCATCTACTAATGCATCAATATTCTTGATGTTGCTTTCAATGTCTTTTACTTCTTCAATCTTTCCTCTTGTCTTAGGGTGCCTTGCAACCATAAAGGAACAACAGTCAGGATATGGCATAATTGAAATATCATAGGTTCCAATCTTTTGAGAAATTTCAATAATCTCGTCTTTGTTTAAACCAATCAATGGGGAAAAAATTGGAAGCTTTGAAGCCTCATAAATACAGTTTAAGTTTTCAAGTGTCTGAGAAGCAACTTGACCGACAGAGTCTCCTGTAACAATTCCAAGAGCGCCTTCTTTTTCTGCTAACTTGTTAATTATTCTAAACATAAATCTTCTATAAATTATCATTCTATAATCTGCAGGAACAACCATTAACAATTGTTTTTGAATCTCAGAAAAAGGAATTACTATTAGTTTTGTTCTTCCTTGATAGTTTCTTAAAGTAGAACAAAGCTTAAAGATTTTTTCTTCAACTTCTTTTGTTACTAGATTATTACTTTGAATGTGTGCATAAACTACCTTACACCCTCTTTTGTTTAGCATATACCCTGAAACAGGACTATCAATTCCCCCAGAAAGAGAGCACACTACAGTTCCTGTTGAACCAACTGGAAGTCCACCAATTCCTATATGTGTTTCTTTATTAGTATAAACAAAAACTTCCTTTTCTGTAACTTCAATATTAATTTCTAGTTCTGGATTTTTTAATTTTACTTTCTTTTTAAGATTTTCAAAGATTTCTTCGCCAACAAGCCTATCAATTTCTTGAGAAGTATACTTAAAGCCCTTAAATGATCTTTTAGAAGATACTCTGAAATTTTCAAAGGTTGTATTTTCTGCAATATCTTTTGCTGTTTTTTTAATTTCTTCTAAATCTTGAACTGTTGTTAAACAAAAAGAAAAACTATGAACCCCTGGTATTTTAGATAGAGTGAATTTAATATTTTCTAAATTTGCGGTTTCTGATAATACACAAATAACTCTTCCAAATCGTTTGTAGATTTGAGAAACATCAATCGCTAGACACTCTTTTAGATTTTTAATAAGAATATTTTCAAAAGTACTTCTATTGTCTTTCTTAATTGCAATCTCTGAATAATGAATAATAATGTGAGTATATTTCATATAGAATATATAACCAAAAAACCATATAAATTAGTGCTAATTAAACTATATGTATTTAAAAGCATTTGCTTTTATTTTTTTAGAAAAAAACAACCGCATATACAACAATTCGTTTTTATATATTTTGGTTCAATATATTTATTACTAGTATTTTAAATTAAATAAAAAGGGGAAAAATTAGAGGTGGAGAAACATGGCATTTTTTGACGGCGTTTTCTCAAAAAGAGAAGACCTAGACGTAGACGACTACTTAAACAATATGGAAGTTGAGGAAGAACCAGAAGACGTAGACTTTTGGGTAAAACCAATCAGCTTACAAACAAACGCAGAAGTTGAAGAAACAATAAAAGAATTAAAACAAAAAAATCTTGTTCTTTTAGATGTTGAGAACTTAACAAAAAGAAATGCTCAAAGAGCAAAACAATTTTTAGGACAAATTAAGATGTTTGTTAAAGATACAGGCGGAGACCTTGCAATGATCTCACCATCAAAGATTCTTTTAACACCATCAAAAGTAAAAATTGTTAAAAAAAGATAAATTCATTTAAAAAATGAAATTAAACAAGAATGCTTTTCCTGTTAAGATAACTCTTGAAGAAGCAGTTTCTATAGTTCAAAAAGAATTTAACAGGAAAGGACATAAGGTGAATATTACTAAAAATAACTTCCACCTTAATATTGTCCCTTTTTGGGTCTGTTTCTATGATGTTGATTCTAAAAAAAACAACGTGTATAAGCATTATACTGGGCAAGTTGCACTAAATTCTTTAACAAATAGATCTCAAGAAGAATATCTTAAACTATTAGAGCATGAAACCCCTCAAAATATAGACACCATTGATATTGCCCTTGAAAAAGTAGAGATAAGATTAAAAAAATCACTACTTACTAAAGCTGAAGCGCAAGACATAATTGCTAAAATGCTATCTTGTAAATTTGAAGTAGATAAAGACAATTTAACTTTAAGTGGGTTTGAAGAAATGTACATCCCGATTTGGAAATGTAATTTTGAAAACCATGAACTTTCTCTTGATGCGGTTTTAGGTAAAATTAATAATTTTAATATTATTAATCAAAAAACAAAAGACAATAAAGACCTTTTTATTGAAATGCTTGATGAAATCAAAGATCCAAAAAAATTTTTAGAATATGTATTTGAATTTTTTAAAAATATATTTCTGTTTATATTTAGAAATTGGAAATCTTTTTTGATAGTTTTACTTATACTTTTAATTGTCTATTTTGTGTTTTTCTAAAAACAAATCTAATTCTTCTTGTGTTTTTAAAGTTGTTAATTTCGCTCTCAATTGTCTTGCTCCACTAAAACCCGCAAGCATTTGTAGAAGTACAAGTTTTTGATTTATTATTGAGTTATTGTATTTTTTTGAAATCTTTAAAAACAAAGAAATATTTTCTTGGATTGTTTTTTGTTTGATACCTGCAATCTTAGAAAAAATACTTGGGTTTCTTACGGCATCTCTTCCAACCATTAATCCACTAAATTCATCAATGCCTTTAAAAGAATCAGAAGTTTCTAAAGTAATATCTCCGTTATAGATTATTGGTAAAGAGGTTTCTTTTGCTAAAGAAATTACTTTTTTATAATCTGAAGGTATTGAATAATCAGAAACACCTAAGCGGCCATGAATAGCTAAAGCATCAATTCCAGAAAGTTCTAATTTATTTAAAATATCTTTAGAATTATCTTTATCATATCCTAATCTAATTTTTGCAGTTATTGGCTTATTGCTTATTTCTTTTATTTCTTTTAAAGTTTTAGAAACTTTTGAAATATCTTTAAGAAGAATTGCCCCTCCTTTTCCTGCTGCAATTTTTGGAGATGGACATCCCAGATTAAAGTCAATAATATCGTAATCTTCTATGTCTTGAACTTTAGTAAAAGCATCAATTGTTTCTTTAGTATTTGTAAAATCCCCAACTAACTGCAAAGAAACAGGATAGTCTTCATCTTTTGTTTTATTTTTTATTTCGTCTATTGGAGAATTTAAAATGTAACTAGTGTGAATCATCTCTGTGTAAGCCAAAGCACAATTATTTTTTGCACAAAGCTGTCTAAAAGAAAGATTTGTATATTCTAACATCGGTGCAAGAATACCTTTATTTTTTAATTTTATTTTCCCTAGTTTTAAAGACATCTTTAATCAATTTAGTTTAAATATATTTAGTTTCTATAATATATTATTATTATCAAATAAAATTTTAATGTGAACGATTTATGAAAATGGATAAAAAAACAATATTTTCTTTATTAATTGTAATACTTTTTGTGGGCTCTTTATTTGCTATGATTACATTTAGCGACAATACAAGCACGCCTGGAGAGGACTATACTCCAATAGATACTAATCAAAATTTAGAACTTGTAAGTTATACTGCTACAATTGATGCTAATGTTGGAGAACTATTCCCTCAAATTATTGCTGCGGGAAGACCTTTAGATTTTGAAGAAACCTCAATAAACACAAAACTACTTGATGTCTCTGGAATAAAAAACAAACAAATAGAATTTAGGCCAGATGCAGATGGAAACATTAATCTTATAATAACTTTAAGTGTTGTTCCTGAAAAAAAACAAGAAATAATTGATAGCATAAAAAATCTAAATATTTTTGAAACACCTGAATTTTATCAATTTGGATTATTAGAAATACCTGAAAAAGTAAAATTTACAAACGATCAAAACCAAGAAATAGAATATGAATTTATTGTACAAAATATGGAAGGGATTCTTGGAATGGAAACATTAAAAGGAGACAATCTTTCAGTTGCAGCATATGCAACATTTAGAGGAACAGAACTTATACAATCAAGAGGAATTGAACAAATAAATAATAGCAACCAATTCCAAATGCTTATTGGCTATGAAAACTTTAAAATCACAGAATTTAAAGATAAAATCTATAGTCAAATAAATTATTCTTTAGATAAGTTAAATAAAACAGAAATTGAAAATAAAGTTAAAGAAAGCTACGAAAATACTTCTTTTGAATACCAGATTACTAAACAATTACAAATTAATACTGCTGATAAAAACAAAACCGAAATTGAGAGTAAATTAAATATATTAAAAGAAGAAAAGGGCTTTGTTGATTATTTAGTTGATGAAAATATAACTACAATTAATTTTGATAATAATATCACTTTTGAAAAATACTTGGAGACAAAAACAAAATTAATTTCTGCTTTAGAAATTACCAATACAGAAATACTACAAGAACCAGAAGTTACTGCTTATATTGAATTTGATTATTCTGATATAAATGCTTCTGAATTAAAAAATAAATTAAACAACCAAGAATTAAAATTTACTGTTCTTGCTTCTGTTGATACAACTGAAGTTATAATTTCTGGAAAGAAATACAACTATAAAGAACCAACAACAGATGTACTTTTAGATTATCCAGAGGATTTAAATAAAACAGAAATAGAATTAAATTTACAAGGATATTATCAAAGAGATAATTTATTGTATTTAAGTTTAAGCAAATAAAACTATTGAAGAGATTCAATTGCTTTTGCTATATCTCCATTTTCTTTTTCTAATGCTTTTCTTGCTTCTTCTTTTGATTTTTTTGTTGCATCTATTACCATTTGAATATCTTCTTCTGGAATGCCTGTTTCTTCTCTTACTTCGCCCATTATTTGAAAAGTCTTTTGTCCTTGCATAGAAACTTGAGTAACATTTGGGTTTTCAATAATTATTCTTTTAGAATCAGTTTCAATGATTACTCTTTTTGCAGGTATTTCTGTATTTTCAATACCCATTTGTTTCATCATTGATTGCATTCTTCTAGGATCTATTCCGCCAAACATAAATTATCACATATATATTAAGATAAGAAATAATTATAAATGGAAATTTTTGTAATTATCAAAAAATTATTTGAAAAATTCTCACAATTCCAAAAAACAAAACCAGCTATATTTAAATATATTAAATCAGTAATATATATGAAAAAGACTATGAAATTTGATATAATTTTAGAAAAGCAAGAAGAAGGGGGATATACTGCATATGTGCCTTCTCTTCCTGGTTGTATTTCTGAAGGAGAAACAGAGAAAGATACTCTAAAAAATATTAAAGAAGCAATAGAGATATACACTGAAGAAATAAATAAAACCAAATTAAAAAATCTTGTGTCTTCGATTTCTATTAAACAAATGCAAGTGAGTGTTAATGTCTAAATTACAAAACACTTCTTCAAAGTACGTTTGTGAAATTATTGAAAAACAAGGATATAAATTAATTAGACAAAAAGGGAGCCACCTTATTTTTAAAAATCAGGAAAATAAAATACTTGTTATTCCTAATCACAAAATTTTAAAAATTGGAACAATACATCAGATTTTAAAGACCTTAAACATTTCTAAAGACGAATTTGAAAGATTATAAAGCTTTAAAAACATTTAGCTTTACTTTTTTATATTGTGTTTACTAAAATTTTATCTAAATACAATGGGCTTAATGTGTTTAAATATGCCATTATCCAAAACAATAAACAACTACGAAGCATTCTTGCAAGAGTTTAGACTAGAAAAAACAAATGATAAGCCTTATTTGGACCTATTTTTTAAAAGAAAATTTATAATTATTGAAAATAAAAGAATAATTCATCCTAAAATTTCAGATTTACAATTAAAAATTGATGATCTTGAGGCCACAAATTCTAAACTAAAGAAACTAAAAAACTTTTGGGAAAAAGAAAAAAGTCAAGCAGAAAATTACTACAAGAAAGTAAAAGCAACAATGATTTTTAAGAAGAAATTCTGGCAACATAAAATCAAACAAATGATTAATCCTGAATATAAGGAAGATGTTATTAGCACTAAACTAACAGACGAGGTATTAATGGATCCTGCTTATGAAACTTTACTAGATACTTTTTTAGTAGACTATGATTACAGAAAGAAACTATCAGACACTGTTAATAAATCAATAATTTACAAAGATAACAACATAGGAGACCATAACAAAAAGAAACAACAGTTTAAATCCGAAAATGCTCAAGCAAAAGTTGAAAAGATCATTGAACAAATTAATGCTCACGACAATGAAATAAAGGCAAACAAAATACTTATTAAATACATTAAACAAATTAATAAAATCTAAAACAATTCTATTTTTAATTATTAATTTTCATAAATATATATTATATTTAACAAGGTAATCATAAATGGCATTAGAAAAATGGAACAAGGAACTTGAAAAAGAAATTATTCAAAAAGAAATAGATTCTAAAATATTTGAATTTAAAGAAAAAGATAATTCTCCAGTATATAGTATAGACACGCCACCACCATACATCAATAGTCCAGTACATATGGGGCATGCTTCAACCTATGCAATAATGGATTTTATTTCTAGATACAAAAGACAAAAAGGATTTAATGTATTATTTCCTTATGGACTTGATAGAAATGGACTTCCTATTGAAATGGCTGCAGAAAAGAAATTTAAAATGTCTATTCTTAATACTCCAAGAGTTGAATATGTAAACTATTGTAAACAACTTCTTGAAGAAACCTCCAACCAAACAAGCAAAACCTTTAAAGAACTTGGAATTTCTTTTAATACCTATGACGAAAATGGAAAAATTGGTTCTTTATATAAAACGGATTCAGACAAATACAGAGCACTCACTCAAACTACATTTATTGAACTTTACAACAAAGGGCTTATCTACCTTGATGAAAAAGTAACAAACTATTGCCCTGGTTGTAAAACTACTCTTGCTGATTCTGAGATAGATTATGCAATTGTTGATTCTAAATTTTATACAATACTTTTTAGTGTTAAAGAAACAGGAGAAAAAATACCAATCGCAACAACAAGACCAGAACTTGTTTGCTCTCTTGGAATGGTTATATTTAATCCAGAAGATGAACGTTGGCAAAAGCTTGAAGGAAAAACTGCAATTTCTCCTTTGTTTAATAGAGAAGTTCCAATCAAATCTCATCCTCAAGCAAAAGTTGATAAGGGAACTGGGCTAGTCATGATGTGTTCTGCAGGAGATTATTCAGATATTAGATTTTTCATGGAACAAGGAATTAAACCAATAATGTCAATTGATATTACTGGAAAAATGAATAACAATGCAGGATTTTTAGAAGGCCTAAAAGTAAAAGAAGCAAGACAAAAAATGATTGAAGAACTAAAAGCAAACAATCTTGTTACTGAAGAAAAAACAATACAACACAAAGTTCCAATCTGTGAGAGATCAAAAGACGAAATTGAATTTATTTCTTTAAAGGAATATTATCTTAAACAATTAGACTATATTGAAGAAATGAGAAAAATTGCTGAAAAAGTAAACTTTACAAACCCTGCAACTAAAAAAATACTTCTTGACTGGTTAGATGTTGTTTCTATTGATTGGCCAATATCTAGAAGAAGATATTATGCAACTGAAATTCCTATCTGGTATTGTAAAACTTGCGGAGAAGCAATATTAGGAACCTCTGGAAAATATCAAAAACCTTGGTGTGAAAAAGCACCAGTTAATAGCTGTCCAAAATGTGGCAGTCAAGAGATAGAAGGAGAACAAAGAGTTTTTGATACTTGGTTTGATTCATCCATATCTCCTTTGTTTGTTTTAAACTATGGAACTGAATTTTACAATAAACACCCTGTTTGTACTCTAAGACCACAAGGAAAAGAAATTGTAAGAACTTGGTTGTATTACACTCTTCTTAAGTGTTACTTGTTTACAGGAAATATAATTTTTGATGATGTTTATATACATCAGCATATTCTAGACGACAAAGGAAACAAGATGGCTAAATCTCTTGGGAATGTTGTAGATCCTCAAGAGATATTAAGAGATTACGGTGCAGAATCTTTAAGACTTTGGGTTGCTGATGAAGGAAATCTAAATGAAAAGGACTTGAAGTGCTCTAAAGACAGAATATCTTCAGAACAAAAAACCCTAAACAAACTTTGGAATGCATCTAAGTTTATTTCTCAATTTAAAAGAAATGAAGGAATAAACGCAGAATATACTGAACTTGATAAACTTTTAAGAAAAGAAATAAATGAAATTATTGATTATTGTGATGAACAATATAAGGCATATGACTTTCATAACCCTATTGTAAAACTTAAATACTTCTTATGGACAACTTTTTCTTCAAACTACTTAGAGCTTGTAAAAAGCAGAGCATATAATCAAGAAGGAGAATTTTCAAAAGAAGAACAGAACGGAGCAATTGATACTCTTAATTATTGTTTAGAAAGGTTTTTGGTTTTATTATATCCAATAACTCCATTTACAACTTCAATTATATCTAAAGAACTTTATAATAAAGACATAAATCTTGAAAAATACCCAACTACAGAAAAATACGAAAGCATTTTGAATTTAGAAGATATTGAAAACCTTAACAATACAATTTGGAAATACAAGAAAGAAAATAATCTATCTTTAAAGGACAAAATAGAGAAAATTCAGATAAATAAGAAATTTGAGAAAATAGAAAAAGATATAAAAAAGACACATAATATATATAATATAGAATACACAAATACAAGTGAAATAATATGTCATTAGCATCCAAAAGAAAACCAACAACAATATTGGGACATTTGGTTATTTTAGCTATAACTGCACTTATTATCTTCTTGTTTATTGGTTTTATTGCTAATTTTCAAATAAATAAAATATCTAAAATTAATGAAGAATATCTTATAACTTCTAATTATCTTGTTCCTGAAAATTACATAGAATATAAAATAAAATTAGAAGAACTAAATCAAGACAAATACACAAGACCAATTACAGAATATCTTGATTTAATGCTTGAAGCTAAAAAGATTAATAGACATTTAGAGTACTCTCAACTTGAAACAAGGTGTATTACAAGAAGCACAGTTGCAAGAATTGAAATGCAAATTCAAAATAAAGAATTGCTTCTTGAAAAATTTAATAATACTTATTCTAAGAAACTTAATAAAATCTATTGGAATAGTTATATTGATGCACTAACTAATTACGACATAGAAGGCCTAAAAGAAAAAGCACTTGAACTTGAGATGTGTTTTGATGAGTAAAGAAATCAATAGTGGTGCTGAAGCTAAAATCTTTTCTAAAGGCAAGAATATTATTAAAGAAAGGATATCTAAGGACTATAGAGACCCTGTACTTGATAAAAAAATAATTAAAACAAGAAACAAGCAAGAAGCAACCCTTCTTAAAAAAGCAAGTTGCTTAGGTCTTAATACTCCTGTTGTTTACTCTGTTACAGAAAACACCATTATTATGGAAAAGATTGAAAATACTAAAGAACATGAAAAATATCTAGAAACTATTGGAAAAGAAATTGCAAGACTTCATAATAATGGAATAATACATGGAGACTTAAATCTTATTAATATTCTAACAACAAAGACTAAAAAGATTTACTTTATTGACTTTGGCCTTGGTTATCTTTCAAACAAGATTGAAGACAAGGCAACAGACCTTCTTGTCTTTAAAAAAACCTTAAAAGCAAGCAAAAAAACAGAAAAATTCTGGGAAAAGATCTTAGTCGGGTATAAAAAAGAAACAAAAGAACCAAAGATCCTTAGCCAAATAGAGATTATAGAGAAAAGAGCAAGATATCTTTAAAAACCAAAATAAAAACGTATTTAAATAAATCGAAACAGATAATATATATTATTAACCAATTTTTTGGTATAAAAAACTTCTTTAGTTATTATTTTATTCGCCACATAAATAATTGACTAATATTAATAAAAATAAAGTGATTAAACGATGAGTGATAAAACAGAAAAAAAGGTTTTAGATAAAAAAGAAATATATGATGTAATTGAAGATCTTACAAAGAAAGGTAAGACAACAACAGAAATTGGATTAACTTTAAAAAAAAAATATGGAGTTAACTCTGTTCTTGAGGCAACAGGTAAAAAGATTGGAAAGGTTCAAAAAGAACTTAATCTAAAAAACGATAAATTACCTGACGAATTATTGTATCTTATTAATAAAAGTGTTAAATTAATTAAACATAACGAAAACAATAAAAAAGATACAAGCGGTAAAAGAGGATATCAAAAAACTGTTTCTAAAATTAAAAGACTTAGAAAACATTATATTAAAGCAAAAAAAATCAGTAGCGATTGGAGATACTCAGATGACTCAGCAAAGCTACTTGTAAAGTGATGGGTGTTTAAATTATGGCAGATAAAAAAAGTACAGTTGATACATGGAAAAAGAAAAAATGGTATGATGTTTCTGCAGATACTACTTTTGATGAAAAGAAAATCGGAGAAACAATCACAATTAATCCTAAAAACTTAATTGGAAGAGTTGTTAAGAAAGGATTAAATGAATTAACAGGAAATATAAGAGACTCAAGCTTTGAAGTAAGTTTTAAAATAAATAAAATAACAGGCGCTAAAGCTGACACAGTTATTTCAAAATTCGAAGCAAAAACAAGCCTACTTAGAAGACTTATAAGAAGACAAAAGTCAAAGATTGAACCAGTTTTCTATGTTACAACAAAAGACGGAATCAAATTAAAATTAAAGATTCTTGCAATAACTGGTGCAAAATACACAACACCTTTAAGAACACAAGCAAGAAAAGCAATTGTTGATTTCTTTACTGAAGAGATTACAGCAAAAACAGCAAAAGAAAACTGGAATGATTTAATATTTCAACACATTTCAGAAAGATGTAAAGCAAAACTTATAAAATTAGGTTATGTTAACAAAGTTATGGTTGTTAAAGTAACGGTTGTATAAGGAAAGAATATGAGTTTTATTTACTATCTTCTTTTTTTTTATATTTTAGGAATTATTCTTTTTATTACTAGAAAATACGACCTATTTACTATTTCTATAATATTTGGAATGAGCGGAGTATTTTTATATTTTGGAAAAATAATGTTGTTTATTTATCTTCTTTCTTATTTCTGTATTGCAGAAGGAATAACTGTTGTTCTTAAAAATAAAAAAGAAAAAAGAAACTACATTAATCTTTTAGGCAATTGTCTTATTGGAACGGTGTTAGTTGTTTTTGGACAAATTTATGCTTCTGCTTCAACAATTGCAGCAGCATTTTCTGATACTCTTTCTTCAGAGATTGGAAGGTTATCTAAAATAAAACCAAGACTTATAACTAATTTTAAAGAAGTAGAACCTGGAACAAATGGCGGAATAACAATCTTAGGGTTATTTGGGGCTTTAATGGTTTCAGCTTTTAGTTTTGGATTATTTTATTTTATTTTTAAAGTAAGCTTCAATATTTCATTAATAATTGCAAGCTTTGGAATGCTTGGAACAATTATAGATAGTTTTATTGGAGCACTATTTGAAAACAAAGGATATCTTGATAATAGTCAAACTAATTTTTTAACAACATTAATTATTGGTGGACTATCTTTATTGGTTTTTAGTTTAATATAAACTAACTATTTTAAAGACATTTATTTATAATATAATAGATGAACACAAAAGAGAAGATTAGATTTATTTTGGTTTTCTTTATTAGCTATTTCTTATTTTTAGCTATCGGCGTCTTTATTTTTGGTAACTTCTTAGTTGGTCTTGAAGAAAAACTAATCTTTTGGCTTCTTGGAAACAATGTGAATTATGAGGCCTTTGACTTTGTGGTTTATTGTTCGGGGATTGTCTCAGTCTCTGCTTATCTAGGGGTTGTTATTGCCTTAAAGACAATAAAACAAAAGATTTCAAATAAAGCAATAGCAGTAAGCACAATTGTGCTGTTTTTAGTAAACCTGTTAAGAATAATCATCGTTATGCTATCAGAAAAGATAGGCTTGCATCAAGAGCTTCACATAATATCTTGGTTTCTAATGCTGTTTGTGGTTGTTTGGCTTGTAAAAATTACTTCTCAAAAGCAATGATTCCCATTATTATAAAATCCGCAATAAAAACAAAGGGAATTAATGGAATTACCACATAGCCTGCTTTTACTAGGCTTAATGCCCCTGAAAACTTTCTTTTCTTGTAGATGTCCCAGCACCAGATTATTGAAAAAACAATATTAACTATTGGAATCAATAATAAAAAACCTAATGCCCAATGCTTCTTTGCTAATATTGGCATTAAAAAAAGATTGGCAATTGGAATCCATGCTAACCATGCTGTTTTGTATTTTAGTTTCTTGGAAAGGTGGTACCATACAAGACAATAGTAAATATATGCGCCAATAAAAAACAACAAACAAAGAATAAACACAAAAATTAGAACAACTACCATTCCTGCAGTTAAACCGCTTATTACTCCTGGAGTTAAAAGCTCTAATAATTGTGCTTGTGTAATCATTTTTTACTCTCTTGTTTTTTTTCATGATGTGCTACAACAACTTTTGCAATCTCTGCAAATGCCGGTCTTGTTATAAATGCACCAAGTACTGCACCAAACATTACAGTTATTGCAAATCCAACAAATTTACTTAATCCAACATTAAAGAAAATAATTGGAAGCATTGTTGCAAATACTGTAGCAACAGCTGCAAAGATAATAAAGAAAGCGTTCTTTATTTTTGCAGTTAAACTTAAACCAGATTTTTCTTCGTCTTTTCCTGTGCCTTTTAAAAGTTCATCTGTGATTATGATTTCATGATCAACACCTGTACCAATAGCTGCAATAATTCCAGCAATTGTTGCAAGATCAACTCTAAATTGTATTAAGGACAAGAAACCTAAAGAAATTATTAATTCAGAAATATCTGAGATTAATATTGGGAAAATCAAATTAAATACCTTGTATCTAATGAATAATACTAATGCAACAGTCAACAACGCAATTAAACCAATCCACAAAGAATTGTCCAAAAACTCATCTCCAAGATATGGAGAGATAGACTCTGTGCTTATGCTTTCAATTGCTATTGGTAAAGAACCTGATTCTAAGATAACTAATAAATCATCAAGTCTTTGTTTTGCATCTTCTTTTGAAGAAGTGCTTCCTGTAATTGTTAAACTATTAAACGTCTCAAACTTTGGAGAACTTGTTGATGGAGCAGCCATATTCGCTACGCCTTCTGTTAAAGAAATTATGGATTTTAGTCCTGTTGCTTCCCAAATCCATGGTTGGTTCTCAGGTTTGTTAATTACTACTACTCTATAACCCATATCTGATAATTTTTTTTTGATACTATCTGAAACAGAACCTGAAACTATGACTTTAGAATATTTGTTAATATCTGATAAAATATCTGTTCTTTCATTTTCTGTTAGTTCTGAATCAACAACATAATATTTAGTATTTACTTGTGAAATTATATCCTCAAAAGAAATTGTTTCACTTCCAGAAACTTCTGGAGAAACAGGAACTTGCCTTTCATCTGTATATGTTTCTGTATCTACAATAAATATAGCATCCGTTGGCCTGTCAATAAAGAAATAAGTTTTCTCACAATCATATTCTACTTTTTTAGAATCATAGCCTGTTGCTGTACATTTATGGAAAGTCATTTCTGCAAATCTTCTTGAAGCTTCTGGAGATAACATAAATGGTAAAACCCATTGGCTTGCTCCGCTTCTGTCTATTTGCGTGATTCCATAACCCTTTGCAGGATCTTTATAGATTGTAATTAAATCTTCTCCAACAAATAAGGTGTTTCCATCTAATACTGCTTCAAATTTACCTTGTTTTAAAAGTGTGTTTTTTAATCTTGTAATCTCGTCTGGATTTGACTCTGCTAATTGCGCAGTAACATATTGATTACCTGACGAAGTAACCTTTGCATCCTTTAAACCTGCCCAATCAAGTCTTCTATTAATTATTGAAACAACCCTTGGCATCTCATCAGATTCTACTGGTTTTTCAAGAACTATTGAAAAAGAAGTTCCACCAGAGAAATCAACACCATATTGAATTCCTTTTGTTAATAGTAATCCTATTGAAAATAATAAGATAATTATCCAAATAATGACTATTGGTTTTTTTAATAAAGTTTTCATCTAAAAAACACCTTTTCCTTAATTTTTGTTTTTATTTTTATTTTGAACATAAGATATTAATGCAGGCGCATTAAAGAACCATGTTGAAACTATATCTCCGATAAGACCGAAGAACAATACTGTTGCTATTTCTAAAATTACAGTCATTTGCATGAAATAAGAAACAACAAGCATCACAAGAACTGTTATTAATGTAGTTATTGTCATTGTCATTCCTGTTGCCATTGACTTATTTGTTACAACGTAAACATCATCTGTTCTGTTCTTTAAAAGTTTTGTGCTAAGTAAAATATCTGTGTCTACAGAATAACCAATAAGCATTAACAATGTTGGAATTGTTGTTAGACTTAATGGCAAACCTAGAAGTGCCATACCAGCTAATGCAACCAATATATCGAAAGTTGCAGCAAAGATAATTAAACCAGATGGAATAATTTCTCTGAAAAATAAAAATATTACTAAAGATAATAAAATAAATGCAATAACTCCTACCTTTAAAGAAGACTTAACAAAGTCTTTACCAAGAGTTGCTGAAACTTCTCTTGTTTGTATTTTTGCTTCTGTTGTTAGGTTTAGTTCTGATTTTACTTTGTTTATTATTTGATTATTAAATTCATTATTTGCTAAGATTATATTTTCATTTAAATAAACCTTTAAATCTTCTTTATTTCTTATATCAGAAATATCTGTTATTACTTGCTCAGACAAATAACCTTTATCCTTTAGAGGAGAAAGAACTTCTGTTGCTTTTGTTTTTAAATCATCAATATTTCCATTAATAAAATCAAGTTTGTCTTTTTCTGCCTTTGCTGTATCTATTTCTGGGCTTGTGGAATAATCAATTACTAATCCTGTGCTTGTTGGTCCTTTTGTTTCATTAACATTTACTTCTTTTAGATTGAATTCTTGCTTTAAGGTATTTGCTAAAGCGCCTGAATCAATTGCTGTTCCTTCATATCTTAAAATTAGCTGGTTTCCGCCCTTTAAATCAATTCCTTTGGAAACTCCAGGGGTTATAAAAATTAAAACTAAACAAACTATTGCAACAATTAATGGTACAATATATAATTTTTTATGATTTTTTGCATTTATGAAATTCATACTTATTCCTCATTATAATAATTGGCTTTAAAAAGAAAATCTTATATATAATATATAAGTAGTTCTATATATAAATATAAAAGAAATTAATTATAAATGTAACTTTTTAGGAGAAATTAAGATGAACTTTCCAAAAATCACAAAATCCAAGGACATATTAGACGCAGTTATAAACAAAGTAAGAAGAGTTAAAGACTATCAAAGAAACGACATGGCACACAAGTATATTTCTCTTTATCAGATAGAAGTTACTGAAAAATTAAAATATGTCTCAGACAAACTACCTGACTATGATACTGTTAATGAATACTATGGAATGATGTTTAAAAATGTTTGTCCCAAATCAACCATGGAAAAATACAGAAACCACATTACTAGTAATATTACTGTTATTAATAAACTATCAGAAAGATATAAAAGACAACTAATGAAAATGCAAGGAAGTAGAAGCAAGAAACACGATAAAGACTTCTTTGTTAGAATTAAGAAAGAATATGTTGGCCGCCTTTCTTCGGTTCTTAGAAACCTTGACTCAACTTTTGATAAACTTTTAAACTTGGAAAAAGAATTTAAAAGAATTGCTAACCCTGACTTCAATCTTAAGACTATTGTTCTTGTTGGAATACCAAATGCAGGAAAAACCACCTATCTTACAAAAATAACAGAAGCAACGCCAGAGATTAACAGCTATGCTTTTACAACTAAAGCCTTAAATGTGGGATACTTTAAAAGAAGACAAGAAACCTTTCAAGTAATTGATACTCCTGGTTTAATTCATCACGACTTTAAAGAAATGAATGCAATTGAAAAGCAAGCAATTGCAGCAATCAAAGCAATATCAGATTTGATTGTTTTTGTTTACAATCCAACAATAAGTAAAAGTGAGCAAGAAGAAATGTTAAAAACTTTAAGAGAAAACAATCCCGGAAAAAAGCTAGTTGTATCTAGTACCTATGGAAAAGACGGTATTCTTGAGGGACAAGAAAATGTTACTATGGAAGAACTTGTAGAAAGTTATCCTGTAGACAAGAAAAAGAAAAGCAGATGGAGTTAACTCTTCTTTTTTCAAACCATATCTATTAAAAATAGTTTTTCACTAAAATATAATAGAGTTTGCTATTTTTTTAATCGCAAAAGAAAAATTAGGAAGTGATAAACCATGAGAAAGAAAACAATTGACACTTCTAAAGCTGTTGAAGATATTGTTGCTGAAATTGAATTTTTAATCGAGGATTCAGCAATTCCAAAAAATCTAAAAATTCTATTAACTGGAATAGAAGAAAGATTAAAAACTAAATGTAATGTTGTTGAGATTTCTGGCATTATGTATGAGTTAGAAGATATAACAAATAACAATAATGTTCCACAATTTTGTAGAAGCGCAGTGTGGTCATTAATTAGTAAATTAGAAAATCTAAAAGAGCAAGTAAAATAAATGGATTCAAAAATTGTGTGCTATGCACAAGAAAAAGATCTTATAATTAATGAGGATTGCTTAAGATTATTAAACCTAAATAATTATCAGAAAATTCTAGATAAACTTGCAGAAGAAAAAATCATATTTGTGTGTAAAGATGATATTAAAAAAATAATATCTACAACAAACAACATTGAAGAAAAAGTAGAAACTACTGGAAAAAACTTTAGAATATTAGATGCTTATGATGTTACAGGAAAGGAACTATCGCAAGGCTCAGTTGATGACTTCTTATCTCTTTTCCTTGATAAATATCAAGCAATCTACGAAATTTTAAAAAAAAGAGAAAACCTAAAACCTGTGCCAATTGAAGAAGCAAAAAAAGAAACAAAAAACACGGAAGTTGATATTGTAGGAATGGTTTTTGATAAAAGACTAACAAAGAACGGAAATCTATTATTGACTGTTGACGACCCAACTGGAAGAGTCAATATTGTAATAATGGAAAACAAAGAATTTGAAGTTAATCCTAAAGAAATACTTTTTGATAATGTTGTCGGGTTTAAATGCGCAGTTTTATCTAAAGACATATTTATTGCTAAAGAAATAATGTATGCTGATCTTCCTTATGAAAATATTAGTGCCACAACAACAAAAGACAACTATGTTGTTATCTTAGGAGACACGCATGTTGGAAGCAAACTATTCCGAGAAGAAGAATTTAATGATTTTATTGACTGGATTAATGGAATCAATATTACAAAAGAAGATCAAGACCTAATTTCTAAAATCAAATATATTATTATTGCAGGAGATCTTGTAGACGGAATTGGAATATACCCTAAACAATATGATGAACTTGCAATAACAGACATCTTTGAACAATATAGAGTATTCGAAGAACTAATATTAAAGATTCCTAAACATATTGAAATATTTTTAATACCAGGAAACCACGACGCTGTTAGAGTTTCAGATCCACAGCCTGCAATCCCTGAAAAATATTTACCTAACTGTTATAAAAAAGAAAACATACATATTCTTGGTTCTCCATCTTGGATTGAACTTGAAGGATTATTGTTTTTAATGTATCACGGAGTATCACTTCATGGAATCTTTGGAAAAATAAAAGATTTAAAAATGGATAAACCGGATCTTGCACAAAAAGAACTAATGGTTAGAAGAGACTTGATGCCGCAATTTGGAGAAAAGCAAACTTTTATACCAATTGAAAAAAACTTTTTAGTTGTCAGAGAAGCACCAGCAGTTTTTATTTGTGGACACATCCATCATCACGCCTACTCTAAATATAAACACTGCCATTTAATAAGCACATCTTGCTGGCAATCAATTACAGCTTTCCAACAAGAGATGGGGCATGTGCCGACAGTATCTAAAGCAATACTATTTAATCTTAAAGATCAAAAAGTTTGTATAAAAGACTTTGAAAGGAAAAAAGAATGAGTGAGATTAAAGCAAACAAAGAAGTTAAAGAATATTATGACGCCCTAACTAAAGAGATTGATGCAGCTGTAGCTGTTGCAAAAAATGCAAGACAACAAGGAAAAGATCCACATAACGACATAGAGTCACTTCCTGCTAGAGGTATTGCTGAAAAAACTGAACTTCTTGTCGGACCCCCTGGTGTTGCTCAAAGATACAATGAGTTGTGGGAAGAACACCAAGAAAGATTTCCTGTAATGCTTCAGATTTTTAATGATATCTTGGATAGAAAATTAGGAGACATTGAAGATCCTGAAAAAAGACTTGATCAAGCTTTAAGAACTGCCTTAATTATAGAAACAGAAGGAGTGGTTGTTTCTCCTCTTGATGGATTACCAGAAATTAAGATTTCTAAAAATGAAGATGGTACGCCATTTGTTGATATTTACTTTGCGGGGCCGATTAGAGCTGCTGGAGGAAATGCTCAAACTTTACCACTATTACTTGGAGATCTTGCTAGAGCTAAACTTAACTTAGATAGATTTAAACCAAGTAGACAAGAAATTGAAAGAGTAATTGAAGAAGGAATGCTTTATCAAGATGAAGTTGTTGTTAGACAGCAAAGAATAACAGAAAACGAAGTTAGAATTATTATTGAAAATATTCCTGTTAGAGTAAATAGTTATGCAGATAACGAAGTTGAGATTGTTGCTAATAGAGATGTCCCTGGAATTGAAACAAACAGAGTAAGAGGGGCAATGTGTCTTGTTTTAATTGATGGACTTTATGTTAGGGCCCTTAAAATTATGAAAACAAGTAAGAAGATGGGCCTTAATTGGGCTTGGCTTGAAAAACTTGTTAAAGTTAAAAAAACCGCTGAAGGTTTTGAACTAAAACCATCAACTAAATATCTTGAGGGGTTAGCAGCCGGTAGACCTGTGTTTTCTTATCCGTTTAGACCAGGGGGCTTTAGACTTAGATATGGTAGAGCAAGAAATGCTGGATTAATGGCAAAAGCAATAAATCCTGCTACAATGATGGTACTAGATGAATTTATAGCTGTTGGAACACACGGGAGAATTGAAAGGCCAGGTAAATCTTTACAATATTTCCCTTGCTCAACAATTGACGGACCAATTGTAAGGTTGAAGAATAAAGACGTTGTTTATATTGATGATGTTAATACTGCTAAAAAATACTTAGCAGAAATAGACAAGATTCTTTTCTTAGGAGACATGCTAATCTCTGTTGGAGATTTTAGGAAATCAGGACACCCTTTAGTTAAAGCGGGCTATGTTAGAGAAGAATGGATTGCAGAAATGGAATATCTTGAAAAGACCGGAAAAATATCAAGAACTGTTTTAAATATCTGTAAGGAAGTTTTTAATAAACCAAATCCATATACTTCTGTTGCATTATCTCAAAAATACGACTTGCCTTTATTTCCAAAATATTTAGCATATTATGAACTTTTGAATCATGAAGAACTAAAAACACTTATTAGAAATTTAAGAGAATCAGATAAAATATTTAGTGACGAAGAAATTGAAATAAAAAAGAAAAACTTTTTTGAAAATATTAAAGACGTTATAGAAAAAGCAATTGATGATATTGATATTATTGGTATAGGAGATTTATTATCAACAAAAGAAACACAAATTATTGGTTTTAAGATTGAATATAATAAAGAAATAAAAAACATATTTGAGAAAATGGGACTACCACACAAATATCTTGAAGAAGAAAACAAAATACTTGTAGAAAAAGAAATAGCTTATCCTCTTCTAAAAACTGTTGGTTCACTTAATGCAATTGATCCTTTAGAAGAATATAAAGAACTAATTGAAAACACAGAGAAAACAACAACAGAAATACTTAGTGCAATTTCAAAAATTAAAATTAATGAAAAATCAGGGTTTTGGGTTGGAGCAAGAATGGGAAGACCAGAAGCTGCTCATGAAAGAGAGATGGCAGGTAAACCAAATGTTTTGTTTCCAATCGGCAGAGGCTTTGGTAACTCTAGAGACTTAATGAAAGCAATTAAGAAAAGAGCAGATGGCACAAAACAACAAGATATTGGAGTTAACGAAGTTGAGATCAAATCATATCTTTGCCCTGAGTGTAAAAAAATTATTTATAATGGTTATTGCTTTAATTGTGGAATAAACACAAAAGAAATAAGAATGTGTAATAAATGTAAAATGCAAACACATGAAAAAATATGTCCTAAATGCAATCAAGAAACAAAATTGATTTTAGAACATAAGATTGATCTTGATAAACTTATTGAAAGTGCAGCAAACAACTTAAAGGTTGGAATACCTGATAGCCTTAAAGGTGTTAAAGGTTTAGTCAGTAAAGAAAAAATATCTGAACCATTAGAAAAAGGACTATTAAGAGCTAAACACGAAGTTTATGTTTTTAGAGATGGAACTTGTAGATACGAGGCATTAAATGCAACTATATCTCAATTTAGTGGAAAGGAACTAAATCTTTCTATTGAGAAACTAAAAGAACTTGGATATAAAAAAGACTATCTTGGAAATGATTTGAAAGACAATAACCAAAGACTTTCTATATTTCCACAAGATACAATTGTTGATGAAGGCTGTGGAGAATATTTTTTAAGAGTTGCAGGTTTCGTTGATGACTTGTTAGAAAAATACTATCACTTGCCTAGATTTTATAATGCTAAAACTAAAGAAGATCTTATTGGACAACTTGTGATTGGTCTTGCACCACACACTTCTGCTGGAATTGTTGGAAGAATAATTGGTTATTCTAAATCTAAACTTGCTTGGGGACATCCTTATTATATTACAGCCAAAAGAAGAAATGTTGATGGAGATCAAGACTCGATGTTATTGTTAATGGACTCTATGCTTAATTTTTCTAAAAGTTATCTTAGTACGGGTAGAGGCGGAAGAATGGATGCACCTTTAGCATTTACTACTGTTCTTAGTCCTTACGAGATTGATGATGAATCGCACGAGATAGAAACTAACACAAGTTATCCTTATGAATTTTATTTAGCAACAAAATCATTTGCTGATCCAGATAAAGTTGAAGGGATTGTTCCTGTTAAGAAACTTCTTGGAACAGAAGAACAATATAGTTGTGTGAAATTTACACACGACACTAATTACTTCGATGAAGGGCCAAAGCAATCTACTTATATCTCAATTAAATCAATGCAAGAAAAAGTAGATAAACAAGCTAAACTTCAGGGAAGAATCCTTGCAGTTGATAATCAAGACGCACTTGAAAGACTACTCCACTATCATCTTTTTCCAGACATTATTGGTAACACCAGAGCTTTTGCAAGACAGAAACTAAGATGTGTTAAATGCAACAAGAAATTTAGAAGAATGCCTTTGTCAGGAAAATGCGACTGTGGGGGAAAAATAATTTTAACAATTGCACAAGGTTCCATAAAGAAATATCTTGAAGTTGCAAAAAACCTAATCATTGACTATCAATTAAATCCACATCTTTTGCAAAGAATAAACTTAAGTGAAAATGAGATAGACAGTCTATTCTCAGACAAAGAGGCAAAAAAGCAGAAAAGTCTATCTGAGTTTTTTTAAAACTCAACATAACTTTTAAACTTATCTTGTATCTTCTTTTTTGTTTTATTATCAATGTTTGCAAGTTTTTCTAATAGTTGCTTGTATTCTCTATTAACATCGATAGGCTCTGCTAATATTACTTTAACAAATAAAGAACCGTGCAAACCTCTTTTGTTTGGATCAGGAGAACCTTTTCCTGAAACTTTAAAGATAGTTTCTGGACGAGTGCCTGCTGGTATTGTTAAATTAATTGTGTCTTGAATCCCTTTTATTTTTATCTTTGTTCCTAAGATCAATTCAGAATAAATTATTGGAATCTCACAATATAGATCATAACCTTCTCTTTTGAAGAACTCGTGTTCTGTTACACTAACAGAAACAAATAAGTCTCCTACTTCTCCATTATGTGTGTTACCTTGCCCTCTTAGTCTTATAACATCTCCGTTGCTAATTCCTGCTGGAACATCGATTCCAAGAATTGTTTCTTTTTTTACATGGCCCTTTCCATCACATTTCTTACAGGGGTCTGTATTTATTTTTCCTTCTCCCTTACATTTAGAACAAGTTTGTTCTATTGCAAAAATACCAAAAGGGGTTTGTTTTTTAGTTAGTGTTCTTCCTTTTCCACCACAAGCTGAACAAGTGGTTTTAGATTTAGATTTAGAGCCTGTGCCATCACAAGTATCACAAACAACATCTTTGTAAACACCAACACTTACTTTCCCGCCTTTAATTGCAGTAACAAAATCAATATTTATTCTTGTTCTTAAATCTAGTTCAGCCCAAGACTCTCTTTGACTTCTTCCTCTGTGCATGCTTCTAAAACCTTGAAAGAAACCAGAATCCTCATCTTCATCAAAACCAAACTTAGAAAAGATATCAGAAAAATCAAAATTAAAACCTTGTCCTGAAAAACCTTGATTGAAACCTGCGCCACCTTTTACTCCCTCTTCACCAAACATATCGTATTGTTGTCTTTTAGTTGGATCAGAAAGAACTGCATAAGCTTCTGTTATCTCTTTTAGTCTTTCTTCTGCATTTGGCTCTTTAGAAATATCTGGATGATATTTCTTAACCAATTGCTTATAGGCTTGCTTTAGATCTTCATCATTTGCATTCTTGTTAACTCCAAGAATCTTGTAGTAATCTTTTGTCAAAATGGGTCACACTTCTTTATTTTTCCTCTGTAAAATCTGCATCAACTGTTTTTCCTTTGTCTTTGGAATCATCTGTGCCTTCTTGATTTGGAGCTGCATTTTGATAAAGCTTTTTAGAAACATCATAAAGTTTTGTTTGTAAGGCGTTTGTCTTTTCTTCTAGATCTGCTGAATCACTATCAATTGCTTGTCTTAGTTCTTCTTTTAATTTCTTTATCTCTTCTGTGTCTTCAGGAGACAACTTTTCTTTTGCTTCTTCTAAAACTGAATCTACAGAATACACTAAAGTTTCTGCTTTGTGTCTTGTCTCTATTCTTTCCTGAGTCTTTTTATCTTCTTCAGCATGCTCTTCTGCTTCTCTTTTTAATCTTTCAATTTCATCTTTACTTAAAGAAGTTGTTGAAGTAATCTTAATTGCTTGAGATTTTCCTGTACCAAGATCCTTTGCTGAAACATTAATTATTCCATTGGAATCTATATCAAAACTAACTTCTATTTGAGGAACTCCTCGTGGTGCTGGAGGAATACCAATCAACTGGAATCTTCCAAGTGTTAGATTGTCTTTAGCTAATGGTCTTTCACCTTGAAGTACATGAATATCAACAGCTGTTTGAGAATCAGAAGCTGTTGAAAAAACTTGAGATCTTTTTGTTGGTATTGTTGTATTTCTTTCAATTAATTTTGTAAAAACTCCACCTAAAGTTTCAATACCTAAAGACAAAGGAGTAACATCAAGAAGAAGTATGTCCTTTACCTCTCCAGCAAGAACAGCACCTTGAATTGCAGCACCCATTGCTACTACTTCATCTGGATTGATTGATTTATTTGGTTTTTTATTTGTCCATTTTTCAACAAGCTCAATTACTTTTGGAATTCTTGTTGAACCCCCAACCATAACAACTTCGTCAATCTTAGATAAATCAAGCTTTGAATCTTTAATTGCTTGCTTTGTTGGAATTTCTAATCTTTTAAAAATATCAGCACATAAATCTTCAAGCTTTGCTCTTGTTAATTCTATGTTTAAGTGCTTTGGCCCCTCTTGTGTTGCTGTAATATATGGGATATTAATTGTTGCCTTTAAAGTTGTAGACAACTCTATCTTTACTTTTTCGGCTTCATCTTTTAATCTTTGCATTGCCATTTTATCTTTTATTAAATCAATTCCTTCTTTTTTCTTAAACTCTGAAACTAAGAAATCAATTATCTTTTGATCAATGTCATCACCACCTAAGTGGTTGTCTCCAGCTGTGGCTTTGACTTCAAACACACCGTCAGATAACTCTAAAATAGAAACATCGAAAGTTCCACCACCAAAATCAAATACTAAAATTGTGTGGGCGTGTTTTTTATCTAGACCATACGCTAAAGCAGCAGCTGTTGGTTCGTTAATTATTCTTAAAACTTCTAGACCAGCAATCTCTCCTGCTGCCTTTGTTGCTTTTCTTTGAGAGTCTGAAAAATATGCTGGAACTGTTATTACTGCTTGAGTAATTTTTTGACCCAATTGTTCTTCAGCATCTTTTTTTAATTTTTGTAAAATATATGCAGAAATCTGTTCTGGGGAATGATCTTTTCCTCCAATTTTAACTTTATCTCCACTTCCCATTTTTCTTTTTATGGAATATATGGTATTGTCTGGATTAACAACTGCTTGCCTTTTTGCTAATGCTCCAACAATTATTTCGCCATTAGATAATCCAACAACAGAAGGGGTTGTTCTTGACCCTTCTGAATTAATTAAAATTTTTGGCTGTCCAGCTTCTACAACAGAAACTGCAGAATATGTTGTACCTAAATCAATTCCAATTACTTTACTCATATCTTATCACCATTTTCTTTTTTACTTGCACCAACAATAACCTTTGCTGGTTTTATTAATCTTTTATTTAATGTAAAGCCATCTTCAATAATTGCAATTACTTTATTGTCTTTATCTTCTTCACACTCTTGCTTTAACAAACAATCACAGAAATTATAATCAAAGTCTTTACCTATAACTTCTAGTTTTTCTATGCCTTGCCTTTTTAGAATAATATCGTAATTTACTAACATGTGCTCTAGAGATTTTTTTGTAATCTCTTCTTTTTCTTTTTCTATTGCTTTAACAATTGTGTCTCTATAATTTAAAAATTCAGCTAAGATTTTTGCTTTCTCTATAAAGATAATATCTTGTGTTTCCCTTTCAACTCTTTGCTTATAGTTTCTAAACTCTGCTTGTGTTCTTTGAAGCAAATCCAGATACTCTTTAGAAAGTTTGTCTTGTTCTTCAAGTTTTTGTTTTATTGTCTCTATTGTTTCTTTAATTTTTGTTTCTTCCTCTTTTGAGATGGATTCTTTATTGTCTGTACTCATAGATATCCTCACATTATTTATATTTAGAATAATTTTTAGTCAAATGTCAAAAGACATCAACTAAAGATATTAATAACCAAAATTAATAAATGCTTTGTGCTGTAAGGTTTATAAATTTTTGTTTTTTTAGGGCGTTTTTGAAAGAAAATAGGAATAAAAAAATAATTAAAAACAAATAAATAGAATTTTATCCTCCACGAACACAACGTACACGATATATTTCGGACTTTGAACTTTGTTCTAGGCTCCAACCACCTGGTTCCATATAGTATGCGTCGTTAGCGCCCCATTCTGTACTTGTCCAATAACTATAACTACAAAAATCAAGACCTATCCAAGAACTACTATAATCTCCTGTATATATAACTGCTTGGTAACTACAAATTTCACCCAGCTGATCTCTCGCAGGAAGATACCAATCATCATATCCTCCAAAATCTAAATCATTACAAATACTTGCAGCTATTGGTCTTGTTACACAGCCTGCAAGAATCGCAGTGGTGTTTGCTAAACCATTTGTTAGTGATTGAGCACCAGAACCAATTAATGTCCCTGGACAGCCCCAAGCAACACCTGTAGAATTATCTGTTGGATGAATGTATAATTTATTCTCTCCATCCATAACATATGGAAGTTCAAGAACTTCTTCTACAGGAATATCTTGTAATGTTACTGGGGGATTTCTTATTCCTTCTATTGAGATATATTCGTTTTCATCTGTGATTAATAATATTGTAAATTTTGGTTCTGGTGGAAAGGCCTGTATTGAGATGACGTGTGTAGCGCCTGGCTGGATTGTAGTTTCATTAAGGGCTATTGTGTTGTTGAAGTTATCGTCTTCTGAACTACTGACTATCTGATAGCTAGTTATTGTTATTGATTTCTCACCGGGAGTGATATTCTTAAAAGTAAGAATGCCTTGGGCATTAAGCTTTGGGCTGCCTATTAAATAGTTCTGATTTGTTTGCTTTAGTATTGGGTCTGTTTCATTTAAACTAGAGTTTGTAATGTTTCTGCCCCAATTCAAAACTATTGAAACCAGAATTACAGAAACAACAACTAAAAGAATTGTTGCAACTATTGGCGAAAGGGCTTTGAATTTAAATTTTCTTTTTCTCATAATAAGAATAATAATAATAATAACATATAAAAACTTAGGTTTTTATAAATAAAATTAGATTATTTCAATTCCAACTTCTTCTCCTTTGTGGTTGTAAGCTGTAAAATCCATTGGGCTATAAGGATATCTTGAAATAATATTTATTGCTTTACTTTGGAAAAATTTCTGATCTGCTCTTGAAGCTTGACTTGAAGAAGATGGGTGTGAGTGAACAGAGCCTACGATTGAAAAAGACATTGGCACCAAGTCTAAACGAAGAGTTGAAGAATTGTGATTATTTATTGTTGCTGGAATTATATAGATGTCATCAATAATCTTTTCGTCTTTATCCCCAACAAGCATTCCACTAAATTCATTTGGATAAGCCTCTTTAGATAATTCCATGATTGTCAATAGGATTTTTTTCTTTATTTTCCAGTTACTCATAATATCCATTTCCTTAATTAAACAAAAAACAAAACTGTTGGAATAATTAAATAAGACATTAGAGCCAATCTGTTTTTATTATAAACTATTGGCAAAAAACCAATTGCTGTAGAAACAAGCAAAAGGAAAACCCCCGCAAGGCCGCAAAACCAAAATATAAGGAGAATGGAAAAAGTAGAAACACAAAATAAAATATTTCTTTTATCAAACCTATTTAGAAAAAAAATAATTGTGTCTATTGAACTGTAAATTATAAACACAGTTAAACCAACAACTAAAAGAAAAACAAAAGACATAAAGAAAATATCAGATAGAACCATTTTTGGAAAAATTTGGTTTGTAGAAAGCATTGATAAGAAACCAAGCCTGTGCTTGTTAAAAACAACAGACAAGAAAAAATAAATTAGTAGCACACTTGAAAGAATGCTTGAAAACATTACGATTGTTTTTTTTGAAGAATTTTTATCTTGAAAAAAAGAAGCAAAAGACATAGCAAGACCTGGGCTAAGAGAAGGGAAAATAGCTATAGTTGAGGAAAAGAGGGTGCCAAGAAAAGAAGAGTTAACAATATCTTTAAAACTTATTATTTCTTGGACAGATGGACTTGACTTTTCCTGACCCTTACTATCAGAAAACAAAATCACTAAAATATTTGGGAAAGCAAACAAGCCAAAAATACACGGAATTAACGGTTCTTTGAAAAAGAAATTATATTTTAAAGTAAAGGTGCCTAATACCCCAGAAAAAACAACAATAGAAAACACAAGGCCACAAGATTGCCAATAATTTTCTTGAAAGATTAAAAATATCAAGACAAGCAAAAGAACAATAAAAATCAAAATGTAGAAATCCGAAAACATAACAAACAATAAGTAAAAAATTGGGAGAAATAAAACTGCGAAAAAAGCACCAAGAAGAAAACCAAAGAAAGAAAGAGAAAAATATTCTAAAAGAGCTATTTTGGGGCTTTCAGGTTGTCCAAGAAATGGTGAAATTAAGGTGTCGGGGGTTGGAGCATAAAAAAGAAAAGAAGGAACAATACTTGTAAGAGTCTGAGAAATACAAAGAGAAAAGAAAAAATAGAAGTGGTTTTTGAAAAACATAAACATCCCAAATAAGGAAAAAAGATAACCTATGAGGTTAATATGCAAACTCGGAATTAATCCAAGAGCAAAACCAAACAGAATTCCTGCAATAACATCTACGAGAAACAAAAAAAATTACCTCCTGAAAGAAAAAGCAATTAGTTCAGGGGTATTATTAAAAGTTGTATATTTTGCTTTTACTGTTAATTCTTGATTTCTAGAAACAAATGCCACATCTTCTTTTGTTGGATTAAAATAAACCGCTTGCACACACTCAAAAGAATCACACAATTGAAAAAAAAGAGTATTGGATTTTTCTGTAATCTCTTTTACTTGCCCAGAAACAATATATATTTTTTCATTTGGTTCAGTACCTAAAAGAGAAGAAACAGAAATTTGTCTAGATTCATAAAAATAAGTTATCGATAGAATCCCAAGAAGTCCGAAAAGACAAGAACAAATAATTAGTATTCTTATATATTTTTCAAACATTTATAATATTCCTTACAATCTATAAGGAATATTTATTTTTTCTTCTTCTTAATTGTTTTCTTTGATTTTTTTGTGATTTTGTTATTTTTTATAAGGGTTTTGATAATTTTTGGTTCTCTATCTATTTGTTTAATAATCGATATTGGTTTTCTTAAAACCGATTTATCTAGTTCTATTAAAACTATTGAATCAATTGTATACTTCTTAGTTGATCTTAATTCAAATTTTTGCCCATAACTAAATAGTTCATCTGTTATTTTAACTTTAGTAAATCTTGTTGAACTTTCTAAAACAACACCGAATGTTTTTGAAAACATTACTCTTGAAAGATAAACAAACAAAACAAGTAAACAACAAAGAATTAAAATATATGTTGTTCCTGTTGTGTGTCTTACAAACAAGAATAAAATGGATATAATAACAAAGCCAGTTGCTGAAAATAAATACCTTTCTCTATTATATTTAAATTCAGGTAAAATCAATAAACCATAAAGGAAAAGTAAGACTATCAATAAAATTTTTAAAAAAAGATTTTTATCTACAAATAAACTTACAAAAACACTTGTTAATAAGAATCCTTGTAACAATAAATATTTTGAATTCATTTTATTACCTCAGTTATATTCAAAACTTAAATTAATATTTTCATAATAAGTTGTTTCTTTTATATTATTTATTACTTCTGTGTAGTTTTGATCTGTTAGATTTAACTGTAATCCATCTTTAATGTATAGTTTTAAATTCAGATTAGAATCTACAATCGTGTTCTCCACATTTAAAAGAGTTGCATTAGAATCATTTAATGTAATTAGATCAAGCGTTCTTAATTTTATTTTAGCTATGGATTTTGTTGTGTCTGTTGTATCAAATGTAAGATTAGCAAAAAATACAGTTAAGATTAAGATAACTGCAATAACAATCACATATTCTATACTTACTTGTCCTTTTTTCATTTGCTATTCACTTTCTTATTCAGAAGATATATCTATTTCGCCTTCATCTGTTTTTTCTATAAAGATATTGCTATTATATCCTGGCCCGATCTTTGTACATGAAAAATCGTTAGTTATATACAATTGTTTAGAAAACTTACATAGTCCGTTAACATCACAGCCAATTGGGGTTGGCTTTTGTGTTGATATTCTTATTTCATAATTTATAGTTTTATTTGTATTATTACAATCTGTAATTATTGTGTTATTTGGAATATAGAAAAACATATGTCTTTTACCGTATCCTGCACTATTTGAAAATTGTTCTATATTGTCTGCTAAACCATCTATGCCTTTCTTTGTTTGAACAATAGCGTGAGTATCTTTTATTGTATTTTCTGCAAATTCAATTGACGGTAGAATCATTGCTTGAAAAAAAAGTAAAAATATTGCTAATAATATTATAACTTCAATTGAAAGTTGTCCTTTTTTCATGTATTATTCACCTAAATTATTATTACTAAAATATATGCTAATAAAACTGCTGGAACAAATGCCAGAGTCTTTTTTAAATATATTTTAGAGCTTATTAAATTATTTTTATACATACCTTTTAAAAATAGAATGTCTTCTTTGGTTATTCCGCAAGCTTTAGAAGAATCTATCTTTAAATTTAAATAATAGGTATTATTCAATAACATCTTTATTTTAGTTAGAACTGTGGGTTTAATTAACTTTAATTTTTTATTTTTATAATAGTAATTGTAGAGTGGCAAATCTCCTTCTTTTAGTTTAGAGAGTGCTTTAACTTCAATTAGTACTTTTTCTTTTATTATTTTATATAGTGTTCCAAGTATAGAGAATCCAATTACAAACAAAATGGTTATTAAAAGATTAGTTAAAGATATTGCTCTAATCTGATTTTCTAAAACTAAAGCAACAATTGTAAAACTATAAAATCCTAATAAAACAGAATAAAAGATTTTCTTGTTTTTTATTTTGTAAATTAATATAGTAAATACAAATGATGCAAATAAAAGAATTAGAACTGTTACCTTACTAAATAAAGAATACAGTAGTGATATCAAAAAGATTACTGCTATTGAATCACCCATTGATATTAAATTTGATTTTGATATCCACAGTTTAAATAGATCTAAATAATATTTTTTTACTACAATAAAATAAATAGAATATATTATTATCCATGGCAGTAACATAAATAAGCTTATTACGAAAACAAAGGCTGGAAACCAAATACTTGAGAGATTAAATGGCAAATTAATATTTGGGATTAGAATAGAAAGCACTAAGAAAAGCTTAAAATCTCCTCCAGCAATAACTCCTAATTCCCATAATATATAAAAGACAACAAAAGTTAAAACTAAAGACAATAATGCACCAAACACTATGGAATAATTCCTAGTAATAATACTATATCCTAATTTTAGAATTATACCAAATATTAAAAAAAATAAGATTAATTTATTTGAAATCTCTCTTGATTTTAAATCAGAGATACAAGCAATTATAAGAAAAATTAAAGTAAACAAGATTAAAGATAAATAAAACATAATAATACTAATTATAATGTTGCAAGTATATTATCCCTATAATTTAGAATCTTAGTTTTTGCAATTGTGATTAATGTACTTAGATTAACAATAATTATTCCTGTGATAATAACAAGCATTGTTCCAAAAACAATCATGATTAGATACTCAACAGAGATTTGTGCTTTTTTATCATTTATTAATCTTTTATACATTGTTTTCAAATTTTATTTTAATTATGAGGTATACAATCAATTGATGGCATAGATGGTTGAGAATATGCAATTCCGTTCTTATCTGCCGATATAGATATTGATTGCTTATTATAATCTGCAATTGTTTGAGTGTAGGTTAATATATTGCCAGCGGCTAATGCTCTACAACCTGTTGGTGTTCCATTATTATAAACTAAACAATACCTTGTCACCCCTGGTGTTGGAGATTTATTAATAGATACCACAACTTGAGACGCCGCTTTATTACAATCTACTGTTAAAACAACTGGTGGTATAATTGTATTATCTATAAAAGTTTCAAACTCTTGATTCTTTTCAGTTGCATTTTGAGAATTTCTTTGGCTAAGAGAAACAATTATACTTACAGCAATAACTGCAACTACAATTGCCCCGCCTATTATTAGGAGATATTCCAATGCACCTTGTCCTTTTGAGTTCATAAATTAACTAACATCCGGTAAAAGTCATATTTGAAAACGATATTGTTTTTAAAGTAATATCTCCATCTTGACGTACTATTCTAAAAATATATATCTTTGAAGAATTAAATAAACTACAGATCTCATCGGGATTCAAACCAATATCCTCTACATTTATAAAATATGGACTTGATCCATCTTCATTTATTTTGTCCCTAGTTTGATCTGCATCAGATTCTATTAAAGTGGCTTCGCCATCATCATAAAATCTAAAATATATGGGAGGTTCGAGAGGTAAAATTAAATCGGTACTTAATGTTAAAGTTAATATTTTACTTTCTTTATTAAAACTTAAACTATCTTCTACTGTGCTACCGCCACCTGGTGTTCCTGCTGCTTGTGGTTTAATGAATACTCTATTTGATACCGCCGTTGTATCGTTTTCTGTATTTGTTGTTTTTATTGATATTGCTTCAGAACCAAGATTTGCACATTCTGCTACTATTGGATTACTTGGATTTGCAGTAGTGTTGTGATCTGCAAAAGTAAAAACAATTGGATTATCTGCTGGTGTTAAATCAAAATTTGGATTTGTATTAATAAATATTATTGGTTTATCATCAAAAAGAACAGTGTATTCGTATCCTTCTTTATGCGTTGGATTCCATTTCACAACATATTCGTCATTTCCCGCTTTTTCCTTACAAATTACAGATAATAATGTAGAAGGTAATGCTAAATCAGTTGAAGCAATAAATTCTTTACTTTGTTGCTTTGAATTTTCTGTGTTTTCTGAGCTCATTCCAATTAGAAGGGCAACTACAACAACAGCAACTAAAACAACACCTCCAATTATTAATAAATACTCAAGTGCTCCTTGACCTTTAGAATTTAGTTTTTTTATCATAATTACCCTTTTTATTTATTATTTTTAAAAAATATTAAAAGAGAAATATTTTAATATTTCTCTAAAATTTACATCTACTTCACTGTTGCTGTTGCAGAAAGTACACTTACATCTGCTCCTGCATTATTTTGATTTGTTGTCTTAATTGCAACTACATCGTTTATGCTACAGGTTGTATCTACTGAAACAATTGGATTTGTTGTTGCTGAAATTGATACTGTGTCTGTCGTTGTGTAGTTTATTATCAGATCATATTCATTTCCTGCTTTGTTTACTGCCGTCCAATTAACAATAAAGTGATTAGTATCGTCACAATTTACTGAATTGATTACGGATGGAATTGGAATATTAGTTGCTGCCATTGCTTCTTCGTTTCTTGTTTTTGAATTTTCAGAATTCTGAGAACCCATACCAACAAGTAATGCAATTACAATTACCGCAATTAATACGGCTCCGCCGATTAATAAAAGGTACTCAAGTGCACCTTGACCTTTCTTATTAAATTTCATTTTTTATCCCTCATTTTAATTTTTAATTAATTATTCATTTAATTATCTGTAATTACTGTCGCGGAAAGTACACTTATTCCGTTATTTGTTGTTTTTATTGCAACTTGATCTCCTGCAACACATGGTCCTTGTGATATTATTGGATTTGTTGCTGAATTTATTGCAGTTACAACACCTCCAACGGTTGCATTCATGTCTGCATTATTTACAACTAATGTGTATGCATTTCCTGCTTTGTGTACTGCCGTCCAATTTACTGCGTGAACTCCGCCGGTACAAACAACAGAATTAACTACTGATGGTGTTGGCACGTTTGTTGCATTTATTGCTTCTTCGTTTCTTGTCTTTGAATTTTCAGAATTCTGAGACCCCATACCAACAAGTAATGCAATTACAATTACTGCAATTAATACTGCACCACCGATTAATAATAGGTATTCAAGTGCACCTTGTCCTTTCTTATTAAATTTCATTTTAATTCCTCCACACTTTTATTTTTATTTGGTTTTAATTTTCTTTTTATTAAAAATAAATTATATTATATAGTCTACAATATAGTTTATAAACCTATCTATTCTGTTTTTTTAACTTTTAGATGGCTATTTTATTGTGTTCCTTTTGTACTAGCGTTGTTATATTCTTGTATTTTGGAACTGTTCTTTTGAGCTGTTTGCTTTAGATAATAACCAGTAAGTATTGCAGCTAAAACAATAACACTAACAATTAGTAAAACTTCTAAGGATACTTGTCCTTTTTTGTCTTTTATTAATCTTTTCATTATATAACACCTGACAACATAGTTGAAATTAAAAACTGCGCTAGAGAATACACAATAAATGCAACAACAACCATTACTGGAAAGATAACTATTGCATTAGAAAATTTTCCTTCTCTCATTAAACTAACAATTACTGCTGCTGCTGCAACTTCTAATAGAACATAAGCATCTAATAAAAATCTAATAGATTGTTGTGTTGCAACAGAAACGTCTAGTGCTTCTGCACTCGCAATTCCTGAATTTTTTGCAACATCTGTTAAAAATGTTGTAATAACGTTTGTTAAACCAAAAATAAATGGAGCAATAATTGCACCTGCTGCAAAAATAAAAATTGTTTGAAGTAAGGTTTTAGTTATTCTTTCTTTTTTTATTCTATACATGTTTTTTGTATCATTTGCAATATCATCTAAAATATCTGATAATTGCGCACCTGTTCTTAAACACTCTTGAATTAAAGTAATTGTTCTTCTTACTATTTTAGAATCAATTCTATTAGACATATAAGATAAAGCAGTAGACATATTGTCTCCCATCTCTAATCTTCTTATTACTTCATTGTATTCATATGAAAGCGGACCAAAATCTGCAGCACTTGCTTCTCTTAAAGAGTATTCAAAAGAAGATCCAGACTTCATTGTATCTGCAATTAATCTTAAAGAATCTGGCCAATATCTTTCAATTTCATCAATGTGCTTATTATAATTATAAAATGGGATACCAAGCCCTAAATCTAAAATTATTGCAAAAGCCAAAAGTCCTAATTTTTGATCAATTAAAAAAAACAAAGCACCAACAACTATAGAAATTATAGAAACCACTAATATCCAAGAAAGAGCTGGTGCTTTTATCTTCATTGAACTCAAATATATTTGATATCTTTCTATTAATTTTCCCAATTTAATTCACACATTTATATTTTTGGCTCTATTAATTTTATGTAATATGCTATAAAAATAAATATTGCTGGCATTACCAATAAATAAACAACAGTCAATAACGTTGGTGTTAAAATGCCTGGCATAAATAAATCTCCGCCTTGCCCTATTGGCGCATTTGCTATAGCACTTAGTATTGCTAAAAATACAGGTAGGACAATTGCAACAAAAATAAAAATAATTCCAAAGAAGTTCATCTTTTCTCCAAACTGTTTTGCAGATTCCATTAAATCAAATGAAACAGTGTCTGCAACACTATCTATACTTTGAGAAAGATTACCCCCAGTATTAAGTGTTCTTACGATATGAAATATTGCGGTGTTTAGATTTTTAGATTGACTTCTTAATGCCATGTGCCTTAATGCGGTCTTTGTGTCAGTTCCATTTTCTATTTCTATGATGGTCCGCGACATCTCTTCTGAAAGTACACCGTAATCATTCTTTGCAACTGACTGAAGTGTTTTATATAATCCAATTCCTGCTTGTAATTCTGTAGATATATGCCTTAAAGCATAAGGTAGCTCGGTATCTATTAATATTCCTCTTTGTTTTGCTTGCGACATAGGCACAAGATATGAAAAACTTAATAATGCAATTATAAAAACAAAACCAAGAATTATTGGTATCAAAACTAAAAATAAAGGATTAACAAAAAATAAGATAACCCCAACTAATACTGTAATAAATGCAGTAACTAATAAAGAATAGATTGTAGACAAAACAAGATGTTGTATTAAAGATTTTTTACTATTTGCCGAATACAGATAAAATGCAATCTTTTTACCTATGTTGTTTCTTACTAAATTTTTTACAATTTCGTTAATAAATCCGTGCGTTTTAGAATAAATCTTTACTGCACTTTTATCTAATGATGAATTAGAATTAGATAAGAGCTTTGCTTCTGTGTCTATATTTAATTTGGCTAGCTTACCTTCAGCAATAATGTCTCTTAATTCTTTCAAATGACCTTCGGTTACTGGCCCAGTAACTCCTTTTGCCTTGTCTTTATCTTTTAATTTTTTAACAATGTTTTGAACAGCATCAAAATCAACAGTAGATTTTTCTTTATTAAAATCTTTTTTTAGATTTTTTAAATTGCTATTATCGTCAGACATTATTCATCAATTTTTATCTTTAACATACATTTCTTGTATTTTCTTAGAAACATCGTTTATGTCTCTTATATTCTTACTAACTAACTCATTTAAAAGTTTTATCTTTTTGGTTAAAATATCTGCTATATCTTTGTCTGTATTTTTTGTGTGTGTTTTTATAATTTCAAAGTACTTAATTGGATTTTCTGTTCTTTCTAGGTTGTCTGTCTGTGGATTCCATCTAAAGATTATGTTAACCTTTGGATCGTTTTCATAAACTCCTTCGACTTCTGCAATCTCTGTAATTCTTCTGACCTTTCCTTGAGCAGTATTTAATATTTTCTGAACAATAATTAAATCAAGGCCTGCAAGCATTAACATCGGGACATCCATTGGCGGAGATGTTATTCTTACAAGTGTTTCTCTTGCAGAATTTGCGTGGATTGTACCCATACATCCATCATGTCCTGTGTTCATTGCAGTAAATAAAACACTTGCTTCCGTACTTCTAATTTCACCTACAATTACTCTGTCTGGTCTCATTCTAAGTGTATTTTTTACAAGCACCTCAAGTGTTAATTCACCTGTGCCTTCCATTCCTGGTGGTTTACCTTCAAAACGAATGGTGTGTTTTATTGGCAATTTTAATTCTGCTGTGTCTTCAATGGTTATAACTCTAGAATCATCAGGAATAAAACTAGCTAAAACATTTAGTAAAGATGTTTTACCAGATCCGGTTCCACCAGCAATAATTATGTTTGCAGGTTTTGCCCCAAATCCATTTACTGCACTCCATAAAAATGCAGCAACTTCTAAATTTATTGTTTTAAAATTAATTAAATCAACAATTGTGTAAGGGTCCTCTCTAAATTTTCTAATAGTTACTGTAGAGCCGTCAATAGAAGCAGGAGGTATTGTTGCATTAACACGAGAACCATCAGGTAAACGTGCATCAAGTAATGGACTTGAAATATCTACTCTTCTTCCAAGAATTCTTGCAATTTTATCAATTAGATCTTGTATTTCTCCATCAGAATAAAAAACAACATTTGAATACATCATTCCATAATCTCTGTGGTACACATACGTTGGCCTATTAGGTCCTATGACCATTATTTCTTCAAGTTTTGTGTCATGAATTAATGGTTCAATTATTCCAAAACCAACCATCTCTGTTACTACTGCTTTAGCATAGAATGAAAACAAATGTTTAGGGACGTTAATTTCTGGAGCATTTTCTAGAATTTCTAAAATTTTTTGATAATAAATATTTTGTCTTTGTATTGGATCTCTTATTTTGTAAGGATCAGTTGTGATTAATCTTGTTGTTGCTTCTTTAAGTGTATTAATTATCATTTTTTGACTTGGTGATGATTTTGGAATGTTTGCTTTGTAGTATAATAACGGGTCGTTTTCTAATCTATAAATTTCTATGTCATCATACTTTGTTACTAATTTCCCTGATGTTTCCCAACTAGCCAATAATGAATCAATTTCTTTAATTTCTTCCTTTTTACCAAGCATTTGAGCGATTGGTTTTGTTTCCATTTCTGGTAAAGGCGCAGTAGAATGAAACAAATCTTTAAGACTATCTACTTTTGATTCTTGCTTATCTTCTTTAGATTTTCTTAATTCATTCAAATCAATTGTTTTTGTTTCTGGCTTAGCTTCTGTCGTTGGCACAGTTATATTTTCTGGTTTCTTTTCACCCATCTGAACTTTTAATTCATCTAAATATGACCCCATTTTTTCACCAAATTATTCTATAATTATTATTTGTGCAATTAATGCCTCTAATTGTATTCTGTCATTTGCACCTTGCACTAATCTGTAATTAAATTCCGCAATCTTATCAATAATCTTTAACTTTTTATCAATTGATATTTTTTCTTCAGGATAATTAACTATTTTTTTATAGATGTGACTGATTATATCCTCTCCTGAAAGTCCGTGATCAAATAACAAAACCTCTAATTTTGATCTTGCTTTCAAAAAATCTTTTTCTAAGCAAGCATCTATCAATCCAATAATATCTTGTGGCTGTGCTGAATTAGAGACAACATAAATGTCTGACTCTTTGATGTGTTCTGTTGTTGATGCTGCGGTTTGTAAAAGATTTACCGCTGTTCTTAAATCTCCTTCACAAACTTCGTTAATTGCTATTATTGCTTCTTTGTCTATTTTTATTTTTTCTTGAGAAACAATATATTCTATTCTAGATTGTACATCTTCTTTTGTTAATGGTTTAAATTTAAATAAAGCACACCTGCTTTGTATTGGTGGAATTAATTTTGAAGAATAATTTGCATTTAGAATAAATCTAACTGTATTTGTGTATTTCTCCATAGTTCTTCTCAGTGCTTGTTGCGCCTCTGCAGTTAAAGCATCTGCTTCATCTAAAAATATGATTTTAAAACTTGAAGTTAATGCTATGGTTCTTGCAAAATCTTTTATTGCGCCTCTAACAACACCAATTCCTCTTTCGTCACTTGCATTTAATTCTAAAAAATCTTGCGAATATCCGTCACCAAACATCTCTTTAGCTAAAGCTATTGCACAACAGGTTTTACCAACTCCTGGCGGTCCTGCAAAAAGCATATTTGGAATTGATTTGTGTTCTACATATTTTTTTAGTTTAGAAACTACGTGTTGTTGGCCTGATATCTCATCTAATCTAAACGGCCTATATTTCTCTGTCCAAGGTGCGCTAGTTGTAATCATAAATATCTCTTTCTCTAAAATATATATTCTATCTTATTTGTCTATCAACTTGTTTTTAAATATATTCTTTTAGATTTCTAAACTATTTAAAATCTTAATGGGTTATTAATTATTTAATATTTGGAGAAGTTAATATGAACAAAGCATTAAAGGTAAGTTTATTTTTTATTTTAGGATATTTTTTAAGTCAATTGGCAATTTATTTTTTATCAAAAGATAATTTTTTTAAAAGCCCAATGTATATACTTTTACCAATTGTTGGATTTTTTGCATTTTATTTTTTAACACCAGTTATTGAAAAATATACAAATTGGAATTTTTATGTTATATTAGTTCTTTTTTTGATTATTTGTATACTTGTACAATATTTAATTTTGTATATTTATGCATATCAGATATATGTTGTATTAAACAAAATGGCAATACCAAAAGACCTTGGAATATTTAAACAACTTTTAGAATCTGCATTCTTTCCATTTATAATTAGTTCAGTGATTGGAATGTTTGCTTCAAAGAAAAAAATAATATGAAATCTATTTTTATTAAAACCTTTGGTTGTACATTAAACCAAAGGGACGGAGAAGACTTGGTGTTTGGCCTTACTGTGGCTAAAGAAGAAAAGGACGCAAGCATTATTGTGATAAATACCTGCGGAGTAAAAGAACAAACAGAAAACAAAATTTACAAATATATTACTGATTCTATTTTGCCACTTAAAAATAAAGAAATTATTGTTTGCGGGTGTTTAGTTGATATTAATTCAGAGAAACTTAAAACACTTTTACCAAAAGCCAAATTTTTTGGAATTAGAGATAAAACAAAATTAATCTCTTATCTTGAGAAATACAAAATAAAACCTAAAGGCAAATCGTCTGAGAAAACACAAATTACTAAAGCAGTAATTATTGCCAACGGTTGTCTTGGAAACTGTGCATATTGTGCAGTTAAATTCGCAAGAGGAAAACTTGAAAGTAAATCTATTGCAAAAATTATAGAAGAAGTGAAAACCGCTGTTGAATCTGGAACTAAAGAAATTCTTCTTACTGCTCAAGATACCGCTTGTTATGGATTAGAAATTAATACCAATATTGCGGAATTATTAAAAGAAATAATCAAAATAGAGGGAGACTACAAAATTAGACTTGGAATGGGAAATCCTCAACATTTAAAGAAATATAAAAAAGAAATATCTGAAATTTTTAAATCTGAAAAAATCTATAAATTCTTACATGTGCCTATTCAGAGCGGAAGCAATTCAGTTCTTAAAAAAATGAATAGGTATTACACGAAGGAAGAATATCTTGAGCTAATTAAATATTTTAAAAAAAATATTAAAAATTTAACATTAGCAACAGACATCATTGTTGGCTTTCCAACAGAAACAGAAAAAGATTTTAAAGAAACATTAGAATTGATAAAAGCATGTAAATTTGACATCGTAAATATTTCAAGATTCGGGCAAAGAAAAAATATTGAAGCTAACAAATACAAAGAACTTCCTGGAACTATTAAAAAAGAAAGATCTAGAAGCTGTACAATTTTATGTTCAACAATTGCTCTTTTAAACAATAAAAAATTAATTGGAAAAACTAGAGAAATATTAATCACAGAAATTGGGAAAAATAACACAAGTATTGGAAGAACTATAGAGTATAAACAAGTTGTTGTTCCTAAAAAATTAGAAATTGGAAAAAAATTAAAAATCAAAATTAAGGAAGCGAGATCGGGTTATCTTTTTGCTTCTGAACTGAAAAGTTAATTATTTAAAAAGAATTCTATTTATATATTATATTATCTAATAATTATATATTTAAAAATAAGAAAAGTGAAAAGATATGAGTATGGACATTCCTGTGGCATTTAAAAAATATTTAAGTAATATTAAGCTTGTTTTTGCTACAAGTTTATTATTAATATTTACTTTGTTTTTAGTTAATCCTTTATTTAGTCTTGCTGGGGGCAGTCTAAATGTTACTTATGATTTGTTAAATCAAGACCCTATAATCATATTATTAACCGTTGTTGCATTTATTGCAATTGTATTTGCATATTCTCTTTTGCAAGCACTAGTTGTTTATAAAGTACAAAGAGAGTATGGATTTGATAAAAAGAACTCACTTGAGATAAAGAGGCCATTTTTAGAATTATTAAAATTTAATGTTTCCTTTTTCTTATTACTTTATATTTCTCTTTGTTTCTTATTTGATTTTGGACTATTAAATAATATTTTTATTAATCTAGGTTTACTAGTAATTACTGCACTTTTCTGGTTTATACCTCAAATAATAGTTATGGAAAAACAAAGTGCAGAATATGCTTTGGTTCTTAATCTAAATTATATTAAAAAGAATTGGATATCTTTTGTTTATCTATTTGTTACTGTTTTTATTTTAACACTTTTAACATACATCATAGATGTTATGTTTGGTGTCTTTGCAGGACCAATTATCGCAACAGTTTTCTTTGTGGTTTTTGTTATACCTTTTATTGAAATTTTAAAAACAGAGGTTTATTTAGATAAATACAATTTATTAAAACCAATTAAGTAGGATTGATTATACATGCAGATAATAGATAAAATAGATAAGTATATTATAGAACAACTTGCAATAAATGGAAGAGTGTCATTTGCAAATATTGCTAAAGACATAAATTTGACAGATGTTGCAATTAAGAAAAGATTAGATAGATTAATGCAAAGAGGCATAATAAAATCAATCACTGCTGAAATTGATTACGAAATTTTAGGATTTAATGAAAAGATTGAGATCTTAATTACAATAGACCCATCTAAGCAAAACGAGATACTAAAGAAACTAAAAGAAATGGAAGATATTAAAGAAGTTGTTGAAGTTACAGGGGAATATAATGTATTAGTAAGAGTTATGGCCCTTGATAAATCAGACTTAAAACAACTATTAGATAACATCTTTAAGATTGATGGAATAACTAAAGCAAGTATTCTTACACTATTAAAAGAACACAAAAATAGTAAAAATCTTCCACGTAAAATCTTACAAACTACTTTTTAATTTGAAATAAAATGGATTTAATAATTTCAGAGAAGGCGATTGCAGGAAAAAGAATTGCAAGCATTCTCTCTAAAAATAAATTTAATACTGTTGTTGAAAATGGGGTTAACTGTTTCTCTTTTGATTGGGAAGGAAAAGAAACAATGGTAATACCACTTAGAGGACACATAAACACTGTTGATTTTGTTGGAGATAATAATTATTGGAATATCTATGCATTAGATATTTTGGCAGACAAGCAATTAACTTACCTTGCTGTTGAAAAAGCAATAATAACAAGTCTTAAAAAGAAAAGAGCTAATCTTGAAAACATTATTGTTGCAACAGATGCTGATAGAGAAGGAGAGGCAATAGGTGTTGAGGCTTATAACTATGTTGTAGAAAACAACAAAGGAACTAAATTACATAGAGCTTACTTTAGTGCCTTAACTGAAAAAGAAATATTTGATTCTTTTACTCATTTAAGAAAAGTTGATTTTAATTATGCTGATTCTGTTTTTGCACGTCAAGAGGTTGATTTATTGTGGGGTGCAATATTAACAAGATACTTGTCTGTTGTTGCTAACAGAAAAGGTAAAAATTTTATTTCTGCTGGGCGTGTTCAGACCCCTCTTTTAAATTTTATTGTTGAAAGAGAACTTGAAAGACAAAAATTTGTTCCAGAGAAATACTCTGAAATTATTGCAACTTTTGAAAAATCCAAAATTAAATTCTTAGGTAATCACAAAGATGGAAAATTCTTTGATATTGAAAAAGCTAAAAAAATATTTGAAGATATTAAAAAAGAAAAAAGTGGAATTGTTAGAACAATTTCAAAAAAAGAAAAAACACTTAATAGACCTGAACCATTTAATACAACTAGTTTTCTTAGAGCTGCTTCTTCAGTATTTGGAATAAGCACAAATCAAGCTATGAATATTGCTGAAAGCTTATATCAACAAGGACTTATTAGTTACCCAAGAACTGATAACACCGTTTATCCTGCAACAGTTAATCTAAAAGAAATTGTTGAAATTGTCTCTATTGATAAAGAATATTTTGGAATAGCTAAAGAAATCTTATCTAAACCAATACACCCCACACGCGGAGCAAAAGAAACAACAGATCATCCGCCAATATATCCTGTTGGATATTCAAATAAACTTGCTGGTGGAGAAAAAAAGATTTACGATTTGATTGTTAGAAGATTTCTTGCAACACTTTATATTGATGCAAGAACAGAAAATGTTTCAGCAATAATTGATATTAAAAAAGAACCATTTATTGTTACTGGACAAACCATTATTGAACCTGGTTGGAAAAAAATTTATCATTTTTCTAAACTAAACGAAACAATTTTGCCTGACTTAATTATTGGAGAAGTTGTTGATGTTTTAGATATTGTTAAAGAAGATAAAGAAACAACACCACCAAGCCACTATACAGAAGCAGGACTAATCAAGTTAATGGAAGAACAAAACCTTGGAACTAAATCAACCCGGCCAGTGATTATTAAAAAATTAAGAGACAGAGGTTACATCCAAGGAACAAAAAGTATATCTGCAACAAATATTGCAATTGCCGTCTGTTCTGTTCTTAATAAGCATTGTGAACTTATTACTCAACCAAAACTAACTGCTAACATTGAAGAAGAAATGGAACAAGTTGCTGCTGGAAAGAAAAAGAAACCAGAGGTTGTAGATGAAACAAGAGTTATACTTAAAGATATTATAAAAATACTTGTTAAAGAAAAAAATGACATCTCAACAGAACTAAGAATTGCAACCAGAAATGATTCTGTTCTTGGAAAATGTACTATATGTGGAAAAGAACTAATTGTTAGAATTAGTAAGAACAATAAACAATTTGCAGCGTGCTCTGGATTTCCAGCATGTAGAAATACTTTCCCTCTTCCTCAAAAATATAAAGTTGAAGGAACTGGAAAAATTTGTGAAGAATGCAGTAATCCAATTATTAAGATACTTACAAGACGCGGTGGAATTGAAGTTTGCTTAAATCACAAATGCTCTAAAAGAATTGAACAGCAAAAAGAATACGAAGCAAGGTTGAAAGAAAAACAAGATGCAAAAGTTGAGAAGGCAAAAGCAAAGGCAGAGAAAGACGCAGAAAAAGAAAAATTAAAAGCAGAAAAGAAAGTTACAAAAACAAAAAAGACAACAGCAACAAAAACAAAAGGCAAAGAAGAAAAAAAATCAAAAGTTATTAAAAAAACAAAAAATTAATAATACTTTTTACACAAAACTTTTAATAATTTCAGTTCCTAATTCTATTTAGTTGTTGTTTATAAATTATTTCAAGTATAATATTTATTGTAAATGATTTGTGAGAAATTATGGTTGAACAAAAAGCTAAACTAATTGTTAGAGAAACAGAGATTTCTGATGTTGGAAAAGATATTGTTAAAATTGACCCTGTTGTTTTTGATAAAATGGGGTTAAGTGTTGGAGACACAATTAAGATACAAGGAATTAAAACAGATAAAGCCACAATCGCTTATGCCCTTAAAGGAAAAGTTGGAGACACCGGGCTTAATACAATCAAAATGGATGCAACAATAAGATTTAATTCTGGTTGTAAGATTGATGATGAGGTTTTTATTGAAAAGATTGCTTGTCAGATTGCACAAAGTGTAACTCTTGCCCCACCAGTTGAAATTCCTGATCTAAAAAGAAATGATGTTGTTAGTTATGTTCATGATAAAATAATAAATAAAAATATTTTAGAAAATAATATTGTTGTTATTAGAGGAATAAAAATTATGCTTAATGAAGAATCTAGAGATCTTCAATTAACGGTTACTAAATCCTTTCCTAAAGGTGCAGTAAAAATTACTGACACTACAAAGATTATAATTTCAGAAAAACCTTTGCAAACAAATAATTTTGGAATAACATATGATGATATTGGTGGTCTTAAAAAAGAAATAGAAAGTATTAGAGAAATGGTCGAGTTACCAATCAAAAGACCAGAGGTTTTTAAAAAATTAGGAATAACTGCACCTAAAGGAATACTACTTTATGGTCCACCAGGAACAGGTAAAACTTTACTTGCTAAAGCTGTTGCTTCTGAAACTGATTCTAATTTTACAATTGTTAATGGGCCAGAAATTGTTGCTGGAACCTATGGAAAATCAGAAGAAAATTTAAGAAATATATTTGCTGAAGCGGAAAAGAACGCGCCAGCAATTATCTTTATTGATGAAATTGATTCTATTGCTCCAAAAAGAGAAAATATTCATGGAGAAACAGAAAAAAGAATTGTTGCTCAACTTTTAACATTAATGGATGGACTAAAATCAAGAGGGGATGTTATTGTTATTGGTGCAACAAATATTCCAGATGCTGTGGATCCTGCACTTAGAAGACCTGGAAGATTTGATAGGGAATTTGAAATTGGAATTCCAAGTAAAGAAGCAAGAAAAGAAATATTTATGGTACATACAAGAGGAATGCCATTAACTGAAGATGTTGATATTAATGAAATACTAGAAATGACTAATGGTTTTTCAGGGGCAGATATTTCTGCACTTTGTAAAGAAGCGGCTCTTAAAGCACTTAAAAGATTAATGCCAAAAATTAACAAAGAATATGGAAATGAATTATCAAAAGAAATAATGGATGAACTTGTAATAAAAAGACAAGATTTTTTGGACGCACTTAATATTGTTGAACCTTCTGCTATTAGAGAAATAATGGTTAGTGTTCCCAACACCAAATGGAGCGCTGTCGGAGGCCTTGAAGATATAAAACAAGAATTAAAAGAAATGATTGAGTGGCCAATGAAACACAAGGATTTGTTTGAAAAGGTAGGAATAACTGCTCCTCGTGGTGTTTTATTATATGGGCCTCCAGGAACTGGAAAGACCTTGCTTGCTAAAGCAATTGCAACAGAAACAAATGCAAACTTTATATCTATAAAAGGACCAGAAGTTTTTAACAAATGGGTTGGAGAATCCGAAAAAAAGATAAGAGATATTTTTAAGAAAGCAAGACAGCTTGCGCCAAGTATTGTTTTTATTGATGAAATTGATTCGATTACTTCAGGAAGAAGTGGACTTGAAACAAATGATGCAAAGAATAATGTTGTTGCTCAACTTCTAACTGAGATTGACGGAGTTTCTAATCTTAAAGATATTGTTATAGTTGGAGCAACTAACCGCCCAGACTTGATAGATCCTGCATTCTTGCGACCTGGAAGATTTGAAAAACTTTTACTTGTTCCTTTGCCTGATGAACTTACAAGAGAAAAGATATTTGAAGTTTATCTTTCAAAAATGACAATTGATAAGAAGACAAACGCTAAAGAACTTGCAAAATTAACTGAAGGGTTTTCAGGAGCAGAAATTGAAGCAGTTTGTAGAGAAGCGGGCTTAACAAAAATCAGATTAATCATAGAAGACATAGAAAAAGACAACAAACTTGATAATAAAAAGCCAACTGTAACAAAAGATGCATTTCTTAAAGCAATAGAGAAATTCAAATCAAAAAAAGAAACAAAAGAAGAAAAAGAAAAAGATTATGCAATTAGATAAAAATCTAATTACCTTTTCTTAAAACTTTTTCTTGCTATTTTTTCCCAGGTTTTACCTAGTATCACTGGTTTGAAAATATTGTAAAGATATAATTCTTGAATAATTAAACTTATTGACCAACCAGTAAATAATACTGTTATTGTGTATTTTATAATTGGTGGTGTTCCGTTTAAAACGTCGACAATTATAAAGCCAATTAGCAATAAGAAAAACAAAGTCAATTGTTCAAAGAAAGGTTTTATTTTTCTAATATTATTTTCTATCTCTTCTTGTGTTTTTACCATTTAGTTTTTCATCTCCTTTTTATAAACTCATTAATCCTTTTTTATTTTCTGTGTTAAAGTCTTTTTGATGACCATTTATTTTTTCTGCACAAAAAATAGTGTTTCCTATTCTGTGTGTCTCTAGAATAATATTTTTAATGTCTTGAATACTTGTGCAATCTGTAAAATAAACCTTTAGGTTAGTACAACCATCTGTGTTTTTTTCAAAAACAGATTGTAATCTTATAAAGAATTGCGGGGATATTGATCTTGCAAGTGGTAACTTAGATTTTATGATGTCTGGAACTGACGATTCAATCTCATTTTGTGTCCAATTAGATTTTAAATCAGAAACTTGTGTATTAAGTTCTTTATTTATTTTTTCAAACTTGTGGCCATTTACCCAAATTGTAGATTTATAACTTATAATTGCATCTATTCCATTACTACATTCATTAGCAACAGAATAAAAATCAGAAAATATTATTGAAAATGTTGTTGAATTTCTTAAACCATATTTCTTAATGTTGTTTCTTAGTTCTGTCCAATCAATTGTGGGCATGTTTTTAAGTAGTTTTTTTGTTTGATTTAAATCATTAGAAAATAATGTTTTTTGAATTGGGGCCTTATCAAAAGAAAAATTAGGCAATTCGTATTTACTTTTTATAAATTTAAAAAATGGCCCTCTTTCTTTTGCAAGTTCTGTTGATTTAAGTTTTGAATAATAATTAATATAATCAGACAATGCATCAGCAAAATAAATTGCATCATCACTTTCGTAAGCAATGCCTAGTTTAGATAATAAAGAATAAAAACCTGTAATTGAAATATAGACTTGTCTTGTTTCTTTTAGTTCTTGTGTGTATTTCTCATTTATTGTTTTAGTTAAATCAATTGAATTATCTAGAAACTCTAAAGTGTCCCAAATAACTACTTTTAATTTTGCCCAATCAAAGGTTTTAGTATTTCCTAGAATATTTACAAACTTAGAAACATCGATTACGCCACTAGCAAAAGAATTATCTTCAAAAACAGGTTGTAATCCTATAGAAGATATTGTAAATGGTTTATAGTTATCTAAAAATGGATTCTTTTTATTTATTGAATCTATGAATATTAAATTTATATTTTCTCCAGTAATTATTTTAGAAGAAATTAAATCAATTAATGCTAAAGGAGAAATTTTTATTTTATTTTCAGAATTGATCTCAATAAAATAATCTGAATTTTCTGTTAAGGATTTCATGAATCTATCTGGAATTAACACTGCATAATTTTCTTTAGTCGTAGCTGAGTGATTTAAGAAAGAGACAATATCCGGGTGTTCTATAGAAATATAATAAAGATTATTTGAACTGTTTGTATTATAACCAATCATTGATTTTGCAGAAACAAAAAGATCAATTACTCTTATTGGTCCACAGGCATTTCTGTTTATAGATTTTACTTTTTCTTTTTCTGATCTAATTCTTGATAAATCTATTGAAATTGAAGAACCATATTTTTGAACAATACTTGATTGAGATAATGTATCAAAAATGCTTTCAATTGAATCTTGGATTTTAAATGAATAACTTGAAGACAATTGTTGATTCAAACTTATTTCTCTTAAAAAAGTTGAACTAGGATAAAATACTCCATCTCTGATATATTCAAAAATCTTTTTATTTATCTTTTCGTGTTGATTATTTTGTAATTTATTTATTTGAGAATGAATATTTACTAATTTAGTTGATAAATTATCGGATTCGTCAATATTTATTATTTGTTTTAGAATAATTTCTTTTAATTCACTATCTGCTTGAGCGGCTTCTGGTTTGTTTTTTTTAAAAATATATGCTTGTAGGAGCTCTCCTTGATTTTCTTGATGAAGGGTTTCTTTAATTATCTCGTCTAATTTTTCTTGTAAAATTTCCTTTGAAAATTTGGCATTTACTTTATCATAGATTAAAAATGCTAACTTTTCTGCTAGATTAAGATTAGGTTCTCCAAGATTACACATGTTTTCAAACAACATTATTGCTAGTCTTTCTTTTGAAAACTCTTCTGTTTCTCCATTTTTATTTTTAATTGTATTTACAAAAACCATTTTTAATCACTTATTTATCTTAAAATATAATCTTTACTTGCTTTTGAAAGTTTTGAATATATAGTTTTATTTTCTTTATATTCTTTTATAGTATTAGTGTTTACGAAATCTTGGACAAATATTTTTTCTCCTTTTGCTGTTTCTATTATTTTATTAAAATTATTCAACGTCAGCTCGGGGTGCGTAGTAATTCTAAATTCGTGGGGAATTTTTGAATTTTTTAATAGCTCAAATGAAGTCTTGATATTTTTATTTGGAACTTTTGTATAGTTATTATAATTTTCAAAAATATCTTTTAAATCCATAGCAACATAATCTACAAGATTATTGTCTAATATTTCTTTTAATATTTCGGGATTAGACCCATTTGTATCTAGTTTTACAAGGTAACTTTTTTCTTTAATTTTTTTTATAAAATCAATTAAATCTTTTCCAAAAATTGTGGGTTCTCCGCCTGTAATAACAACAGCATCGAGAAGACCTTTTCGTTTGTCCAAGAAATAGTGTATTTCACTTTCAAGAACGTCTGGTTTGGAATCGAAAAGCTCAGGTAATACCAATTGCTTATTATAACAAAAACCACAATTGAAATTACACCCCTTTAAAAAAATAACACAAGCAATTTTATTTGGATAATCTATTGTACTAAACTTTTCAATTGCTCCTATTCTTAAAGGCATATTTTAATTACCATTATTTGTTTTCTGGAACAGAAAATAATTTTCTATCGTGAAATTCTGCTTGTTTACCATAATTCCAGGCATCTATTCTTCTAACATATCCTACAACTCTAGAATAAATTTCACATTTCTGTCTTTTTGCTTCTATTTCATTATTCATCTTTTATTCCCCCGTATTTTTATTTTCCTTATAACCTATTTCTTCATCACATAATGGACAATATTCATGTTCTCCAAAAATATACCCGTGTTTTGGACACACCGAAAATGTAGGCGTAAATGTAAAGTAAGGTAATTTATAATTGGTTGTTATTTTTTGTATTAATGATTTAATTGCTTCTCTTGATGGTTTTTTTTCTCCAATAAATATGTGTATTACTGTTCCACCTGTATATTTACATTGCAATTCGTCTTGTAATTCTAAAACTTCAAATATATCATTTGTATAAGTTACTGGAAGCATAGATGAATTTGTATAATATGGTTGTGCTCCATTATTCTTGTAATTTTCTTCATTTGCAACAACTATAGAAGGATATTTCTTTTTATCATAACTTGCAAATCTATAGGTTGTTCCTTCTCCTGGTGTTGCTTCAAGATTATATAAGGCTCCAGTCTCTTCTTGATACTTTTGTATTTTCTCTCTCATAAAGTCCATAACTTTATTTGCAAAAGCTAGCCCTTTTTCTGTATATATTCCTTCTCCCATAAAATTTATTGCGGATTCATTTAAACCAAGTAAACCTATAGTTGAGAAATGATTCTTCCAATAAGTACCAAATCTGTCTTTTATACTTTTTAAATTAAATTTAGAATAAGGATATAACCCATCATCAGTATATTTTTCTACAATTTTTCTTTTTATATCTAAAGATTTTTTAGCAAGATCCATTAGATGACCTAAATTTTCAAAATATTCTTCTTCTGATTTTGATAGATAGCCTAATTGAGCAAGATTTATTGTTACAACTCCAATAGAACCAGTTAAAGGATTAGAACCAAATAATCCTCCTCCTCTTTTTTGTAGTTCTCTATTATCTAATCTTAATCTACAACACATACTTCTTGCATCTTCTGGTTTCATATCAGAATTTACAAAGTTTGCAAAATATGGAGTGCCGTATTTTATTGTTAAATCAATTAATTTATCAGCTAGTGGCGTTGACCAATCAAATTCTTTTGTTACATTAATTGTAGGTATCGGAAAAGAGAACATATTTCCAGATGCATCTCCATCGTACATTATATCTAATAAAGCCATATTAAAAATATCCATCTCTTTTTGGAATTCGCCATATGTTTTATCTTGTGGTTTCCCTGCTATTATAACTGGTGTATCTTTAAATGTAGATGGTACAGTTAAATCAAGAGTGATATTTGAAAATGGGGTGTTACCTGTAATAAAAACCTTGCCATTTCTTTTTGCAATAACAGTTTCATTATCTGTGTTCGGACACCATATAATTCCCTTATAATCAATTTCTTTAATTTGAGTTATTGTTGTGTCTGTGTGTTGTATAATTCTTAAAACAAAAATTGGCTTTGTACCAATGGTTGGTTTTCTAAAAAGCGTAGTAAAACCATAACCTGCTAACACACACATGTGTTGCAAACCATAAAGTATATCAACAGAAGTTGTAGAAATTTTAAATTCCTCTGTTCCATCTCCTTTGTTATAGGTTTCTAAAAATAATCTTGCTTGTTTTTTATTGGCTTTAAATAAATCTATGGGAATAAATTTGATATTGCTTTCATCATCAAACCAAGAGTGTATGGTTCTTGAAGATTCAGCATTTAATTTGATTGCATTAACTGGTGCGCCAAGTCCTGTGTGTTTGGTTTCAGAATATTTAAATTTAAAATATTCTAATAAAGACTTTATTTCTTTATATTCTTTATTGTTTTTTATTTCAGATTGATAAATTTTTATGTTTCTTGAGTTTTTATTTTTATGATAAGGCTGCTCGGAACTTCCTTCTGCAATAATCCACGCAACCATTTTAATTTTTTCATCACTCCAATTTATTCCTCTGTAGTTTGTATCTCCCGCAATTGGAATAACAATATCTGATTTATATTTTTTAACAACTTCAATTTCTTCTAATATAAATTTATTTTTAGTATTGAATATTTTTCTTACAACTCTGTGTTTAGGAGAAATTAACTGATCTTGTATTCTGTTTTTTAAATTGTACATTTTGCCAGAGTACTCCCTTGCAAATAATTTTTTTATAGGAAGATCTTCTATTTTACCTGTATTAGTGTTAAATGTTTTTATTATATCTCCTACTTTTAAATCATTATATGTAAGCCACCCATTTTCTGTAAGAATTTCTGTATCTTGGGACATACATTGAAAACCAACTCTTGTAGGCACATTCATATTATAAATAAATTTCTCTAAGGATGCTCTTACCTGCTTGTAATCAAGATTATCGTATCTTATAAATGGGGCAAGAAGGGTATCAAAATTACTAAAGGCTTGAGCACCTGCTGATTCTCCTTGAAGTGTAAAAATAAAATTAACTATTTGTCCTAATGCTGTATCTAAATGTTTTGGTGGAGATGCCACAACTTTACCTGGAGATCCTCTAAAACCAGTTTGTAGAACAGATTGAAGATCCCAACCAACACAATATGAACCTAATGTATTTAGATCGTGTAAATGAAGTTGCCTTTTCTCGTGTGCTTCTCTAATTTCTGAAGGATATATTTTTTTTATCCAATAATCAGATATTACTTTTGTTGATAAATAATTATTTAATCCTTGTAATGAATAATCCATATTACTGTTTTCCTTAACTTGCCAATCTGAAATATTTATGTAACTCTCAACTGCATTTGTACTGTCTATGAGTTTTGAAATGTTTCTAAAATCATCGTGTTGTTTTCTATAAATTACATATGCTTTTACTAATTTAGTCAATCCTTCTTTAATTAATATATCTTCTACAGTGTCTTGAATTTCATCAATTGTTGGACATCTATTTTTATCAAAATAATTTTCTGTTAAATTAATATCTATTTTTTTTGTAAGATAATCTGCTAAATCAATATCTGGATTATCAATTGCATCAAGGGCTTTAAGTATTGCAAGTTTTATTTTGTAAATATTATAATCAATTTTTTCTTCTTTTCTGTTAATAATTTGTTTTGTTGCCATTGATAAAACCTTTGATAATTTTATTTTAAAAAAAGTAATACTACTAAAGGTCATTATGTTTATAAAGGCAATCGGTTTTGTCTCTAAAGTTAGATAAAATCTGAATCTAAAGGATATTTTTTTAACTATTAGTTTAGATTGTGAAACAAATCATCAGATATATTTTACATTGTAAATTTATACATAAATTTGAATTCGGCATAATGTGCTCCTTTTTTAATAATTTCTTATAATTTTTATTAGTATGATAGAAGAAAAAAACAAAGAACTTCTTAAAAAATTCGAAAATGAACTAAATATTGTAGGTTATAGTCAAAAAACAATTGAAACTTACTTAATTTATTTAAATATATTTTCAGAACATGTTAAAAAAGATTTAAAAGAAGTTAATTCTGATGATGTTGTTTCATTTCTATCTTATTTAAAGCAAGAGAAAAAATCAGGTTCCGCTACAATGAATCTTGTACTTTCTGCTATTAAACATTTTTATAAAGAATTTTTAAAATTAAATTTAATTATAGATATTAAATTACCAAAGAAAGCTAAGAAAATTCCTATTGTTTTAACACCTAAAGAAATTGTTGATTTAATTGAAAATACTGCTAATTATAGAAATAAACTAATAATAGAATTCATGTTCTCTACTGGTGTTAGAGTATCGGAATGTGTAAATATGAAGATTACTGATCTTAATTTTGAAGAACACACAGGAAATGTTATTGGTGGAAAAGGAAATAAAGATAGAATAATTATATTATCTAAAAAATGGGTAGAAGATTATAAAAAATATTTAGAAGAAAGAGGAAAAAAAATTAAATCAGAATATTTATTTTGCTCTGATAGTGGTAAAGCATTATCAGTTGATACTATTCAAAAATTTTTAAAAATTTCTGCAAGTAAAGCAGGAATTACAAAAAAGATTAGCCCACATAAGCTTAGGCATTCATTTGCAACAAGTCTTTTAGAAAATGACGTTAATATTAGATATATTCAACAACTTTTGGGACACGCAAATCTTAATACTACTCAAATATATACAAAGGTTAATACCAACAAACTTAAAGAAATTGTAAATCCTTTAGATAATATTAATAAATAGAGATTTATACCCCTACACTTCCTGTATTCACATATTTCTGTGGTTTGAAAAAACAACTTAAAATAACTTAAAATTTACTTATTTAAATAGTAACATATATAAACCCTTTGTATAACCTTTTAGTATACTTAAAATAATATTTAATATTCGGAGGAAAGATTAAACATGACAATGAGAATATCAAAACTTTTCGGTATGGACTTATACGAAACAAATGCAACTTATAGAGGCAAGGTTTATGATTTAGTTGTTAACTTAGAATCAGGTATAATTGAAACTATTACAACTCAACCATTAAAAGTAAGTTCAAAGAAAGAAGCTAAAAAAATAATGACAGAACATAGTATACCTTATAAGAAGGTTATATCAGTTGATGATATTATCTTAATTAACTCAGGTAATGTTCCAGTAGCTGAAAGGGAAGTAGTTAGAGAACCTGTTTCAGATGAACCAGACAACAGCTACGATTCAAAGATTAGAAAGAAATATATTGGATATAAAAGTAAATATTCAACAGCAGGAAGAAGATAAATAAATTTTTCTTTTTCTATTTTTTTATTTAAATTAAATACACATACCCTTTAGTTCTTGTAATAGTTTATAACTTTTTTTATAGAAAGCTTTAAATAAAGATTATACATAATTATAATTAAAGTAAAATTTAAATAATAATATAATAATTAATATATATATTATATTATATATTATACATAACTATTATTTATTATTATTATAATAATCAATACAAGAAGTATGGGGTGTCTATATGGATAAAATTATATCTAATTATATAAAATATAAGTTTATATTTAATAATAATATAAAACATAGTTCTTATCTTTATCAAAAAGTCTTTAGATCTATTTATGGGTACACTCAAAATGTTACAAAAAAGAATAAGCAAGTATATCAATATCATAGAAAAGGGGTAATAGAAGATTTACCTTATTTAAGACCAGGTAAGAATTGTTTAATTCTTCCAATTAATACAGAGCACAAATTAATTAATTTTTTTAATACAGGTAAAAGTACAACTCATAATTTTAGAGAAAAAGGAGATTATTCTATAGAGTATACAATAGATAAAGTTGAAATAAATGATATTGAAATAATTAAATGTATTGAAGATTTTATTAATAATTATTATATTATTTCTATAGATGGTAATAATAATAAATTAATTAATGAATTAGATTTAATTATTAATGATGTAGAATATTTATCTAAATACAAAAAAGCAAATAAAGATAATTTAATAAATAAATTAAATAATATTATTTCAAGTGATTGGTTTGTTAAATGCAAAAATAAATCTGAATTAATTTTAGATTTTATAAATAAAATAAATATTATTAAGGATAAATTTAATAATATTAAGAATCCAAATAATGTTAATACAATTATAGTTAATAACAGTATAAAAGAACAAGAAGAAATCAAACAAGATGAAAAAGAAAATATCATCTAATTTTTTAATTAATAAATTATTCTTTTTCAATCAAAATAATATTTTTCTTCCAAGTTCTTTTCTTTCCTGCATTATTTAGTTTTATAAGATTAATATCAGTTAATGTTTTTATGTAAGGATATAAACTTTTCTCATTTTGGTATTCTATATTATATTGAAGTTTAATTCTTTGTTTTAATTCTTCCATATCAATCCATTGATCTTCAGGGAGACAATTTAATATGTGTTCTGCTTGTGTATTTTCTTTTGCTTTTATTATATCCCAAATAGTATTTATTTTTGTTTTATCAATTCTCGTTATGTCATAAATCTTTGTTGTTTCTTTAATTTCAATTTTAGAATTTATATTTTGATTATAATTTAATGTGGGTTGTTGTTCTATTATTTTCTGATTAGACTGTGTTTGATTGTTTTCGTAATTGTATTTTAGATTGGTTAAATTATTTGTATGATTATCATTTTGTTTAATAGTTTCTTCATAAGTTTTTGTATAATTATTATCTTTTTTTTTGTCTTTAATTATTCCTAATTTAGATAATAATTTGGTAAATAGATTGCTCATACTATAATATAGTAATTACCGTAATTATTATAAATAGATTGGTAATTACAGTAATTATAATTGCCTTGTTTTGGTCATTACAGTAATTACTATGTAGAGATTATTTTTATAAGACATATTATAATTATTATTATGTATAAACTAAATTTTTATATAAGTAATTACGTAAAAAATTAGTAGTAATTACCATTAATTTTTAGTAATTACCAGATAAAAAAGCAATTAAATCTGTTTAATTTTAATTTAATAGGTAAAAAAACCCCATTTGTGTTTTTAATTAGATTAAATGTCTTAATTTATAAAATAAAGTAATTTTAAGGGATATTAACTAAAATTTAAGTCCTCGAATTATTATCTAAATTTGTCCAAGATTTAGTGTTTTTCATCAAATATTTTTTAATAGAAATAATCAATTTATAGAATAATAATTTTAAGAAATTAGAAAATAGCGGAGGATGGATTTGAACCATCGACCTTCGGGTTATGAGCCCGACGGGCACTCCAGACTGCCCCACCCCGCTATTATTTTTTTATATAAAATAAATTAATTATGTAATTTTAAATAAAGAAATTCTTGAAGGTTATAATATATATATAATACAAAACTTATATAAATAAAATGTATTCATTAAAATAAAAAAAGAAAATTTTAATCGCAGATATATCCTGTGGTTTTGTCTTCAATTTTACCAAGTATTTCTTGTAATCTTTTTACGGTTTTAGTAATTTGCGTCTTCTTTTTCTTAAGTTGTTCATTTGATTTTTTAGAATCTTGCATCTCAAGCGGTTTATCACAATTAGGGCACCTAAAATTATAAGCAGCAGCTACTTCAAAAGGAGCTTCTATGCATTTTTTAGGGCAAAAGAAATAATCTCTTCCTTGTTGTTGATTTATTTGTTCATCTAATTGTTTTAAGGTTTCTAATTCACTTTCAATAATAATTTCTATGATTTTTTTGAACTTTATTTCCCAATAAAACTCAAACATATTATTTTGATTTCTAACTTTCTTATAACAAGCAATTCCTCTGTAATGTAGGCTATTTAATGTAGATCTAATATTTGTAATTTTTTTTTTTAATTTAGCAGCAATTTCTTCTGGGGAAAATGTTTTTTCAGCATCATATATTTTAATAATTTCTGGAGCCAAAGGACCAGCGATTTGTTCTAAATGCTGTTTTGTTGTTTTATCAAGTAGTATTTCTTTTTTTAATTTATTAAGACTCACAGTTTACCCCTCTTTTCAGAAATTAGAATTATAATATAATTAAGTACCAAACTACTTATAAATTAATTACTTTTTTATAAGTGTTACTTGGAATTATTTTAATCTTAGTATCTTTGAATTCTTTTATAAGACAATTATTATCAAGCATATATAAGATTATACCAAGAGCAGAAACTTCACTGTGTGGTTGATTTCCAATAGCCACATTATAATCTGCAAGTTCATAGTATTCTTTTGGAACCTTAGAACCACCGACAATTAATAATATTTCTTTATTTGTGATTTTTTTAATAGATTCTATTTCATCAACAATATTTTTACCATACATTGTCAAATGTATAACAACTCCGTTGTTTTCTTTAAAACTTTTAACAAATTCTAAAGGTTCTTCAATAAATTCCATTTCAAAATCCCCGCCCCATTTTGCTTTAATTTTTTCTAAAACTTCTAATATAGTATTATCTTCAACCCCAGAAAAATAAAATTTTTTAGCCCCAAAAGCCCTAGAAACTAAAGCACAATGTGTGGTTATTCGTTTATCTCTAAAAGGACGGTGATCTAATCTTAAGATAGTAAGTTTATAAACATTTTGAGTCATAAATATTATATTATCCTATTTAATTAAATAAGCTATTGTTATTCGACCAAAGAAAATATTATGGATCTGTAGCTCAGCTTGGTAGAGCACGGGACTTTTAATCCCGGTGTCGAGGGTTCAAATCCCTCCAGGTTCAGAATAATGTAGTTTGGGCTCGTAGCTCAGCTTGGTAGAGCACAAGACTCTTAATCTTGGTGTCGTGGGTTCAAATCCCATCGGGCTCAAATTTCTCTAATGAGATCGTAGCTCAGCCTGGGAGAGCAATAGGCTGAAGACCTATGTGTCGTGGGTCCAAATCCCACCGATCTCATAACTTTTTTTAAACAAAGAGAAAAGCAGATGGAAAAACAAAATCTAACCCCAATGATGAAGCAATATCTGGAAACTAAAAAAGAATACCCAGATGGAATATTATTATTTAGAGCAGGGGATTTCTATGAGATGTTCTACGATGATGCTAAAATTGCTTCTCAATTATTAAACATTACTTTAACAAAAAGAGGCAAAGGAGAAACAGAAGCACCGCTTGCAGGAATTCCATATCATTCTATTGATCCATATATTACAAAATTAATAAAATACGGGAAGAAAGTAATTATCTGCGAACAAATAGAAGATCCAAAGCTTGCAAAAGGATTAGTAAAAAGAGCAGTAACAAGAATAATCACACCAAGCACACTATTTACAGACAGTTATGAAAATAATTATCTTTGTTCTATTGTTAAATTAAAAGAATTATTTGGTTTTTCTCTAGTAGATATAACAACAGGAGAATTCAAAATTAATTCTTTTGATAATTTTAACGAAATATTAAATGAGCTTCTTTTAATAAAACCAAAAGAAATTATTTTATCTAAAAATATTTTAAATGATTTTAGTATAATTGAAAATATTAAAAGAACAATTCCAAACGTAATTATAAATTACACCGATAATCAAGATGTTGCACAATCCGCAAATAAATTATTAGAGCATTTCAATACTAAATCTTTAGCTGCTTTTGGATTAGTAGACAAAAATGAAATAATTCTTTCTTCTTATAATGCATTAAAATATCTTAAAGATACGCAATTTTCTGATCTTAAATATATTTCTGAAATAAAACAATACAATCTTAACAAATTTATAAGATTAGATAATAAGACCGTAAATAATTTAGAACTTGTTTCTAATATAAGAGATAAACAACAAAAAAATAGTTTATTTGATTTAATTAACGAAACAAGAACGGCAATGGGCTATAGAAAATTGTATTTTGATTTATTGCACCCATTAACAAACAAAGAAGAAATAATAAAAATTAATGAAGCAGTAAAAGCAATTAAAGAAAATGTGTTTATTATTGAGGAATTAAAGCAGCAATTATCTTATATTGGTGATTTAGACAAGATCATAAGTAAAATAGGATTTGGAAATGCAAATCCAAGAGATTTAATTGCTTTAAAACAAAGTCTGGAAGTTCTTCCAAACCTAAGAGTAATATTAAAAGAAACCGAATCAATTAAATTACAAGAAATAAGAAACAACCTATCTAATTTAAATGCAGTTGTAGAATTAATTGATTCTGCAATTATTAATGAGCCGCCAATAAGTGTAAGAGAAGGGGGCTTTATTGAACCAAGTTTTTCTAAAGAGCTTTTTGATTTAGTTAATATTAATAAAACAACAAATTCCTGGCTATTAGAATATGAAGCAGAATTAAAACAAAAGACAAATATTAAATCTATAAAGTTAAAATTTAATAAAATTTTTGGATATTACATAGAAATACCAAAAGCTCAAACAACAAATATTCCTGACTATCTTGACAGAAAGCAAACTTTAGTTAATTGTGAAAGATACACCACCAAAGAATTAAGTGAAAAAGAATCTATGGTGTTACACGCAAAAGAAAGAAGAGAAGAATTAGAATTTAATATTTTTACAGACGTTTGTAAGCAAATAATAATTCATCAAGAAGAGATTAAAAAGACAGCAACATTACTTGGCTCTTTAGACGAATATTTTTCTTTTGCATTTATTGGTAATCAATACGATTATATCTCTCCAGAACACACACATACTGACGAATTAATCTTAAAAGATTTAAGGCACCCTTTAATTGAGCAACAAACTTCATTTATACCAAATGATTGTGTATTAGATTCTAATAATAGAACAATGATTATTACTGGTCCAAATATGGCTGGCAAAAGTAGTTATATGCGAAGTGTGTGTATTGCACTAATTCTTGGACACACTGGTTCTTTTATACCGGCGTCTTTTGCCAAAATCGGAAAAATAGACGGCATATTTACACGAATCGGAGCATCAGACGATATTTCAAGAGGGCAAAGTACGTTTTTAGTAGAGATGTCAGAAGTTGCTTATATTATTAATAATGCAACAAAAAACAGCCTTGTAATTTTAGATGAAGTTGGAAGAGGAACAAGTACTTTTGATGGTATAAGTATAGCCTGGTCAATAGTAGATTATCTAAATAACAAAACACAATGTAAATCTCTTGTTGCAACACACTATCACATATTAAACAAAATGGAAGAGATATATGCAGGAATAAATAATTTCCATGTAACTGCAAAAGAAGAAGGAGATTCTCTTCATTTCTATCATAAGCTTCAAAAGGGCGGAATAAACAAAAGTTACGGTTTACAGGTTGCAAGGCTTGCAGGGATCAACAAAGAAATAATAGAAAAAGCACAGGTAATTCAAAGGGATTTAGAAAATGACTCTTTTCTTAAAACCCCTGGTAAAATAATAAAATCTAGCTTGAATCAAAAAGATGATTGATAAATTATGATAAAAAAACTAGAAAAAGAAACAATTAATTTAATTAGTGCAGGAGAAGTAATAGAGTGTCCTGCAGACATAATCAAAGAATTAATTGAAAATGCAATTGATGCAAAAGCAAAATCAATAACTTTATCAATAAAGAATTCAGGAATAGATTTAATTGAAATAAAGGATGATGGAACAGGCATATCTAAAGAAGATTTACCATTAACAATAGAAAGACATGCGACAAGCAAATTAGAAAAAATAGATGATCTTTATTCAATAGAAACTTTTGGATTTAGAGGAGAAGCATTATCAAGTATTAACACAGTAAGTAAATTAAAAATACAAAGTTCTGATAATGAAGATGGAATAGGGTATATTTTAGAAAATAATTCAATAAAAGAAATACCTTTTTCTAGAGGCACAACAATAATAGTTAAAGATTTATTTTATAATATCCCGGTAAGAAAGAAATTCTTAAGATCTCTTTTTACTGAATTTTCAAAAATCTACAATACTTTTTTGGAATTTGTATTATTAAATCCAGACATTAAATTTCAATTTATTTCTGAAAAGAAAAATGAAATTTTTCCAAGAACAACAAGCGTTGGCAGGTATATTCAAGTTTTTGGTAAAGACATAGTCTCTAAAACAATCACACTAAATATAGAAAATAAAATATTTAAATTATCAGGTATTCTATGTAAACCAACTAATTATTTTTATTTTCCAAATAATTTTTTATATATAAATAAAAGACCTGTTTTTAGTCCACAAATAAACAAGCAAATCGCCGAGGCATATAAAGATTATTTGATGATTCAGCAAAAACCATTTTTTGTTCTTTTCTTTGATTTGGATTCTAAATCGTTAGATATTAATGTGCACCCGAAAAAAAGAACAATAAGAATTCAAAACGAATTTGTTTTCATTAGTCAATTAAAAGAAGAATTAAATAAAATTTTTTCAAATCAAGAAATTCCAGAGTTAAAAAGCACAACCACAATTTCCTCTTTTTTAGAAAATTCCGAGACCGTTAATAATCAGCAATCTTATTATTTTGAAAATAATTCTCCAGCACAATTGCAAGATAAAATAGAGGATTTTAGATATAAGCCAATTATATCTGTTTTGCCACAGAAAGAACTTATATTAAATAATCAAAAAATAAAATCCATTTTAGGGCAAATCTTAAACACATTTATTGTTTGTGAAATAGACGAAGGCATGATGCTTATAGATCAACACGCAGCAGAAGAAAGAATTAATTTAGAAAAAAACAGAGAGTATTTTTCTGATTATGTAAAAGTTCAAAATTTAATTGCGCCAACAGAGCTTATAAATCTGGATTTAGAAACTAAAGAATTTATTTTAAATAATCAACCTCTTTTCAAGAATCTGGGGTTTATTATTCAAGAAGATAATGAGAAAATTTACTTAATTACAATACCTGAATTCTTAGAAAGATACTTTACAATAGATTTCTTTTATGAGATTATAAAAGATATAGAAGAGAATCCTAAAGAAAAATTAGATAAAATAAAAGATAAAATTTTAAAGTTAAAGTCTTGTAAAGAATCAATTAAAGCAAACGACCCGCTATCTATTTCTCAAATGATTAATCTAATTAAACAATTAGAAGAATGCAAAGACAAAGCAATTTGTGCGCACGGTAGACCAACAATGTTAATATATAATAAAAAAGAATTAGAAAAAATGTTTAAAAGGATTGTATAATTACAATCTTACAAGCCAAATGTATATTGCAATTGCAATTATTAAAAAAACACCAATGGTTTCTTTAACATAGTCTTTTTTATTTGCTGCATTGATTATAATGGTTTGAGAATTAACTCCGTTTTCTTTTTCTCCTAGATTATAATAAACGGTGGCAGTAAAGGTATATTCTCTAATTTCATCTGTTGTTATTTCAAAAGGAATCTCAGTAACTTCGAATTTTCTTAAAACCGGAATTTGTCTTTGGGATACAATAATTTTTCCATCGAAATTAGTCTCTATTGTTACATTTTTAATATCTGTTTGAGATATATTTTTTAAAATAATTTTGCCTGTTTTTGATTCATTAACAAGTGCATTTTTTTCCAAATCAACATAAACTTCAATTTTATTTTGATTTTCTGTAACATTTATTATTTCTTGTTTAGCATAAAGTGTATTTTCTGTTCCAAAATCATCTATATATTTTAATTCAGCCCTTGGTGTTGAAAATTCTAAATTTTTATTTGTTTTTAAATAATACTTTATTGTTATTGTTTGTCCTGCATCAATTTTTCCATAATAATTTGTTTGTCCAGACACAGTTTCTAGATTTGAATTTTTCAAAAAAGTCTCACTAGCATAATTAAGATTAATATTTAAAGAATCTTGGCCACTATTATAAACATAAACTTCTATAGGAATAAGAGAACTGCTATAGGTTTCATTAGTTAAAACTTTTTGATAGAAATCAACACCCTCTCTGATATTCCCTAAAAGATAAGTGCCAATTGTGCTTTTCTTGGATATTGTGATTTTAGGTAATGCATTATTTTTTACGCACACATTTAATTTATTTTTTTCAATCATTGGTTCATTAATATATATTATATTTTCTTCTAATAAATCTTGGCCAATAATTGTTTTAATTAAATCTCCGTTTAAAGAAACATTAATATCTAAATCTGCTTTTGTAGAAATGTAATTTTCTATGATTAAATTAAATATTATTTCGGAGTTATCCGTATAGTTTAATTTATCAAATTCGTAAGTCTTACATAATGTATTGCCTCTTTCAATACTAAAATCTCCAGAGTCTATAAAATCTCTTTGATCCAACACACTAGCTGAAACAATATTTAAAGAGCATAAAACCAATAATAAAGTAATTATTTTTTTAATCATAGCATTCACATATTTAAGTATATATATAATATATAGTAATTATTTAAATATCTTATTGGTTAGAATAGAATCAATATTGCCTCAATATTCTTTGTTTCTTTTCTTCAGAATTAAGTTTTTTCTTTTTTTTGTTAAATTTTAAAAATCCAACAGAAATTACAGAAACAAGCCCCAAAAGCACAAAAACTTGATAGTTTGTTTTTTTTGGCATAATTACGGGCTGATTTAAAATTCTAATTAAATAAATTGAATAAAGATAGTTTCCCTTATCAAATTCTGATCTAATATCTAATATAGTTTGTTTAATACCAGTATCTTTGGTTTTATTATATTTAGTTAATGAAACAATTTCAGTATTTGCATCTTTTTTTATTTGGGTTAATCCAGATTTTAACAATTGATATTCCTTATTTATATCGATAAGTCTTTCAAGAGCAGAGGCATCTAGGTTTTTAATGGAAGCAAGATAATCCTCTTCATTGTAATTTGTTTCAAATTTAGAAGCGCTTTGCATAAAACTAATTGTTTGAAGATAATCTTTCTTTTTCTTTAGTCTTTCAGTGTCTAATAATGTTACTGGCGGGTAATATTTTACATTGTAAAGTTCTTTTAAGTCTATATTAGAATAAAGATATTCTATCTCTTCTATAGTTTTGTTTATTTCTTTAATGTCTAGGCCCTTTAGATTTCCTATTATTTCATTAACATTTTTTGCTTTTTCTTGAATTTTATTATTTATTCTTTCTTCTAATACTTTAAATTCATTAATTTCTGATTCTCTAAATGACAACGAATTTAATTTATTAATTTCTGATTCGTCTATAACGCCCGCGATTCGCCCATCTTCAATTAATTTATTTATTTTATTTTTAAAATCTGAATTATATATGCCTTCTTCAGAATCTATACGATTTAAAACATCAGAATAAAGATTTGTCGCGTTCTTAAATGCTTGTTCAATGTCTGTAAATTTCTTGTTTTCTATTTCTTCAAATATTTTCTTTTCTTCAGAATTTAAATTTAACAAAATTAATTTAGACAATATTAAATTCACATTTTCTAATTTAGAAACTAATAACAAATAATCTTGATGCAATTTATCTATTTCTATTTTTAATTTATAGAAATCAGTAATGGCATCAACGGTTAAATCATCAACATTTATTTTTTCTAAAATTTGTTGTTTTTGCTTACCTTCTTGTCTTATTTCTTCAAATTCGCAATTTAAAAGCGAATTTAATTTCCACCTAGTGTCATCTATGTCTTCAATAATCGAACCGGTACTTATTATTTTATTTAATTCAAATAATTTTTCTTCATAGGGTTCAAAACAAGTTTCATTTTTTAAGTGCCCATTTTCTATTCTTGTTGGTTTTATAAGGCCATTTTCTTTTAATAAAGTTATACAATCAAAGCAATCTTTTATCAAAATAATTTTATTACAAATCTTTTCAGAGGTCATATTTTTTAATCTAAAAATGTCTGTTAGTAAATAATCGTTTGAATTTTTGTTCGTGGTTATGTTTATTTGTGTTTTAGACAATGTTTTTTTGGTATATAATATTTTATTTTTAGATTCTGTAAGATAATGCACACATAGGTTTTCATCTAATTCATATTTAACGGGGTCTAATATCAAAATTTGTCCAAGAAATAATGTGTCAGGTAAATTAAGCACCTTATTTTCTATGGTTGTTTCATACAACCCCCACTCTAAATCTAATTCTAAAAGAATGGTTTTTATTGTTCTCTGATTTTCATATTTTACTTTAAAATAATTTATTCCAGAATATAATTTTTCAATACAAGCCAGCCCACCAGAAAATTGAAGGTCGTCTGTCAAAGATACAATGTCGTTAATATTTAATTCCACACAAATATCCAGGGTTTTGTTAGTTTTGTTATTAATTTTTAAAAAAATTTCATTGGAGTTATACTCTAATATTGCATTCTTAGTTATATCTTTAATTACTGTCGTTTCTAATAACTCTTTTATTTTTTTATTACTTTCTAAAGCATCAGCTAGTGTTTTATCTATATCTAAGATTAATTCGATATTGCTTTTGTTATAGTAATCATTTGTTTTCTCGTTTAATTCTATCATCGCCAATTCTTCAAATAAATCTAATTCTAATTTTTTTAATTCAGCTAATAGATTTTTAGATTCTAGTATTATTTTTCTGAAAAGCAAAATTCGATCATCATCTTCTAATTCGTAATTAAGTTGATTAATTATATCTTTGCATTCAAAATCGTTTAGATCGGACACGTTTTCTATTAATCCAATTTCTACGGCCGAAGTATAAATAAAAAAGCAATCCTTTTGATCTAAACTGTTCTTTAGTTTATTACAGTGTTCTTCTTTGCGTAACAAATTTTCTTCTGCATAATAATCAGTTAATAGTTTTTTAAAATAATTATTATTGTAAGATTTAGCTTCTTTAGCAATCTCATCACACGCAGAAATTTTATTTGCAATTTCTAGATTAGTTTCTTCTTCGATATTTTTATTTTCTAAAATTATAGATTCTATTATTTTTAATTGTGCAAGATAATTTCCGAATCCGATATTATCGTGACTATACATATAATTTAATCTTTGAAATTCAAGTCTGTGTTCTTCATCTAGATAATCTATATTTTCCAGTATATTTTTTTCATAATCGTTAATGGTGATAAATATTTGATCTAGATTTTCACTAATTTCGTTATTTAGTTCTATAAACATAGTAAATAAAGAGTCCTGTGCCCCAAACTCTTTATCAAATAAAATATATAAATTATAGTTGTCTGCTCCGGAAAGATTAGTATTTATTTTAATAAAATTCTCAATAGTAGACAATCTTGCAAAAACATAATTACTTGATTTAGAAATTAAAGGCAATTTTATTTCTTTTTTAGGATTTTCAATATATTCTGAATAATAAGCATAAAGATCGACATATCCATATTCGGTCATATAGCTTTGATTAAATCCAAATTTTTTTGCAAGTTCATTTGCATTCTTAGATTCTATTTTGAGTAAAGAAACATAATTTGAGGTTAAATTTTCTTCAGATCTTAATTCGTTAATATTTTGGTTAATAATCACATAAGAATCATATATCTTTTCTTCAGGTATCTCTTCTACCCCATTTTCTTTAAGAAATATTGCATAATCTTTTAAAATTTCAATGCTCTTCTGCCAGGATTTGTCTTGATATTCAAAAATTTTTGAAATATTAAAGAACAATTCATTCATATTCTTAATTATTTCTACATCTTTCTCTCCAGAACAGAAATCATTTATTTTTTGAATATTTTTATGTGCTGAATTAAAGTAAAATATAGCCGAAGATATATTATTTTTATATATTAAAAATTGATTTTTAAGATTCAAATCTAATTTATCAGAAACATTTAATCCAGCAGAATTAACTTTCTTGAAGCACTCGCTTGTTTTTGTGCATTCAAAAATAGAAGTATTAGATTCGTGTGTAGCTGATTTACAAAGTTGTTTCTGTCTTGTTGATATAACATCTAAACAACCACTAAGTAGAACTATACTTAATATAAGTAAGAAGATTATTATTTTTTTCATCAAATATTTCTAGATTTTTAGAAATATAAAGATGCATTGTTCATTTTTTTGTAAAAATAAGAAAAAAGAATGTAAAAATTAATATTTTACAATTCCTTGTGCATTTATTGTAATAATATTAAATTTAACTTTCTTCTGTAAAAGTAATGCTAAAACAGCACTGTGTTCTTTACCACTACCAGAATGTATATTAAGATCAATTTCTTTTGCATCTGTCGGTATTTGTTTTTCTAAATCTGCCATAATTTCACTTAATCCCTTTCTTGGGTCTATTATAATCCAATTTATTGGTTTAGTACAATTAAATTTATCTTGGGCCCATTCATTTGAAATAAGATACACTTTATCATACTCAACATTATCTATAATGTGAGCAACCTGCCCCCAAGTGCCTTTTCCTGTGCTTAATATTCCTAAAAATGCCTTCATTATTCCACCTTTTTAATCACATCAAACTAAATTCTTGTTTAGTTTGTTTAAAGAGTTTCAAGAAACTCTTTCCTTTTTCTGTAAGAAAATAAATGTCACTTTCGTTTACTTTTATTTTTTTTATTAGGTCGTTGTCAATTAAACTATCTAATATATTATATATTATTATATCTTTCTTAATATATATATCTTTCTCTAGCACATTTTTTATAAATTGAAAGTTTTTATTGTCTTTTTCAAGTATTTCCAAAACTAATAAATGTTCTTTAGAATTAATTATATTATATAATTTAGGTTCATCAGCAAGCATTTTCAGTAATAAGTCTTTATTTTCGCTCATTTTTTAGCTCCTTAATCATATATGGTTCAATCAATTTATAACCTTGTTTCTTGTAATATTCTCTTACGCCTACACCACTAATAACTGCGACCCTAGTATATTTGTTTTTCAAAGAAATTTCTTCTGCTTTCTTAAGTAATTTCTTTCCAATCCCTCTGTGTTGTATGTTTTGGTCATCAAAATTAGTTGTTTGCCCATAAACATGAAGTTCTCTAATAATGCTTGTTTTCTTATCTATTTGTTTAATAAATGTATTAAATGGAAATCTTAATCTAATAAAACCAAGAAGATAATTACCTTTTTTTGCAGAAATAAAATATTCTTTGCTTTTTTGGGCATCATATTCTGTAACTTCTATTTTATAATTTGCTATAGATTTTAATTGGCTTTTCGGTTCTAGGCACCTTATACAATTACATCTTGTTCCTCTTCTTTTTAGTTCTTCTTCTACAAGTTGTCTCAGGTTGCTTTTTTTAATTCCTGCAATTATTTTATCTGCAGGAATATCTCTTTGTATTCTCATTATTCTTACCCATGGCGGCACCATTTCTTTTATATCTGCAATTAACTTAACTGTTTTATCCAAGCCATAGTGTTCATATTTCTTATCATAATACATTTTTTCTAATTTTGTTCCACTAGTGACAAGACAAGGATATATCTTAATCATATCTGGTTTAAATTTAGGATTAGTAAATATTTCTTTCAATGATTCTAAGTCTTTCTCGTAATTACTTCCAGGCAAATTAAGCATTACGTGATATAAAACCTTAAATCCCGCATCTTTTAAATCTTGAGTTGCATTAATAATTGCATCAACCCCGTGTCCTCTGTTAATTTTAAGCAGCACATCTTCATTTATTATTTGTGCCCCCAATTCAACACGTGTACCCCCAAAATCAAGTAGTCTTTTTATTGTTTCTTTGTCACAAAAATCTGGGCGCGTCTCAAAAGTTATTCCGATTATTCTGTTTTTGGAAGTCATTGCTTTTTTTTTAAGTTTAATAAGGTCTTTTTCTTTAGAATCTGTAATTTCTTGATAGATGCCTTTAACAAAATCATCTTGATATTTCACATCAGTTGCAGGAAATGTCCCGCCCATAACAATAAGTTCAATTTTGTTAATGGGGTGCCCAGTATTTTTTAATTGCTTTAATCTGTCGCTTATTTGTTTTTTAGGATCAAAATTATTTCTTTTAGCCCTAAGAGCAGCAGGTTCAAATCCGGTATAGCTTCTGGGCGCATTACTCCAATTAGGGCAATAGATGCATTTACCCGGACAATCTCCTGGCCTAGTCATAATTGCAACAATAGTGACCCCTGAAAGAGTCCTAGTCGGTTTAGTAATTAGAAATTCAGGAGGGTTAGTAATACCCAGAGCCATAAAAACATCTGAAGTTAATATAAGTTTTTTAAGTTTGTATTTTTTAGAAAATTCAACTTTTTTATTTTCAAATTGTTGTTTTGTGATTTTCTTATTTATACAATCCGTGAAGAACTTAATAATTTCAGTTTTATATTTCGTGTTCATAGAATTTAACTTGTAATTATTCTAACAACATTATTGAAGAAATATACTGGAATTGAATTTAATCCAAATGTTGGAAAATTATATAAGTTTGATCCATACAATGCACTAAGATTCTTTAATACGTAGATGTTTACTTTTTCTTCATTTCTTTCATATATTATTTTCTTCAAAAAGTTTGGAGTAAAGTTATTAACTTGTGTTTCATCAAAGTCAGTATAGATATACAATTCAATTTCTTTCTCCCCGATATTTTTTGGAATAAAAGAATAAGTTACTTCTGTTGTTCCAGCAGGTTGCAAATAAACAACCTTCTCTTTATTTAATTTATTTTTTGATTCAAACCACGTTGCTGGAAGATTAGAAGAGATTGTAATTTTTTTAGTTGTAATAGATTTGTTTATTATTTTTATTTTAATATCTTTTGTTTCTCCGAATTTACTATTCTTATCATATGGCAGAACAAAAGTAGATATAACATTACTTTCGATTCTTGCCTTTAAATATATCTCTACTGTATTTCCTGTTGTTTTATTTTTTAAAATAATTTTAATTTGCTTTTCTCCGGAGGCATTATCATTTATTCTTGCAACCGTATAGATACTTTCTCCTGTTGTTTGTGTGTTTTCAAAAGAGATATAGTTTGCTCCAAATCCGTCTGTTGCAATTGTATCGTATTGATTTGGTTCATCTAAGAAAAAACTAAGTAAAAAATATTCTCCGGGTGCAACAACCCCGATTTCTACAGAATCGTTATACTCTAAATCAACCATTACTGGTTCAAGCATTTGCAATGAAAAGATTTGAGGTATAATAAATAAACCGAATATAAAAATCATTAATTTTTTGTACATAAATATCACTTTTTCTTACTAATATATATTATTTTTGTTATATATAATATATACTAAATTGTTTATAAACCTAATTAATGTGATTATAATGACTCAAGACATAACTGACGCTAGATTTAAGATGTTAAAGAAGCACCACACACAAACATTAAAAGATGCAATGGATAAAGGATTAGTAGATTCTCCAGTTATTCCATTTTTATTAGATGTTGTTAAGATTCCAGACATCTACACATCAAGCAGTTGTTCTGGTCGTCTTTTATTACTACACGGAGATAAAGACGAAAACAAGAAATTTTCAGAATTTGAAAATAGATATCACAGATTAGTAACTTATGATGAGATAAAAAAAGATATTGATAATTTTAAAGACGGATATCTTTGGTTAAAGGTAGAACCATTTATTTTTCATTTCGCAACAAAAGATTACGATAAGGCAAAAGAAATACTTGATTTTTGCAGAGACCACGGGTTAAAAAAAGCAGGGATAATTAGTGCAAAAGATGGCCGGTTTACTTGCGAGGTAACTAATACAGTATATATTTCTACATTAGTAAAGATTGATAATAAGCAATTAGTTCCTGATGATTATTTAAAATTGTTAATAGATATATCAAATGAAAAATTAGAATCTAATTTTAAAAAATTAGAATTATTTGAAAAAAATTTTATAAAAAAATTCAAATAATTATTTTTTTCTTTTTGTATTTTCAAGATAGTTTTGAATTAAAGGAAGATATTCTGTAAGTTTTTCTTTTTCTGTTCTAGTAATTTTAGGGGTTTTCCCTGAATTTATTTTATCAGAAATTGACCCTAAAAGATTAGTAAGTTCCATTGGAAAAATAATCTTTGAAGATTGTCCTTCTCCAACTTTCTCTAGTGCTTTAATATAATAGTATAATATTGTTTTATCAGATAAAGATTCTGTTGCTTCTCTAATTGCATTAATTTTTGCTCTTTCAGATTCTGCTTCTTCAAATATTGCAAGTTTCTTCTGAACTGCTGCCTTTTGTTTGTGCATTGATTCAACAATTTCATCAGGTATTTGAATATCGCTTATTTCAACAGAGTTTATTTTTATTCCCCATTCTTTTGCTACTCCTTTAAGTGCTTCTGTAAGTCTTTTGTTTATGCTTTCGGTGCTAGATATTACATCTATTAAATCAAATTCACCCAAGATATCTCTAAGCATTGCAATTACATAGAAAGTAGCCGCTTTTTTATAATCTTCAACTTTAACAACAGAATTAATTACACTTTCTTTTGCAGAATCTACAGATATGAAAAGTATTGCATCAATTGTTACTCTTATATTATCTTTTGTTATAATTTGTTGTGTTGGAACATCAATTACTTGTGTTCTTAATGTAACGTGTGTTGGCTTTTCAATAAATGGTAAAACAATAGTCCAACCTGGACCGCCGACTCTATTTACTTTTCCAAATCTAAAAATCACCGCTCTTTCGTAGTCTTTAAGTTGTAAAATAGTTTCTGAAATAAACAATAAATAAATAAGTGCAGCAATAATTAGTATAATTAAGATTATTTGCTTAAGTGTTTCATTTGCAATTAAGAATAAGGTAATTATCCCAAATAAAATAAAAACAATCATTGTAAAGAAAATATTTTTGGTTTTCTGCTCGTTCATTTTTTTTCTTTCTTTTAAGATATTATTATAAATACTTTTGTATATTACTATTTATATATATTATTACAAACTAACATTAATTAATTATAATTAATAAATAATAAATATATAAAACAATTTATAATGGTGTTGTTATTTTGAAGAAAAAACCAGATGAAGATGTTTTAGTAGAAAAACACACTAATCAAGAAAGATTACTTATTCTTACAGTTGATAGAGATAATGATATCGGTAAATTGTTAGGAATTTCTGGGCCAATAGTAGGTTATGATAATAATTTAAAATTAGCAAATGATTTGATTTTAAAAGATCCAGAAGAATCAGACGCAAATGCAATTTTTGCGGCATTAAAAAAATATGCTGATTTAAAAAAAGACTATGTTGTTGAGATTGCAAGTTTGACTGGGCACTCTAAAGAAAATTTATTTTTTGCAGATAAAAACATTTCTTTGCAATTAAAATCCGTTTTAGAAGAATTTCCAGCAAGCGCATTTGTTTTTGTTACAGATGGCGCAGAAGATGATCAAGTAATACCAATATTGCAAAATTTTGGTCCAATTATCTCAAAAGAGCTAGTTATAGTTAAACAATCAAAAGCAATAGAAAGTATGTTTTATACTGTAAAGAAAGCAATAAACGATCCAGCATTTTCAAGAATAATATTTGGTATCCCTGCAGTTGTTTTATTATTATTTTTCTTTTTCAAGGCCCTTGCATTTCAGATATTGGCTTTGGTTTTAGGAGTTTATTTTTTAATGAGGGGATTTAATCTAGATGTTAAATTAATTAATTTTATTAAAACAATATTCTTTAGATTTTCAATTACAAGAATAAGTTTTCCATTCTATATTGCAAGTTTATTTTTCTTAATATTTGCAGGAGTTACTGGGATTAATCTATTTATCGCAAACTCTAGCTTTATATTTTGGCAAAGGGTTGTATTCGTTTTAAGAGCCGTATTATTATATTTAGTGTTATGTGCTGCTTTCTATATTGTTGGTAACATAATCGATTTGGTTTATTTAAGGGCCCTTTACAAGTTAGGTCAAGCAATATTTGCATTAATTGCTGTATTTGTATTTTCTGGTATTTTAGATCTTTCTTTACAGTTTATGCTAGGAGAAATAGAATTTATTTCTTTTATTTATGTAATTATATTTTCGACTTTATTCTTATTTGTATTACATAGGATTACTGATGTATTTGATATTACTAAAGATATTACAGAATTATTAGTTGGTCTTCCAGTTGTGTCTAAATACGGTGTGTGGCTTGGAGAGGTTGTGTCAGTAGATAAAGACAAAAAGACCTTAAGCTATAAGAGCAGAAATGGAAGATTAATAACAGTTATATCTAAAAAGCACTTTTTTATTCAAGATGGGCAAGTAATAATATAGTTTGTTTTTTATACTTTTCTATCGTTTGATGCGCCCAAATACAAACAGAAACATATATAAACTAATTGGCTAACTATATAATTAAATTTAAGATTAAAATAAATAAATAATAAATTGAGAGGTTATCAAATATGTACAAATACGCAATAGCAAGACAACTTGCAACAAAAAAATTAATCACAAATAGAGGAGATAATATCGGAAGATTAGTTGACTTAATGGTTAACGAAGTTTCAGGAGAAGTCGAAGCTTTATTAGTTGAAATAGATCCAGCATCAAAAGTTGTAAAACAATTAGATGTTCAAGGTAATTTAATTGAAATACCATACAAATGTGTTGTGGCAGTTTCAGATGTTTTCGTAATAGACGAAAGACAACTTTTAACAAAAGATCAAGGAACTTTTAACTAAGTTTCTTTTCTTTAGATTATATATTTCTATTTCTTAATTGGATTTTAAAAAATTAGTTTTATTTATATTTATTTTGTAATACTATCTACTTATGTTTTATGCAGTAAAAAAACGAAAGGCACTTGAGCCACTTATTGCAACGATTCTTTTGATTGTTGTTTCAGTTATTCTTGTAACAATTATTCTAACTTGGGGAAAAGAATTTTCCACAAATAGTTTAAACAAGACAAATAATTTTGGAAATTTAAAAGCATCAGACACAACAAATTTCATTTATCCAAAATCTGCACAAGACGGAGTAGTTCAATTTACTTATTCTCCGCCAAATCAAATAACAGAAGATATAAACATCACACATTACAGAGTAATTAACATTCCAGAAATGACAGAACCAATTGCTTTAGAAGAATCAGTAGTCTTATCTCCAAGCTTAAATGTTTTAGAACTTCCATGTCTTTATGAATATAGTACAACAACTCCAGATCTTACAATACAACTTATCACGGCAGAAAACACATACATTGACATCAAAACAAAAGATCAAGGAATGGTTTGTACATCTGGAGGAACAGGAACAGAAGTTGATCCAATAATCATTTGTACTGCAGAAGATCTAAATGCAGTAAGATTACATCTTGATTGGAATTATTCTCTTGGAAAAGATATTGATTTACAATGTTTTTCTAGAAAAGATGTTAACGGGTGGATTCCCATAGGGAATTTAACAACCAAGTTTAAAGGAATTTTTGATGGCCAAAATCACGTAATTAATAATTTATATATTAACAGGCCAGGAACAGATTATATAGGATTATTTGGTTTTGCAGACATAAATTCAGGAATAAAATATCTTGGATTAAATGATACAAACATATATGGCAAAACTTTAATCGGAAGCTTAGCAGGGGCGAATTTGGGCGTAATTTCTAATTCTTATGCTAATGGATATGTTAAAGCTACAGGGTTGGGGGGAGGACACGCAAATACTGGTGGATTAATTGGAGTTAATTCTGGGGGAACTATATTTTATAGTTCTTTTGAAGGCAATGTTGAAGGATATGGTGCTGGATCAATGGTGGGCGGATTAGTTGGACAAAATATTATAAAGGGATATATTTCTAATTGTTTTGCAAAAGGGGCAGTATACGGTTTAGGGAATTATGTAGGCGGTTTTAGTGGCGCAAATGATGGTGCAAGGGGAATTGATAACAGTTATGCTGATTGTTCAGTTACGGGATTGAATAGTGCAACTGGCGGATTTGTAGGGGCAACAACGTTATCTACTGGTGAAGGCATATCAAATTGTTATTCTTGGAGCGCCGTTAATGGAGTTACTGATGTCGGCGGATTTGTAGGATTAGATTATGGCGAGATATTTAATAATGATTTTTGGGATGTGAATACTTCAGGTCAATTAACAAGTGCAGATGGGGAAGGAAAAACAACAATAGAAATGAAAACCCAAAATACTTTTACCGGCTGGGATTTTTCAAGCATTTGGGCGATTAGTCCAAGTGTGAATGAAGGTTATCCACACTTAATAAATAACCCCCCTAGATAAAATAATTTATTCTTGTATATCAAGAGTATATGTTTTATCTTTTAGATTTATTTTTGTGATCTTCAATTTATTTTGGTTTTTTGAAAAATAGTCATTTAATTTTTTAATTATTTCGTCTTCTGGAATCTTTTTATCTCTTGCAATTCTTATCTGTTCATTTATTTTTTCAATTGTTTGAAAATAAGAATAAATTGCTTCTCCTTCTTTTTGAAGCTTGTCTGCAATTTCTTGATATTCTTTTTTTGTTTGTAGTTGACTTTCTAGAATTGAATTTTGTTTTTTTGTCTTTGTTGTTTCTTCTTTTACATTATCGATCTTAATATTTTCAATATAGTGCTCATTGATTTGCTTAAAAAATTCTTCTTTTGATAATTCGCTTTTATTTTGTTTTACAATTATTGTTTTCTTATTTTCGGTTTCTTCTATATCTATTAAAGGAAATTTATAATTGTATATTTTTTTTGCTAATTTTATTGCGTCGGTCTTATTATCTGTTTGTAAATATATTGGAGAAACATTATATTCTTTTACAAGATAACTAATTGTTTTTTTAATATCAAATTCATTTGTTTCTTCTTCAAGTTCTTTTATTGTTTTTTCTTTAATGTCTTTATTTTGCGGAAATATATATTTTTCATTTTTTTTAATTATTCTATCTTTCCATTCTTCTTTTTGTTTAGAAGTAATAATTGTAAATTCTAAATCTGTAAGAATGATATTAGAATTACTAAACAATTCAAATATTAAAAAATAATCATCTAATTTTAGATAAATAACCCTGTTGTTTTTATCTTGTGTAAATTCTTGAATTCTTTGATTGTATAGTTTCTTTTTTAAAAATTTTATTAAGCCATCTGGGCTCGAATTAACAGGCAAAGAATGTTCTGAAATAAAAGGAAATTTAGATCCAATAATTATTTCTTTAGTTTTTTGTTTGTGTATTTTTAATTTCAAAAGATAATCTGAGCTATCAATTAATTGAACATTATTAACATATCCTCCAATTATCTCTGGCTTAATTTTTTCAACAACGTAATAAAGTGCGGTGCTGGTAATTTCTATATCTTTCATAAAATCAGTCTTCTGTATCAACATATACATTTTGATTAAATCTGTATATTACTTTTTTTATTTTATTTCCATTATATTTATAATTTTCAATCAATTTTGTTTCATCAGCATAAACATATAGTTCAAAAGGACATTTCTGGGAAAGATCAAATATATAATAATTATTTTTATATTTTGTTTTAACAAACGAGTGCGTTGTTTCATTCTCTAATAAAACAACATAAACTTGTGCATCATAATCATTTAACCCTTGCATTATAGAACAAAACAAAGCAGCAGCATCTTGATCGTCGCAATATTTATTTTTAAATATAGTTGTTGCATCCATCCAATACATTATCTTTAGATCTGTTTTAATAACGTCTATTTCGCTTTTTATAAAATTATATGCTTTTTTTAAAGTATCAATATAGTCTTTATTATAATCATAACCAACTGGCTTATATTTTGAAATAATTCCCCTTATTGTTAAATCATTAGGAGAAACAGTTTCTTTTATTTGAGATATTGTTTTTCTTTCTTGTTCATTAATTTCATCTTTATATTTGTCCAATATTAATTCGTAGTATTTATTTTTTATGGATTCATTAGCAGAAACAGAAATATTTTTAGAACCAGATAAATTTTTTATAAATTCTTCTAATTCCTTAACTCTTTGTTTTAAATTATCTCTTTCTAGTTTTGTTTCATTAAGTTCGCCTTTAAGTTTTATGTTTTGAAATCTTATGTCGCTTCCAGTGTCTTGTGTTTTTTGAAGGTTAGTTAATTTTGAAATCTCTTGATTAATTTCTGTATCTATTTTATTTAATTCAGTGGTAATAAATTTTAAGGTATTAGAATAGACTTCGTCGCTAATACTTTTTGCGCCATATTTAAAAGAGGCTTCTTCCTTCTGTCTAATTAGTTCTTTTTTTTTATCATTTAGACCTTCTATCTTTTGCCAAGCATTTTGTTCTTGATTTACTGGGGCGTGCATGTGTTTTTTCAAATTAATGTAAGTGATAGCTATACCAAAGATAATTATTATTACCGTAATAATTATTATTTGAATAAAAGTTATGTTCATTTATTATTCTTGTTTTTATTTTATTATATATATAATAGCTATAATTTATTTATATATATTTTGATTTTTAACTTTTTTATATCTCTTTAATTAGAATACATAGATAATCCCTTTATAAAGGTTTACCCTCTATATATTATATAGCTAAATATTTGATTTAAGCAAAAAAATATTAGCAGTTTACAAATTTGTTAATTATAAAAATAACGGAGGAATAATGTATGGCATCACCAAAACCAAAGATTAATGTTGTTTTCATTGGCCACATTGATCACGGTAAATCCACTACAGTTGGTCGTTTAATGTATGACACAAAAAACTTAAGCGAACAAGATTATAGAAAGTTACAAGCAATAGCTGAAGAAAAAGGAAAAGGAACCTTTGCATTCGCTTACCTTATGGATGTAACTAAAGAAGAAAGAGACAGAGGTATCACAATCGATGTAAACTATAAGAAATTAGATACAGATAAATATAGTTTCACAGTAATTGATGCACCTGGCCACCAAGATTATGTTAAAAACATGATTACAGGAACAGCTCAATCAGATGGTGCTGTTTTAGTTGTTGCATCAAAAGATGGAATAATGTCCCAAACAAAAGAACACGCATTTCTTGCACAAGTTATGGGAATTAAGCAAATAATTGTTGCAGTAAATAAAATGGACGAAGTAAATTATACTGAAGAGGGCTTCAATAAAATTAAAACAGACATAGCTGCACTTTTTAAAGGTAAATTTAAAGATGATCAATATGTTGTTATACCAATTTCAGCATGGAATGGAGAAAACATAATTAAACCATCAGAGAAAATGCCATGGTATAAAGGGCCTTGCTTAATCGAAGCAATGAATAATTTCAAGGCGCCAGAAGTATTAACCGGTAAGCCATTAAGATTACCAATCCAAGACGTTTATTCAATTAAAGGTGTTGGTATGGTTCCAGTTGGTAGAGTTGAAACAGGAATCTTAAGACCAAATGATAAAGTAATTATAATGCCTGAAGGAATTGCAACACAAGTAAAAACAGTTGAAGCACATCACGAACAATTACCTGAAGCATTACCAGGAGATAACATCGGTTTCAATGTTAAAAACATAGATAAAGGAGCAATTAAAAGAGGTTCTGTTGTAGG
>Ga0116153_10000131_pt1 | contig 115515 bp, 134 predicted proteins | sample AD_UKC028_MetaG_FD_89896 | JGI IMG/M metagenome (GOLD analysis project Ga0116153, IMG submission 89896) | Active sludge microbial communities of municipal wastewater-treating anaerobic digesters from USA - AD_UKC028_MetaG | ecosystem: Engineered > Bioreactor > Anaerobic > Digestate | place...
CCCAAAGTATTCGAGCCGATAGGAAACCCATCAGAAAGGAGAGACCCCCATGCCCCCGTTCGGTAAGATAGTAAATGGCGTGACGATCATTCCTTTGGTAAGGTTAGCAAATGTCTTGACAGGGAGGTCGCTCCGAAAAGACCCCTTTACGGATACGACCGCTTGATGCCGAAGAGATTGACTTAACCCCTCAAATAGCGGACAATGGGCCCATGAAACGGTTTTTCATCATCTGCGTTCTGGCGCTTCTGGTCGCCTATAACTGGGAGCGGTTAGCATCCTATCTGCCGACGGCGATGGTGTCGCCGGAGCGGCCGGTGCGCGACTTCGACGAGGCGAAAAAGATCCTCATGGAGAAGGTCTACTACGATCACCGCGAAGATATCTACTGCGGCTGTTCCTTCGACGAGAAGAAGCGGATCGACCTCGCCGCCTGCGGTTACATCCCGCGCAAAGATCCTCAGCGTGCCGCCCGCATCGAATGGGAACATATCGTCCCGGCCCACGCCTTCGGCCAGAGTTTTTCTGAATGGCGCGCAGGGCATCCCGACTGCGTGAACAAGGAGGGGCGTCCGTTCAAAGGGCGACAGTGTGCGCGCCAGACCTCCGGCCGCTTCCGTCAGATGGAGGCCGATATGTACAACCTCTATCCGGCGGTGGGGGAGGTCAACGGCGACCGCTCGAACTACTCGATGGCCGAGATCCCCGGTGAAATGCGCGAATACGGCGCCTGCGATGTCGAGATAGCCGACCGCAAGATAGAGCCGCGCGAGGCGATCCGCGGGATCATCGCCCGGACCTATATATATATGGACAAGGAATATCCGGGGCACGGTATCCTGTCGGACAAGAATCGGAAACTCTTCGCGGCATGGGATGGACTTTATCCCGTCACCGAATGGGAATGCGAACGGATGCGTCGTATCGAAGCGGTGCAGAAGAGCGAGAATACGGTACTTAAAAAAGTGTGTGCAGAGCAGGGATATGCCGCTGAATGAACGTATATCATCCGCTCCCTTTGCGGGAAAGGTCGCGGTCGTCACCGGCGCCGCGTCGGGCATCGGTAAGGCGACGGCCGTTGAACTCATGCGTCACGGGGCCGAGCTGCACGCGGTGGACTGCGACGCCGAACGGCTCGATATGGTCGTAAAAAAGTGGCGCGACGCGGGGCTCCCGGCTCACGGTCATGTCGTCGACTGCGCCGATGAGGCGGCTTTCCGGCAGGTCGCCGACGCCATCGCGCAAGCGGCGGGCCGCATAGACATCGTTCATCTCAACGCGGGGATCGCGGTGGGCGGCCTTGCCGAGACGATACCGGCCGCCGAGTGGCGGCGCATTATAGAGGTGAATCAACTGGCGGTCATCTACGGAGTGCTCGCCTTCGTGCCGCATCTCAAACGCGCGGCGCCCGGCTCGACGCTGGTGTTCACCTCGTCGGCGGTGGGGTTGTGCGGGTTCCCCTATGTTGCGCCGTATGCGATGACGAAGTTCGCCGTCGCGGGGCTTGCCGAATCGCTCGCGGCTGAACTCGCCCCGGCGGGGGTCCATGTGGTCACGGTCTTCCCCGGCATGGTGCGCTCGCGGCTCATTCCGACCTCGAAAATAGATCTGCCGGAGCTTTGGCGCGGAAAGGTGCTGGCGCTTCTCGACCGCGTGGCGATGCCGCCGGAAAAGCTGGCGCGGCGCATCGTGAAGGCGATTCGGAAAAAACAGCGCACCGTCATCATGCTCAACGGGATGGGGCCGTTCTTCTGGGTGAAGAGGCTGTCGGTCTCGCTCTATCAGACGCTCCTCGGCTGGGGCACCCGCTGGCTCCTGCGGGAAAGAAAGCAGGGTTGACACCGAAGACAAAGCCAGTTATGATAGGCGGTCTTTGTAACGGAGGTGGTCATGGACTGGCGGAAATACATCGTTTCCGATAAGGCGGTGCTCGTCGGCAAGCCGGTCGTTAAGGGGACGCGGCTGTCGGTGGAGTTCCTGCTCGGTCTGCTTGCGCAGGGATGGAGCGAGGAACAGATACTCGCCGAATACCCGAAACTCGACAAAAAGGCGCTCAAGGCGCTATATGCCGTTCCGCGTCCTGCGGCGCAATAATCTCCGGTTGCTTTTCAAAATTCCTTCGGCTATAATCGTGGCATGAATTGGGGAAAGAGGGATAAGATGAAAATGCTGGTAGGATGCTTGTTGCCCTTTTTTCTCTTCTCGCTGTCGGTGCTAAGTTGTAATGAGTCCCCTAAAAAAGAAGCGGTGACTACAAAAAGAATTTTCGACCATCCGACGAACGGATTGCAATATCTCTATGAAGTGCCACAACATTTGGTTCCTTCTATAGAAACAGGAAAATATTGCAATGATCTTGCTGACTATGGTGGTGGCTGGCGTATGCCTACAATCAGCGAGTTGCGATGGTTGGCGAATGAGGATTGCCCTCAAATACAGCTCGGCGACGAATGCGCCGTTTCGGAATCTTGTGTGGATTATCAGGATTGCTTTACCTTCGACACTTGTGATTGCTCAGATAGCCCAGAGGTTGATGGCATCAACAGTACCATCATAAATGACCCTGAAAAAGAATGGGGCATATTCGCTTCAGATACATTGTCATATCATCCTGCAGGATATGAGGATCTTTGGAGATATTGGGCTTTCTCTGCAAAGTGGGCACGCCTATTAACAATTGAAAGTTATGCCAAGATAGATGTGCTCTGTGTTAGAGAAGCGAAAGGAGACGATGATCAGATATTGCCTGATTAGCCACAACCGGCAAAAGAGTTCTAGCGCGGTTTGAAGAGGCCCGCTTCGTTCGAGTTCAGGAAACAGGCTTTCACGAGATCGTCATCGGTCGGCGCGAGACGCGCCCGCATCTTTTTGTCGATGAGCGGTATATGCGGCAGTGCCGTCAAGCGGTCGCCGATGAAATTGAGATCGTCGTCGCTCGTCATCCAGTTCTTCCCGCCCAGCCGGTCGAGACTCACCGGCCGCGAATAACCGCGCAGAGACTTGAACCCGACCGTGTTGAAATACATATCGAAGTAGGACATCACCAGTTCGCGCAAATTCTTGTAGACCGGCTCGCGGTAACGGAGCACCGTCGTATTCGACTTGGCGACCGCGCCCCAATAGCCGCCGACGCGGAACGGCGCGATGATGTGATCGTCGTCGTTCTCGGCGAGCAGATCCACCACCAGCGGCCGTCCGCCCCACAACGAGAACACCGCCGCCGCGAAGTAGGCCCCTTCGGCGCAGTGGGCGTGCCGTTCTTTCATCACGCGCCACGGCGAGAGACATATCTTGTGCGACGAGTAGGGCGTTTCGTTGAGGAAGACTTGAATGTCGTGCGGGGTGCGGAAACGCTTCGCGAAACGTTTGAGCTCTTCGAGCCGTTGGGGGTGAAGTGTCGCGGGCATCAGTCGAGCGTCATGAAATTGATCCGCATATTGAGCGTGAAGAGATTGGGGATCTTCGAATCGTCGTAGAAATAGTCGAGCACCCAGTCGTAGCGGATATTGAAGCCGACGGCGAAGTCGTCGCCGGTGTAGATGTCGGTGCCGAGATCGAGGTAGAATCCGGGAGCGAAACGGACACCGGCGGGATGGTTCCGTTTGCCGCCGAAGTAGCTGTTGGGATCGTAAGCGTTGACATTCATCGTGAAGCCGGCGCCGAAGAAAGGCAGTATCTTACCGGCGTCGATCAGATATTTCACCCCGACCCCCGCCTGCGGCAGATGGTAGAGGATGTTCTCTTCGGCGGTACCATCATTATCGGCCCAGTACATCGCGTGATATTTCGCGGCGACCACCAGATTCAGTTCCTGCGTGAGGGCCGGTTCGTAGTGAAAACCGATATTGGCGCCGAGCGCGTCGGGGAACGGCGATCCGTAGAAATGACCCCACGAAAAGCCGATATCGACGCCGAGGAAGCCCTCGCCGTCGCCGCTCGATTCTTCGGCCTGCGCGAGGCCGAACCAACATACCGCAACCAGTATCAGCGCTATCCGTTTCATGATCCGCTCCTCCATTTCAATGGTTCATCAGCGCCAGTGACGCGGTGAATGATAGCGCGAAAGAAAGTTTATTCAAAAATTCTCGCCGCCGCATCATTGGCCATCCTCGCGCTGGAGTTTCGCGAAGAACGACTGATCGGCGCGGATATACTTCGGTTTCCCCTGCGTGAGGAGCACCATCCCGGGAGGCATCCCCTTCTTTTTCTGAACGAACTTCCGCTCGCTGAACCAGACCTCCCCCTCCATCCCGTTACGCGCCTTGCTGTAGTAGAGGGCCAGACAACAGCCGAGGAAGACCTCCTCCTCGGTGGCCACCTCCCCTTTCCCTTTTCTCAAAATGACATGGCTCCCGGCGTGGTCACGGGCGTGGAACCACAGATCGTGCGGCGATGAAACTTTAAAGGTCAGTTCGTCGTTGTCGGCGGCCGATTTGCCGACAAGGAACAGTCGCCCCGACACGCTGCGGAACCGGCGGCACGGCAGATGCCGGCCCGGGACGGCGCCCGCAACGATGCGGCGCGGCACATCGGCGGCGGGACGGCGCACTCCCGGCGTTTCAGCGACCGGCATCTCATCGAGCGCCGCGATGGTCCGCTCCACTTCGGCGATGCGGGTATTGAGCGTCAATAGGCCGCGGCCGATCCGTTTCGATTCGGCGAACAGATCATTCATGTTCTCGGCGATGGTCCGCGCCGGATCGAGCGGGATGGTGGCGTCTGTCCCGTCGAACCCGGTCAGCGTCACTGCGGTACGCCGTTCCTGCGCGGGAAGAGTGTATATCCACGCCTTGATGAGTTCCGCTTTTTCACGGTGTCCGGCGGCCCGCGCGGTTGCCTTTTCCTTCTCGGCGCTCATCTTCGCGATCCGTTCACGCAGCCCTTTTTTCTCTTTCTCTATCCGACGCTGCCGCTCCTCTTCCCGTTTTTTGTGCGCCTCCGCAAGAAAGAGCGTCTGCCACTCCGTCGGATCGGCGACGCGCGGCGGCAGATCGCGGAGCGGCTCGGCCAGCGGCGTGAGCGCGGTGTCGGGGTGTTCGCACCAGACGACCGTCCCCGCCGTATCGACGATATGGACCGCCTTGCCGGAGAAGAGCGGCACAATGAGGGTGAGTTCGCCGAACGAAAGGCGCACCACCCGGCCGCAGGCGCTGTCGAGCGCCGCACCGGTGAAACGGCGGCCGCCGATGTACTTACGCAGACCTTCTTCGAGGTTCGTTATCGGATCGCGCGGAAAGGCGGCGATATTGGTCACCGGGAAGAAATTGCGCGCGCCGGTCGAGAAGAATATCCCCTCAAGTCCGCCCGATGCGCCATAGATCTTGATGAGGGCGCCGTTGCAGGAACGGTAGATAGTGTTGACGATGGCGCCGGAGGCACGGTCGGCGAGCAGCGCCGCGGCCGCCGTCAGCTCCGAAAGATGCATTACGGTTGACCGTTGAAGAGCGACTCGATGCGGATGTTGCCCGATGCGTTGCGGGCCCTGCCGCGCGACCACATGCGGAGCTTCTTTATCTGTTCTTCGTAGGTGACCGCCAGCGGCACGGTGCGCCGCAGGACCTCTTCGAGCGTCTTCTGCGTCAGTTCGCGCCCCTTGGCATAGTCGGCGACCAGCCCGTCGACCACGATCTGCTCCAGTTCGGCGCCCGAGAAGTGTTCAGCCGTCGCCGCGAGTTTGGCGAGGTCGTACTTCTTCGGGTCGCGGTGACGCCGCTCAAGGTGGATGCGCAGGATCTCCTCGCGCTCGTCGGCCGCCGGCAGATCGATGAAGAATATCTCGTCGAAACGGCCTTTGCGCAGGAGTTCGGGCGGCAGGACCTCGACATTGTTGGCGGTCGCCACGAGGAAGACCGGCCGCGTTTTTTCCTGCATCCAGGTCATCAGCCAGCCCAACACGCGCCGTATCTCGGCCGACTGGTCCTCTTGAAAGAGCGCCTTTTCTATCTCGTCGATCCACAGGACTATCGGGGCGAAGGCCTCGGCCACCGCCATCGCCTCCTTGATGAGCTCCTCGACGCTCGACCCCTGCCGGAAGAGGTTGACGAAGTCGAGTCGGACCAGCGGGAAATTCCAGATGTTCGCGATGGTCTTCGAGGTCAGGCTTTTACCGCACCCCTGTACGCCGAGCATCAGCATCCCCTTGGGCATCGGGATGCCAAAGGAACGTGCTTTGTCGGAAAAGTTGCCGCGACGCTCGATGATCCACTGCTTGAGTTCGGCAAGGCCGCCGATATCGCCGATGCCGCCGTCCACCTTCATCACTTCAAGAACGGTGTTGCGCGAAAGGAGATTACGCTTGTTGTCGAGCAGATATTCGACCGCCGCCGCTTCGGGCATCGTCGCCATCGCCCCGAGCAACGTCTCGATACGCAGATAGGGAAAGCCGTGGATGTTCTCGGTGATGATCGCCTTCGCTTCGGCGGAGAACGGAAGCGCCGCGATGGCCGCGTCGAAGGCATGGTAGCCCTCCGCCTCCTCTTCGATGACGGCATAGCGCATGAGGACCGCCGGGAGCGTCAGCTCGCGGCAGAAAAAGGAGACCGGCGCGGTCGCTACGAAGATCGCCTCGAGAAGCCGGAGCGCCCGCATCTCGTCGGTGAAGAAATGTTCGGCATAGGGAAGCGCCACCGGCTCGCCCGACCGTATGGTCTCAACGATATGGCCGAAAAAGCGTTCGGCGTCGCCGGAACTCCAGTCTATCCGCCCCTCGACATGACGGGCGCTGAAGAAGGGGTCGTTACAGCGGATTATGCGGAACATGGTGCCCTCCCTGACGGTCCGGCGCGATTATAGCCGAGCGGCCGAATAAAAGCAAAATCTTGAGAAACGGGCGGCGGCAAGTAATATCCCGCCGATATGTTCGTGATGGAGGAGATGATGGCGAACTGGACGATGGACACGGCGCGCGCGACCTTTCTGAACTACTTCAAGGAACGGGGGCACACGGTGGTGGCGAGCTCGCCGCTCCTGCCCGCCGAGGATAAGACGCTGCTGTTCACCAACGCCGGGATGAACCAGTTCAAGAATCTCTTCCTCGGGCAGGAAAAACGGTCTTATACCCGCGCCGTCACCGCGCAGAAATGCGTCCGGGCCGGCGGCAAACACAACGATCTGGAGAATGTCGGCTTCACGGCGCGTCACCATACCTTCTTCGAGATGCTCGGCAACTTCTCCTTCGGCGACTACTTCAAGAAGGAGGCGATCGCCTTCGCGTGGGAACTGGTGACCGACAAAAAATACTACGGGCTCGACAAGAACCGGCTCTATGTCACCATCTACAAGGACGACGACGAGGCCTTCGAGATATGGACGAAGCAGGAGAAGGTCCCGGCCGAACGGATCTTCCGGCTCGGCGAGAAGGACAACTTCTGGTCGATGGGCGACACCGGCCCGTGCGGCCCGTGCAGCGAGATACATTACGATATGTGGGACAACTACACCTCTCGCGAACACTTCAAGGGGAACGAACCCGACTGGGATTGCGGCCGGTTCGTTGAGATATGGAACCTCGTTTTCATGCAGTTCGACCGCGATGCGGCGGGCACCCTCACGCCGCTTCCGAAGCCCTCGATAGACACCGGCATGGGCCTTGAGCGGATCACTGCGGCGCTCTGCGGGGTCGCCACCAACTACGACACCGATATCTTCGCGAAACTCATCACGGCGCTCAAAGAGATGCGCGGCGAAGCCATCGACCCGGCACAGGAGGCGAGTTGGCGGGTCATCGCCGACCACGCCCGGGCGACCGCATTCCTCATCGCCGATTCGATAACGCCGTCGAATGAGGGGCGTGGCTATGTCCTGCGCCGCATCATGCGCCGCGCGATCCGGCACGGCCACAAACTCGGCTTCACCGAACTGTTCTTCCATAAAGCCTGCGACATCGTCATCACCCTCATGGGGCCGCACTACGGCGAACTCAAGAACCAGCGCGAGATGATACTCGCCATCGCGACCGAGGAGGAGAAACGGTTCCGTCAGACGCTCGACAAGGGGCTCGCGCTCCTCAACGACGGCGTCGCGGCGGCGAGAAAAGCGAAAGCGAAGACACTGCCGGGCGATCTCGTCTTCAAACTGTACGACACCTATGGCTTCCCGCCCGACCTCACCCAGACGATACTGGCCGAACAGGGGCTCTCCTACGACGCCGCCGGCTACGATGCGGCGATGAAGGAACAGCAGGAACGCGGCAAGGCGTCGTGGAGCGGCGGCAGCGAGGAAAAAAAGCAGGCGGCGGCCAAAAGCCTGCTCGACGACGGCATCCCCGCGACGAAGTTCGAAGGCTACGACAAGAGCGAAATGGAGGGCGAACTCGTGGCGCTGTTCAACGGCGAACTCGACCGCGTCGATTCGGTCCGGGCCGGTTCGACCGCCTACGCGATACTGAATCCGCTCCTGTTCTACGCCGAATCGGGCGGTCAGGTGGGCGACAAGGGGACGCTCGAAAAATGCGGCGCGATCGCCGCGATGGTGACCGACTGCGTGAAACTGGGCGAATACCGCGCGGCGGTCGTCACTGCGCAGACCGACATCGTCGTTGGGACGCGCTTCACGCAGAAACTGGAGGAGGAACGGCGTAGCGCGATACGGCGCAACCATTCGGCGACTCACCTCCTGCACCTCGCGCTCCGCAAAACGCTCGGCGATCACGCCCACCAGTCGGGATCGCTGGTGACGCAGGAGCGGCTCCGGTTCGACTTCACCCACTTCAAGGCGGTGTCGTCCGATGAACTGCGGGCGATAGAACTGGAGGTCAACCGGCTCATCCAGAAGAACTACAAGACCTGTACCGAGATACAGGCGATCGAAGAGGCGAAGAAAGCGGGCGCGATGGCGCTGTTCGGCGAGAAATACGGCGAAGAGGTGCGCGTCGTCTCGATGGGCGACTCGAAGGAACTCTGCGGCGGCACCCATGTGGAGCGGACCGGCGAGATCGGCCTGTGCAAGATCGTGAGGGAGGAGGGGATCGCCGCCGGGGTGCGCCGTATCGAGGCGGTGACCGGCATGGCGGCGGTGCGACTCGCGCAGGAGATGGAATCGCTCATCGTTCAGGCGGCCGAGGCGGCGGGCGGCGACCGGGCGAACCTCGTAACGACGCTCGAAAAACAGCGCGACGAGCGCCGGATGCTCGCCAAACGGATAGAGGAGCTCGAAGGCAAACTATCGGCGCTCGAAGCCAAGGATATGAAACCGGCGGTCGTGAAAGAGGGCGTCGCGGTCTACATCCTCGACACCGGCAAGGGACGCGCCGAGGTGATACAACTTTCCGACAGCCTCAAAGGATCGGTCGCCGACGGCCTGTTCATCCTGACCGGCGTCGACGCCGGGGCGGCGGTCGCCGTCATATCGGCCTCCGGCAAAGGAAAGGAGCGCTACGATTGCGGCAAACTGCTCAAGGAGTTGCTCGCCGAATTCGGCGGACGCGGCGGCGGCAAGAAGGATATGGCGCAGGGCGGCGCTCCGTCGATAGACTTCGCGAAGTGGCGGGAAAAGGTGCTGGAACTCGTCGGCTGAATAGGACCGGTCAGGCCTTGACCGGAATGTGCATCATCACGATAACGAATTCTTTGTCTTCGGTGATCGAACGAAGGATATTATTCTGTTCAAGCGTCTTGTTGAGGGTCGGTATGTTGACCCGCGCAATGTGTTGTTTGTCGTTTCCGGCAAATATCTTTTCCAGCGTATCGCCGTCGATGCCGCCCGACAGGCCGATCTCGAAGAGGACGCCGCCCTCGTCGTGCTGAGTGCGGAATAGTATCTTGCGCGGATCCTCGTTCTTGAGGAAGTGCATCGCCAGATAGATGTGGGCATCGACGATATAACTGAAATCACGATAGATGCCGTGGATGACCGGCAGGTTCTCGGCCAATTCGACCACCTTTTCGTAGTCGTGCTTGAATTCCATATCGGCCTCGAGGAAGGTCAGCTCGGCCCTGATGATGCCGTTGAGATCCATGTAGTCGGGTTTCTCGACCTTGTCCTGCGACGCCTTGGTCGAGATGTTGGAAACGATGCCGTTGATGGTCTCGGCCGCCTTGTGGATGCGGTCGGTGGTCTTGCGTAACCGTTCCACCAGCATCTCGTCGGGATACTTTGAGGCAAGCGAATTCATGACGTTTTCGACCAGTTCATGGCTCAGCATGATGGTGTTGAGCGGTGAATTGATATTATGAGCGATACCCTCGGTCAGGTGCGTTATCGACATCATCTTCTCCTGTTCCGAGATGATATCGTCGAATTCGTGTTCCTTGCCGATGAGTTCGTTGCGTTCCAGATACACCGCGACGATGGAAAAGAACATCTCGAGGAGCGTCAGATTCTTCACGATGAGCCCCGAGTCCCGTCGGGTCGCGATGAACGCGGCGCCGCGGAGATCCTTGTGGAACCGGACCGGAAAAGCGAAACAGTCGGCTCCGTGACCGCAGGAGAGGAATTCGGCGATCGGTTGCGGCACTACCTGCCGGTCCAGCCGAATGAACCGTTCGTTGTTGAGCATCGTGGTAAGATTGCGGTTGAACGCGGTGGCGCCGAAGAGTTTCTTGAGCGGACCGCGTTGTTCTTCGGTCGCGACCGTGGTGCCGATGACCGACACCGCGCCGCGCTGGTCGTTGATAAGGATGACGGCGCGATCGGCATCGACCGCCTTGATCGACTCCTCGGCGATGAGCTCAATGATGCCCAGCGCGTTATCCATGAACCAGACCGTTTTGTTGAGCGCTATGATGTTCTCGTAATCGCGCCGCAGTTTGTCCAGATCGGCGTTGGCCCTTTTTTGCGTATTGAATGCCTCCTCGAGCTTCTGATGTTTGGCGAACAGAATCTCCTTTTCCCGGGCGAGCAGGGCATCTTTGGTTGTTATTTCAGCCTGCAGTCGCTGGATGATCTGCGGCAGATCGCGGGTCTGTTTTTCCATCTCGGCGTGTTCGAAGTAGACGCTGCGGGAGGCGATGATGAGAAGTAAGGCGGAAATAAGGGCGACCACCGCAACGATCATCGTGGCGAGTTTGTGAAGATCGGCCGCCGACAGTTGCGCCCAATCGACAGAAGCGAAACTCGCGATAGCCGAGGCGGTGAACAGAATGAAACTCGGCCAAAATATCGTCAGCAGAATTTTTCTGTACTTCATGGGCGCTCCCGATAAGATAGAACTGTCGCGTATCGTAATGCAAACGGCGGTCCGATGCAAATAAAAACGCTCGTTATCTGGACGGCGATGACCGGTTCGGCGCTCGCGATGAACCTGACCCGATTCCCGTACCGCCATATCGCCTTTCCGCTACTCTTGCTTCTTCTGCCTTTTCTCGTTGCCCCGGTACGTGTCCTCGCGGAGCGGATCGCGTGGCCTTCCCGCGGCATCCGCGAACTGTTGCTGCTGTCGGCCGCGATCATTGTCCTTTTTCCGCCCGCCTTTTTTCTTTATCATATCATGTGGTTGGGTCATATCGTGGCGATTCCCGCGACGACGGCGCTCGTCGATGCCGCGGTAAAAAGCCTGATGCTCGCCCTTACCGCGGCACTCCCCGAGGAATTTTTTTTCCGCGGCTGGCTACAGGAGACGGCGCTCGCCCGACATAACAAGCCGACGATCCTCTTCATCAGCCGCAAGAACCTTTTTTCGAGCGCGCTTTTCGGCGCCGCGCACGGTATCGCGTTCCTCAATCCGCTTTCGGCCGCGACCTTCTTCCCCTCGCTCCTGTTCGGCTGGCTCACCGAACGGAGCGACGGCAGTATCGCTCCGTCAATCATCCTGCATGCGGTATCGAATTTAGTGCTTTTCATCCTGCTTTCCTTTATCAGTTGATTTAATTGCAAACGGTCTTCCTTTCTGCTAGAGTCGCCGCGTTATTAGCTACGAGGGGAGTAACCTCATGAAAAAGTTCGTGTGTATCTGCGTTGCGGTTGCGGCGCTTATGATTGCCTGCCAGAAGGGCGGCGAGCCGGTCAAAAAGGAATTGACCAAGGAAGATCTCAAGACCCAGATGGATAAGGTCAGCTACGGCATCGGCCTTGATATGGGCAAGAATTTCAAGAAGAACGAGATGGCTATCAATCTCGACCTGTTCATCAAAGGAACCAAGGACGGTCTCGCCGGCACCGGATATCTCATGAACGATGAAGAGTTCCGTACCGCAATGATGGAATTTCAGCAGGACATGATGAAGAAAATGCAGGAAGGCAACACCAAGAAAGCGGCCGAGAATCGCGAGAAAGGAAAGAAGTTCCTTGAAGACAACGCGAAACGGCCCGGCGTCAAAGTGACCGAGAGCGGCCTGCAGTACGAAGTGATCAAAGAAGGTACCGGCGCTCAACCGAAACCGGAAGAGACCGTTACGGTAAACTATGTCGGCACCCTGACCGACGGCACCGAATTCGATAGCTCCATCAAGCGCGGCGAGCCGGCGAAGTTCCAGCTGAACCGCGTTATCCCGGGTTGGACCGAGGGCGTGGGCCTGATGAAGGTCGGCGCGAAGTATCGCTTCGTCATCCCCGATAATCTGGCGTACGGCGAACGGCAGATGGGCGACAAGATAGTTCCCGGCTCGGTCCTCGTGTTCGAGGTCGAACTGCTCGGCGTCGAGAAGAGCCCCGAAGGCGCCGCCGGCCCGAAGCCGATGCCCAAACCGGTCAAAAAGTAAGTCGTCTTTTCCGGAAGATACTTTCTAGAAATTCTTAGAACAGATACTTTATCGCGACGAATCCCAGTATCAGCAAAACCACAAAGGCCGACGCCAGCAGGTTGAAATACTTGTCGATGAATTTCTTTATCGGTTCGCCGAACAGATAGATGAGCGTGCTGACGATGAAGAATCGCGCCGATCGCGAGATGATGGAGGCGAGGACGAAGAGCGGGAAGTTCATCCCGAAGACGCCGCTCGCTATCGTGAAGACCTTGTACGGTATCGGGGTGAACCCGGCGATGAGGACCGCCGCGAAGCCGTATTCGTTGTACATCGTCTGCACCTTGGCGAAGATCTCGGGGGTGAAGCCGGGAATGTAGGAGAAGAAGAAACCCGAAAGCCCCTGCCACAGCGCCATGCCGATGAAATAGCCGAACATGCCGCCGAGCACCGAGGCGACCGAGCAGACAAGCGCGAAATAGAACGATTTTTTCGGTTTGCCCATGTTGAGCGCGATGAGCAGCACATCGGGCGGTACCGGGAAGAAACTCGATTCGGCGAACGACAGCGTCGCGAGGGCCGGGGTTCCGTAGGGGGTCTCGGCCCAGTGAAGGACCCAGTCGTAGAGGCGGCGGACGATGTTCTTTTTCTGCGGGGCGGCTTGTTCGCTCATGTTTTTTTCCTTAGTCGGTTGAGTGTCTTTTCATCGGTGAAATGCGTGGTGAGCGGCGTTATCGAGACCTCTCCGTCGCGCATCGCGTTGCAGTCGCTCCCCGGGATATCTTCGAAGCCGAGCTGGTCGCCGCCGATCCAGTAGTAGGGGCGTCCGCGCGGATCCTCGCGTTTGATTATTTGGCCGCCGTAGTTGCGCTTGCCGAGGCTGGTCCAGCGGATGACGGGCCGTTTTTTCTTGAATGCCGAGACCGGGATATTCACATTGAACAGGCGCGGTGTCTCATAGAGATCGCGGCCGCCGCAGGCCGCTTCCATGAACGGCAGGATCTTCCCGACGAAGAGATCGGCTGCGGCCTTGAAATAGGGGTCAGGCGCACAAGTTGCCTGACTCCCTTTGCCGAAGTAGAGAGAGACGGCGATGCTCGTCACGCCGTGGTAGAAACCCTCTATCGCGGCGCAGACGGTGCCGCTGTAGGTGAGGTCGTGGGCGAGATTGCCGCCGAGATTGATCCCCGATATCACCAGATCGGGCTTCTGGTGGAGCGGCGCGTCGAAATAGAGTATCACCGCATCGGCCGGCGTCCCGTGGACGGCGAACCGGTGGTCGGCGAGTTTGCGCGCCCGGAGCGGATCGTGCAGCGTTATCGAGTGGCCGCAGCCGCTTTTTTCGTGGAGCGGCGCCGCAACGGCGTGGGAGACTCCCTCCGCAGAGAGGCGGTTCTCCAGCGCGGTTATACCGGTGGCATGGATGCCGTCATCGTTGGTGATGAGTATGAAACGGGAGGATATCATGAAAAAATGGTCGGGATGACTGGATTCGAACCAGCGACCACTTGAACCCCATTCAAGTGCGCTACCCAGACTGCGCTACATCCCGACCCGCTCAAAACGCCCGGTTAGGACTTCTTGTTGTTCAGCCGTTCCTTGAGAACTTGGCTGTGATGGAAAGAAACGACCTTTCGCTCACCGATGGTCATGGCATCGCCAGTCTGCGGATTGCGGCCCTTGCGCTGCCGCTTCTGCTTTATCACGAATTTGCCGAATCCGGAGACCTGAATGTCGCCGTCTTTCGTAAGACCGCTTTTGAGTTCCTCAAAGAACAGGTCGACCAACTCGGCCGCCTTCTTTTTATCGACTTTCATGTGCTCGTAAGCCATCTCAGCCAATTCGACCTTGGTAATGCTCATGGTTTCCCCCCTATGGTTATGCCGCTGCTTTCGCCGTTTCAACGATCTTGTCGAACGCCTTGGGATCTTCCATCGCCATATGGGCGAGGAGTTTCCGGTCGATCTCTACCTTCGCCTTGCCGAGAAGATTGATGAAGACGCTGTAGGAAAGTCCGCGTTCACGGACCGCCGCGTTGATCCGCATGATCCACAGGGCGCGGAAATCGCGTTTCTTCAGCTTTCTACTGACGTAGTTGAACGCCCAGCCGCGCTCCACCGTTTCTCGGGCGACCTTGAAGGTCCTTGCCCGCCGGGAATAATTGCCCCGTGCGGCCTTGAGTATCTCTTTTCTCCGTCTACGGGCCTTGAATCCTTTTTTGACGCGCATTCTCTATCTCCTTCTTACAGATGCGGAAGCATTCTCTGGACCTGTTTCACACTGCCCGGGTCCACCGCGACATCCTGACGCAGGTTCCGTTTCCGTTTTTTCGATTTTTTGGTAAGGATATGGCTTTTGCAGGCATGCCATCTCATTAGCTTACCGGTCCCCGATTTCTTGAACCGTTTCGAGGCGGCCTTGACGGTCTTCATTTTCACCATAAGAAACTCCTTTCCTCAATTCTTGGATGACAGCATGACCGTCATCCGTCTATTTTTGATAATGGTATCTTTCTCGACCTGCATAGCCTCTTCGCCACCCAACTCGGTGATGATGAAGTTGATGTTCGCCAGAGCGTTGTCGACGAACATCGCTTCGCGGCCGCGGAAAAAGACAGTAAGCTTTATCTTGCATCCTTCAGCGAGGAACTCTTTGGCCTGCCGCACCTTGACCATAAGGTCGTGAGTGTCGGTGTTGGGGCGTATCTTAAGCTCTTTGACCTCGATGACCGTCTGTTTCTTCTTGACCTCTTTTGCCTTCTTTTTCATCATATAGAGATGTTTGCCGAAGTCCATGATCTTGCAGACCGGCGGCACGGTGGCGGGGGAGACGCAGACCAGATCGAGCCCGTAGGAGGCCGCCTTGTCGATGGCGTCGCGCTTGGCGAGGACGCCGAGCATCTCGCCTTCCGGAGAGATGACGCGCATCTCGCGGAAGGGAATGAATTCGTTGACCATGTTGTCGGCGTTCTTTTCGGGAGCGATCGTCATCAGAAGTACTGTCCTCCTCGGTTCTCGTGGTTCACCTGTTCCACGAAGGCGTCGAGCCGCATCTCGACCTGCTCTCCGTTCCGTATCCGCACCGACACCGTCTCGAGCGACTCTTCCTTGTCGCCGACGACGATGATGTACGGCGTCTTTTCGACCACCCATTCGCGGACCTTGTAGCCCGTTTTCTCGTTGCGGCGGTCGACGAGAACGCGAATATTACTGGCTTTCAGCCGATTTTCAAGTTTTTCCGCGATCTCATGATGGCGGTCGGTCACCGGCACCAGCACCACCTGTGTCGGGGCGAGCCAGACCGGGAAGGCACCCTTGAAGTGTTCGATGAGGACGCCGAAGAACCGCTCAAGCGAGCCCATCAGCGCGCGGTGGAGCATGATGGGGCGGTGCTCCGCGCCGTCGGCGCCGGTATAGGAAAGATCGAACCGTTCCGGAAGGTTGAAGTCAACCTGTATCGTGGAAAGTTGCCATTCGCGGCCGATGGCGTCGGTCACCGCGATATCTATCTTCGGGCCGTAGAAGGCACCGTCGCCCGGATTGATCTGATAGGGAAGCCCCGACCGCTTGAGCGCCGCTTCGAGCGCCGCTTCGGCCTTGTCCCACACGGCGATGTCGCCCACCAATTTCTTCTCGGGGCGTGTCGACAGATAGACCTTGAACTGCTCGAAATCGTAGGCGCGCAGGATGTGGAGCGAGAAATCGAGCACGCGGCTTATCTCGTCGTCCAGCTGGTCGATGCGGCAGAACAGGTGGGCGTCGTCCTGCGTGAAACCGCGGACCCGTTTGAGCCCGTTGAGCGCCCCCGACAGTTCATAGCGGTAGACCGTCCCCAGTTCGGCCCAGCGCACCGGGAATTCGCGGTAACTCCACTTCTTCCTCTTATATACCTGCACGTGGAAAGGGCAGTTCATCGGCTTGACGTAATAATTCTCGCCGTCGATGTCCATCGGGCTGTACATCCCTTCTTTGTAGAAATCGAGATGCCCGCTCGTTTCCCACAGGTGGCTACGGCCGATGTGCGGTGTATAGATGAGTTGGTAGCCGTGACGGTAATGTTCGCGCCGCCAGAAATTCTCGATGACGGTGCGGACGATGCCCCCCTTCGGTGTCCAGAGCGCGAGCCCCATGCCGATCTCATCGGTCATGGTGTAGAGATCGAGTTCGGGGCCGATCTTGCGGTGGTCGCGTTCGCGCGCCTCCTCAATCAGCTTGAGGTGCTCGTCGAGTTGCTTCTTGTCGGAGAAGGCGGTGCCGTAGATACGCTGGAGCATCTTGTTCTTCGAATCGCCCCGCCAGTAGGCCCCGGCGACCGAGAGTATCTTGTGCGCCTTGACAAGCCCCGTGTCAGGGAGATGCGGACCGCGGCATAGATCGGTGAATTTCCCGTGCGTGTAAAGCGATACGACCTGCGCGCCGAGGTCCTGAATGATCTCCACTTTATAGTTCTCGCCGAGGTCGCGGAACATCTTTATCGCCTCGTCGGCGGTTACTTCGCGGCGGGCGAAGGGTTGTTTCGCCTTGATGATCTCGGCCATCTTCGCCTCGATCTTCTCGAGATCATCAGCGGTGAAACGGTGATCGGAATCGAAATCGTAGTAGAATCCGGTATCAATCGCGGGGCCGATGGTCACCTTGGTGCCGGGAAATAATTGCGTCACCGCGTCGGCCATGATGTGCGAGGCCGAATGGCGGATTATATCGAGTCCTTCGGGCGACGATGAGGTCACGACCACGAGGTTCCCCTCTTCGACCGGGGAGGCGACATCCTTCATCGCGTCGCCGATCTTGACGGCCAGCGCGTTCTTGGCGAGTCCCTGCCCGATCTCGCGGGCGATGAAATCGCGCCAACTTTCGCCGGGTTTCGCCTCTTTTTGGGAACCGTCGGGAAGTATCACGAACATGTCAAAACCTTACGGCAAAAAAAAAGATATGGTAGGCCCGAGAGGGTTCGAACCTCTGACCCCCGCTACGTCAAAGCGGTGCTCTCCCAATTGAGCTACGAGCCCACATATCCAAAACAAGCGAGCGGATTTATAGCCGAAAGTTCCTCCTTGTCAAACTTTTTTTTCCTTTTGCTGAAAAACATGCTACAAATCGCTGGTCTGTGCGTATCGTTCACATACTAGAGAGAGGAGATCATGGGAAAGACATTCGCCGAAAAGATCTTTTCATTAAAGACGGGAAAAGACCTGCGCGCCGGCGCCATCGTGATGGTGAAGCCCGATTTCGTGCTCACCCACGACAATTCGTCGGCCATTCTGAGCACCTTTAAGAAAATGGGCGGCAAAAAGGTCGCCGATCCGAAGCAACTGCTCATCGTGCTCGATCACATCGTTCCGGCCAATGATGAAAAAGCGGCCACCAACCATCAGAAGACGCGCCAGTTCGTCGCCGAACAGAAACTGCCCCATTTCTATGAGGGCGGTCGCGGCATCTGCCATCAGGTCGCGGTCGAGGAGGGCTTCGCGCGTCCCGGCGCTTTTATCTGCGGCAGCGATTCGCACACTACCACCTACGGCGCGCTCGGCGCCTTCTCAACCGGCATCGGCCGCAGCGAGGCGGCCGGCATCTGGGCGACCGGCGAGATATGGCTCAAGGTCCCCGAATCGATGAAGGTGGTCCTCAAAGGCAAACCAAAGAAATGGGTGACGGCCAAGGATGTGGTGCTTCACATCGCCGGAAAGATCGGCGCCGACGGTGCACTCTACTACTCGATGGAATTCTCGGGCGACTATATCGATAACTGTTCCATCGCCGATCGGCTCGTCTTCACCAACATGTCGGTCGAACTCGGCGCGAAGAACGGCTGGATGGCTCCCGACAAAAAGGCGTTCGACTACCTCGCGGTGCACGGCGTGAAAAAAGAAGATTGCACCGTCATCCTTCCCGACGCCGACGCGGTCTACGCCGAAACGCTCGAGATCGATGTCGCGAAGATAGAGCCGCTCGTCGCGGCGCCCCACTCGGTCGATCTCGTGAAGACGGTCGTCGAATCGACGGCGGTCAAGGCCGATCAGGTGCTCATCGGCACCTGCACCAACGGCCGTATCGAGGATCTCCGTCAGGCGGCCGAGATACTCAAAGGGCGCAAGGTCGCCAAGGGAACGCGGCTGCTCGTCCTCCCGGCGTCGAGCGAGGTCTACATTCAGGCGGCCGACGAAGGACTGCTCAAGATATTCGTGCAGGCAGGCGGCATCGTCCTCAACCCCGGCTGCGGTCCGTGCCTCGGTGCCCATCAGGGGATCATGGCACCCAACGAGATCACCGTCTCGACGGCGAACCGCAACTTCAAGGGACGGATGGGCTGCAATACGTCCTTCATCTACCTCGCGTCGCCCTACACCGCAGCCGCCACCGCGGTGAAAGGAACCATCGCGACCCCCGACATGCTGTAAAGGAGGCATACCATGGCTATTATAACCGGCAAAGCGTTCGTCTACGGCGACAATGTGAACACCGATGTCATCTTCCCCGGCAAGTACACCTACTCGGTGACCGATCCGAAAGAGATCGCCGCGCACACTATGGAAGATGAGGATCCCGCCTTCGTCAAGGAGATGAAGCCGGGCGACATCCTCGTCGCGGGCAAGAACTTCGGCTGCGGCTCGTCGCGCGAACAGGCGGCGTTCTGCTTCAAGTACCTCGGCCTGGGCGCCATCGTCGCCGAGAGCTATTCGCGCATCTACTACCGTAACTGCATCAACGCGGGGCTCCTTGCCGTCGAGGTGAAAGGACTCGCGGGCAAGGTGAAGCGCGGCGACACCGTGACCATCGACACCGACAAGGGGACGGTGAAGTTCCCCGACGGCTCGCAGGCGACCTTCGCGCCGCTCCCGCCCGAGATAGAAGGGATCATGAAAGCGGGGGGACTTGACGAGTTCATCGCTGAGAAGCTCAAGAAAATGAACGGATAATTCAACAACAGGACCACACACATCATGGAACATCTCAAACTACTCATCATCGGCGCCGGTCCGGGCGGCTATGTCGCCGCGATACGGGCGGCACAGCTCGGACTCTCGCCTGTCGTCATCGAGAAATCGAACGATCTGGGCGGCACCTGTCTCAACTGGGGCTGCATCCCGGCCAAGGCGCTCATCCGCGCGGCGGAGGCATTCGATGACGCTCATGAAGCGTGCAAGTTCGGCGTTCACGCCGCGCCGACCTTCAACTGGAGCGAAGTGGTCGCCCACGCCAAAGGGGCGGTCGCGAAGAACAACAAGGGGATTGAGTTCCTTTTCAAAAAGCACAACATCCGTCTCGTCCGCGGCGCGGCGCGCTTCACCGGACCGAAAGAGGTGACGGTGGGCGCCGATGTCTACACCGCCGACAACATCATCATCGCCGCCGGTTCGGCCTACAAGGATCTCCCGCATATCAAGATAGACCGCGCCGACATCTGGTCGAGCGACGAGGCGCTCTTTACCCCGACGCTCCCCAAGAGCATCGCGATCATCGGCGCGGGCGCCATCGGCGTTGAGTTCGCCTACATCTATGCGACCTTCGGCGTCGAGGTCCACCTCATCGAAGCGCTCGACCGGCTTGTCCCGCTCGAGGATGGCGAGGTGAGCAAGGAACTACTCAAGGAGTTCCGCCGCAAGAAGATAAAATGCTACACCGGCACCTGTGTCGAGAAGGTGGAAAAGAGCGGTGACGGGATGGTCGTCACGCTGTCGGGCGGTAAGACGCTGACGGTCGAGAAGAGCCTCTCGGCGGTCGGCCGCCGTCCCAACACTGCGGCGCTCGGACTCGCGGCGACCGGTATCGAGACCGACCCGCGCGGCTTCATTCCGGTGAGTCCTCTTTTTGAAACAAAGGTCCCCGGCGTATATGCCATCGGCGACCTCATCGCGACGCCGATGCTCGCCCACACCGCCGAGCATGAGGGCATCCTCGCCGCCGAACATATCGCCGGTCTGAAGGTCCATCCGATAGAGTACCGGCTCAATCCCGGCTGTACCTTCTGCGAACCGGCCATCGCGTCGGTCGGCCTCACCGAAGAGAAGGCAAAGGAGCAGGGCATCGCTTACACCGTCGGCAAGTTCCCCTTCTCGGCCAACGGCAAGGCGGTGGCGTCGGGGCGGACCGCTGGGTTCGTCAAGGTGCTCGTCGCGGCCGATACCCACGAACTGCTCGGCGCCCACATCATCGGCCACGGGGCGCCCGACCTCATCAGCGAATTCCTTCCGGCACTTCGCCTGAAAGCAAAAGCGGAAGACATCATAGAAAGTATACATCCACATCCGACCCTCTGTGAGGCGAGCCTCGAGGCGGTGCTGGCCGCCCTCGGCCGGACCATCCATATCTGAATCCCCTGATTTCGCTCAAAAAAAAGTTCTCCGGCGCTGTTGACATCTATTTTCTGTCCACTATAATGAACCTAGACCGATAGTGGAGTGGTCGAATGAAACTCTTTGCTTGCGTGATCGTGTTTGCTGGGTTGCTTGGCCTCGGCGTAGAGCTTACGAGCGCCATGGAACACGACGGTTGGATGGCCAATCAAGCCAATCCCGATCCGCCGCCGAGTCCGCCCGATGGGCCGAACCCGCCGCCGCCGCCGCCCGATCCGCACCGTACGGTCTAATCTTAATCGCCTAACAGTTTTATTGGTATGATTCGAAGCGAATGGTGGTGTTCCCGGCCTGAATGAGGTCGTCGTTCTCGAGCCGTTTCTTCTCGGTGGTCTTGACGCCGTTCACTTTTATCTTGTTGCCGCTGCCGAGGTCCTCGACCCAATATCTGCCGCCGTCAAGGAATATCCTGAAATGACGACGTGACACCGAAGGGTCAGTGAGGACGAGGTCAAGATCAAGATTGCGGCCCACGATAAATTCTTTTTTCTGCATGGAAACGGTCTTGCCCTGATCGTCGCCCGAGATAATTGTTACGCGCCCTTCCATCGTCGACTCGTCGGTGTCGGGAAGCGCCTCGAGGTTTATATTGGTCGTTTCGACCGGCTTGGCCGCCGGCTTTGACGCCGGTTTTGCCATCGGTTTTCCGCTACCCTTCAGCGGAATCATCTCGAGTTCGCTAAGTTCCTGTAGCGCGGGGATCGGCTTGGGGGCGGCGGCCGGTTGCGGTGTCGGCGCGGTCGAGGTGTTTTTGGGCGGTATCACCGCAAATCCGTTCACTACCCAGCCGGCGAGTTTCTCTTTGGCCTCCGGCGCAAGCTCGGTTCCCCCGACCTTTTTGATGATAAAATCCATCAGCTCTTTATCGGCGGTCGCCGCCGTGCGTTGCGCCACAAAATATTCGGCGATCTTCTTTTCGTAGACACCGAGCCGGAGCGGGGCGAGTATCGGGCCGAGGTCGAACCCCTCCTTCTGGTACAGATCGATGACCGCGAGATCCTCGGCTCGGGTCTTTTCGCCGAGATTGAGTTCAAGGTAGGGTGTCGCATCGAGGATCCCCGATTCCACGCCGTCGGTGTAGAATCGCCAATCGACGCCATTGGTCAGTATCGCCACCTTGTCGCCCGGTACCGCATAGAAAAGCGCCGCAAGATTAGCATGGCCTTCGGCCGGATCCTCGTCGCCGAAAAAGGTCTGCACGAAGATGGCCGGCTGATCGTTCTTGAGAACGGCAAAATCGGCGCTGAACACATCTCCCTGCGGCGTTTCATAGGTGTAGCCCGCCATGAATTCTCCGGGATTGTAGACATCCCAACCGAGGATCTTGAAGAAGGGGACCACGAGCGATTGGCGCACCGTGTCGCGGCTCTTCAGGTACTTTTGGAGCGTTCTGATGTTCTTCGCGAAATTCGTAAGTTCGATCTTGTAGGTCATCGCTTTCTCCCCTTATCGTTCGTCAGATCGTACCGCATGATGACGCCGCCCTCGCCGAATACCCACATCGCATCGTCGGGCCGTCCCGTGATCGACTGCAGCGGCGTACCGAGCGGTGCGGCAACATAGTCTATCATCCCGGCCGCACCAATGTTCTTATAATGGTATATCCAGCCCAGCGTGCCGAGCGTGATGTAGACGTTCTGCTGATCGAGCGCCCAGACATCGGTAAAGGAGATCGTGTCATAGAGGGAACTGCGGGCGTCGTTCACCCATGTGGTCCCGTCCCAACTGAAGATGTAGGCGGTGGTATCGTCGGGTGACCGACCGAGCATCCAGACATTATCGCCGTCCTGCGCAAAGATCCGGTGCAGGATCACTTCGGTCTCGCCACGCGGCAGACCGCGATCGGTGAGGTCGGCGGGCAGAGTCAAGGTCCAGTCGGCGCCGTCGCTGCGGTAGAAGGCGTTATCTCCGGCGGCCCATAGGTCGGTATCGGAAAGCGGCAGGACATCGCGCAGCAGTGCACTAACAGGTGTCTCAACCGCGACGGCGGCCCCTTGTTCTATGCGGAAAAACGAAAGTCCGGCGGCCGGGTCATAACTGCCGACGTAGATAGTCCCCTCGGTCGATATCGAGAGATGCTGAGCGCCGATCGTCAAACCGGTCAATGGCGTATCGGTGATCGTCGTGCCGTTGTCATGATAAAGCGTCTCGCCGTTGAAAGTGACGAAGTAGGCATCTTCGCCGTGACAGGCGACCGCGCCGATGGAACGGTATTCCGGTAGGATGACCTCACGCCACAGCCCCTTGCGCCGGACGATGAGGCTCTGACCGTTGGCCGCGTAGACCCGGCCGTCGTCGGTGACGCACGAACGCCACAGGCTCGTGCCGGAAAACGTCTCGATTCCGGACAGACCGGCAAACGGCCACTCCGTCGTATCGATGCGTCCATCGGGCGTTTCGCGGATGAAGCGGCTGCCGTTGATCTCCCAGCAATCATTTGCAGCAAAACACCACCGCACCGAATTCTCGTCGGGCCGACTGAAGAACTCGTCGCGCGCCGTCTTAAGAGGCTTAATGACCTCGAAACCGGGATTCGCCGTCTGGTCCCAGCGAGTGCCGTCATAATGGAGGAATCCCTCTTTGGTCTCGGCGTAGATGTCGTTATAGGTACTGCCGTAGAGGTCGACGATGTTTTCTTCGGTGGCCATGAAGCGCCAGGTCGTGCCGTTCCAGTGGGCAAAGAACTGGTCGCCCGCCGCCCAAAGATCGAACGGCGAATTGGCGAAGAGCGCTGTCACCGCGCCGGGAAAGCGGGTTCGGTTGGTCGCGACGAACTTGGTATCCCAGTTGCCGATAAGACCGTGCGACCCGACGAACCACAACAGGCCGTCGGCGGCCGATATCGCCGAAATGCCGCCGATCGCTCCGTAGGGAAGCCACGATTCACAGGCGAATGCGGGCATCGCGCCGCAAGCCCGTTTTCGGAATAAGTATCCCGACGCATCGGCCATGACCGTTTGTCCGGGAGCGAGGCCGCCGACCGCGGTGACCGCCGAAAGAGAATCGCGCGACAACTCTTGATACCAGGCATCGTTGGAAAAATAACCGATGACACCGTCACTGAGCGCACTGGTCGAACCGACCGCCCATATCATATCGGGAGTTTCCGCCCACAGATCATATATCGTCATGTTGGTCTCGACCTGCTTCCACGCCGTCCCGTCGTAACGCAGGAACGATTCGCCTCCCGCATAGACCGTATCGGCATCGACCGCCCAGACGGCGTTAAGTTTGGAGACGGTGGTGTGTGCCGTCGTCCATGTTTCGCCGTCCCAGTGAAGAATGATCTCGCGGCCGACCGCCCAGATGTCGTTCGGGCCGGTACCATGGATATCGTAGAGCGCATTGTCGGTCTCGGTCCAGTGGGTCGGGAAGCCATCATCGTCTATCTCGCGGTCGCAGGTGAGCAGCCCCTCTGCATTGAGGAACAGGATGCAGCCGTCGGTCGCCACCGCCCATACGTTGTCGGCGTCGGCGGCATAGACCGCCTGAATGTTGCCGCCCTGTCGCAGTTGATACGGTATCCGTTCCCACGAAACACCGTTGTAGAAGATCGCCACCGAATCGCCGACCGCCCACACATGGGTCGCATCGAGCGCATAGATGTCGTTGAGGTCGTCGCCCTGCGGATAGGGATTCTCCCAGCACCATCCTTCTTCACAAAGCGGATGACCGCAAACATAAGGTGTCCCGCCGCCGCCGCAGGTATCGGGGTCAGCGCACGCGCCGCAGGAGATGGTCTTGTCGCCCAGATCGATATCGCCGCAGTTAGCGCCGATGAAGGCGCAGGTGTCGGGCTCGGGGCTCGGATATCCCTCATCGGGAATGAGCAGCTCATCGTCGGAAAGAAGTTCGTCCCCGTCGGTCAGCTCGTTGTCGCCAGATTCGTCCGTTATCGTCGCATCGGTGTCACCGGTCACCGGTGCATCGGTGAGGTCGGTGTCGGGACCGTTCGCGGTACTGTCGGAGCAAGAAATCATTCCGCACAGAAGCGTGCTGAGAACAATGTAACGGACAAGTTTCATGGGAAGCCCTCTCCATATCGACTATAAAATACTCTCCGCCGGTACAATATGCAAACTTTTTGCCTGACCAAAAGAATAAGTGAAATAAATTTGTTATCGTCTGATTTTTGAGTTGACATCGCCCGTCGATCTTCTACAATTATAACGACGCGTTCAGTTCCGAATTTTTCTCCGAGTAGTTCCGTATTTTTTGCGCCGGTTAAAGGGCCTTCAACGATCTGTTGAACGTAATTCAAAAGTTAGTATAATATTAAGGTTCCTGCGCACACGCGCAATGCAAACGGCGTGCCAGTTAGTAGATTTTGCCGCCGATTGCGGTCAATTCATTTGCCATTGATCCTGTCGGTTGGTTGCCATCTTTATAGATGATCGACGCCGAAGAATAGAGGCCATAAATCGGCAGGTATCCACCGTTTGCTTCATTCCCGGCTGAATACACAGAGCAGGTCAAATCAGCCACTATTCCCCATTGCCCGAACTCGATGTAGTTCAATGATATGTGACCTGTCGACCCATATCCGAACCTTATCGCACATCGCGAGCTGCTGGCTGCTGCGTGCGTCAAATAGCATGACACAACATCGGCTACCGAATTATCATGGACTTTTACAAGTGGGCCGTCACAGTTTAAATCTCCGGTGATCTTGAGGCTATCTACAGAGACGCGCGCGGCGCAACCGTAGACGTTTATCCCGCCTTTTCCTGCGGTAAACCCCGTAAAGTTGATCACCGCCTGCTTGGTCGTGTTAAACTGCTGGGTATATGCCGCTTCCGGGCAGAGAATCACTTGACCACCGCCGTAGAATCCGCTGATCACTATCGAACCATCGAGGCTAAGGGTGGCTGGGAACTTGAATGTCAGCGTTCTTCCTTCTGGTATATACTTGTCCTGAGCCGCTATCAGGGCATTAACCGCCACAGGCGTACTATCCGACGGTATACTGACCACCGTATCCACGCCCGATGGTATGGGAAGATAGCGCACGTCCGCCTGTGACTCGGTCAAGTACAAGGCGTCTGCCTCAGTCTTGGTCATGAAGGAGGAGTCGTCGTAGACCACCGTCACGGCGTTGGTGTAGGCCAGCTCGATGATCGGCTTTACCGTCAGTTCGGTTGCGCCTCCTTCTTCGGTGGTAGGCTTATAGGTTGCCGGGTACTTGCCCACGGCGAATAGGTCACCATCCTCATCGAAAACACCGACTTCACGGATCGTCCAGCCGCCCTGATTGGCCGGTATAACCATTTCAAGCACTTGCCAGTTAGAACGGCTGGGGTGTACGGTATTCCCGGTGATTGCCGCGCGGTATACCTCGTTGACCAGCACCGTATCGGCCGGTGTTGGGGACGGGTAGGAGCCATCCCCGTCGCCGACGGCGATGTGTGTGAGTGCCAGCGGCGTCCCCGACTGGTGGGCCGCCGTGAGTTTAGCTAGACCCGCGCTTGTGATATAAGTGAAGAAAGTCTGCATACTTGCCCCCTATGTAGGCTGTTTTTGACGTGTCACGAATCCTGTCATGCCAGCGTTTCCGATGAACTGAGCCCACCACGGTTCGCCCGAGTCGTTCATGAGCTTGATCGTATAGGTGTTCCCGTCATCGGGTATTGATCCGCTCACGATCTGGTAGTATATATACCCATCGCGCACCGCCAAGACCCTGATGGTAGCCTGTAAAGATGTCCCACTGGCGTCAAATACAAAGTGATCGCGACCGGCTCTGGGTACGAACGACAGGTTTGAGTTGACCTTCAGGGTACAGTAGTGGCACGCCTCTTTTTGACTGAATGATCCGCCGTTTTCGAGAACCACCTTGTCATACGGCACTATAGCGCTTGACGAAATGTTGAGCACCTTTGAGCCGTCGCTGATTATGAAGCTGTCGGACGATGGCTTTGTGTCAAGGTCCATGAGCTGTATGTATACATCGCTGTTTTCCTTTGCGATAAGCGAGTCGTGGCCGCTGCCGCCGCCGACCGATGTCGTACCGATGAAACTCACCTTGCTCCGCCACGTCCGGCATGTGTGTGGTGCCGAGAACCCCGGAAGCGGAACTATTGTAAGGTCCTCGAATTCCATAGATTGGCAGTCCGACACTCCGACAGTTCCTGCTCCGCTCAGATAGATGTTCGAGTTTGTCATAGTAAGATTCACGCGCGCCCGGTTATTGTAAAATGACAAGTGCCCTGCGTTCAGTTTGAATAGGCAGTTGGTGAAGTTTATCAGGAGCAGCCCACCATAAAAGTGCGAGATGTTTACGGTGCTTGCAAATTCTGTCTGCGTCCCCGATCCGGTGACATTGATCGTGACGGTCTTTCCGTTCAGGTTCTTCGGGATCGTGGCGATCAGCGCTTCGAATTCCGCCTGCGTGATATTATGGGTGATAGAGGCTGCTACCCGTTCGGCAAAGATAGGAGCCGCCGCCGTAAGAGAAAGATAGAACTCATCGACCCAAAGTTTTTGTGCATAGAGCGACTGCGCCGCCGTAAGAGAAAGATAGAACTCATCGACCCAAAGTTTTTGTGCATAGAGCGACTGCGCCGCCGCGAGAGACAGGTAGAATTCATCAACCCAGCCGCGCGTCGCTTGTACGATATTCGGGTCTACCGATACTTCGACCAGCCCGGAGTTCGATACCTCCATAATTGCCGATACCATGACCTGTGTCGGCGCTCCTTCACCTGGCGCCGGTTTATAGGTCAGCGGATAGACTCCCAGCGCGAAAAGATCGCCGTCTGAGTCATAGAAGCCGACCTCGCGGATCGTGAACGGGCCTTCATCCGCAGGGACGATACCGTCGGCCACAACCCAAGTATCTTTCTCGGGGTGGACATAGACATTTTTGATGTCGCCCCGGTATAGTTCGTTGACCAGCGCCGTATCGCTCGACGCCGGTGTGGGGTAGCTGCCGTTTCCATCGCCGACCCCGAACTGTTCGATGACGACCGGATCTCCACCTGCTGTCGCCGCCGCCAGTTTGGCAAGGCCGGTGTCTGTTATCACTGTGTAAAAACTCATGATATTACCTCACACGCTCGTTTTCAACTTGACATTCAGTTTCAGTGATCCGCCAGCCGGAACCACAACGCCGGTCCCCCCATTCACGCGGCCCCGCAGCAGACAGGCGTACTTCGTTCCGGGGTTACCGACCAGCGTCGTGACAAGGTCATACTCTTTAACCGTTATGTCGCTACCACTGTTGTTATCGAACTTACGGTTTATGACGCAATAGACATCGTTACCGGAGATCGTCGGCGGAGTATACGCGCCATTGACTTGAGTCGATGGACGATAGTATAGTTGCCCCGCGCCATTACCGTGGTTGATCAGCGTCTGTACTTGGTTATCTGATACCGTACAGACATTATTCCCCGTGCCGACGCGTAATCCATACGAAGAAATGCCCTCACCAGCCTTACAATCTTGCACGCCATTAGTTGAACACAGTAAAGATTCCCACCAGTTAGCGCATGTATAAAGCACTCCTGAAGTCTGATACCATGTATGTGTGGTTTTACCGAAATTGTGGCGCATCCACATGACGATATTGCGGTTGAAACTCTTGTCGTCGGTAGCTGATATACCGATCCGGTAAGTAACTCGTTTTGCCTGTCCGTTTGCTATGGTGATGGTCCCGGTCAGATCGCGAGCGATCATGAAGCTCGCCGCCGCCGCGTCTGCTCCATCAAGCAAAAAGACACCGGCCTCCTTGAAGGTCACATCGCCGCCGCTTGCGTTAGTGAACAGCCTCTGAAGATCGAAGTAGCAATCAGGACCGCTTGTGACGAGTGACTGCACACTCATTTCCGCTTTTTGTAACTGACCTGCACCGGTTCCTTGTAATATGAGCGCCTGCAAACCATATTGTGATAATGAGAACGCGGTGTCATCAGATCCTAGCTGTAATCCTCCATAATTCTTCGACGCATAATAATTATCGTATTGACCGGAGGCGGGGCCACCACTTGAGTGTGTAGCTCCACTCACTCGTTTACAATATGCCCCTAAGGACTCTGGTGCTATCTTTTCATTCCAGAGGGCGCCGATGAGATGCTTTGAGAACGACCGAAAAGGCAACTCAATAACATCGTGTTCCGGCCGATCACGATCCTGTATGATAAGACGGCCGCAGTGTTCCGGCTTTGTGAGATCTTCAAACCGATTGACGACGAGCGGCCCTTTAGTTATTTCGCCGAACACATCAAAATCTAACCCGTGTGCGTCATTAAACATGAGGAACCCCCTATGAATCAACTATCGTTTGTGTATCGAAGGTGACCAGCGCATCGTTTTCTGCCGCCCAGTCTACTGCATCACCCGCTACAAAATTCGTTACCTGTTTTCCAATTACGGTATTATTGTAGAGCGTCAAAGACGCTGCGGCGGTAAAATCCGGTTTCCCGTCTACTTCCGCGATGAGCATGACGGAGAACGCGGACGAATTGAGTTCATCGGGATTGACCGGCGGCGTCCATGAATAGGTGCTGGTCGGATTGGCGACCAGCGCTATGAATATGCGTGTCTCGCCGCCATCCAGTGAATAATAGAGATTCACCCCGTTTTCCGTACCGCGTTTATTCCATGACACCGTTATAGCAGAATAGGCGTCTAGCAAGATTCCATCTGAAGGTGCGGTGAGACTAAATGACATGAGCTTTATAAGTTGAAAATCGACCCCTTCAGGGCAGTCGGGGAGCAGGTTTTCCAGTACGCCTTCCTGTATGTCGAAGATTTCCTTCACCGTTTCACCTCCATCGGCTCGTCAGTGCGGCAATTTAGCCGCATACCGGGGTGGGGAGTGGCACCCCGGTTTCGCCGTCAGAGACGCAAGTGTTACACGCTGTCGTCGAGCTGGCTGGTCATGGCACCGACATCTATGGTCTTGTCGGCGGTCAGCGCAGCGACGGCAGCGGCCTGAAGTTTCTGCCCGTACTTGAGCTTCAAGTAGTAATTCCCCGCAAGGTCTTTCTGGAGATACTTGAGCCGCGTGGCGTCAAGACCGTTCACCGGCAGGACAGTACCGTCCGATTTCGTGCCCGATTCGGCCGGGACGAGTATCTGGCCGAGTTTTATAGTCTTTGCCGGGCTGGTCTGGACGATCTGCAAAGCGACGATCTTCGCCGAAGTGTCGATGCTGGTGATAGGCAGCGCGTCGATCTTACATCCGCCGACCGGCGCGGCGATGACATCGACGGCGTTGGTGCCAAGCGCATTGGTGATCTGACCGACCCCCGCATCGCCGGGCAGGGTGAATACCGGGTTCGTGTTTTTTGCCATGATCTCCTCCTGTTATTGAAAGTTACCGGTCAAATAAACGGCCTTTAAGGGGCTATTGAGACGGCAGACCGCACCGTTCAATTCCGATATCATGTCGTCGGGCCCTGCGTCGCCCGATAGCATCGCCACCGTCTGCGGGTCCTGGTAGCAGTAGGCGAATTCGGCGGGCATGATCTCCGTGGCGCTGTCGGCAGCCGTGACCGCCGCCATTGTCGCCAGCCCGCGCTCCGGGCCGTCTTTGGGGTGGACGATACCTTCCCCGCCCCCCAGCGTGACGACGGTATGATGCGGGACGGTATTGGTCTGGCTGTTGAGCAGGCGCAGCAGTTCGAGGATCGACCGCTTGTTCTTGTACTTCTCGATGAGCCGGTTGAGGAGCGACATCTGCACTTCGTTGATCCCGGTCTGGGGGACGGTGACGGTCATCTTGAACCGCGCCGGAACGCCGCCGTATTCGAACCATTCCTCAACGATGCCGGAAAGCCCCATCTTGGTGAAGATCGAGCGGACCGCCCACGGGGTGCCCCGGTATTTGTGCAGTTCTATCGCGTCCTTGATAAGGGTGCGCTTCTTCTGTTCGGTATCGGCGAAGGTCCATTCGGGGTCATAGACGCCGAATTCCTTGGCGAGTTCTTCAAGCGCCGATGCGTCCACCGTGTCGATGTGGCAGACGAGCAGTTTGCGCAGGTCGAGCGTCATGAGGCGGTCGTAGACCGCGTTCATCGCCTTTGCGCGAAGGTCCCGTATAGATTCGGGTATCAGCTTCTCATTAGCCATTCTCATACACCGCGTCTATGTTGACGGTCACATCATTGTCGGCGCAGTACGCCCATTCCGACGGCAGCACCTTTGTATAGATGGGTTGCGCGGGCGTGGATACCTTATAGACGCCCGAGATATTCTGGCAGATCGCCATGATCTTTGACGGTACGATGTCGCGGCCGAGCCCCGCCCGCCGGTCCGCCGCATAGGCGCGCAAAGCGGTCTCTATCTGCGCCTTTATCTCTGCGGTGCGGTGGTATTCCGACAGGAAGAGCTGAACGGTGACGCTGATGGTGTAGTCGACCTGCGTCGGCGCCTCGACCTCCACCTTGTCGGTGAGCGGACGGCGCTTCTCATAGGAGAGATAGGTCTGTATCGTGGTGATCTCTGCATTGGTCGGGATGCCGGTGGACATGAGCGGGTAAACCTTGACGACGCACGGTTCATTCTCCGGCGCCTCGATGGCGGCGTCGATCACGCTGGGGTGCGCCGATTTTGTGTAGTAGATATAGGCATCTTCGGGACCGGCGACCGAGAAGCTCGACGGGGCGAGCAGTATCCGCTCCTTGAGATGTTCGGTGGTCTCGCGCGCCGCGCCGCCCGATGTGGCGGTGGTGTTCTGGACCGCGCTGCTGTCGACATACTGGAGCGGCTGCTTGAGCTGGGTGATGGTGTTCGCTGCGTACCCGTTCCCCGCCGTTCCGGCAACGGTACATTCGGCCGGGATATCGACCGTGAGCTGGCCCGCCGCGATGATCCCCGGCTCGGTCGTCTCGAAGATGACCATCCCGTCGGCCGAACCGACCTGTACGCCGGTGTCGATGACGTAGTTCTGGCCGAGCGTCTGGAGCAGGGTGAAACGGATGGTGGTGACGGCCTTGACCGCCTCAAGGCGCGTGACGCCGAACCGTTCGCCGATATAGTCGATGATCGGTTCGCGCGAAAAGCGGACCAGGTTGAGCTTCGCCGCCTCGTTGATGCCGACCCGCATGATGAGTTCGCGGTATTGCCCGTTCTTGAGCAGGCCGTATTCGTACTGCGAGAGGTGGAAGGTCGTGCCGGTATCGGCTTCGAACTGCGCCACCATCTCGTTCCATACGGTCTGGGGGTCGTAGCTGATGAATAGTGGATCGGTCATAGTATCACCTGCGTCGTTCTTGTTGAATTCGTTGACTTTACCGTGTAGGTGATGGTCAGGGTGACATGGCCCGCCGCGTAGTCGCCGTCAACGGTGACCGAATTGACCGTGATCCGTGGCTCCCACCGTTTGAGCGAACGGATGGTCTCGACCACCATCTGCGGCGCCACTTCGCCTACCGGCGCGTCGATGAGTTCGTGGAGTCCCGCCCCGAATTCCGGGTCCATCGGTACGCTGCCGCGCGGTGTGGTCAGGATGATGTTGATGCTTTGGTCGATATCGTCGATGCCGGTCACGATCTCATTGATCGCGCCATTCTTGAGCTGCCACGCGGCTGACTTTATTTCATTGATGCCCGGCATATCAGAGCACCCCCAGCAGTTTATCGTACAGCGTTTGCACCTCTACCTCGGAGGCTGCGACGATCACCACCACCGTACCGGCCACGAAGTAACCGTTCGTCGCGTCCGGCGGCGCGTCGGGCTCGTCGGTCATACGGGAGAGCCAATTGCCCAGCGCCGGTGGCAGAGCTACCGAATAGATGCCCGTATTGTTGAATTTATTGATGGTAGCTCCAGCGGTGCTCAAAGCGGTACCGAGCAGCGTAACGGTGCCGTCCATCGCCGCCTTCTGATTCTGTACAGCCGAAAGCGCCATGCGTGTACGGTTTATTTCGACTTCCGCTTTTGCGAATGCCGCCGGGTACATATCTTTGAGCGAGCGGCCTGCCCACACGTCCTCGCTCATCCAGTCGCCGTCCTGTTCGGGGATGAGTTCCGGCGCCGAAGGACGCGGTGTCGGTATTGAAGGCACTTTAAGGGTCGTTTTAAGAGCCGTTTTGACGTCATTATAGGCCGACGATACCGACGCGCCGCTGGCCGCCACGATGAGCGTTGCTACGACGGCCGAATAGAGCGTCGGCGACTGGTTCGGCGCGTTATCGGCATTGGCGAGCCGCGCCGACCATGAGCTTTCTTCAGGGGTGAGCGATATTGCGTAGAAGCCGGTCGCCCCGAGGTTATTGACCACCACCTGTGCCTGCGCCGCCGCCGCCTGCGCCGCCGCAAGTTTCTGATTTATGAGCGTCTGGAGCGGGGTCAGCGCGTCGATCTTCGCCTGAATTTCAGCCGCTACCTCTTCGGCCGCCGCAAGCTGTTCCGGGAATAGATCTCCGAGTTTTTGGTCTATCCACACCATTATCAGCCCCCCATTTGTGTTACTGTTGGTGCTATAGTCGCCGGTGGTGTGAACACATGTACATGCGTGTTGTATTTTAGGTCTACCGAGCTGTCGAGATACGAGCAGATCGCGGCTGCGAGAGCATCGGCGAACTTCTTTGTCTGACCGCTTGTCGGTTCGAAAAGACCTTCGGCGACCATTTTAGCCTGTATGAGCGTTGAGAGTGCTTTCGGATCACGCGCCATGTGTCACCCCGATACTTTTGTAGTTGTTGACGGATTAAGGTGGCAGACGCCGAAGACCTGGCACGGCGACAGTTGGTGCACCACCCCGCCGATCACACCGCCGCCGCCGTCGATATCGACCGTGGCACCTTTGACGGTGCATTTCCCTACCGCTTCGACGGTGCAGGGGCCGTCGGCCTTGACGGATATCTCGCCTTTGCATTCGATATCGAGTTTGTGGGCGGACCGGTCGTATTTGATGACGGTGCCGTCTTTGAACTTCCGCTCGTAGACATCGGCGCTGGAGCTTGGCGGATCGTCTTCGTCGCCGTAGACGGCGCACAGGACCACCCCTTCATCGAGAGTATCGTTGAGAATGCAGAAGACCTGTTCGTCGAGGTCGAAAGTATCGGTCTCGGTGTCGCCTTTCGTGCGGCGGCGGGCGATACGGAGCCAGCCCGAAAGGACCTCGCCGCCCGCAAGGTTCAGCATGACCCGGACCGTCTTCCGGTCGGTGCTGAATTCTTTTATGAGTCCGAACGCTTCTTTCATCCGATCTTCCGTATCTCTTCAAGTATAGTGTTCAGGCCGCTGCCGTCGTACTGCTGCCTGACGACGCCCGCGTGGTAGACGCCTTCGAGCTTTCCCATTCCGGTGAGCGTGGCATTGACCCCAGCGGCCAGCCGCAGGTCGCCCGGTATGGTGAGGCTGCCGGTGATCTCCGCATTCGCCTGTTTCTTGAACTGCGACCGGGCGTAACGGCGCGCCTGGTCGATGTTCTCGAACCGCTTCTCTACCTTCATCACGCCGCCGATCTGGATGTCAGGGTTGTTGAAGGTATGGGTTATGACCCGCTTGGTCTTCGGGTGCCAGTAGGTGACCTGCACCCCTTTGATGACATTGGATACCTTCAGATCGTAGCCCTTGAGGTCCTTGTAGTCTATCGTCACGGCTGCGGGAAGCACCTCTATGGCGTCGATATCGTAGAAGACCAGCTTGCCGTCCGCCACCTTGAAGATATGGCCGTAGTCGGCCGCCAGCTTCGAGAGGAACGCGAGGTCCGATTCGTTCTGGGTCAGGCGGTCGAACGCGAAGTCGTATATCTCGCCGACGAGGGTGAGTCCGTGGTTGGCCGCAATGGTGGCCGCTATCTTTTGCAGGGAGGTATTCTCCCATGCCACGGCGCGTATGTCCCGCAGTTCCTTTTTGATATCGGTGGCGACACCCCGGATGGTGACCACATCGGGGAAGCCGGTGAACTGCGGCTGATCGAGTTCGAATTCGCCGAAGTTGCGCAGTTTCTTCCGGTGGGTGAGCTTGACGGTGATCCGGTCTCCCTTTGTCGGGAAGAGGCGGTCGCGCCAGAGCCCGCGCCGGTCTTCGAACGACAGCTCTATCTCGTCCGACTTGCCGGTCTCGTTGTCGGTATAGGTGAGCGACAGGAACGATGAGCCGACATCGGCCATAACATCGCGGCCTTCAAATAATATCTGCACGTCGGTCCTTACGACTTCCACGGCGGCAGGCTCCCTCCTATCGAAACGGTCTGTTCAACGGTCAGCGCCGGTATACGGAGTTTGAGCCCGGCGGGCAGTACGGTATAGAGCAGCACCTCCGGGTTCGCCTTGATGATCTCGTCCATCCTATTCGGGTCGTTGTAATAGCGGTAGGCGATCAGATCCCAGCGGTCACCGTCGGCGGTGGTATATTCGTAGTAGCGGAGTGTCGTCATGTCCCTGCCTCTTCCTGCCGGACGGCGCCGGACAGATCGTCATCGTTCTGCGCCGCCGTACCCATGTCGCCGTCGTCCATCTGCTGAAGGTCGCCGGTCTCCGGTTCTTTGTCGATTATGGCGACCTCGTCGTCGTTGTACTCTTTGAAGGAAACCTCCAGTTCGGCGTCCATGTAGAGGCCGTCGCCGAGCGTGTTGCCGATCACTTCGCCCAGCTTCTCAATGTAGAAGTCGCCGAGGTAGCGGCCGTTATCGAATACCAGCTCGCGCGCCTCACCGGCGGCGGCCGCCTGTTTTATCGCGTCGATGGCATCTTCCACCACGCAGAAATCACGGTGGAAATAGAGTTGCAGGGTATAGCCGGAAAGACCGGCCCCCATGAACTGCGACTTCGGCTTATTGCCGGGCGTCTCGTGGACCGCGAAGCGGAAGTCATGCTCGCCGGAAAGCCCCTGCGTCGCCCGGAGCTGGAACTGTATGTCACCCCATTGCATCATGAGCTATACCCGAGCCTCCCTTCCCGTACCATGCCGTCCTTGAGCATTTTGAGCAGTTCCGGCGCATAGGTCCGCAGCATCGTGAGGAACGATTCGCGGTCTTTTTCGGTGGCAGTGCCCTGAAGCGTGATATTCGGGCTGAAGTGTAGCACGATATCGCCGCCCGATCTGCCACCGGCAGCCGTACCGCCCCCAACGCCCATGACGGCGCCGGTTACTTTTTCCATCGCATTGGTTACCGGTTCAGGCTTTATCATTTCCGCTATTGATTCTGATAGCTTGATGCGCTGGATGTTTTTCAGAGGGCCATGCTTCGCCGGTGAATTCGGCCAGTAGCCCATGATCGTTGACGCCATCTCCTTGACCGCCTCGATGGGCTTATAGGCGGTCGCCTTGATCCCTTCCCAGATCGCTTCGGGTATCTTCATGCCGGAGTCCTTGAACGCCTTTGTGGCGGCGAGGAACTCCATCGGCAGTGTCATGAACCATTTGAGTATCTTCGAGCCGCCGCGCACCACGGCGATGATGCTGCCTATCGCGGCGCCGAACGCATAGCCGACCTTCCGCCCGATCTCGAACGACTTGTTGGTCGCCTCGACCGGCTGGAGCAGAGACTTGATGACGCCCCAGAGCGCCTTGAACGGCGCGACCACTTCGCTGATGACCGGCTTGAGCGGGCGCATGGCGTCCATGAAGCCGGAGAACCACCCTTTCAGATAATTAACAAGCGGCTTCCAATACTTATATATCAACAGAGCGGCGGCGACCAGCGGTATCGAAACGCTGCCCCCCATGAACATGAAAGCGCGAGCGGCGGTCCCGACCCTGCCGAATAGCGGCGCGATGGCAGACCAGCCGGTCTTCAGGATCGGCGCGGCTCCCTTGATCCACACGACCGACTGCATGATACTGTTGAACATCATTGCGGTGCCGCCCAGAGCGGTGAGGCCGAGCCCCCCGACTATCAGGCCGCCGATCCCGTAGAGCAGCGCTTTGGTGCCGCCCGCCGAGTTATTGATGCGCGAGAGTATATCGTTGACCTTCTCCAGTATCGGCGCGAGGTGCGGCAGTACGGTGGTGGCGAGGTTTATCTTGAGCGCCTTCAACTTCTCGGTGGTGGTGGTCATCATATTGGCGTAGTCTTTCTGGATCACGCCGTCGGCCGTTGCCGTTTCGTCCCTTATCTGACGGTATTCATCCATGCCGAGGATAAGGTTCTGGACGAACCGGCGCATCTGCATGTCGGTGAATATCACGCCGAGCTTATCCATATTGCCTTTCGTCGCCTTTTCGGTGGCGGCTATGACCGCCTCGAACGGGTCGTTCCCCTTGGCGATGGCTTCGTTTTTCACCTTGAGTATGTTGACGCCCAGCTTCTCGAAGTTCTTGACGACTTCGGGGGCGGTGATCTTCGACAGTAGGTTATAGAGATCGTTCGCGGCGATGGCGGTGTTGCCGGTGCCTTTCATGGATATCTGGAGCGCTGCGCCGAGCTGTGAAACGGCGTTCTGCCCCTGCATGCCGAGCGCGGCGGCGCCCGACGCCACTATGGGAAACTCGCGCGCCATGTCTTTGAGTTCGAACCGGCCGCGCTTGCCCGACAGGGTCATGGTATCAAGGGCCTTTGAAAGGCCGTCAACGGGTATTTTAAGACGGTCGCCCACGGTGTAGGCGGCATTGGCGAGGTCGATGACCTCCGCCTGTTCGGCGGTGGCCGCCTTGCCGATGACCCCCAGCATCCGTATCGCTTCCTGCGGTTTCATACCGGCCGCGACCAGCGTCTGCTGGCCCCGGATGAGTTCTTCGGTGGTCTGGTTGGTGTCACGCGAGATCTGGTTGAGTTCATCGCGCATGAGAGCGAGCTGGGCCGCCCCCAGTTCGCCGACGTTGCCCAGAGCGCGCAGGCTGTGTTCTATGCGCGCCGCCTGTTCGGGAACATCGGTGAGTCCGGTGATATGGGCGGCCCCGAGGCCGAGCGCCGTCATTCCGGCGCCAGCCATAGCAATTTTCTTTCCTACCTGATCGAGCTTTTCCGCCGATCTGGCGAGTTTATCGAAGGAGGAGGTCGCGTTCTTCGCGCCGTCATTGACACCGCCCAGCTCTGCACGGACTTTGCGCAGCGGGGCGGTCGCCTCGTCTATCGCCTTGAGTACCATTTCGAGCTTCATTCGATCCACGGCGTCACTCCTCCTGTTTACCGGCGAGCAGGTCGTTGAGTCGGCCTCGGGCCTCTACCCATTCACCCAGCTCGCCGAGCGTCATCTTCTCCAGTCTCTCCATCGTGAAGCCCTTCTCCATGAGGTAGAGAAGCAGCTCCGGCGACGGAAAGACTATGCGACCCCCCCCAACACATAGCCCTCAAGCAGCATCATATCGAGCGCCGGTATCTCTTTGCCGATGTCTTCCGGCAGGATGTGCTTGCCGCCGAACTTCACGCAGATCGCCACGAGCGCGGGCATATATTCGTGTTGGTCGAATATGTTGACGCCGTGGTTGAGCGATGATGCCATGCGGCGAGCCCTCAAGAGGTCTTCGGTGGTGGCGCGGCGCAGGATGGTAGCCTTTTTCCCGCCGGTCAGGTCGATATCGTGCGGGTACTTGGACGGCGTCTCTGTATCCGGCGCGGTCTGCGCCGCGGCTTCCGGCGCGGCGGCGTGAGTATCGGGGCTGGTCTGACCGGCCCCTTTCTTTTCGTTCTGTGCTCCCTTCGTCATGGTTTACGCTCCGATGTTCTTGCGGTACTGCTTGAAGACATCGACGCCGTTGACCACGAACAGTTCGCTTTCGAGATCGATCTCCAGAAGGTTCTGGCCGTTCTCGACGATGCGGACGTAGGTCACGGTGAACTTGGTCGACGCTTCGTGCTGTTCCTGCTGTTTCTGCCCGAATTCGGGGAAGTTGTTCGCCTTTGCCCGGAGGTAGTAGATCAAGGGGACCTGTTCGGTCAGCTCGTCGCCGGTGTACTTTTCGACATTCGAGCGGAACTGCATCTCGACCGGGACCTGCGGGTTGGCGACCTGTTTGTAGACGTCGCTGTAGAAGCTGTTCCACTTGATCTCGGCTTCGATCTTCTCAAGGCCCGCGAAGAATTCCTGCGGGCCGATCATGCCGAGCGGCTTCTTGGTGACGAACTTGTAGTTGCCGCTGACCTTCACATCGTCGGCCTTTCCGATATGGTTCACGCCGCCGATGTAGACATTGGCGTTGCTGATGTTGCAGATGTTTCTCTTACCCATTGCGTTCCTCCCTCGTTATTCCGCCAGTTCGGCGGTAAGGTCCGTAAGATACTGGATATTCACGCGGCGGCGGAAGGTGATGCGTTCGGCGGGCGGTATGGCCGCCATGTCGTAGTCGAACGTGATGTGACCGGCCGCGAGATCGGTGGCGTCATTGGCCGACGGTTCGAAGTAGCAGCGGCCCCCCGCGAGCGGGTTCCCCTTGCCGGTCCGTTTCCGCAGGAATGCGTTGACCCCTTCTATGACCCCTTCGATCATGACGTCTATCGGGTTGTCGGAATACTGGGCCGCATACTTTTCGACCGCTTCCTCAATGACATCGCCCACGCGCAGGACGCATTCGAACGAGTCGCTGGCGGTGCTGGTAGGATAGCTGGCGTTGCGGTTGCCCCACGCCTTGTAGCCGGTCCCGAAGCTGTTGAAGATGGTCACGATACCGGCCGCGTTGAGCTGGTTGACCTCGCTGTTCGGGTCGTTTATGGACGCCGTCAGGTTGCGCTCCATACCCACCACGCCGGAGAGTTCGGTATTGGAGGTCGACCACCAGTAGCCGTTCGTCCTGTCCTTGCGGGCGCGGGCGGCGGCAAGATAGGCGCTGTAGGGGACGAGCTTTGTGCCGCCCGCTACCGGGTCGGCCGCTTTCACTTTCGGGAAGCAGAGCATGGTCCGCTTGTCGGAGGTATTGAAGACGTTCGACGCTTCGCCGCGCGCCGCGAGCGCTTCGGCAAAGGTCCATCCGGTCTCGCCGTCGACATAACCGACCGCTTTGAGGCTGGCGCAGACGGTCTGCATGGCGGCGCGGACGGTGGCTTCGCTGGAGTAGCCGGGGGCGATGATGATCTTGGGGTTGAAGCCGAATTTCGAGAAGCTGTCGAGCAGAGCCTGCATGCCGGTGCGGTTCCCGGAGCCGTCGACCGTACCGATGATGTCGGCGGCGACGACCTTCGAGGGGTCGGCGTAGTTGAAGGCGACGCGGACGGTGGCTTCGGCGGCGATATCGCCGTCGGAAACGCGGGTGACGATGCCGGTCGCTTCGTCGTAGGTGTAGTCGTCATCGATATCGTAGGTGGTGACGCCGTCGGACGATTTCACGACCAGCCCGGTTATGCCGACATGTCCCAGATCGATCTCATCGTCGGTATTGAACGCGGCGGTTACCGCGTAAGCGTAGTCCACCTTGACGGTGGCGAGCGCCGGGATGGTGCCGCCGCTGCCTTCGGCGACGCGGGTGATGACGCCGGTGGCTTCAACGACGGTATAGTCGCGCGGCGTCTGATAGGTGGTATTGCCGTCGGACGATTTCACGACCACGGAGGACACCTTCGTATGGTCCAGCGTCACGGTATCGCCCGCCGGGAAGGTGTGCGATTCGTTGGTGATGGGCGATACATTCGCCGTCTTGTGGACCGCCGGGTCGAAGACATTGACCGCGATGATCGGGCCGCTGTCGAACGCCGCGAGCGCTTCGGGAATGCTGTACCCCGCGCGTTCGGAGCCGAATTTCGCCATGTTGACATCGTTCAGGAGCAGGGTCGGGACATTGACGGCCGGTCGGTCCGCTGCGGCGGTCTCGAAGATCGGCGCGGTGCCGACGATGCCGACAACGGCGGTCTTGGACTCTTCGATGGTCCGGGCGCCCTGCGCGATGACGATGGTCTCTACGCCATGCAGGAAGTCGCTCATGGGTGGTTCCTCCTCTTACTTGTTACCGTTCTTGGGATCGTTCTTCTTTTTGCCTGCCTGTTCCGGCTTCGCGGCCGGGGCTTCGGCGACGGGGGCTTCCTTTGCAGAAGCCGGTTCCGGCTTCGCGGCCGGGCGGGGCTTTTCGACCTGTTCGGTCAGGTGGCCGAGGCCCACCAGCTTTTTCACCTTCGGGTGATCTTCGGGGAGCGGATAGCAGGCGCCGGAAACGAGCGTCACCGACTCTTTGCCGATCTGGAGCGCCGTCACGGGGCCTTTGTAGCAATACTGTTTCATACGTCTACCTCACTTGTTATATGTGGCCGTGTGGTCAGTTCGTTGAGTTGAAAGTTGTTGACCGTCTCATCGTCATCTTCCACCGACTTGGTCGGCACGGCGAACATGAAGCCGTGCTGCCAGATGCCGTTGTCTTCGTTGATGAACTGGTCCTTGGTGGGGTACATCTTCTTGCACCCGGCTATCTTGTGGCCGGTGAGTACTTTGCGGACCGTATCGACGGCGGCATGTAGGCCGCCTTTGTCGTGGAGGTTCCGCATGATGAGGGTGATCTCCCACTGCTGGGTGCGGTTCTGAACTATCGAGTCGGTGGACTGCGGCGCCGAATAGGCAGACGAATCGTACCGAATGAGCACCGCGCCGACCGGAGCGAGCAGCTTATAGGTGCTGGGGTTCTCCGGATACGGCTCTATCGAAAGGCCCGTTATACGCGCGTTTAAGCGGTCTATAATGGCCGTTTCGATATTAGAGATATTCATAGAAAACCTCGTTCACGCGGAACTGGCGCTTCGGAGCACCGTCACGGCGTTCGATGCGGTTTGAGTCGTGGTTCCGGCCGCGCCACAGCGCGGTCAGCCGCAACGCCGTTGCGCCGTCGAAGCCGATCAGTATAGGCAGGGCGAGTATGAGCCCGATGATGGTCTTTTTCATGGTTAAAACTTCTCCATCAGATCCTTGTTGAAGACGCGGTCGGCGGCCGTCTTATTGACGCGCATGTCGCCGAGTCCGCCCGATGCTTCATTGCCGCTGGGTATCTGCGTGGCCGACAGGAGTATCTTGCCTTCCTGCATCCGTTCAAGGAGCTTGATCGCGTTCTTGTAGCTGTTCTCTATGCCTTCCGGCATTTCGGCGCGGCGGCGCCGCGCCCAGAGGTTGTAGACCGCGAGGTCCACCGATATCTTCTTAATGAGACCGGGAACCGGGGCGAGCGGCAGGGAGTACCTGCCGCTCACATACCCGTCGATAAGGTTGTCCGCATCCGTTATCGCCTGCGCGACATTGACGGCATTCACGGCCGTCGCCGATGTGTCGTCGTTTGAGAGCTGGATCAGCTCCCGTTCGTCGATCACTTTGACAAGGTCGGCAAGAGCGCTGTACGGCATGCGGTACCTCCTTGTTAGGCCGCGTTGATGACCGCGCCGGTGACGATGGCGCCGGGACGCCGGGGCACCGGGAGCGGGTCGGATTCGGACAGGAGCCAGGTGGCCGCCGGGTCTTTCTCGTTCCAGCTCTTCGAGAAGAACTCCATCGCCACGGCCGGTTCGGTCGGTTCGTCGAGGATGAGCCCGTTATAGCGGACGAACTCGGCTTCGCTGGCGAGCATGATGATGTTGTTCTCGGAAAGGAACGCGGCCTTGGAGCCGTTCTCCTGCTCGAACTCTTCGCCGTATTCATAGACATCGAGCCCCATGAAACGGCCGAGGAAGTCCATGTTCTTCGGCATCATGGCGCCGTCGAGGTTCAGCGCGCCCGCCGTGATGTTGCGCTTGTCGAGCAGATCGCGCACATCTTCGTCGTCAAGGAACGCTTCGGCGGCGGCGGAGCCGAGCAGAAGGATATCGGCGGCGAAGCCGGTCTTGGCGATGAGTTTCTTGTACGCGCGGATGTTGGCGCGGATCTTCGCGGTGGTCTGGTTCCACCGGTTGGCTCCCGTCAGGTTGATCTTGTTCCCGCTCGGTATCTGGAAGTCGATACTGAACGCAAGGTTGTCCTGCGTCACCACGAGTTCACCCTGAAGCGCTTTGGCGCACATGTACTCGATGGTGCGGTAGGTCTTATTCTTGAGATCGGCCAGTTCCAGCGCGATCTTCTCGCGCCGCGCCTGGTTGATGCCGTCGGCCGCGCCGATGTAGATGCCCTGACCGGCCGCGCGGGTGAGGTCGGCGTCGAGCGAGTTGATGTTCTTCTTCATGCGGATGCGGGGCAGTTTCACCGTGTTGGTGGTCATGCCGAGCTTCTGGACCACGACGCCGCCTTCAAGAGGCGCGACGAAGGGGGCCAGTTTCTCGTTGCCGCTGATCAGGTCGACATCGACCGTCTGGGCGAAGACCTGCTGCTGTTTCTTGAAGACCCGGTCCATGAGGAAGCGGCCGGGAACCTTGATCTGGTTGATCGCTTCGGTCAGCGTCCGCCATTCGAAAGCGTTGATGGTCATTGGTTTCTCCTTTTCTTACTTGATATAGATGCCTTTGTTCTCAAGCGTCAGCCGGGCCGCCGCGTCGAGCCCGGTGAGGGCCGCGCTGTTGAAATGGCCGTGCACGAATGCGGTCGCCGGGGTGGTATCGGCGGCGCTGTTGGCCGCAGGGTTGGCGAGTATGCAGTCGGCGACCTGCGAACCGTCGACATTGTCGGCGTCGTAGGCTTTGTAGCGGCCGTTGCCCGCCGCGACCGGGATGGTGAACGAATCGCCCACTGCGAAGTCGGGCGCGCCGTCGGTGACGGTGAATTCGATCTGGTCATGGGTGAATTCGGTGCCCGCCGTGGCGGTGCCGATCACTACGCCGTCAGGATCGACCACCTGAAAATCGCCGAGTCCGGACGCGACCGAGCGGGCGACGGTGATGTCGAAGTAGGCGCCCGCGACGAAGTCGCTGGAACCGTCGGCGATGGTGAACTTGATCTGCGTGGCGAATGCCGCCGCACCGACCACATAGCGGCCCAGATAGACGCCCGCCGGGTCGAACACCGCGAAGACGCCGCTGTCGGTATCGACGCCGATGCAGACGACTTTGTAGACGCCGACCTGACAGCCGGTGAGTACCGGGCTGGCGTCAAGGGTCAGAACGCCGTTGCCGCCGCCCTGACACGAACCGGCGCTGGCGCTCTTGGCGCCGCCGATGCAGGTCAGGACATAGTTTCCGATCTTGGCGAGCGCACCCAGCGCGATGCCGCTGACGGTGCCGCCGCCGGTGTTGGTGCCCGGAACGAGCGTGCCGAGCGCTTTGGTGATCTTTCCGAGGACGGTGCCGCGCACAAGCGCGCCGCTGGCCGCCTCGATGACGATGTTCTTCTCGACGGTGGGATGATCGCCCGCCCGAAGCATTTCGGGGGTTACGGTCTCCGAGGACACGCCGTAGTTCTGTTGTTCGGTCATGGTAACATTACCTCACTTATCGGTTACTGTTTCGGGTTGACGGTCGCGGCTATCGCGGCGCCTTCGGAGCGGTGCTGGTCGCCTTCCGGTTTTCCGGCGAGATCGGTCACGGCATGCTCGCTGAAATCGACGACTTTCGGCAGCGCTTTCAGGAAGCCCTTGAATTCGCCCAGCGCTTCTTTCTTCTCGGTCTTGTCGCCTTCCGCGAAGTCGATGGAGCCAGCCGCGCCCAGCACGCCCATGAACTCCACGATCTTGTTCGACATGGCCGGGGTGAGTTTCCCCTCCTTGACCAGCGCGTCGCAGAAGTCTTTGTGTTCCTTGCGGGCCGCATCGCTCTGCGCCTTCGCTTTTTCGTCCTTGAGCGCCTTGTTCTCGGCCTCAAGCGTTTTCTGCTTCTCGGAGAAGTCGGCGATCTGCCTGCCCTGCTCCGTGATCTGATCCTGAAGCTCTTTCAGTTTTTTCTCGTCCATCGGTCCCTCCGTATTGGTGTTTTCGGGTTCGGCGTACATGCCGTTCTTCGGCTCTTCGGGCGGCGGCGGCGCGGCGAGATAGTCGATGTCCCAGTTGCCCACGATCTTATCGGCCTTGTCGGCGCCGTCTTTTTCGATGATGTATTCCCGGAATGCACGGAAGATGCGCGCCACCGTGCCGAGCTTGTAGTGGGCGCGGTAGTCGGTGTCGGCGAATTCGAAAGTGGTCTCACCGGCCGCTTCGTTGAACGCGATCTCGGGCAGGCCCTTGATCGCCGGGGGCGTCGCGCCGAGGAAGCCGACATGGCGCAGGCCGCCGTCGGCGTAGAAGGAGGCCGATATCTTCTGATAGCGGCCTTCCTGAACGATGCCTTTGAAGTCTTCCTGCACCTTGTCGAGCTTCGCCCAGAGGACATTGCCGACCGTTTTCAGTTCCTTGACCCAGCCGAAGGCGGGTCCGTTGAGTTTCGGGTGGCCGATGACCACCGGGGCGGCATGGTCGCCTGCGCTGTAGTTGGTGACGGTCTTTTCAAGATCGTCGGCGGTGACCGTGTGCACCTTACCTTTAAAGTCGGTATGGGTGCCGGTCTTGAATATCGCTACCCACGGCCATTTCATATTCATGGGCGCCTCACTGCTCGAAGTTGAACGGTTTTAGGTTGATCTTCTGTATCTTCGCGCCGTTCTGCGCTTCGAGACGGTTCTTGAGGAGTATGATGTCTTCCCCGCAGACCTTCGTCTCTTTCGGCAGCATCTCGGCGGCGGCGACGTCGGCGGCGGCGACGGCGGGGTCCCATTCGATGGTCGCCTTGAGGCAAAGATTCTTGTCGAGCGTCACGCCGAACTGGAACCCGGCGCAGGCGGTCATGAGCGCCGTGGTAAGAACCAGCACCATGAATATGCCCACGGGCGCGGAGGGCGTCTTGAGGTTGACCTGTTCCTTGGTGAACAGGCGCAGGACGATATTGATGACGGCGAGTATGCCGACCTGTTCATCGGCGTCGAGCACGAAGCCGAGCTGCGTCTGGAGGAACAGCGCCACGATGGCGATCAGGTTCACCCAGACGGTCTTCGATGCGTACCACTTCTTTCCTTCCACGGTTACACCTCCAACATCTGTTTAAGGGTCTTTTTGTCCCATTCTTCGACGGCGGGCCGCTGGATCGCCGCATCTATCATGCAGCGCAGGACCGCCATCCTGATATTCGGGCAGGTCTTTCCTTCGGCCTTGCCGCTTTCCGTTTCGCAGTGGCCGACGACGGCCGACGGTTCTATGCCGTACCGGCGGCACAGCTCGACACAGAGGCGCAGTAGGGAGTGCAACTGCGCCTCCGTGAAGCGCGTCTTCCCGATGAGGCATATCCCCACCGAGTTGAAGTTATAGCCCAGCGCGTGAGCGCCGACCTCATTGTCTTCGATGACATTGTCGCCGTCGAGTATGCGGCCCGCCTCGATTGCGCCGTCCGCCGCCGCCAGTACGAAGTCGGTCATGACCATTCCGTTGAGAACAACAAAATGGTAGCCGATATCGCGCCAGCCTTGTCCCATGTGCCATTTCCGTATCTCACGGACACAGCCCCAGTTGCTGTCGCTGCAATGAATAACGAGGTTGTTGATCGGGTTCGCGGTCATGAGACCACCTCCTTGCTGTTCCCACTATGACCGGTAATTCTTTCGTTGACTAATGGCGGTTGCGTTGCGTTATGCGCATGACAAGTTATTGATTTTATTTCACGATGTACTTGCTAGGGCATAGCCCGGCGTTGTTCGCCGGGCGATGTAATGACCGGTAAAACCGGCAAGGAGCGAGGATGAAGAAGTGACGGCGGCGGCCCGGTTTTCCGGGCCTATGCCACTTTTCCGGAGGGCATCATGGGCGCCGACCTTTCAATGTTCAGTGACATTCTCCGGCAGTTCGGCGTCGCCGCTCTGCTGTTCATCGTGGTCTGGTGGATGTTCAAACAGCAGACACAGACATTCACCCGCATGATGGATGACCAGAAGGAACAGTCGTGCGCCGAACGAAAGCTCTATGAGAAGATGATAGAGCAGTTACAGAAACAGGAAGAGCGGTCTTACAACATACTGAACGGACTGCTTGAGACCACTCAATATCATGCGGGGATTCTCGCGCGTGTAGAGCAGAAGATCGATTCCAACGAATATTGTCCGCTGGTACGGGGGAAGAAGGCGCCATGAACGAAGAACGAATGCAGCTCAAGGGTCAGCTCGCTACCGAACGCGAGAAGAAACGGACGCTTGAACTGCGGGCGCAGAGCCATATCATCGTTATTCGGAACAAGATCAGCCCGTTCATTAATGTCGATGAACTTGACACCGACACCGCGCAGGTATCGATGAACGAACTGGATGAAACGGTCAAGGAACTGCGCGCCGTCAACGAAAAGATCAAAAAGCTGGAGGAAGCGCTCAATGGCTAAAAAGGCGATGTATGCCGCCGAAGCCGAGCGCCTGTATCTTGTCGATAACTGCACCATTGCAGAGATCGCATCACGGCTCCGGCTGGGCGAGAAGACAATCAGGATATGGAAAGAAGAGGGGCAGTGGGACCAGAAGCGCGCGGCGCTGATGGAACAGCGGCAGAGCTTAACCGAAGAGCTGTACGCCTTTACGCGCGCTCTGCTCCGGTCTGTCAAGGAAGATCTCGACAAGGGGGTAAAGGTCGACCCCGGCCGGATGTATGCCCTGACTCAGCTCATCGGAAAACTCGATAAGGTCCGCACCTTCGAGCAGAGCCAGCAGGAAGGCAAGAAGACGCCGAAGGATATGAGCAATGCCGATGTCGTCAAGCTGATCAATCAGGCGCTCGGTATCGAAGCGCCGGAAGAGGAAAAAGGCTGATGCCACAGGAAAGTAAGTACTTCCTTCCCTATCAGGTGCGCTGGCTCAAAGACTGTGCGCGCATCAAGATATGGGAGAAGTCCCGCCGTATCGGCGCGACCTACGTCCAGAGCTTCGAGGATGTGCGCGATATCGTCGAGAAGCGCGAGTATGTCAAGGGTCGCCCGATCCGCAAGGTGTACTTCACCTCTGCCGATGAATCGGCGGCCCGCGAATACATAGACTACTGCGCGCAGTGGGCGGGCGTATTCAACGTCGTCGTGAGCCTCGTGGGCGAAGTCGTCATGGACGAAGAGAAGGACATCAAGGCGCTCTGCATCGATTTTAAGAACGGCGGCAAGATATTCGCCCTGACCAGTAACCCGAAGCGGTTCCGGTCGAAGGGCGGCAAGGCGGTCTGGGATGAGGCGGCGTGGCATGACGATCAGGCGGCCATGTGGAAAGCGCTTCGCCCGACGGCGATGTGGGGTTATCCGATCCGCGTCCTGTCGACTCACCACGGCAAGCAGTCGATGTTCTACGGATTCGTCGAAGATACAAAGTCGGGGAAGACCGGCTGGTCGCTGCATACTATCCCGATACAGCTCGCGGTAGCCGAAGGGCTGCTCGACAAGCTGATGGGCCGCAAGACCACCGAACAGGAACGGCAGGAATGGCTGGAGCAGGAGCGGCGCGACTGCCGCAGCGACGATATCTGGCAGGAAGAATACTGCTGTGTCCCGGTCGATGAGTCGAGCGCTTTCCTGACCTACGAGATGATCATGGCCTGCGAACGGCCAGCCGCGCAGATAATGCAGGAGCTTGAAACGATCCAAGGCGAGATGTACCTCGGCATGGATGTCGGCCGCCGGAAGGACCTGTCCATCATCTGGGTGGTCGAGAAGAGCGGCATGTTCAAGACGACCCGCATCATCAAGACGCTGGAGAAAATGCCGTTCGATAAACAGCGGCAGGAACTGTTCAGGATACTCGCCCATCCGAAACTGCGGCGCGCCTGCATAGACGCCACCGGGCTCGGGATGCAGCTCGCCGAAGAGGCGCAGCAGCAGTTCGGAAAGTACCGGGTCGAGGCGATCACCATCACGAACAAGGTCAAGGAAGAGATCGCCTACGTCACGCGGATCAACTTCGAGGATAAGTCGCTCCACATACCCGACGACCCGAAGGTGCGGGAAGACCTGCACAGCCTCAAGCGGGTGGTGACGACTGCCGGAAATATCCGATTTGACGTGGAAAAATCGGCAACTGACGGCCACGCCGACCGGTTCATAGCGCTGGGGCTCGCGCTCCATGCGGCGGCCAGCGGTAGTGGTCAGGTGGCGATAGTGACAGGCAAGCGGCGGGAAACATTGAGGAATTATGATAGATATTGATTTGACGCGCAAGGATGGCCCTAGAACGCTTAATTATATAGGTCTGCGCCTGCAACCCCATAGACACCCCGTCGCGTTAAAATTGAACGGCATTGAACGCGAATTGAACGGTAGTAAAGATATCGGAAGACGGTCAGCATAACTTGAGGAGGAGATCATGGCGGAAAAAGACATCACCAAGAACATCAACCACGCGGTTGAAAAACAAGCGGATGTGACGGCAGCCGCAGACGGCGGTACGGCGCTCCCCGGCGGGATGGTTGTCCCGACGGTGCAGGTGGACAAGGACGGGAAGCCCATCGATATGGCCGCACCGGCGGCGGCGCAGGGGGTGAAGACCGATGCGCCGGTCGGCGACAATACGACGGCGGAGGGGGCGACGGCGCGGTCGATGATATCGCTGTCGAAGCGGCAGGTCAATCTGCTCATCGCGGTGTTGGCGATCCTCACCACGATGGCCGGGTATCTGCTGACCCAGCAGGGCTATCAGCAGACCATCAGCGGCACGGTCACATCCGGCATGATGCGCGCGGTGGAAGAACCCGATCTCGGCATGGGCGTTTATTCGACCACAAAGAACGACTTTACGGCGGCTATCAATAATGGCGCAAAGACGGCGACAATCACTTGGTCGACCACGAAGCCGGAGGTCAACCCGATACCGTTCACGCTGACCGCAAAGAATGTGCGGCGCGCGCAGCTCGTATCTTCGGCTGGGGCGCGCACCGAGTTACCAGTCACCAATGTATCGGTCAGTTCGCTCACGATCACTTTCGGCGATGCGGCGGCTAACTTCGAGACCGGCCAGACCATCGACATCTGGCTACAGGGTCCCGACAAAGTCGTGCGCGACTTCTACATCTACGACTCCGGCGACATCGATATTGTCGCTGGCGGGGTTACCGGATCGGTAGACTTGGCCGGGCTCATAGACGGCAGAAACTATAAGACCATAGAGATCTCCGCTAACATGGTCGATAATGCAAACTTCGAGTATGCCGCCGCCACCGATAACTTTGTCCAACTTAACGCAAAAGGCAGGTCGCTTGCCGGTTCTGCTGATGGAAAAATCCTTGCGGCTATGTTGTCGGGGGCAGGAAAAAAAGCATTTGGGTCCAAGTGGAATAAGGATGCCTGGGGATCGGCAACAGCCAGAAATCAATATATCGATTCAAGCGACACCGCGCCGTATCATGTTACATTTGGCGTTTTCAAGGACATGACTATCACATACGCATTTAAGGGGAACGGAGCGACAACTGTAAAAGCAAGATTTTATGTGAAGTTCTCGAACTAGGAGTAACGCTATGAAATACCTCGTCATGACACCGAAGCAGGTAACCGCGTACATAAACGGCGTCGAGCGCCAGATACCCGGCGCCGAAGGCGGCGGCCCCGAAGAGCTCACCGACCAGCAGGTAGCCGCGCTGCGCGCCGAAGGAAAGGTCGTCGTGCTCGTCCCCGAGGAGCCCGCACAGTAAAGGAGGTCACCCGTGGGTAAGAAAGTTCTTTACATATCGCCCAGCGAGTTCGTAGAGCTGGAGCCGATGACCCAGCAGTCGCTCATGAAAGAGCTGGCGACCCGCGACAACGTCATCAACTTCATGATATCCGGCACCTACCTCCCGAACCCCGACCCCATCCTGCGGAAACTCGGCCGGGCGGTCGATGTCTATAAAGACCTGCGGGCCGACAGCCATATCGGCTCCTGCATCCTCTCGCGTAACGCGGGCGTGCGGAAACTGATATGGGATATCAGCCCGGAGAACGCACCCGGCCCGGTGTTCGATTTCATCGAAGATGTCTTCAAACGCCGCGTGAAAGTGCGCAAGCTCATCACCGAGATGCTGGAGGCGGCATGGTACGGCTTCAAGCCGCTGGAGATCGTCTGGGAGATCGTTGACGGGAAGCTGGTCCCGAACAGGATCGCCGGAAAGCCCAGCGACTGGTTCGTATTCGACCGCGACGGGAAGCTGCGCCTGATCACGCAGACCAGCGGCACCGACGGCATAGAACTGCCCGACAAGAAGTTCCTCATCGTCCAGAACGAAAGCACCTACGAGAACCCTTACGGCTTTGCCAACCTGTCGAGCTGCTTCTGGCCCGCCACCTTTAAGAAAGGCGGCCTCAAGTTCTGGGCGATATTCGTGGAAAAGTACGGGATGCCCCATATCATCGGCAAACTGCCGCGCGGCGCGACCCAGCAGGAAAAGGACGATATGCTCGTGTCGCTCGACCGGATGGTGCAGGACGCCATCGCGGTCATCCCCGACGACGGTGCGGTCGATATAAAAGACCCCGCCGGTAAAGGCGATTCAAGCGCCCTTTATAAGACCTTTATGGATGCGATGAACTCCGAGATATCGAAGGCGTTGCTCGGGCAGACCCTGTCAACGGAGGTCGGCGATAAAGGGAGCTACGCGGCGGCCCAGACGCACATGCAGGTCCGCGAAGATATCGTCGAGAGCGACCAGATCATGGTCGAAGAGGCGTTCAACCAGCTCATCGGCTGGCTGGTCGACTACAACTTCGGCGAAGGTGTGGAGCGCCCCGAGTTCTTCATGTACGCCGAGAAGGATGTCAACAAGGCGGTCGTCGAACGCGACAAGGTCCTCAAAGAGACGCATGGGGTACGGTTTAAGAAGCAGTATTTCGTGAAGGCGTATAACATCGAGGAAGAGGATTTCGATATCGTCGAGCCGGATGCAAAACCGGCCGGGCCGCAGTTCGCCGAGGATGTCACCGACAAGTTCCCCGATCAGGCTGCGATAGACGATATGCTCGATAAGCTGCCCGCCGATGAGCTGGCGGCGCAGGGGAAGGCATTGCTGGCGCCGGTGATCAAGCTGGTGCAGGAGTCGTCGAACTTCGAGGAGGTACTTGAGAAGCTCCACACCCAGTTCGCCACGATGGATACCAAGAGCATCGAGAAGCTGCTGGCCCGCGCGATGTTCGTCGCGGAGGTGCATGGCCGTGACAGCGTGCGGAAGGAGAACTCATAGTGGCCGTTGATCTGTTCACCGCAGTAACCCTTGAACCGAAAGAGGCGGTCGCCTTTCTGGAGCGTAACGGTGTACGGATGCCCGCCGGGTGGCTGGAGCTGTACCGCGACCTCGCCAAGATGTCGCCGGATGTCGGGGAATACATCAAGCTCAACGTGCTCCAGACGACCGCCGAGGCGGTACGCAGCGCCCTCAAGGATGGTCAGACCTTCGACGAGTTCAAAAAGGCTATCCTGCCGCGTCTGGAGCGCGCAGGGTGGTCCGGCAATGTGGTCACTACCGGCGGGAAGGAGATCGTCGAGCTGTCGGCCCCCTACCGGCTGGAACTGATATACCGTACGCAGGTGCAGAGCGCCTATCAGGCGGGCCGCTACAAGCAGCAGATGCAGAACCGTACCCAGCGGCCGTATCTCCAGTATGTCGCGGTCATGGATTCAAAGACGCGGCCGTCGCACGGCGCGCTCAATGAGAAGGTATTCCCGGCCGACGATCCGTTCTGGGATTCATTCTATCCACCCAACGGGTTCCGGTGCCGGTGTCGCGTCCGGTCGCTGTCCGCGCAGGAGGTCCGCGACGATAAGCTGGAGATCGAGAAGTCGGACGGCAATATCACGACCCGCGAGGTCGATATGGGCGACCGTAAGGAGAAGCTGACCTACTATACCGACCGCAGTACCGGCGAGATCATGCACCCCGACGCCGGGTGGGACCGTAACCCCGCCAAGGAGGTATTCGCCCCGGATCTCGACAAGTACGACGAACGGCTGGCCGAAGAGTACCGGAAGCGGGTGAATAATGGCTGACGACAAGTTCATCAAACTCACGGTATCCGACGACATCACCAAGCACATCAAGGGACTTGCCGAACGGCTGGAAGATCTGGAACCGGTACTGCGCGGCGTTGCCGGTATCATGCACGACGATGTCGAGCGGAACTTCAAGGACGAAGGGCGGCCCGACAAGTGGAAGGGTCTGTCGAAGAAGACCGAGGCCATGCGCGAGAAGCGCGGCCACTGGCCGGGGAAGATATTGCAGGAAAGCGGCGCGCTCGCGGCGTCGATACAGGAAGACGCCGACCGGACGCAGGCGATGGTCGGTACGAATCTCGCCTACGCGGCTATTCACCACTTCGGGTTCAACGGCACCGTGAAGGTTCGGGGTTCCACCCGGAAAGTCGGGAGCCGCGACCAGTACGGCAAGATCGACGGCAGCCGCCGCAAGACGGCGAGCGGCGTGGCGTTCGTGAAGCCGCACAGCCGCAAGATGGTCATGGAGGCCCGCCCGTTCCTGCTGGTGACCGACGGCGGCCAGTCAAAGATATTCGACCATGTCGCCGTTGAACTCGGGAAGGCGGTTTCCGCTAATTGATCTGAAATATCTCGTCGCCGATCACCCAGACGCGGATGCCGTATATGTCTGCGACGGCGCGTAGACGCGCGATGAATTGAAATTCTTTCATAGGATCGGTAACGATAAGGACCACGCCGGGCGCGCGATGCGTCATTAAACCGTAGTAGAGCGCCTGCCCTATTGATTCCGCCCACTTCTTCCCATAGTCGAATTCGACGGCGTATCCGGGTAGTAGGCAATCGACACGGGTCTTATCGGGCAGAACATACTCCGTGATGCCGCCTTCACGGGCGCACCACGCGGCGGCGTAGTCTTTTTCGTGGTAGGTATCGGCGGCGCTGAGGTAGAATGCGATGATAAAGGATAGCAAGACTATTCAAGGCCGAATTGCACTTTCATGGTAACCTTATTGTTTTCAAATGTCAGAGAGGCATTCGACCCGTTCTCATTCATCCAACCGTATGATACCATGATAACGCTTTTCGAAAAGCCGGAAACGCCCGGTATAGTTGTTCTTGATTCCTCCTTCCCCGGCGCACCGATTATCTTTGCGACCTCTTCATAGGTCATTCCTTCCTTGATCTTAATGTATTCGGCATAGGTAATGACCTGATCTCCGATGCTCGGCAACGAGAAACCGCCGTCCGGCGCCGATGTGTCGGTCTTTTCGATAATGGCCCCAAGAATGATCATAATCGCGAAGAATCCGAAGATCCCGATAAAAATCTTTTTGACGATACCCATCTTCTTCGGGCTGGCCACTCCGCAGTTGGGACATGCTTTCGCTTCGCTGCTGACTTCCTTTCCACATTCTTTGCATTTGATCATCGACATGGATTTCCTCCCTTGGTTGGTGTTCATATCCTATCCTATCTTGACGGCTTGTCAAATATCATCGGACGGGAAGGCGTCGCGCCGATCTTGAGAAAGTCGGCATCGACATCTTCGGCAAGCGATTTGTGGCCACTGATCAGCATATCGTTATAGCGGGCCGCTTCGAGCATTGTTGCCGACACATCGAGCATAAAGGCGACCTTGTGACGCAGATTGTCTATCTGATCGCGCAATTCCAAAGGAAGATCGGTTCTTTTTATCATGATGTCACCCCCTACCACAGTTTCATCTGCCGTGCATCGTTGAGCACTTTGCGGACCGCCGATTCCGAACGGCCTACATGCCGGCCGATAGCGGTACAGCCGAGTTTCGGTTCAGATATCTTGAGGTTGATTATCCTTTTCTTCTCCTCCTCGGTGAGCGGATTGCGGCGGCCCGGTAACATGACCGCGCGGCTCTTTTCCTCAAGCAGGACGATGTAGCGTTTTTGCAAGTCAATGTGGTCCCGCTGTATCGCTATGAGTTCCGCCGATCTGTCGGTTATTTCACGATACGGTTCTCGTTGCGGCACATCGTATCGGCCTGTCCGCATTATCGCGGGAAGAACCTCATGCGTTACCCAACGCTTGAATGCCTTTGCCTGTGGCATTCTCGAACGGAGTATCAGACTGTATAATCCTGACTGGTTTATTACCGTAATCGTTTGACTTCTTCCGATGAGGTCACGAATCGTTACCCCATCGCGCTCGTCATCATCGACATGGTCGCTGATGCTTTTTTTGTGGTTCCGATATCCGAGAACCGAGCAGACATCTTTCGCAACCCACCACGGCTCATCGTCACGGATGATAGTTCTTACCTGCTGTTCCTGAAACATGAAAACGGTTGGAAGATTACTTTCTGGCATGACGGCCTCCGTCGATTGTTTACTCGCACAATCGAAGAATAACCTCAAAAGTTAGATTGTCAAGAAAATAATATGCCTACGATTTATAATCTGCGAATGTCTTTTTTATGAGATCGGAGATTTCAAGAGCCTTTTTAGCCACTTCATCGTTTTTTGATTCTCGCAGCATCAATGAAAAAAGCACTTCAGCCCATTGCGGTATATTATCGTATCCTCGTGCCCATCTGCTGACGGTCATTTCGTGGAGTCCTATCTTCTTTGCAAGGGCTTTCTGTGTTATTCCCAGCGTCGCGCAGACCTGTTTGATGATGTTGTCTTTCTTCGGCATCACGCCCTCCATCGAGTTCATTGTACCGGTTTGTCTTTCTGCGTCAAGGTTTCATGGCGTTTGTAGCCGGGGATGCAGTGCTCGTAGAGGTCTTGATACTGTTCGGGTTCGTTCGACAGGTTCGCCGGTTCGTCGGTGTACGGCAGCGGGAACTTGTCCATCTGTTCGGGCGTGGCGACCGCGATGTAGAGCGAGGAGCCTTCGCCGTCCTTGTGGTTGATATCGAACGGGTACGGAGGCTCCGTGCGTAGGGCCTGCGCGCGGTCACGGTCAGGGACTATCGCAACCATCAAGGCGCGGTCCACTGCCTTTTTGAGAGTCAAAAGCCCGTCCAGATCGCCTACGATTACGATCTCGTCGTGCCAGCAGGCCGGGCCGTATATGTGCAGTACATTCTTCATCGGGTTACCTCCCTCGGGTCCTTGTACTTGATCGTCGCGGTGCCGTCGCCGTTGTCGCGGATGCTGATCTTGCGGTAGCCTTCCTGCTTGAGCGCGTTGAAGGTAGCGGCGCGGTACCGGCGGTCCCATTCACTCAACATAGACTTTACCGGCGAAGAGGCCATAATATTCTTGACCATTTCCCGAATGTTCCTCATGATCTCTTCAGGAGTTTTAGCCTTCCATCTATCCGCGATCTCTTCTTGCGTCATGCCGATTATTGCTTCGTCCATTACACCTTCTCCATTTTAAGGTCTTCGGGGAACTGCTGCACGAACGGGATTCCGTTCGCCTCGCACAGGCGGCGCAGGCTGTTCTTCATGAACAGCGGGATGCCGAGCCCGGCGCAGCGGTCCGCGAGCATCTCTATCCATTCGGGCGCCGGGACGACCTTCTCCTTGCGGTTTCCCGTCTCGGCCCCGACGATCACCCAGTCAAACATGCGCGATATCTCGGGCCGGACATTGCCGTGGATCGGCTCGACCGAGAGGAAAAGGTTCTTCATCGTAGCGGATAACTGATACGACGCCGCGCGGATCTCTTCGGCCGTCGTCGCGGTGACGCCGAGCCAGAGGTTCTGACCCCATGACGGCTGCGTTTTGTAGATGTGCGCTTCCTTCGTGAGGAACAGGAAGCTGTGCTCGGGGTGCTTGTATGCCCGGCGCAGGACGCTCCGCAGCCATTCGTCCTTCCAGTAGGCGATATCGCTCATCGAGTTCACGAAGATGCGGCTGGGCTTCGTCGGGAACGGCCGGTTCAGGTTGTCTTTGATGAGGGTCGGCATGAACGCCTCCAGCTTACCGCCAAGCGCGGTATTCCAGCCCGACTTGACATGGAACGCCACCTCGCGGCCGAACCGCTTGGCGATGCTCCGGGCGTAGCAGTAGGGGCACCGGCGCAGGCAGCCCCACACCGGATTCCATGTGAAGTCGCACCATTCGATCTTTGTCATGCGGGCCTCCGTTCGGCGATGTCTTCCCAGCATTCCTTCTTGGTAACCTCGCGCACGACCATCATCTTCTGTTTGCGGCCACACCAGTTGCAGGTACGCCGCTTGCCGTCCGCCGACATGGTATAACGGCCATCGGTATGGAGCATATAGTCGTCATGTTCGATGTGGTGACTGCCCTGCATGTGATAGATGCACCTGCCGATCTTGCGGTACTGCTCGTAGAACTCCGCCGTGATCTCTTCGACCATCGGCGTTTTAAGAAAGCAGAAGACCTCGTCTTTACGATATCCTCGGCTGATGACGGTAATAAAGCGAACCCCGTAGAACTCATTGCCTCTGTCCGGAAAACCAAACCACCAGTGGTTTCCTTGATCTTTCCAGACGCGAAGGCGGTGAGGCGCCAATATCCTATCTTTATCAAGCATCCGCTTGAAAAAGCGGTACAGATTGACGCTGTACTTGTCGGAGCGGCCCTCTTTGAGCCCGGCCGGTCTGACGGCCTTGAGGTACTCCGGAGTAACGATCTCAAGCACATTGATCTCTTTCTTCTTTCCCATGATGTCACTCCCTTGGTTGGTTGCTATTTCTTGAGGCGGGCGCGGCGGGCTTTCTTACCCCGGATACTGCCCTTCATAACGGTGGCGACGCACTTTAAGCAGAGGCCCGGCTTGTCGCCCTGCATGACCGGCCCCGGCTTCCCGCAGCGGATGCAGTTGTGGTCCATGTTGATCGTGATGTTCACTATCATGGCCGTACCTCCGCGATATGAAATTCGACGACCCACACAAACGGATTGTCGGACCAGTTGCCGTATATGGAATTCCATGCGTCTACAAACCAGTCTCTTGACCGTTGCGGTCTTGCGTCAATCCCTTCCGCCTTCGCGTCTTCTTCCGTGATATCCTGTAGCCGCTCCGCGCGGATGCTGTCAATCTCAAGCGTGATGCGCGATGCCAAGCGGGGCATGTGGATGGATGGACGCCATCTAACGCCATAGTCAAGTCGGCAGCGCTTACTTTCTAAATCCTCTTCCCCGTTTTTACAGGAATCCGCAAAGTAAGCAAATGGCCGATCAAAACCGCCACCGCGCAGGTCGGCAAATGTTTCCCTTACCCACATCCTGTCGCCGGGACGCCTGCCGAATGGGCAGTAAAAATAATCGGTACATGAGAGATTAAACGGCTCCGCTTTCCTGTATCCCTTCCATGTTCTTCCGGGGCACGGTAAAACCTCGACACATTCTTGCGGTAGTCCCTTTATTGGCCTGCGCGTCTGCGTCTTGCGGCCTTCGAGAATGGCGCGTACCATCTCGCCGTTAAAAATGATCGGTCGTTCTATCATGGCCGCGCCTCCCGTCTTAAAATATGAACCTTATCGGTTTGGTCGCAGAATATCGTGGCAATGACCATGCTGTCGAGATTCACGACAGCGGCTATTTCACCGATGGTCTTGCCCGCATGTCCGAGGTCGAGTATCTGCTGCTTGGTCGCAAGCGGCACCTTCCGGATATCCGCGCGGAGGCGCTGCTTGTAGGTCAGAACCTTCTTCCATTTCTTGCATGTTCCAAATGGGTCGACCTCGGTTTGTTTTATGCGGCAATGGCGTTCGGCACGGAAACGATGCTCACACTCCATGCACCATTTCTTCTGCTTCTTCATGGCCGCGCCTCCGCGATCATTCCGGCCAGCCGGGTCATCTTGAAGCGTATCCGGTCGTCTATCGCGCCGGGCACTATCCCATCGAATATAATGCGCGCCTGTTCGAGCATGATCGAGACATCGGCGATCTCGTCGATGGTGTTGAGCAGCTTCTCCTCATGGTTTCCCCTTTTGCGCTTCATCTTCTGAAGCGCCAGCGCGAGTTCGAGGCATTCCTCTTCGATCATCTCTATCTGAGAATCCCTGCCCCACATTTTGATGGCCTTCTTCAATATGCTTTTGTTGATCTTCATGGCCGTACTCCCTTATGGAATGAATAATAGTCCGTGTTTCGCGCGATACTTGCTGCCTTCGCCGACATGTATCTCGTTGCCATTCCGCATTTTAACGACGCGGACCGGTTCCTGACCCGGAATGTAGTCGTGATCGGCACAGGTATCGAGCGGGTCGCGGATCTCGCCGCTGTGGTCCGGGTGGCCGCAGGTGTCGGGCAGATCGACCGGCGCCCGGTGGTATGGGTTCCGGTTGTAGCTCTTGCAGTTCTTACACCGGCGCATGACCTACCTCCGGTTGATCGCTTCGTCGATCTGTTCCTGCTCGGTCAGCTTCTTCACAAACAGCGGGCGGTTAAGGAACGCCCAGAGGTTCCTGAACCACTGGCCTACATTGACCGAATACGAAGGCCGTTTCGGCCAGCGGTTCTTGAGCATCAGCAGCGCGCCGCAGTGCGGACACCGGCGGGCGTGCTCACCATGCCCCGACAGGATCACAGAAAACGCCTTCTTGCAGGCGGGACATCCGATGAAACCTTTCTCTCCCATGCGTCTCTCTCCCTTACGCGGTTATTTGCGGCACTAATGCCTTGAGTTTCTTGCCGTTGCGGCGGTCCAGTTCTTCGTCGATGAGCCGCAGGACCGTGGCGACCTTGAGGCGCGCATCGCCGAGCCGCATGAAATCGGTCAGCGGTTGCTTGCCGTTTCCGCCGGGGCTCATCTTGTCGTTGCGCTTGGCGATATGCCAGAGCTGGCGCAGTTCGGTCGCGTCGTAGTGCCGGAGGCCGTCGCGGACATAGGCGATATCGGTATCGGTCTCGTGCAGGCGATGCGACCGCGTAATGGATATGAGTATCCGATCTATCTTATTGAGCGCCGCCATCCGCCGCCTCCGTCAGCTTGAATGTTTTTCGTTCTTTGTGTTCTTCTTTTTTGCCGGGGTTCCACCCGGAAACCGGCCGATAATAGCCAACCACGCGGGACCATACTTCACAGGTATGTCCGCAGGCGCCGGGCTGTTTTTCGGCGACGGTAGTCGTTGTTTCCATGACGGGTTCTCCTTCGTTATTGGTCATCGTCTTCATCATATCGGGGCGGGGTGTCTTCGTTCGTAACCTGTATGATCAAAAGGCCGATGAACAGGAGCCCGAGAAATCCGGCGAATATTCTACCCAACATCTCCAACATGATAGCGCTCCTACGCTTTGTCCATATCAAAAAGGCTGGCCTGCGACGCTTCGTTCTGCTTGCCGTTGAGGATGTAGTAGATCTGGCGCTCGCAGATACCGGTCTCGCGGACGAGCTGCCGGACATTGAGGCGGCCGTAAAACTCCTTTATATAGCGTTCACCGGCCTTTTGAAGGCCCGTTTTCGGGACGCTCAAGACCATGCCGCCGAACCCCCGCAGGAGCCGGAGCGCGGTATCCATGCCGAGGTCCTGCGCGACCATGCGGAGATCTTCGTTCGGTAGATCGTCCAGCGTCATGTTCGATTCGCACCAGTCCCGGAACTTCGTGGTCTCGTTTTCCTTCGTCATCGTCACCCTCCTCCGCTAAAGCTACGGCGGGCTCGCCCTCCTATCTTCTGACGTGCTTGCACGCCGAAGCCTTGGCGAAGGCGGGGCCTCATCAGTGCGGGCATCACCCGCAGATCCACCTTCGCCGCAAGCGGCTCCGGCGGATTTCGGCCTAGGGCTGTTCGCCCAGTTCTTCGGCGACCTTCTCGTTGAGGAGGCCGTCGACGAACTTCTCGATCTTGTCGCGGTCGCTCTTGATGAGCACTTCGTCGGTGTCGGCGGTCACTTCCACGCCGATCTTCTTGAGGTCGGAGGCAGACAGTTTCGCAAGAGCCGCCTTGATCAGGCTGTACTCTTCCTTGATGAGCGGTTCTTCCTGTTCGGGGAGTTTCTTGCGGATCAGTTCGATGGTCTTGCCCTGGTCGAGGATGATGATGCTGCCCTTCTGCTTCTGGAAGCCGACCTTTATGCCGTGGAAGCTGTAGGTGCGGGGCTTCTCGAACAGGGTGGGGCTCTCCTTGACCGCCGTGATGAGGGACGCCTTCGCGGTGGCGGCCTTACCGACCAGCGGCTGGAACTTCTTGATGTACGCCCGCTTGATCGTGTTGATCTCGGTCTCCATCGCGGCGACGAGGTCGGCGATCTGTTCGGCCGGTCCGGCGTACTCTTTGGTCAGTCTTTCGATGTCGGCGAGCGAATGGGTCATGCGGTACCTCCTTATGCTGTGGGTTTTGCCTGTGCGCCCATCTGTTGGAGCGCCTTGATAACTTTGTGGGCGTCGTTCTTATCTATCCAGGTGATATGCTCACACTTCACGATCCGTTTCAGGAAATGGCCGAGCGCTTTGTCCGGTTCCGGGGAGCGGGCGACCTGCTGCCACATTGCTTCGATCATGCGGAGCTGGGCCGGGCTGGCGAGGAACGGGTCGCGGCCGAGCAGTTCATCGTATTTCCGCTTCTTTTCCGGCGCTTTGGCGGGGCGTTTCTGCCACTTACCGGCGGCGATGGCCTGCTGTTCCATGTCGTTGATGAGGGCGGCGGCGGCGAGCGCCTCCAGTTCCTTCGAGCTTTCGACCCCGTACTTGAACGCGAGGACATCGCGGTACTTGTCTTCGGTCCAGCCGAGGGCGGCTTTCAGTATGTGGATGCGTTTTATCTGGTCTTTCGTGATCGTGCTCATGGTACTCCTTAAAAATGCCGGGGCCGGGCCGTGTCGTTGGGTCTTCTTGTTTTACCGACCCCGGACTTGCTGGTTCTAGAGCCTTGCGGCTCTGTTTTCAAAGAACGGGGCCTCATCGGGTGGCGCGCTACGCCACGACGCGGGGTGTATCCCCGCGTTTCGGCCTAGGGCTTGCGCCCTGCGGTTCCGAATGACTTATACAGGCAGCCAAGCGCGAGCAGGCCGCAGGATATCGCCATCAAAAGGTCGGTGTTCATGCCGCTCTCCGTTTTTCGAGTATTTCATCCATGTAAAACACCTCCGCGCCGAGGCACTCGCGGCAGCGATGGATGCCGCCCGGTCCCTCGGCGAGGATATGACTGGTATTCGGGTTCTCGCACCGGGGCATCTGGTGACGGCCCCGGCGGGTCAGACATTTGCAGAGTTCGTGACAGTAAAGGGCGCTGGCCGTCGTGATCTTGGTCGTCTCTCCCACGATGAACATGACTTTGCGGACCTGCGGTTCCTGCGTTCCCTTCATAGCCGCCCCCCTAGATGATCAGCAGTTTGCTTGTTTCTTCGACGACATCGGCGGTGATGGGCATCTTGTTGATCGACGCGACCCGCTGGCTGCGATTGATGAGCTTGGAGAGGCGGCGGGTGTTGCCGAGCGCTTCCTTGTGGAAGGTCTTCCAGACGCCGTTCGTGCCGGGTATGGCCGCCTTGACGAGCGCTTCGGTGTCGCTCTCGCGGAGGTGTTCGACCTTCGCGGCGATACCGACGCGGCTGTAGAGCTGGGCGTATTCGCCCCGTTTGCCGCGCAGGTTAAACAGAAGGCGGGGCATACCGACGAGGAGGATGCCGGTCCCCGCCTTATCGTATACCCGGCGCAGCATTTCAAGGGCCTTGTAGGGAAGGTGTTCGGCCTCGTCAACGATGATGAGGCGGCCGGTCTTCTTCAGTTTGTAGACGACGGCGTCGAGCATGTCGTGGAGCGACTGATCGGGCTCGATGTTGAGGCGGCGGCACAGCTCGACGAAGAGCACCTTGGCGCTGTAGCCGAGATCCGCTTCGATGAGGATGACATCGGGGTTCGCCGCGTAGTATTCCTTGACGGCGCGGGTCTTGCCGAGTCCGGCGTCACCGTAGACGAGCGCGATCTCGCCGTCGCGGTGGGCGATACGGGCGACTTCGTGGACCTTCTTGGCGATGCTGGTCAGGACGAACTTGATGTCGCCCTGCGGCAGTTCGGACCGTTCGCGGGCGAGGATGAGGTAGTTGGCAACCTTTTCGGCGATCCGTTTGCTGTCTCCTGTGTATTTGCTGCTGCGCCACGCCGAGAGGGCGCCGCCGCTCACGCCTATGGAACGGGCGATGGCGGCCTGGCTGATATCGTGCAAGTCCATGATCTCGGTGAGGTCATTCCGCAGCGCTTCATGCTCTGCGATCTCTTCGGGTGTCAGTTCATCCGTCGCGGCGATCATCTGACCTACCGGTCCCCTGATTCGTGCTTTTCCTTGCGGTTTCTCAACATTGATCGATGATCCGTTTTCCATCGCGGCTTTTCTTGATCCGCCGCCTTCTTCCATTGCGTTCTTGAAACACTTCTTGAAGATGTCTGTCATGGCACTCCCTCCTGACAGTGGTTGTTAGTCGATATCACTCTCGAAAAGAACGATACGTTGCTTGGCCGGACGGTCCGGCGGCCGTATGCAAGCGAGGTCGTTGGTCCCCTCGCGGAGCATTTCGTGCTGTTGTACGATGACTTTATCCATCTCGGTGTTTGCGAGCCGGACGACATTGTGTTCCTTGATCTCGAAGTCGGCGCCGCCGAGCATGGCGGCCGCGTCGGCGTGAGCGGCGGGTATGAGAGCGGCGGCCGGTCTGACGAGGTCCTTGAGGTAGGAGCGGACATTTTTCATGCGGCGGCGCTTGTCGGCCATGAGATCGGCGAGTTTCTGCTTGCTGACTTCGTCGGTGACGAGGGCGGAACAGGTAGGCGCGATGGTGGCGACCCCGAGGAAGTGATCGCTCTCGGCGTCGAATATCCACGCTTCGGCGTAGTTCTTGAGATCGCGGCGGGCGTAGACCTTCGAGCCCTTGAGCGGTTCCATCCATTCGCCCCAGTAGATGACGCCGAGCTTGCTGTCGGTGACGCCGTTCCGGCCGATGGTGAGCGCGCCCGATGTCCTCATGCAGAAGAGGCGCAGGGCGTCCATGCTCATGACCCGCTTGACCGGGTTCTCGGCGGCCCAGAGCTGCATCGGGGAAAGTCCGCAGAGCGTCTTGCCCTTCGACGGCAGGTGGTCTATGGCGACGACCGATTCGTCGAATATCTTCTGGAATTCTTCTGCCTTGAGGATGCGGCCCGCTTTGATGTCGGCGGCGAGCGATTCGGGCTTCTCGACGACATTGCCGCCGCGATAGCCGGGCATGAGTTTGCTGATATATTCCTTATAAAGCAGGTGCTTGCGTTCGACGGTCTTTGCCTGCGCGTTATAGGGCAGGGAGAAATGGACCTCGATGCCGAGGCGGGCGGTCAGGGCGCATGTGTTGAATTTCGCGGTGGTTTCCTTTTCGTCGACCGACAGCTTGTGCGTCTTGTTGACGATCCGGCCACCGGCGAAGTCCTTGCAGCGGTAGTCTTTGCCGTTATCGATGATGATCGCGTCGGGGATGCCGTGTTCGGCGGCGGCATAGAAGAACGCTTGGAAGATATGGTCGCTGTTCGGGGCGTCTTCGTGGAGGAACCACCCGAGAAGGCGGCTGGTCTTGGCGTCCATCCATGAGGTGAGCCATTGGAAGACGACCTTGCCGTCCTTGCCGACGGTAGCGACATCGATCTGGGCGTGGTCGGATATCCACGCCTGACCCGCTTTGACGGCCGACCAGTCACGGTCGATGAAGGAGGCATATTTGCGGTTGTGCTTCTTCGCGCCGTAGCGGGCGAGGTAGATGGCCTGTTCGGGGACCTCGGCCGTGAGGCGGCGCATGAAAGACGATGGGCTCGGGAAGGTCTGGCTGGTATAGCCGCGCGGTTTTCCGGCGAGCGCCAGCGTCATGCGCCAGCAGAGCCGGGTGGCCGGACGCGACTCCTGAAGGTAGAGGCCCTTGAATACCTCGAATACTTCGTCGTCGATCTTGGTGTTGTTCTTGGTCTTGCCGTACTGCGCGAGAAGGCCGCAGATGCCTTGTTCATTATAGATGTTGCGCGCTTCCAATACGCAGGTGTAGGAGGTCTTGAAGTCGGGGTGCTTGCCGTTCCAGTCGCCTATCCAACGGCGGAGTTCACTGCCGACGATTCCGGCCGATTCGTTCAGTATAACTCCGTACTTGTCCGCTTTCTTACGAGCCCATGCCGGGGCGCGCATGTAGGCTTCCGCCTGTATCTCCGCTTCGGTCCTGATCTCCGGGAGATGAGGAGCCGTGGCGGCGCTGGGAAACGGTATGGGGGCCGTTGCCGCCACGGAGTGCTCCTCGGTGGTCGGGCTGACCACGGATAACCCGGAAGTGGGTCGGGAAAGCGTTCCGAGATACTGCTCGGCATAGCGCCGCTGGGCGTCGACCGGGAGGCTGGTCAGCAGTATCTTGTATTGATCGCCGCCGTTCGCCCGCTCTTTGCGGGTTTCGTAGCGGCCCTGCTTGCAGTTCTTGCGGACAGCGCGGTCGCTGATCTCAAGAACCGTCGCGGCTTCGTTGACGGTCAACCAAGTATTCATATAATCACCACCCTATTATGCGGCTTTTGCTTTCTTTTCCCGTATCTTGCGAAGGTCGAGTTCAAGGTTCAGAAGCACCCAAGCGTCGAAACGCTTGGAAACCGACTGACCCTTGATGCAGCGGGTTATCGCCGGATCGCTCAAGTTCAAGGACTTGGCGATCTGGACCTGCTTGATGTTGCGCTTGAGAAGTTCGGTCTTCAGCAGTATCTCGATCTCGCGCATCCCTTCCTCTTTCTCCTTCTTCTTCACAGCGTCACTCAAGGTATCACTCCCTCGCAATATCTTAACTACAAGATAACGCATTATGTTGTAAGAGTCAAGCAAAATGTTAAAAATATCTCCCAATGATTTCGCGGTAGTTTAACAATTTGCGTTTTTCACCTACAGCATGTTGCTGAAATATTTATTGACAACCATCGTATTTGTTGTATCCTTTAGTTAAGATATTGCGGGGTGATAAGGTGAGCTTTCCCGAAAGACTTCAGAGGTTGAGAAAGCGTGCGGGGCTGACGCAATCTGATATTGCGCGGCGTCTCGATATGTCTCCGGCCGGGTATCAAAGGTACGAAAACGGCACCTCCGAACCCAGCATGGATAGTCTTCAGGTTATCTCAAAACTGCTGAATGTGTCGGTTGAGCATCTCATCACCGGCGAAAAAGCGCCTTTTTTGATCGCTGAACCGTCTTTGAGGTATGAGGAATGCGGCTCCGATCTGTCTATCGTGCCGGTGTACGATATTCAGGCGGCGGCCGGGGCGGGGGCGTTCAATGACGATCAGCCGCCGGTGTCGTGCCTCGCTTTGCGGAACGAGTTCATCAAGGCGGACCTCAAAACGACGGCGGCGGCGCTCTTCATGGTTTCGGCGGTTGGTGATTCGATGGAGCCGACGATCCGGTCGGGCGATATGCTGCTCTGCGACCGCAGCCGGAAGGATTATCGCGCCGACGGCATCTATATCGTGAGGATGTCTGACCAGTTGGTGGTCAAGTTCATTCAGGCGCTCACCGGTGGGATGCTGCGCCTCACGAGTTCGAACCCTCTTTATCAGCCGGTTGATGTTCAGGCGGGCGACAGCGACTTCGAGGTGCTGGCCCGCGTTATATGGGTCTGCAAACGGATAGTCTAGGGAGTGAACGATGAAAATGATCATGGCGTGGGCGCTGGCGACGGCGCTCTTTTTTTGCGCCTGCTCGGCGGGCGGTGAGAAGCTCCACGAGAAACTGAACGGCTCGTGGAAGAATGACATCATGACGGTCGAGTATGACTTCAAGGGCGGCGTCACGCGGGGCGTCGCGCTGGGTCAGGAGTATGAGAAAAAGCTGTCGCTAGTCAAGGAGTACGGCAATGTCGTGGTCTTCATGTCCGGTGACTCAAAGATCACGGGCCAGTTTCAGGAAGACGGCTCGATCATGCTGACCAAAGAAGGCGGCTTGCCGGTGGTCTTCAAAAAAATTTCTCAATGACCTCGCCTCTTTTCTAAAAATCACACATATCGCACACGCTTTCAATACAGTCTGACAATTTTTGTCACTCTTTGACAATTTTTGTCAGACCTTTTTTTGGCAGTTCCTACCTTTTGCTTCAAAAAAATAATAAGTTGTTGATATTCTTGCGTTTGTTGGCTTTTTGCAGTTCCGACCTTTTAGTTCCGACCTTTGGTTCCGACCTTTACTCTCGCGTATCGCGCGCGCGTAATATAGTGGTATGGTGTTCAGCCGCCTCAAGTTTTGGCCCCTGTAGAGGCCCTGCGTTCGTGTAGCTCTCGAAAATTACCGAATATTACCGATCGCCTCAAGTGGCCTTCAAGAGGCGTTTGAACGGCCTTTGAAGTGATCGTCGGCCTCAAAATAAATTCGGAACTAGGTGACGAACCGGTAAGAATCCGGTAATTCCGGTAGTAGGAAACGGAACTAGCTTTAGCCCTGCTGGTGACGAGCTTCTCCTAGAGATACGGGCACTTGCCCTCCTTTTAAGACGGGTCAATATAATCCGGAACTACCTGCATAATTATAACAATGAACCGACCGATATCTTTATCCGGGGAGGATGCCCATGAAAAATCTTCGAGTGTTTTTATTTTGTGCTTTTGTGTTCGCGCTGGCGGCCTGTTCCAATTCAAATCTGCAAACGGTGCCGGACGACGAGGCGACCGACAACGGTACGACCGGCGATCAGGCGATCACCACCGACGATGGCACGGCGATATCCGATGACGGTACCGTGACCGGGGATGAACTGCTTGCCGATGGCGATGTGGTGACGACCGACGATATAGCAAGCGACGATATAGCGACCGACGACATAGGGGCCGATGATATCGCCACCGATGATACCGTGACCGACGGAGATACCGCCGATGACACCATGACCGACGGCGACGAACTCCTCCCCGACGACGACGCACCGGCCGCCCTGACCTGCCTTGAGATCCAGCAATGCTGGGGCGATTGCGCCGATCAGGATTGCAAAGATGCCTGCTTCGAGTCGGGAACGACCGAAGCGCAGGGAGAATTCAACACCCTTCTTAACTGTGTCGCGGCGAACTGCGCGGTCGAATGCAGTTCCTCCGGCACGCAGGAGGATTGTCTGGCCTGCGCCGAGACCGATTGCGCCGCCGAAGTGGAGGACTGCCGCATCGATGAGAACGCGCCGGTTTACGGCACGCTTACGCTGGTCAACACCACCTTCGCCTATATCTATGACGGCAATACCAGTATCGCGACTCAGGTACAGAACAATCCCGCCGGTCTGGTCAACTCCAGTGTTTTCTCCGGCACCTACGCCGCCTCGAATAAGCCGATACCGCCGACCGCGAGCGGGTCACAGGCACGGTCGCTCGCGGCCCACTATGCCGCGGCGGGGCAGACCCCGGCGATGATCCGGATACTCATGCAGGTGACGACCGAGTCGGGTGCGCTCAATCCAATGGTCCAACTGCGACTCCCCAGCGATAACATCATCCCGGGCGTTATCTCGATGGATGGCTCTCAGGCGGGGGCCGGCAGTGTGGTCCTCGTGAATTCGACCGGCACCAGCACCTCCTGTCTGCTCGCCTATTCATTCGGCGGCTCGGTCACGGTGACCGCCGCGACCAACACCACCGCCGTCAGCGGCGGTACACTCACCCTCAGCGGCAGCGGTATAGAGATCTATTATCCCACCGAGACACCGTTGGGTGATATCACCGATCAACTGGGAACGACGACGATCTGTCCGAAGGAATGATGCGCGCAGAAGCGCGACAGGATCAACTCTTTTTCAATACCGTCTCTATCTCACCCACATACATCCGGTGATAATCCTTTGACGGATAATTGCCGTCGATGGACGCATCGATGAAATTCTTCGGATCGAGATCCTGAAAATAGAGCTTGCGGCAGACGAGCGTCAGGCGCGATTCGGCGAACCACGGCGTACCGTTGTGATGCCGGAGCGTCAGCCCCGACTCCTTCACCTTGTCCTTCTTATGGCCCGAGAGCGACCCGCAGAGTTTCAGCGCGTCGCGGTGCTCTTCGGGGAAGAAGCCGACCGAGAAAACGGGTTCTTTTTCCATATATATATGGGTATAGCGCTGCGGCCGGACGAAAACGAAGACCACATTGCGGTTCCACAGCACCCCCAGCCCGGCCCACGCGATGGTCATCATCGTCGCTTTTTTCTCGTCGCCCGCCGCGAGGAGCGCCCAATCCTTGCCGAAGGCGGTGCAGGGGTTATCGGTGATCTCGAACGGGCTGATCTCTTTGAACAACTTCTCGGTCATCGGATGCCTCCGTCGGTTAGGTCAACGGAGCGATGATAGCGGAAGGAACGGCCGATGTCAAAAAGCAACCTCATCCACCGCAAGCGGTCCCCCTTCTCCGTAGAGCAGAGAAGGTAAAACGGTATTTACGCCGCCTTTGTTTTCAGGAGCACCTTCTCGATGGCGTCGACCAGCGCGTTCTTGGGAAGCGCCCCCATCGACATCTGCGGTTTGTCTTCCATCGGGATGAAGAGGATCGACGGTATCGAGCGGATGCCGAAGACCTGCGCCAGTTCCTGCTCCTGATCGGTGTTCACCTTGTAGATGTCCACTTTGCCGTCGTACTGGACGGCGAGATCGGCGAGCACCGGGGCGACCGCTTTGCACGGGCCGCACCAGTCGGCGTAGAAGTCGACGATGGCGGGACGGGCGCCGGCGAATTTCCACTCCTTGCTTTTCTCGTAGTCGAATACCTTCTGCTTGAATGTCTCTTTCGTCAGATTTTCCATGTAACGCCTCCTTCTTGCTACTAGCAAATGGTTTTATAATGACGATCTCCGGGAAGTCAAGATGACACCTAAAGTTTCCGTAAAGAAATATCTTGATTCGTGATTCAAGGGAGGATAAAATCGACATGACTTTTGGGAAAGGATTTTAAGAATGAAATCGGCACAGTTAGTGGTGCTCGTCGTCTGCGTGCTACTCGTTTCCTGCGCCACGATGAGGAATCCTCATCTCCCGGATCACGGTTCCTGCATACAGACTTACCTTGACGCGGAATATGGAGAAAAGGAAGCATTCGCCGGTGCTATCATGCTGCCGGTAGGCGGTGCGTTGGTGGTATTGGGTCCTTTCGTAATAATATCGGGCTATGCGTATGTGATGGCCAAACAGGATCCTATGCCGTCACTGGTAATAGGTAGCATCATAACGGGACTCGGAGGGCTAGGAGTTATTGCAGGCGTTGCGACCCTTATTGACGGTAATCTCCGTGTGAACAAGTGGAACGACTACTGCGCCGGTTCGACCGCTGCCGAGCGGTATTGTCTGTTCGAGCCGTTGCCGCCTCCGAACGGAGAAACGCCATGAAGTACGGCGGCGCACTACTCCTCGCCTGCCTGCTACTCGCCTCCTGCGCCACGATGAAAAATGCCGATACTCGCCCGACCGAAGGTAGTTGCATGACAACCTATGATTCAGGGCGGATCGGCGAGAAAGAGGTGCTTGCCGGGAACATCCTTTTGCCGGTCGGCTCCGGCATTTTCGGGTCTGGATTTCCGCTTATGATGATCGTAGGCATGGCCCGTCATTCGCCCGATCAGGGTTTTGCAAAACCCACCGGACTTTTTATCGGCAGCACCATTATGACCGCTGTCGGCGGTATGGCCATCGTCGCCGGCATCGTAACGTTGGTGGACGGTCATCGTCGCGTGAACAACTGGAACGACTACTGCGTTGGTTCGACCGCCGCCGAGCGGTATTGTCTGTTTGAACCGCTACCGACTCCACGCGGAGAGACGCCATGAAGTACGGCGTGTTGATCATCGCCTGCGTACTTCTCGCCTCCTGCGCCACGATGAAGAACGGCCACACTCGGCCGACGGAAGAGCTTTGTTGGGAAAAATATTACTCAGCGAAGACCGGCGAGAAATTGGCTCTTGCCGGAGTGATCCTTATACCGGTGGGAGGTGTTTTGATAGGAGCAAGCGTTCCGCTTATTCTTATCGGTACCGTTGTGCCGTCGGCGAGAGAAATGCTTCCCGGCGGTGTAACCCTTGGAACTGTTGGCGGTATGGCGATACTTGGAGGCATAATGTCCCTTGTTGCAGGGCATCGATCTGTAAACAGATGGAACGACTACTGCGCCGGCGCCACCGTCGCAGAGCGGTATTGCCTGTTCGAGCCGTTGCCGACTTCAAGCGGAGAAACGCCATGAAGCACGGCGCGGTTTTCCTCCTCTGCATATTCCTCGCCTCCTGCGCCACGATGAAGAACGCCGACACTCGGCCGACCGAAGGGAGTTGCATGACAACCTATGATTCAGGGCGGATCGGCGAGAAAGAGGTGCTTGCCGGGAACATCCTTTTGCCGGTCGGCTCCGGGATCTTTGGGGCGGGTTTTCCGCTTATGATGCTCATTGGTATGGCCCGTAATTCACAAGAAAGGACTTTTGTGAAGTCGAATCCCTTGTTCGTAGGTAGCACCATTATGACCGCCGTCGGCGGCATGGCCATCGTTGCTGGCATTGTAACGCTGGTGGACGGTCACCGCCGCGTAGATAACTGGAACGACTACTGCGTTGGCTCGACCGCCGCAGAGCGGTATTGTCTGTTTGAACCGCTACCGACTCCACGCGGAGAAACGCCATGAAGTACAGTGTGTTGATCATCGCCTGCCTGCTGCTCGCCTCCTGTGCCACGATGAAGAATCCCAACGCAGTCCCCGATCATGGCCCTTGCTTGGATTCCTATCACGATGCTCAGCATGGCGAAAAAGAGGCCCTTGCGGGCGCAATATTGCTGCCGAGTGGTTTGTTGCTTATGGGGATCGGCTTTCCGATCTTAATTGGTGGGGCAATGGGAGGTGAAGGTGGAGATGCGTATGGTGGTTTGGCCTTAATGGCGGTCGGTGGGCTTGCCTTCGTCAGCGGCATAATCACGCTCATTGATGGCAATATGCGCGTCAACGAATGGAACGATACCTGCACCGGCGCCACCGCTGCCGAGCGGTACTGCCTGTTCGAGCCGTTAAGTGAACAAAAACCGTAAAATAGGAGACGACCAATGCCCATCAATATTCCCCCCTTCTGGGCCAAGTGCGAACACCGCGAAGGGAAGGATTCGGTCATCGTCAACGGGTGGTCGACCCGCTCTGCCACCGAGGCTCTGGAGAACGCCCAGAAACGGGCCAAGAAGGTATTCGACCTCGTCATGTCGGGCAAGAAACTGGGCGAATACGACTACAGCACGCTCCCCATCCGCGAACAGATCGTCTCGCCGGTCACCCACGACGGCAAGGAGATCGCCGTCATATCGCGCAACCGTTACGGCGCGGCGGTGCTCAACACCGAGAAGGTACTTTTCGCCGATGTCGACTTCAAACCGTTCTCGGCCGGCGGCTTTTTCAACGCCATCGCCCTCCTGTTCAACCCGTCGCGGAAAAAAGAGAGCGCCGAGGCACAGCGGAACGCCGAGATCGCCCGTGTTCTGGCATGGGGAGAACAGAACCGCGACCATCCGTTCCGCCTCTACCGCACCTGTGCCGGTCTGCGACTCCTGTTCACCGGGAAAACCTACGACCCGAAGGCCGATTCGACGATGCTGCTGCTTGAGTCGCTCGGATCCGATCCGCTCTATATCAAACTCACCAAGAATCAGGGCTGTTTCCGCGCCCGGCTGACCGCTAAGCCGTGGCGTATCGACATTGATCGGCCGCCCGCGACCTACCCCTTCCTCAATAACAAGGATTCGGGCCGTTATCGGCAGTGGCTCGAAGAGTATCTGGCGAAGAGCGAACGCTACCGTGTCTGCGAACTCATGAAGGAGGAGGGGCATCGTGCCGACGATCCCGAGATCCGCAAGGTGTTGGAACTTCACGACAGAATGACCCGCACCGCCGCAAAGGAGCTCCCGCTCGCGTAAAAAATCTCGCACCGCGAAACTAAATCGACAGGGGGGAGGTCTGTTACGATAGGTGAAAGCCAAGCAAGGACGGGTTTGAAAATACTCAAATAAGTGAACTGCATTTTTAATATCGGGCGGTTGGCCCCGTATTCACCATCCCGGCACTAGAGCCGGTAAAGGCCTTTTCCCACCGTAAGGGCTAGCGCTCTTCTATCGCCTGAATTCAGGGCATTTATCTTGACACTGACCCTGCCGGCAGTATATTTGCACGGTTTTTTTACACGACCGAAAGGTGCTTATAAACCCGCTCTTCAGTGGAGAGTAGCATGAAGAAAATTCTCATCATCGGCGCTGTGGGACAGATCGGTTCCGAGCTGACCCTCAAGATGCGCGAACTGTACGGCAACCAGAATGTCATCGCGTCCACCAGAAAGACCCCGCCCTCGGACAAGATCAAGGAGAGCGGCCCGTTCGAATTCTTCGATGTGATGGACCGGAAGAAACTCGAAGAAGTGGTCGACAAATATAAGGTCGATCACATCGTCAACATGGCCGCCATCCTCTCCGCCGTGGGCGAGAAGGATCCGATGTTCGCGTGGGATGTGAACATGAACGGCCTCATCAACATCCTCGAAGTGGCCCGCGAGAAGAAAATAAAACAGATACTGATGCCCAGCTCCATCGCGGTCTTCGGACCCGGCACCCCCCGCGTCAACACCCCGCAGGACACCGTCCTTAAGCCGACCACCATGTACGGCGTGACCAAGGTCGCCGGCGAACTGCTGTGCGACTACTATGTCCGCAAATACGGCGTCGACATCCGCGGCCTGCGTTATCCCGGCATCATCAGCCACGAGACCCTGCCCGGCGGCGGCACCACCGACTACGCGGTCGCCATCTACTACGAGGCGATCCAGCACGGCAAGTACACCTGCTTCGTCCGCGAATCGACCAAGCTCCCGATGATGTATATGCCCGACTGCCTCAAGGCGACCATCGACCTGTTCGAGGCCGATTTCAGCAAACTGAAACATCACTCCGACTTCAATGTCGCCGGGATGTCCTTCACCGTCGGCGAGATGGCCACCGAGATCCGCAAGCATATGCCCGATTTCAAGATAGACTACCAGCCCGACTTCCGTCAGGCGATCGCCGATTCGTGGCCGGAGTCGATCGATGACACCGCCGCCCGCGAGGAATGGGGCTGGAAGCCGGCCTACACGCTCGCCTCGATGACGGTCGATATGCTGACCGAACTCAAGAAGAAACTTAAATAAGAGGAGCACGCCATGTCACTGACGAAACTCAATAAGGCGCTTGTCGCCCATGTGAACGGTCTCAAGGAAAAGGGGACCGCGAAGGGCGCCGAGATGGTCATCACGAAGGTCCTTCCCGCGAAAGGCGCGAACGGTCCCCGCTATATCGTCGAGGGTTACACGCAGGAATTCATCAAGATGAACTCCAACTCCTACCTCGGCCTGTCGATGCACCCGGCGGTCATCCACGCCGAAGAGGAAGGGACCAAGACCTACGGCGTCGGCCCCGGCGCGGTCCGCTTCATCTCCGGAACGCACAAACCGCATATCGAGCTTGAGAACCGGCTGGCGAAATTCCACGGCAAAGAGGCGGGCATGATCTTCTCGAGCGCCTATGTCACGTCGCTCGGCGTCATCACCCCGCTGGTCACCGAAACCACCGTCATCGTTTCCGACGAACTCAACCACAATTGCATCATCAACGCGATGAAGCTCGCCCGTCCCGCCGCGAAGATGATCTTCAAGCACAATGATATGGCCGATCTCGAGGCGAAGATGAACGATGCGGTCGGCAAAGGGACCCGCTGCGTGGTCGTCACCGACGGCGTCTTCTCGATGCGCGGCGACTACTGCCCCTTCGATCAGTTCGTCAAGATCTGCGAGAAATTCAACGACAAGTTCGAGGACGGCGTCACCACCATCGCCGACGACTCGCACGGCGTGGGCGCCTACGGCGCGACCGGCCGCGGCACCGAAGAAGTGACCGGTACGAAGGTCGATATCATCATCGGCACGCTCGGCAAGGCCTTCGGCGTCAACGGCGGGTATGTGGTCGCCAGCAAAGCGGTCACCGATTTCCTCCGCCAGACCGCCCCCATGTACATCTACTCCAACCCGATAACGCTCGGCGAGACGGTCGCGGTCCTCAAGGTCCTCGACATCCTCGAAAGCGATGAGGGGAAAAAACGGCTCAAACATCTTTCCGAGATGACCGCACGTTTTGAAAAGGGGCTGGTCGATAACGGCTACGAGACGATCCCCGGCCCGCATCCGGTCACCCCGCTGATGGTGCGCGACACGCAGAAGACCGCCGATATCGTAAAGTGGCTCACCGATCACGGCGTTCTGGGCACCGGGCTCAACTATCCGGTCGTTCCGAAGGGCTCCGAAGAGATCCGCTTCCAGATCAACGCCGATCACACCGCCGCCGATGTCGACTATGTCATCGATGTGCTGAAGAAATATAAGAGTAAGTAATGTGAATTATCCCCGTCCCAGCGGCTCGCTCATCAGTTACATGTCGGACAAGGTCAAGGCGGGCGGCGGGCTCAATCTCGCCCAAGGGCTGCCCGGTTTTCCGCCGCCGCCAGAACTGCTCGACACGTTGCGCACCATCACCGGCGAGCCGTTCCACCAGTACGCGCCGGGGATCGGCGACGCCGAACTGCTCGACGCGACCCATGCCCTGTTCACGCCGCACGGTCCGGGACGCGACCAGTTCCTCATCACCAACGGCGCGACCGAGGCGATAACGCTCATCTACACCTACCTCGCCAAGTTACTGCCGCGCGGTTTCACGACGCTTGCCTTTGAGCCGGTCTATGAAAGTTACCGCAATCTGCCGCCGATCTTCGGTTCGCGCTTCGTCGCGTTCGATGCGCCGGAGGGCATTCTGCCGCGGCGTGCCGATCTGCGGAAGGTCATCATGGCCGAAGGGGTGAAGGTAGTCTTTGTCTGTTCCCCCGGCAATCCGTGGGGCCGCATCTGGCGGCGCAACGAGGTCGAGGCGATCCTAGAGCTGTCGGAAGAGCTCGATTTCACGGTCATTTTCGACAGCGTTTATCATGGCATCTACTTCGGCGAAGCGCCCTACCTGCCGGTCGAACGGATATCGCCGCGCCTCTTTTTCGTCGACAGTTATTCGAAGATGCTCTCGATAACGGGGTGGCGCGTCGGGTTCCTCGCCGCCGACCGGTCGCACTTCGCGGCGCTGAAGAGCATGCACGACTACACAAGTCTTTCGTCGTCGTCGGTGCTCCAGAAGGCGATCGCCCGCTATCTGGCGGCGCACGACAACGGTGCGGCTTATCTCGCGGCAGCGCGCCGCACGGTGGGGACATCGTTCGCGGCGCTTGAAAAGCCGCTCGGATCGCTCGGGTTCCGCATACCGCCCATCGACGGCGGCTACTTCATCTGGGCCGAGTTGCCGGAGCGGTTCGACGACGGGCTCGCCTTCGCCGAAGAACTCTACGCGCAGGAAAAACTGGCGGTCGTTCCCGGCATCCATTTCTCCGACGCGGGGGGCCGGTTCGTCCGTTTCAATGTCGCTAAACCGCTCGATGATATAACGGAAGCGGCCCGCCGCATCGAGAAGTTCGTGCGCACGGGCCGCCTATCGGGGGGTTGAGAGGGGGCTTAGTCGTCGGCACCGTCGGGGCCGGGGCCCATCATGTGATCCATCATCATCTTCTTTTTCTTTTCCATGAAATCGAGCGCCTTCTTGCGCTGATCGGGGTTGAGTTTAAAGAGCATGTCGAGTTTGTGATTCTCCATCAGGAGGGTCTGATCACGGCGCAGGTCGCCGATCTTCTTGATGGAGTTCTGCAACTTCGCCTTGTCGGGATTGGGTTTTTGGGCCTCGCTCTTCATCGCGATGCGCTCCTCCTTGATCTTGAACTGGATGTCCATCATCTTTTTGTGCGTCTCGTGCATCGAGGCCCGGAACTCGGCCCGCTGAGCCTCGGGGACGCCGAGCTCTTTGAGCATCTCGTCATGCATCATCATGTGTCCCTTGTGGTCGCCCTTCGGACCGCCCTCGTGGCCGCCGGGTCCGCCTTTGCCGTGGTTGGGGCACTGGGCGAGCGCCACAGCGCTCATCATCAGGATCGCAATGAACATCAACTTCTTCATAGGTTTCTCCCATGCAGTGGTTAATACAGGTCCATATCTTCCAGAACGATATCGTGCTCGAGCAATACCACTTCCATCTCGACCTCGGTGAGCGTCAGGCTTTGCGGTTCTGGCGCGGTACGCGGAAGGCCGAACTGCACCGATACGAGGATCGTGAGCGCAAGCGCCGCGGTCGTTACCGCCGCCGCGATGCCGCGCCGCCGCCGGATGCGGCCGCCCCGCTGTTTGACATGGGCGAGAATGTTGTCCCACCGTTCCTGTTCGTTACGCATGGCCCGCCTCCTGCTGTCGCAGTATCTTGTTCTTCAGATCCTTCATCCCTATCGAAAAGAGGTTCCGCGCCGACACCTCGGAGATGCCGAGCGTCTCGCCGATATCGCGGAACGGCAGTTCGTCGACGATGCGCAGCGTCATGACATTGCGCCGTTTCTCGGGGAGCGCCTGCACCATCCCCATGAACCGTTCGGCCCGCTGAGCGCCGAGCGTGTCGGATTCGTGGCCGTCGCCGGGGGCCGGGAGCACCTCCTCGAGTTCGGGTGATAAGGTCACTTCGCGCGCCTTGTCGCGGTGGCTCCGGAAGTAGTCGACGACGCTGTTGACCGCCAGACGCCGCAGGTAGCCGTCGCGGTTGTCGGCGGCGAGCACCTTGGGGAGCTGCAGGTATACCTTGAGGAATATCTCCTGCACCAGATCGTCGACGAGGTCGTGCGTCCGGGCGTAGCGCTTGGCGATGCTTTCGATCAGATGTCGCTTCTCCCAGAAGAGCTCGTCGAACTTCCGGTCGCGCTCTTTTCTGCTTTCGAGGAACCCGAACATCGTCGCCAACCTCCGCGTTGCACACTCACTATAACGCGGATGGAGAAAAATAGGTAAAAAAAGTGTTTTGTGTCCCTCAAAGAGCAAACAGTTGAAAACCTCAAGAAGTCTTGACATGGCAGAGCAGGGGAAATATATTGATGATGCTTCTTGTTTGGTAATCCATTGAGGTGAGGATGATGATTAAAAGTCAGCCCTTCAAAATAAAACTGGAAGAAAAGTTTCCACACCTCTCAAAAGCACCTATCATGGAATGCGTTCTTGAGTTGAGGGCGCGGGCGGAAACACCGTGGGAAGAAAATGCTATTCGAGAACCTCTAGTCAAGCAGTTGCCGGATTACCCTAAATTCCAGTCCGAGCAGGAATTCCAAGCGGAACTGACTCTTCAGGCAAAAGAGAAACAGGCAGAGCATACATTCAAGGACCTTGGATTAAAAGGAATAATTTTCCGGACAAACGATGAAAAGCAGATAGCCCGGTTTCATCGAGATCTTTTTTCTTTCAGCAAGCTTCATCCTTATGACGATTGGTCTCAATTTTCCACGGAGGCTTTGCGTCTTTGGGCGATTCATCGCGAATTGGCCCGGCCTATAGATATCCAACGCATAGGCTTGCGATTCATTAATCACATATCGGTTCCGACTGGAACTTTCAAACTGGAAGATTATTTGAGAATTTATCCTAAAGAACCATATGGATTGCCTTTGCCATTTGGGGGATTCTTTCACAAAGATCGTTTTGCGGTTCCCGGGTACAACTACTTTATGGATGTAGTCAAGACTATTCAACCCGATCCTAAAACGATGGCAGTCTCATTAGTAATCGATATTGATGTCTTTACTGGAAAGTCCATTGCGATTGAAGATGCCGGTTGTCTCAAAAAATGCCTTCTGGAAATGTGGTGGCTGAAAAACAAAGCATTTTTTGGAAGCATTACGAAGAAAACGATGGAGATGTTAAAATGATAGATATGTATAAAGCAGTTCCCAATACATACCCTACGGGATTTCCTTTATATGCCGAGATAGAAGATCGAGAGGGGGCTACAGGCACAAAGGCTGATTGGGCCAAAAAAGATTTGAAAAATGAATTAACTGAAATTGAACGAGATTGTTTTTTACCCAACTGGGATGGTTATGGTGCGCAACCTGTAGGTAGGGAAACTATAGAACAAGCATGGAAATTTCTAAAAGCCATACCGCCCCAATTACCTAGACCGAGCATAGGTGTCGAATCTGACGGGCACATCACTTTTGAATGGTACAGGTCGCCAAGATATGTAATTTCCATAAGTGTTAGTTCGGATGGGCGTATATATTTTGCATCACTGATGGGAAATAAAACGCAAAGAGGAAGAGATATCTTTTTTGGAGAATTGCCTGGGCACATAAAACAAATCATTCTTGATGTGATACATTAATCCATAGAAATGATAGATTTTCTGGTTGTTGATCCTCAAGAACTGCTTGCCCGATTCGTTGTTCGGGAAAATAAGAAAAGATGGTTGCGAGCGGACAACTCTGTAAAACAGGATGCATTTATACCGTATCCATATCCCGACCTTTCACTTACAAGGCATGTTGGTATTTCGCAGGCGGGGATATGGGAACTTGGAGATGATGTGGCCAATGCAAGTAACAGAACGCTGTATGGACGCGCTGACAGTTTGGCTTCTGAATTTCAGAATGTTCTCTTGAATGTCTACCCCGATCCATTGCCTGAAAATCCCAATCATGCTGTAGTTGTTGGGTGGCCACTTGCGAAAGAGGACCAAAAGGCCATAGCACAGGAAATAGCAGCAACGGCCCATTTTGTTCCTAAACCCTAACTTCCTCGCGCGCGTACTACAATATTATCTTTACTTTTCCGGGACCATAGGTAAAAGAAGCGGGCGTTATTTTTTCCTGCGGGGATAACTGGTATGGAACTCGGAAAGCGCTACGAACATCAAGGGATTGAGTCGAAATGGTATAAGGAATGGGAGGAGAAAGGCTACTTCACCGCCCATCCCGAGAACGATAAGCCCCCGTTCTGCATAGTCATTCCGCCGCCGAATGTCACCGGGTCGCTCCACATGGGGCACGCGGTGACGGTGACGATACAGGATGTCATGTGCCGTTACAAACGGATGGCGGGGTACGATGTGCTCTGGCTTCCGGGCTGTGACCACGCCGGCATCGCCACGCAGATGGTGGTCGAGCGCGAACTGGCGAAAGAGGGGAAGAGCCGCCACGAACTGGGACGCGAGAAGTTCCTCGAAAAAGTGTGGGAGTGGAAGAAGCAGTACGGCAACCGGATATCGGAACAGCTGCGGCATCTTGGCAGTTCGCTCGACTGGAGCCGCGAACGGTTCACGATGGACGCCGGGCTCTCGCGCGCCGTCATCGAGGTCTTCGTGCGGCTCTACGAAGAAGGGCTCATCTACCGCGACACCTACATCATCAATTGGTGCCCGCGCTGTCAGACCGCGCTGTCGGACCTTGAGGTCGACCACGAGGATAAGGATGGTTCGCTCTGGTACATCAAATATCCGGTGAAAGGAACGAGCGAGTTCCTCACCGTCGCGACGACCCGCCCCGAGACGATGCTCGGCGACACCGCCGTCGCGGTCCACCCCGACGATCCGCGCTTCCGCCACCTCATCGGCAAGAGCGTGATACTGCCGCTCATGGAGCGCGAGATACCGATAATCGGCGACGCCGAACTGGTCGACATCGAATTCGGCACCGGCGCGGTGAAGGTGACCCCGGCCCACGACTTCAACGATTTCGCCACCGGCAAACGGCACGACCTCGCCGAGATAAATGTCATCGACGAAAAGGGGTGCATCACCGCCGACGGCGGCCGCTATCAGGGTTTGACGACCGCCGAAGCGCGCGAGAAGGTGGTGGCCGATCTCACAGAGAAAGGGCTGCTCGTCAAGAAAGAGGTGCACAAACACGCGGTCGGCGGCTGTCAGCGCTGCAAGACCACCGTCGAACCGATACTCTCCAAGCAGTGGTTCGTGAAGATCGACCCGCTCGCCAAGCCCGCCATCGCGGCGGTCGAATCGGGGCGCATCGAATTCCTCCCCGATCACTGGAAGAAGACCTACTACGAATGGATGTACAACATCAAGGACTGGTGCATCAGCCGCCAGCTCTGGTGGGGTCATCAGATACCGGCGTGGTACTGCGACGACTGCGGCGAGGTGATCGTCGCGCGGACCGCTCCCACGAAATGCCCGAAGTGCGGCGGCGCAAAACTCCGCCGCGATCCCGATGTGCTCGATACCTGGTTCTCCTCGGCGCTCTGGCCGATGTCGACCCTCGGCTGGCCCGATCAGACGCCCGATCTCAAGAAATACTACCCGACGACCCTCATGGAGACCGGTTTCGACATCATCTTCTTCTGGGTCGCCCGGATGATCATGATGGGGCTCAAGTTCGGCGGCGAAGTGCCGTTCGACAAGGTCTATTTCCACGGGATGGTGCGCGACGAGAAGGGGCACAAGATGTCCAAAACGCGCGGCAATGTCATCGATCCCCTTGAGATCACCGATAAATACGGCGCCGACGCGCTGCGGTTCACCTTTGCGATGATGACTCTGCAGGCGCGCGACCTGAAACTCTCGACGGCGCAGATCGAAGGCTACGCCGGGTTCTGCAACAAGATATACAACGCCATCCGCTTCTCGCTCATGCAGTTCGGCGAGGGGGAGGTGATCGCGTTCGATCCGGCGACCTACCGCGACGACGCCTTCACCCCGGCCGACCGGTGGATACTCACGCGGCTGGGCGAGGTGACCGACAAGGCGACCCGCGACCTCGACGAATACCGGCTGCCCGAGGCGGCGAGCACCATCTACCATTTCTTCTGGCACGAGTTCTGCGATTGGTATATCGAACTGGCCAAGCCGACCCTGCAGGGTGACAACGAGGCGGAGAAACAGGCGACCAAGAAGGTGCTTCTCAAGGTCATCGACGCCAGCCTGCGTCTGCTCCATCCCTTCATGCCGTTCATCACCGAAGAGCTGTGGCAGAACCTGCCGTTCACCACGCCGAACCGCAAGAAGAGCATCATGATCGCCGACTTCCCGAAAGGCGGCGAGTTCCCGCGGTTCGTCGACGATGCCGAAGCGATAGAACGGATAGTCGAACTCATCACGACGGTGCGGACGATACGGGCCGAAAGCAACGTCAAGCCGTCGCTCGAAGTGCCGGTCATCCTCGTGACGAATGATACCGCGGCGGTCGAAGCGCTCAAGAAACGCGAATCGTACCTCAAGAAACTGGCGCGCGTCTCGGTCATGACCTACACCACGGCGCACGAACCGGCCAAGACCGATGCGTCGGCGGTGGTGAAACTCGGGACGCTCTACCTGCCGCTCGCCGGCGTGGTCGATTTCGGCGAAGAGGTGAAGCGGATCGAGAAGGAACTGGCGAAACTGCGCAAGGATTTCCAGATAACGCAGCAGAAACTGGGGAGCGAAAGCTTCCTTGCCAAGGCGCGCCCTGAACTGGTCGAACAGGAAAAGGCGAAACACGCCGACCTCACCGGCAAGATAGCGCACCTCGAAAAACGGCTGAAGGATATCGCGTGATGCACCTGCCTTCCTACGCCACCGCCGAACTGATAACGCTCGCGCTCAACGAGGACATCGGCCGCGGCGACATCACGACCCGCGCCACCATCGCGGCGGCATCGCGCGGTACGGCGGTCATCAAGGCCAAGGAGCCGCTCATCCTGTGCGGCGTCGAACTCATCGGATACATCTACGGCCTTATCGATCCGGCGGTGAAGATCGTCTCCGCGCGGAAGGACGGCGAGTCGCTGAAGAAAGGCGATATCGTCGCCACGGTGACCGGTTCCTGCCGCGCGCTTCTCACCGGTGAGCGGACGGTCCTCAACTTCCTGCAGCGGCTCTCGGGCGTGGCGACACTCACGCAACGGTATGTCGCGGCGCTCGATAAGAGATCGAAGACCAAAATAGTCGATACCCGCAAGACCACGCCGGGATGGCGGACGCTCGAAAAGTATGCCGTCCGGGTCGGCGGCGGGAGCAACCACCGTTTCGCGCTCGACGACGGGGTGCTCATAAAGGACAACCATATCGTCGCCGCCGGCTCCATCGCCGCCGCGGTGAAAAAGGCGCGCGCCGCGGCACACCATCTGGTCCGGGTCGAGGTCGAGACCGCTACGCTCGCCGAGGTCAAAGAGGCGCTCGCCGCGAAGGCCGACATCATCATGCTCGACAACATGGATGAAAAGATGATACAAAAGGCGATCGCCCTCATCAACGGGCGCGCCGTGACCGAACTGTCGGGCGGCGTGACGATCGAGAAGATACCGTCCCTCTCGCGGCTCGGCGCCGACCTCATATCGGTCGGGGCGCTGACCCATTCGGCTCCCGCCGTCGACATCAACCTGACCCTCACCGCCGAGAAATGATGCTGTCACCCCGCCTTTCCATCGCGTTGTTCATTCTATTCATCGCCGCGCTACTGACCACCGGCATCTTCTGGCTGTTCCTTTCCGACCGGCACGGCTTCACGGCGCAGGATGAACCGCTCATCGCTGAGATCATCAACCGCGAGTTCCGCACCGGCGACATCATCTTCCCGGCGCCCGACTGGGACATCGGTTTCACCCGCTACCTGCGCGACGGCATCACCGACATCTCCTATACGCTCCACGCTTTCACCAAAGAGGAGTTGAGCGATCTCAATAACAACGGGGTGAATGTCCTGTGGTTCGTGGTCGATTCCGAACAACGGTGGAACAACATCCGCGACCGGCTCGCGCTCCGGGAACAGGGCCGCTTCCCGGCCGGAGAGTCGCTCGTCATCAAAGCGCAGGCCTCTGGCGATGCGGTAGCGAAACTATTCGATTTCACCGACGACCTCGCGCTGGCCAAAGAGGTCTACTTCGCCGACGCCAACGGGAACCGCGACACCTGTTCATGGGACCGCGACCGCTGGAAATGCGGGAATCAGGAGTGGCAGTATGTCGGGCCGCAGCGGACGCTCATGGCAGGGCGTTGGCAGAAGGCCAACTGGGCCCATCCGCGCACCGAGAGGACGCTTCATGTCGTCTTCGAGAACACCGTCGGGGCGACCGCGCTGGTCCTCGGCACCTCGTTCCTTGAACGGGCCTACCGAGAGGAGAACGGCAAGCCGGTCCGCGTCACCGTCACGGTCGACGGGAAAGAACTGCTGAAATATGAGAACGAGAACATAAAGAAACTGTACCGCCACCGCGTCGCGCTCCCCGAGGGGGCGCAGATGATCGATCTGGCCTTCTGGGTGAAGTTCGACGGCGCACGGCACTTCGTTTTTAACGGATACCTCGGCAAATGACGCTCCATCGTTTCGACAAATGGGATTGGATCCTGTCGCTTTCGCTTTCGCTCGCCGTCCTGCTCACCGTCATGTTCACCTCGCACCTCGTGGGCCTGGTTCGTGACGAAGGATTCTACATGCGGACCGCCGAAACGACCGCCGACTACATCCAGTTCTCGCTCGACAGTATCGGCCGCGGCCAATTCACCGAACCGTTCAGCAAAAAGACGATAACGCGCTACTTCGAGTTCAACAGCGAGCACCCGACCTTCGTCAAGAACCTCTTCGGCCTCTCGCATTTTATCTTCCACAAGAAACTGCAGTGGCTTTCGTTCGTCAATTCGATACGGCTGGTGGCGGCACTGTTCGCGGCGGCGACCGCCTTCCTCATCTATCTCTTCGGCCGCCTCTTCTTCTCGCGGATGACCGCCGTCGCCGCCCCGCTCCTCTTCTTCACGATGCCGCACATCTTCTTCCACAGTCACCTCGCCTGCTTCGATATCCCGATACTTTTCTTCTGGTCGGGGACATTCATCCTCTTTGCGGTCTACCTCGTGAACCGGAGCCGATGGCTGGCCTTTTTCATCGCCGTTTTTCTCGGCTGCGCGATGGCGACCAAGCATAATGTCTACTTCATCCCGCCGCTTCTGGTGCTTATCTGGCTCGTGATGCACTTCGCGACCTACCGTTCGCTCGACCCGCGCCATAAAGGGTTCGTCGGGTTCTTCCGCGCCGTGCCGCTTCCCTTCTGGTTCATGCCGGTCGTATCGCTGCCGGTATTCTTCATCAGTTGGCCGTGGCTGTGGTACGATACCGTCAAGCGGTTCGGCAACTACCTCGCCTTCCACGCCTACCATGTCCATTATACCAACTACTACTTCGGTCAGGAACTCTCCAGCCCGCCGTTCCCCTTCTCCTACCCGTGGGGGATGACCTTCTTCACGACGCCCGTGCCGCAGCTCGTCTGCTTCTTCGCGGCGGTAGCGCTCTTTCTCTTCTGGCTTTTCGGCCGCGGCCGCACACCGGTCGAGCGGCATGTCGGCGCGGTACTCTTGGCGGGCGCTCTGTTCCCGATACTGCTCATTTCGATGCCCGGCGTCCCGATATTCGGCGGCATCAAACATTTCTTCACCGGTCAACCGATCCTCGTGACGGTGGGACTCGCGGTGGTCCTGAACGGCACGGCGGAGCTTTCCCGCCGGTGGCCGAAAATAAAGGAACAGACCGCGCAGGGGATCGTCATTGCGGCGGCACTGCTGGCGCTCATCACCCCCAACGCGAAATTCGTCATGCACGGCGCCGGTTTCTTCAATGCCTTCATCGGCGGGGCGCAAGGGGCGGCCGAGAACTATATGCAACGCAACTTCTGGGGCTACGACATCCTGCCGCTCTGCCGGGTGCTCAACGCCGTCGCGCCGCGCGGTGCAAAGGTTTATGTGATGAGTTATTTCGAAGGACTCAACGGGAATTCGTTCCTCTATCTCAAGAAAGAAGGGTTCATCCGGAACGACATTCAGGGGACCAACGAACTGCGCGACGCCGATTTCGCATTTTTTTTCTATGAAAAACAAAATGAAAATGTACTATACGACCTGTACCGCGAATTCGGGACCGCCCGACCGTTGGAATTGTCGGAGACCGATTCGGTATATTTCTCGGCGCTCTTCGGGAGAGTGAAGTGAGTTATCTGTTCACCAACCCCCAATTGAAACGGTGGAAGACCCTCTTTTGGATATCCTTCTTTTTGAATGTTGTGCTGGGTGTCGCCCTCTACATAGGGGATAACGAGAAGCCGCTTCCGGCCGAACACCCCGCCGAACCGGCTCTTGCCCATGCCGAAGCACCCGCGGCCGCCAAAGAGCCTGAAAGACCTGCCGGGCCGGCAGTCGGCGAAGCCATTCCGGTCTGGCTCACCATCACCGACAACTTTTACAATGCTTTTGCCACCGATCCCGACATCGCCCGGCTGGCGGTGAGGTTCGATTTTCCGCGGCTTGCCGAGATACTGTCGGTTCATGTCAGTCGCATTCTCATCTGGGATCTCGCCCTCAATCGTGAGGTGATGAAGGGCGATACCCTTTCGTTCGTCTTCCGGATGATACCGGCCGACGAACTCAAACAGCGCGACGACATGCCCGATTCGCTCGAGGTTCTCGCGGTCAGTTACTTCTCGAACCGCTACAACAAATTCATCGATCTCTACGCATACCGCCCCGCTTCTGAGAAATATCACAAATACTACTACGGTGATGGCCAAATGAGCGAAAAGCGGATGAAGCCCCCGCCGATCCGCGAACAGGCTGGCGTCATCACGCTGTTCGACGACCGTCCGCCCAAGCACGAAGGGGTCGATTTCAAGGCGCCGACCGGCACCCCGGTCTACGCCACCTTCGACGGTCGGGTCACCCGCACCGACTGGCAGGTTCGTTTCAACGGCTATTCGGTCGAGATAACCGCCCGCAACGGCGTCCATACCGCCAAGTATCTGCACCTCTCCGAACGGTTGGTCGAGCACGGACAGGAGGTTAGGCAGGGCGATGTCATCGCCAAGAGCGGCAACACCGGCAAGGCGTCGCTGCCGCACCTGCATTATCAGGTGAGCGTCGGGACCAAAGGAAAACTGCTCGACCCATTCAAATATCATGAGACCTACCACGACTATTTGAAGGGGGACGAATTAAGGAAATTCCAAGAGATGGTCGTAGACTACAAGAAGCTGCTGAAAAAGGTGGTGGATGGGTGACAAATGTTTTATAAAAAGGTTGACTTTTCGGCCCTATACGGCTATTCTGCGCGGCGAAGAGGCTAGGAGAATTGAAAACGACGATACATTTTAATGAGATAGGTCACTTATGGAGGGTCTCGTGAAAAGATCTGGAATCATCGTGGTAACTGTTGTCTTCTTGCTCTCGTCCTTGCTTCTTGCCGAGGACCGGATGATCGTCATGCCGATCGCCGCCAAGAAGTCGGATGAGAAAAAGATGGCCGACGGGGTCTTTGAGAACTTTTCACTTCTTTTCTCGTCGATAAAGGGTATCTCGGCGGTCGGCTATGACAAAGAGCTGTCCCCCAAGGATGCCGCCCGTTGTAAAGATGATCTTAAGTGCATGCTGACGGTGGCCAAGGAGGCCGATGCGGCCTACTACCTCCTCAGCAAGATATCGAAGGAGGCGATCGTCGTCTACCTGATGTCGGGAGCCGGTAAGAAACTTGGCTCCGAGAGCGTGGCATATGATGATGACTCCGATGAAGAAGATGTCGCGGCAAAGATGTTGTCGGCCGCTAACAAATTGGTCGGCAAATATGCTGGTGGCGACGATTCGGGGAGTTCCTCCGCCTCCAAGACGAGTCGTTCCTCCAACAAGACCGTCTCCTACTCCGAGGTGAAGGAAGAGATCAAGCGCGGCATGGAATTCTACAAAAAAGGCGATTTCTCGGGAGCGGAGGAGTCCTTCTATCGCGCCGCCAACGACATGAATTGTAAATGCAGCCAGAACGAAGACGCCAAGAAGCATTATGAAAATATCGTTAACATCAAGAAAGGCTTGTCGGCCGCCGAGGACTCGGTGAGCGCGCAGGATTACGGTAAGGCGGAACGTATTCTCAAAACCATTCTCGAACTCGACGGACAGGTGCGTGACGCCGCCTACAAGCTGATGGTGCTTAAGAAGGACAATGTTGAGCGGACGATATATCGCAAACCCAATGCCGATGATCTGTCGGCGGTCGATTCGATACACAACCAGTTTAAACGCAAGATAGAAGAGGCGCGCAAGTGGCGCATCGAGGCGCAGGCCGAAGTCGATAAGTGGATCAACCAGCGCATCAAGGAGCGCGAAGCGTCCACGGCCGAAAAGGAAAAGAAGTTGCAGGAATTCATCGCGCTGTCCAAAGAGGCCGAGAAGGGGCTTAAGGAAAAGGTACAGGGGCTCAAGTACCAGTGGGAAAAGGACGATTCGACCCTAGAACAGGATATCGTGAAACTTGAAAGCCAGATCACGATGATAGAGCAAAAGGAGAAAGGGGTCATCAAAACGACCAACAAGGGCCGCGAAGAGGCGCAACAGAAAGAGCTTGACGCGCTCGACAAAAAATATGCCGATATGCGAAAGAAGATGCAGGAGGAAAAGGACTCTTACTATAATAAACAAAAGGAGTGGGAGGAGGTCGAGAGCAAAAAAGTGACCGCGAAGATAGCGGAACTTGACAAGAAAAAGAAGGAAAAAGAGGATCAGATAAAAGAGGCCGACAAAAAACTGCAGGAGATGAATGACGAGTTCGACAAAGCCGAACGGGCAAAAATGGGGGAACTCGAGTCGGTCCGCATGAAGAACGAAGACGAGGATCGCAAGTACGCGGTTGAGGTCGAGAAGGATTACCAAAAGAAGTTCGACCAGCTCAATAGTCAGCTTGCCAAATACGATCAGGAAGAGTCAAAGAAACAAACCGATATCGCCAAGTTCGACAAGGAGATCGAAGAATTCATGTCGAAATCGGCCGAAAAGATGGGTAAGTTCCAAGAAGACATCGAGAAGGAACGGACCGCCATCGACACCAAATATAACGCCGACAAGACGCAGGTTCAACAGAAGGCCGAAAAGGAATATCAGGCTAAACTCACCGAACTGACGACTAAAAAACAGACGCTTGAGGCGGCCGTCGCAAAACATGGTGACGAGACCGAACAGATGAAGATAAAAAAGGAAGAGGATCTCGCCAAGGCGCAGGAGGCGAAGCTTCAGGAACTTGAGAAGCGCCTCACTAAAGCGGAAGGCGATCTGGCGAAGCTCGATCAGGAGTACGAGAGCAAGATGGCGCAGATCCAGACCGCCATCGCGAAGGCTTCCGATGCCGAAGAGGCCGAGAAGAACGCCAAAGAGAACGAACTTCGACAGAAGAATGAATCGGCTCTTCAGAATGCGGCATCGTTTGACGAGAAGATCGAGAGAGAAAAGGCTTCGGGCGAAGAGATAAAGGCTCGCGTTGATGACGAATATGCCCAGAAGATGGCAAAGATCGACGAAGAGATCAACATCGAAAAAAACAAGCTTGTCGATGCGACCGAGAACCTCAAGGCCAACTGGGGCGAGATCGTCAACAAGGAAATAGAGAAACTGGTGGCGCAAGAAACGGCATTGGCGGGTGATCTTGACCAGAAGAAAGCGCGCAAGGCCGAAATAGATGCGAAGTATGACGCGAAGAAGGCGGAAGAGATGAACAAGCTCGAGGAACAGTCGGGCGGCATAGAGAATAAGTACGCCGAACGTCTTTCCAAGGTCGAGGAACAGGTTCAGAAAGAGGCCGATGCCGAGCGGGTGCGTCTGCAGGCTGAACTCGATAAACAGGCTCAGGCGAACGCCACACAGGAAGAAGAGTTCGGAAAGAACCTTGGCAAACTTGGGCAGGAAGAATCGACCATCGCGCGCGGGTTCGATGAGCAGATCGAGAAGCTGAACCGCGATCTAGCGGAGATAGACGAAAAGTACGCGAAGCAGATGCAGCCCTACAATGTCGATTCGATCGTCGAACAGATGAATCAAGAGATCGCCGAGCTCGACAACAAAAAGGTTGAAGAGGTCAATAAAATACAGGAACTTCTCGACGCCATCCGCGTCGCGAAGACCAACGAGATACAGTCTTTCCAAGATAAAAAGGCGGAACTCAAGGGCAACAAGCCGGAACTGTCGAAGGCGGAGCGCGAACATCAGGCGAATCTGCGCAAGATAGAGATGGACGAAGCGTCGCTTGATCGCAAGCTCAAGTTCACCGAAGAATCGGCCAATCGCAACATTCAGATGAAAAAATCGGGCTATGAACGTCAGATCGCCGGCAACAAGGAGAAGCTCGATAAGTTTGAGGCGTCGAAGGCTAAAGAGACCATCGACAGCCGCAAGAAGATAAAGATTCTTGAGGGAGATAAGGCCAAAGCGCTGGCGGTACACCAAAAGAAGGTGAACGAAGCGGTCAAGGCGCAAAAGGCCGAAACGGCCAAGAAAGAAAAGGCGCTCAAGGCGGGTGCGGCCGACATTAACAAAAAAGTCGCTGCGATACTTGCGTCGGTTAAACAGCGTCAGGCGGCGGTGCAGGGCGAGAAGGCGGCCGAACTGAAAGCCATCAAAGAGCAGAAGGCGGCGATGGCCGGCAAGATAGAGGGTGAATCAAAAGCCGAGAAAGGCAAAGTTTCCGCCGAGATCGCCGAGATCGATAAAAAGATAAAGGATGCCCGGAAATCGATAAAGGATTGGGAAAAGCGGAGCAAATCCGTCGACAAGGCAAAACTAGAAGAGACCCGCAAACCGTTCGCCGCGAAGATAGCCTCACTCGAGGGGCAGAAAAAGGCCCTTGGTGCTGAGAAGGCTGCGAAAATGAAGGGTGTCGAAGATGTCGCCAAACAGAAGGTCGCCGATCTGCAGAAGCAAAAAGATGCGGCAGGAGGTCAGACCAAGGGCTTTGATGCGATGCTCAAGGCCGAGTTGAAAAAGATATCTGAGAAATACGCCGTACAGAAATCCGCTTTGCAGGGCGAGGAGAAAAAACTTGCCGGGGAGAAGGCGGCGAAAGCGGCGGCGCTCGCCAAAGAAAAAGCGATCGTCACCAAGGAAAAGGCGGTGCTCGAGAAGGATTTCGCCAAGATCATCAAAAAAGAGGTCGGCGCGATGGCGGCCGGTCGTGCGGCCGAGCTCAAGAAGCTCAAGGGCGAGCTTGCCGCGGTGACCAAACAGTTGGAGAAGCACGAGGCGGCCAAGGAGGAGATCCTCATGAACGCCCTCATGGCGATAGACACCGCCTACGAGACCAAATCGAGCGAACTCGACATGAAGCTCGGTACCGAGAACAAGCGTTTGCAGGACGAGAACAAAAAATTCGACAAGGAAAAGAAGGGCCAGAAGGCAGTCGCCGAGAAGGCATACAAGGCGTTCCTCGCCGAAAAAGATCGTTTCAAGAAGAGCATCGACAAGTCGGTTCTCGACGCCCAGAAGGAGCGTGACGGCAAAATCGCCGACCGCAAGAAGAAACGCGACGACGAATACAAGAAATGGGAACAGGACAAAGAGAGTCGCAAAAAAGCGTTCGAGGGGCGCACGGCGAGTACCCGCCAGAAGATCGCCGACCTGAACAAAGAGGTAGAGAAGGTCGTGAACGATATTGCGGTCATCAATGCCGATTGGGCAAAGAAACTTGATGACACCAAGGTCAAGAATCAGGCCGAAGGACAGAAAAAGGAAAAGGCGTGGAGCGAGCGGCAACAGAAGGAAACCGCTGCTTTCGACGAGGACAAGAAGAAGGTCGTTGATAAGTACGAGCAGATGGAGATCAAGGAAAAGAACGATCGCGAGAAACAGAAACAGGTCTTGCTCGTCCAACGCGACAAGTTGCTTGCTGAAAAGGATAAGCGCAAGGAAAAACGGCAAGGCATCCTTCAGAAAGAGAAGGAATCTTGGGAGACCAAACAGGCCAAGATGAAAAATGACGAGCAGAAGTTGCGGGAAGATCTCGATAGGCTCAAGGCCAAGCGCGAAGAAGAAGCGGCGAAGGACAAAGAAGATGCGCGCAAGAAGAAGGCCGGCGTTGAGACCGAATATCAGAAAAGACTCGACAAAATATCGGAAGAAGAGTTGAAGGTCATCCAATCACGCTACAAAGATGCCTACAAGGTCGAGTCGAAACGCGATCTCGAACTTACTGCGGCGACACAGAAGATAGAGGCTCTTCTTGCCGAGGTCTTGTCAAAGAATGGATTGACGAAGCTTAACGACAACGATCTTGCCACGGCGCGTGACCTGTTCGTGCAGGCGCTTTACCTGAACAAGGGTGATAAAACCGCGAAGGAAGGGCTCAATGCCCTTAACTCCAAGGCCAAGGCGATTTATTGGGAGGCTTTCGGCATCAAGGAATCGGATAAGTCGAAGGCGAAGAAGATGTTGCAGCAGCTTCTCAAGAGTCTACTCGCAACCGACGAATATTTCCTGAAATCGCGGGCGTTGCTCGAAGAAATCAAGTAATACTTCATGAGCCGTATTCTCGCAAGGGGAGCACTGTCAGTGCTCCCCTTACTTTTTTGTGCTCATCTTGCGGCGGCGGTGAAAACGCCCGCCGATTTGTACCGCGTCTTCTATCTGCCGCTTTCCGAGGCAACGCTGTGGCTGGCCAAGGACAAAGGTGCCACAGAGAAAGATCTTTTTCTGGCGCGCCATCATTTGCCGCTCAAAGGCCGCGGGACCGTCACGGCGGTGCCGGTGACGGTGACGAAAAGCTATGCCGGTGGGCAGGAGTATTTTCATCTCTATCTGGATGTCGCGCAGAAAAGTTCTTATGTCTGGTCCGTCGGCGGCATCGCGAAAGGGACCGTAACGGTCAACGGGGAGAAGAAAGGGGCCGTAACACTGCCCGGTCCGGCCGATCACGCGAAGATTGAGGTGACACTCGCGCCGGGGGTCTATGCCTTCCTGTTCACCATAGAGAAGCGTCAGGAGGGGATGCCGCTGATCTTTCTGTCTGACAAGCCGCTCGCCTTTTCAACGCGCGGGTTCTCTCAATCATTCTCTTCATCGGTCCGGGTGACGGCGCGGCCTGCCTCCGACGGCGATATAATGGCCGGTCTGTACCGTGGTTCGTGCTTTCCCGCGCCGAACGACGATGATAAAGACCGTGCGATGTGGCAAGCGGCGTTCGGAACACCGGGAACCGACTTCGTGTACGACGAAAAGCAACCGCTCATTGTGCTGTTACGGAACGTCCGGCACGAAAGGGCAAAGACGGCTCTCGCGCGGGCTGGTTTCGATGAGGCGATGCTGACATGGTGGCAGGAATTCTTCGCAAAAAGAGAGGTGTGTGCCTATGAAGAATGATCGTCCGATGCTGATCGTTGGGGGGGTGTTGTTCGTCTCGCTGGCGATAGCCGTTACAGCGCTCGTGATGGCGCTTCGTGGATCTCAAATTCCATCCATGGTCGAGCTTGGCGATTTGCGCGATCGCATGGATGCGTTGGAGGCGGAGCTGGATACGTTGCGGGCGCAAGGACCCGACGGGGGGGCAAAGGTAAAAGATGTGTTCTCGGCCGCGGCGATGGAAGAGCAGATGCGGAAGCTCCGCAATGAAATAGATGAACTGAAAAGCGGCGGCGGCGGCCAGAGTGCGGTCCTCGCGATACAGGATAAACAGGAGCGTATCCTGAAGGATGCCAACAAGTCCTACTTCAGGCAATGGAAAGACATGCTCGATGCGAATCTTGCGCAGAATGGATTCGATGAAGAGGCGCGTCAACCGATAGTCGCCGGTTACTCCAAGCTACTGGAGGAACTTGAGCAGGCCGAAATGCGTTGGTTTCGCGGAGAGATCGACTGGGATCGCGCAATGGATGAAGTGAAAACACATTCGATAGAGTTCTATGATACGATCGAACGAAGTTCTGACACCGATACGGCGCGGCGCGTTATCGACATCGCCTTCCCGACGCCGGAGATGAAAAAATTCTTCTTTTCGGGGAGCGGTCAGTAGGTCTGAGTCTCGTCGCCTTTCGGTTTGAGCGCCTTTCGAGTATCCTGCATGTCCTTGTGGATGAGCGTGAGTTTCTCGAGCACCGACCGGACGTACTGCAGGGTGTCGCGGCTGTTCTTGACCAGATCCTTGATGGAACTCGCGACCACCGCGAAGCCTTTGCCCGCCTCGCCGGCGCGCGCCGCCTCGATCGAGGCGTTGATGGCGAGAATGTCGATGTTCTTGGTGATGGTCGAGAAGTCGGCTATCGATTTCTTGATATCCTTGATGTTGTGCATGAAGCGCTCTTCGATGGAACTGAATTCCCCCTCTATAACCGCGCTGAGGAGGCGATAGAGAACCCGCGCCTGATCGCTGGTGATGAGGGTGGTCCGTTTCGGGAGGTGTTCGCGGATGAGGGCAAGGATGTCGGCGCGCGAGTCGGCGATCTCGAAGAGCACGTCGAGATCGGGCTGTTTAAGCGCGTCAAGATGGTTCGTCGAAACGCGCAGTTGCCGCTCGGCGGCGTACCGCAGGGCCGGCGCGTCGCGGAATTCGTCGGTGACGATCATCACCTCGGCGGCGCCCGGGATCTTTTCGAGGAATTTCAGGAAGGCGAGGGTCGCATCGCCTCCGCCCACGAACGCTATCTTCATCGTCATGTGTGCCTCCTTTCTGCGGCAGAAGAACGGTCGATGATAGCACAAAATAGTATTTTGGCAAAGAAACTCGCGCGCGCGACACCGCTTTATATTGAAATATGGCGCGAGTGTGGTATTGTGGCGGCGTTGTTGCGTTTTGCGCAAAGGAGCTCAGGATGAAGGAAAGACTCGAAAAGATGCGCGGCGAGTTCACCGCGCAGTTGAACGGTGCGGCGAGTCCCGAAGAGGCCGAAAAGGTGCGCGTGGCGTTCCTCGGCAAGAAAGGGGCGCTAACCGAAGTTCTGAAAGGAATGAAGGACCTTACCCCCGATGAGCGGCGCGAAGTGGGCGCTCTGTCGAACACCCTCAAGGATGAGTTCGAAAAGCTCATCGCGGCGCGGATGGCGACGCTCGGCCGGGTCGAGATAGAGAAACAGCTGGCGGCCGAATGGCAGGATATCAGCTGGCCCAGTGGCCTCAAACGCGGCGCGGCCCATCCGGTCGCGGTCATCCGGCGGCGGGTCAAGGATATCTTCATCTCGATGGGGTTCGAGGTGCTCGACGGTCCCGAGATGGAGGAGGAGGAATTCAACTTCAACAAACTCAACATACCGCCCGATCATCCGGCGCGCGATTCGCAGGACACCTTCTGGCTCACCGACGGCAAGCTCCTGCGGACCCACACCTCGCCGGTGCAGGTGCACGGGATGCTGTCGCACACCCCGCCGTTCAAATTCATCGCCCCCGGCAAGGTCTACCGCAACGAGGCGGTCGACGCGAGCCACGAACACACCTTCCACCAGATCGAGGGGATGGTGGTCGACAAGAACATATCGGTCGCCCATCTGATATATTCCATGAAGACGCTGCTGACCGGCATCTTCGAAAAAGAGGTCGAGGTGCGCCTGCGCCCCGGCTTCTTCCCGTTCGTCGAACCGGGCTTCGAACTCGACATCAAGTGCCTCATCTGCGGCGGCAAGGGGTGTTCGGTCTGCAAGCAGGGCGGCTGGCTCGAACTGATGCCGTGCGGCATGGTCCATCCGAATGTCCTGCGTCACGGCGGCATCGACCCGGAGGAGTTCTCCGGCTTCGCCTTCGGGCTCGGTCTTGAGCGGCTGGTCATGATGAAGTACGGGATCGACGACATCCGCCTGTTCCACGGCGCCGATCTCCGTTTCTTCACGCAGTTCTAAGGGAGGCCTACGATGCTTTTGTCGCTGTCCTGGATACAGGAATATGTCGATCTGACGGGCTTCTCGCCCGAAGAGATCGTGAAACGGCTCGCGCTCTCCACCGCCGAGATAGAGGCGGCCCACTGGGTCGGTCGCCATTTCGAACAGGTGAAGGCGGCCCGCATAGAGAAGATAGAGAACCACCCGAACTCCGATAAACTGCACCTCGCTACGATATTCGACGGGAAGAATACCGCGACGGTGGTCTGCGGCGCCCCGAACATCGCCGAAGGTCAGGTGGTGCCGTATGCCTCGCTCGGGACGGTGCTCCCCGGCGATTTCGAGATAAAACCGGCGAAGATACGCGGCGTCGAGAGCCGCGGGATGCTCTGTTCGGTCAAGGAACTGGGGCTCGGCGAGGACCATTCGGGCATTTTGCAGCTCGACAAGAAGATGGAGCCGGGCACACCGCTTTCCACCCTCTACGGCGGCGCCGATTTCGTCATCGAGATCGAGAACAAGACGGTCAACCACCGCCCCGACCTCTGGGGTCACTACGGCTATGCCCGCGAACTGCGGACCATCTTCAACCGGCCGTGGAAAAAGAAACTCGACTTCACCGGCATCACGCCCGATAAAAAGGAAGAGACGCTCGCCATCGAATTCACGACCGACAAGGCGCTCCACTACATCGGCGTCAAGATGTCGGGCGTTAAGGTCGGGCCGTCGCCGCGCTGGCTGGTTGAGCGGCTCGCGGCGGTCGGCAGCCGGTCGATCAACAACATCGTCGACATCACCAACTTCGTGATGCTCGAAACGGGCCATCCGCTCCACGCCTTTGACCGCAAAAACATCGCCGGCTCGACCATCATCGTCCGCAATGCCAAAGCGGGCGAGAAGTTCACGACGCTCGACGGTTTCGAACGGACGCTCATCGACCGCGACATCGTCATCGCCGACAAGGACAAGGCGGTGGCGCTCGGTGGCGTGATGGGCGGCCTTCACAGCGAGGTCGAACCGGGCACCACCGAACTCATCATCGAATCGGCCCTCTTCGATCCGGCGACGATCCGCCGCACCGCCAACCGGCTCGACCTGCGGACCGACGCGGCGCAGCGCTTCGAGAAGGCGCAGTGGGTCGAGAATTCGTGGCTTGCGGTACAGCGCTGTATCGAACTGATAAAGGAACTGGTCCCCGGCGCGCAGGTCACCTCGGAGGTGGCCCACCGTGACGCGAGTCAGAACTACGGTTTCAAGGGGACGATACGGCTTTCGGCCGACCGCATCCGCGCCATGCTCGGCGTGCGGCGCGACGACCTGCCCGATGCCCGCATCGAGAGCATCCTGACGCTCCTCGAGTTCGGTGTGACCCGGACCGGCGACGATATGGTGCTCGCCGTGCCGCCGCACCGCCGCAGCAAGGATGTGTCGCTCGCGGCCGATATCGTCGAAGAGATCGGGCGCATCTACGGCTACGACAACATCATGCCGCGACCGCCGCTGTTCCCGATGCTCCCGCCGCCGCGCAACCGCGCCCTCGAAAAGGAGGAGAAGATACGCGACCTCCTCGTCCGCGAATATACCGGCTACGAGATACTGACCTATTCGTTCCTGAACGAGACCGAGAAGAACGCCTTCCCGGCGCCCGATGAGACGCTCGTCATGGTGCAGGGGGCGAAGGAATCGCCGTGGCTCCGCTACACGATGGTCCCGGGGATGCTCCGGGGTCTGGCGGTCAACCACCGGCAGTTCGAGAGCTTTACGCTTTTCGAGTTCGGCCGGGTCTTCCGGCGCGGCGGCGAATCAAGACGGCTCGCGGTGCTCCTGCGGGGCGAGTCCGATATTTTCCGCGCCGCCAAACGGATCGGCGAATCGCTCATGCGTGAATTCGGCGTCCCGCAGTTCCGCTTCGAGCGGCCGACCCCCGATAATCCGTTCTTCGCCGCCCAGACGCTCCATCCGGGGCGCGGCGCGCTCCTGACCGCGATGAAGAAGAAGGTCGGCATACTCGGCGAACTCCACCCGGCGCTCCTTGCCCAGTGGGACATCAAAGGCCGTGCCGGCTATATCGAGATCGATCTCGACCTTCTGTGCGATCTTCCGGAGAAGAGCGAGAAATACAAGCCGCTCCCGAAGTTCCCCGCCACCTTCTTCGAGCTGACGGTGCTCGCCCCCGAGCGGACCGAGGCCGATACCTTGCGGAAAGTGGTCGAGAAGACCGTGAACCGCGATACCTTCGCCGGCTGCGAGTTCGTGAGCTCCTACAAAGGGCAGGGGGTGCCCGAGGGGCAGGTGAGCCTGAGCCTGCGCGTGACGCTCGCGGCGCCCGACCGGACCCTCACCACCGACGAGATGAAGGGGACGCAGGAATCTCTCATCGCCGCGTTCGACAAACAAGGTTGGAAACTCAAGGGCTGACATGCACAAGGCCGGCATCATCATCAAGACCCCGGAACAGATCGAGCGGATCGCCAAGGCGGGCGCGCTCACCGGGCGCCTTTTCGACGAACTCAAGGGCTATGTCAAGCCGGGTGTCACGACGCTCCAGATAGACGCCTTCGCCGACCGGTTCATCAAGAAGAACGGCGGGAAGGCGACCTTCAAATCGGTCGCCAACTATCACCACGCCACCTGTATATCGATCAACAACGAGGTGGTCCACGCCATCCCGCGCAAAGATCGCGTCGTCCAGCGGGGAGACATCGTCAAGGTCGACTGCGGCGTGACGCTCGATGGCTACATCGGCGACCGGACGATGACCTATATGATGCCCGGCGTGAGCGATACGGCGCGGCGGCTGGTCGAGGTGACGCGCCAGTGTCTCGACCTCGGCATCCGGCAGATGGTCGTCGGCAACCATATCGGCGATATCGGCGCGGCGATACAAAAATACGCCGAGATGAACGGTTTCTCGGTGGTCAAGGAATATGTCGGTCACGGGACCGGTATCCGGCTCCATGAGGACCCGCCGGTGCCGCACTACGGCAATCCGGGCGAAGGGGAACGGCTCCGCGAGGGGATGGTCATTGCCATCGAGCCGATGATAAACGAAAAGGGGGAGGGGTGCCGGGTGCTTCCCGACGGCTGGACGGTGGTGACCACCGACGGCGGCCTGTCGGCGCAGTTCGAGCACACCATCGCAATAACGGCGCAGGGTCCGCGCATACTGACGGAGGGATAAGATGGCGAAAAAAGGGGGCGGAGCGGTCGGCGTCCTGCTGAAGGCGCTCCTGTTCGTGGTCTTCGTGATACTGCTCGCGAATTTCTGCTGGGGCGGCAAACCGCTCTATAAAGTGGTGTTCCCGGGGCTCGACCGGAGCGTCGAGGCGACGGTCGACAAGGTCGGCGACGCGACCAAGGAGGGCCTTGAGAAGGCGAAGGACACGGTGGTCGACACCGCGCAGGAAGTGAAGGATAAAGTGACCGGCGAGGCCAAGAAGTCGGAATTCTCCAAAGAGGATCGCGAGAAGCTCGATCAGGTCATCAAGGATAATGTCGAAAAGAAGAAATAAAGATCGGGGTCAGGCAACTGGTGCGCCTGACCCATCTCTCATTTTCACGCGGCTCCGGCAGTGGTCGGCGTCGCTCGCATACGCTCCCATCATCGATCTTATGGCTGCCGAAAGCGAAAGGGGTCAGGCGCACAAGTTGCCTGACCCCAATTTCGCTTGGAGAATACTCGCCGCGACGATGCTCTCGGCCCGCACCAAGGACGAGACGACCGCGGCGGCGGCGCGGCGGCTCTTCGCCATCGCCGAGAACCCCGAAAAGACGCTCAAAGTGCCGGTCGCGAAACTTGAAAAACTTATCTTCCCGGTCGGCTTTTATCAGGTGAAGGCGGCCCGGCTCCATGATCTCGCCCGCGCCGTCATCGAGCGGCACGGCGGCGTGGTGCCGCGGACGCTCGACGAACTCACCGCGCTTCCCGGCATCGGCATCAAGACCGCGACGCTCGTCCAGATAAAGGCCTTCGGCATCGACGAGATATGCGTCGACACCCATGTCCACCGCATCGCGAATATGTGGGGTCTTGTCGCTACCAAACAGCCCGACGACACCCGCCCGGCGCTCAAAAAGGTCGTGCCGAAGAAGCACTGGCGCTCGGTCAATCAGGACCTCGTGACGCTCGGCCAGACCATCTGCAAGCCGCAGAAACACTACTGCGACCGCTGTCCGGTCAGCGACCTCTGCCCCGCCGCGACAATCTAAAGTTCAACTCACTGCTGTTTCTTAAGGTCAAGTCCGCCGGGGTACCAGTAACTGGTGTACTGCCCGTAGCCGTAGACGCCGATGTAATAACCGAGAGTGCCGGTGATGACATGGTTTCCCTCGTTGCCGGGGCCAAGCAGGACCGTCGTGGTGGAGAACCCGGTGGTACCGATGGGGACGAAACCCGTCACGGGAGCGCCGTCGAGCGTTACGGTGCCGCTGGTCGGCGCGATGATATCGACGAAGTTGAGTTCGTAGTTGGTCGGCGCGTGAAATAGGTAGTCCTTGCGGTACTGAATAGTGGGGACCGCGAGGCTCATCGCCGGATCGCCGGTGCCGCCGCCGGCGCTTTGCCCCTTCATATACTGAGAGACCAGTATCTTCTTGTCGGCCGTTATCTTGAAGGGAAACTGGTAGTCGAGTTCAATGTAGTTGCCCATGCCGCTGAGCGACGATGGCCACTGCGGGTTGGGGGGATCGTAAGTGAGCGCGGTCGCTTCCGCGTCGGTCGAGATGATGCGAACGAAGGCCGCTTTTTTGGTGGCGGCGTCGTTGATGGATGGCGCGGTCACGAGATATTCGAGACCAAGCGTCGAGAGGGGGAACATCGATTCTTCGAGGTGGTCGCAGGCCCCCACGTCGTACGGGACATAGGTGCAATTGTGGCCGCCGATGACCTGCACCGGTTTGTCGGCAGTTATCTTGGTGCCGGTGAGGTCGACAGAAAGTCCGTCATTGGGGCCGCCCGAGAGGACTTGAAGCACCGAGCCCCGGTTCATGGTCACGGTGCCGGTGCCGTTGTCCGCTATGCCGCCACCGCTCAGCACCACCCCGCCGGTCGCCGAGGGGGTCACGGTGACGGTGGTGTTGTCCTGCGAGGCGATGACCGCATAGAAGCCCCACTTGTCATCGACCTCGATGGAGGTCGCCCGCGAGGCGACAATATACTCCTTGTCCCAGACATTCACCGGTAGTAGCAGTGACGCGTCGTTGGTGTAGGAATAGGTGTTGCCGACCACATATTCGAGTGGATTGAACTGGTAGACCGTGACCGGCATGTTGGTCCGCAGGCGGTAGGCCTGATCAGGTATCAGCGCAGAGGACATAGGATTGAGCGCAGGGGTCCACGGTAGATAGAGTATCTTGACCGACGAGGCGGGAACGGTATCGGTCAGGATGGTAGCGCTTCCCTGCGTCACGGTGACGGTCGCGTCGGTCGCGGTCGAATTGCTGACGACTGCCGCGAAATGAAGGATGCCCGCATTCCCCTCGGTCTCGATGTAGGCATTCGAGGTTACGGTGGGATAGTAGTCACAACCGATATAACTTGCGTTGCCCAACGCCTGCGGAGAACATAAACCGGTACACATCCCGCTTTCACAGGAACTTCCTTGCAGGGGATCGCACTCGTATTCCAAAAGTTCTTTTCCGTTCGCGAGACATATTTTGGATATATTTCCATCGCACTCAGCCTGCAGAGGGATGCAGACACACCCGGGGACACCCTCTTTGAACCCGTCGTTGGCTATGCCGTTGCAGTCATTGTCGAGGTCGTCGTCACAATTGTCGATCGTCGGTGTCGTTTCGCCTTCGCAGGGGCCCCAAGTGTTCTGTTGCGTACAGGTCTGGGTTCCCGCCTTACATATACCGTATCCGGCGGTTCCTGCGGGGCCGCTATAGCAGGAGCGTGCCTGCCCGACGGTATCGCAGGGGGTTCCCACTTCATCGTTGTCGGGTTGTTGTGTCTCATCGGACGAAGAATCGGAGGCTATATCGTCGCTACCCGGCAGGTCGCTGTCCTCGAAGCCCGGTTTCTTGACGCATTCATTAAGCAGGGGGTCGCAGAACCACGTTGAGTCGGGGCAGTCGGTGTCGTGTCCGCAGTAAATGGTCTCGGGTTCGCTCTTCTCTTCCGGGGTGCAGGAACCCAACAAGAAGGTCACGACAGCCATGATGCACGAGAAAAAAATGATCTTCATAAGTTCCTCCATCAAAGATATCATAAAATATCATGCGTTATCAGCGGCGGATGTCAAGACATTTTTTATGTGCAGGGGGAGGTGGTGGAGAAAAAAGAGGAAGGTATTACGCGCCGAAGTTCTGGATGTCGGTCCAGTTGGCGACATTGCGGGTCTTTATTTCAGGAACAATCTGGCTGGAGAGCTTGGTCAGGACATTGCCCGGGCCGACCTCGATGAGTTCGGTGACGCCGCTGCGGTGGGCGAAGAGTATCGAGTCTTCCCAGTTGACCGTCGAGCAGATCTGCGAGGTGAGGAGCGGCCGGATCTCTTCGAGCGAAGCGAAGGGCCGCGCGGTGACATTCGATATGACCTCGGTGCGGAACCCGGCGAGGTTCATTCCCCAAAGCACCTCTTTCATCCGCACTTCGGCCGGCTTCATGAGTTCGCTGTGGAACGGGGCGCTGACCTTGAGCTTCATCGCCTTCTTGTTCTCGGTCTTGAGTTTATTGACGACCCAATCGACCCCCTCGGCGATCCCCGAAATGACGATCTGTTTGGGCGAGTTGAAGTTCGCGGGGCTAACGATATGGCCCGACTCGTCGCACATCTTGTAGATCGCGTCGCGCGGCACATCGATGACCGCCGCCATCGAACCCTTGCCGAACTCGACCGCATCCTGCATGAACGAACCGCGCTGATGGACCGCGCGGACCGCTTCGGCGAAATCGACCGCACCCGAGGCGACCAACGCGGTGTATTCGCCCAGCGAGTGGCCCGCCATGTAGCGAACGCCGTCGATCTGGTGCCGTTTCGAGAGCTCCTTCCACAGGGCGTAGGAAACGGTGAGTATCGCCGGCTGGGTGTATTTGGTGAGCATCAGGTCCTCGGCGGGACCTTCGAAGCATATCTTGGTGATGGAGAATCCGAGCGCCGCATCGGCCGCCGCGAATATCGCGCGGGCGTCAGCGCTGTTCTCGTAGAGGTCCTTGCCCATGCCGACTACCTGAGAGCCCTGGCCCGGGAACACGACCATCTTACTCATTGTCTTCCTCCTGATACCGTTTTTCAAAGACACTGAACGCTAGACTGACACGCCAGTCTAGTTGCGATGATACGAAAAACAGTTCACGATGTCAATATATTCAGTGAAAATTATATATAAACAAATACAGTAAGTTATGTGCGATTTTGAACTCGTCGGTCTAGTAGCGGAAGGCGACCGAGCCGTAGGTGAGCCCCGACCCGAGGGCGGTCAGCACGATATTCTGTTCCCGTTTGAGGAGCCCCTGCTGTTCCATCTCCGAGAGCGCTATCGGGATGCTCGCGGCCGATGTGTTGCCGACATGGGCGATGTTCTGGAACACCTTCTCCATGGGGAAATTCAGCCGTTTGCCGACCGTCTCGATGATCCGGGTGTTTGCCTGATGGGGGATGACCCAGCTTATCTGATCGAGGGTGAGTCCCGCCCGCTTCATAGCTTCGAGCGCCGCTTCGGACATATCCTTGACCGCCTGCTTGTAGACCTCCTGTCCCTCCATCCGGGTATAATGGAGCCGCTGCTCGACCGTCTCGTGGGTCGCCGGAAGGCGCGAGCCGCCGGCGGGGAATTCGATGAGATGGGTGTAGTTGCCGTCGGTGGCGAGGTGGCTGGCGAGGATGCCCGGTTTGTCGGAGGCCTGAATGATCGCCGCCCCGGCGCCGTCGCCGAAGATCACGCAGGTGTTGCGGTCCTGCATGTCGGTGAATTTCGAGAGGTTCTCCGCGCCGATGAGCAGAACGGTCCGGTAGAGGCCGCTCTTGATGAAGGAGTCGGCGATGGTGAGCCCGAAGACGAACCCGGCGCAGGCGGCGCCGATATCGAACGAGGGGACCGGACGGGTGATGCCGAGCGCCCGTTGGACAAGCGCCGCGGTCGAGGGATAGTGCATGTCGGCGGTAACGGTGGCGACGATGATGGCATCGATGTTATTCTTGTCGATGCCGCTTTTCTCGATGGCCCGCTTGGCCGCCTCGGCCGCCATGGTCGACGCGGTCTCCCCCTCTTCGGTGAAGTGCCGTTCCTGAATGCCGGTACGGGTCCGGATCCATTCGTCGGAGGTCTCCACCAGCTTCTCGAAGTCGGCGTTGGTCATCACCTTCGCCGGAAGATAGTGTCCGAATCCGAGGATGCGCGCGAAAGCCGCCATGATGATCTATTCTCCGTTAGTATTTGCCGAGCACCAGAACGCCGTTGACGCCGCCGAAGCCGAACGAATTGGACATCGCGTAGGTGATGTCGAGTGACTGCGCCTTATTGGGGACATAGTCCAGATCGCACTCCGGATCGGGCGTCTCGTAGTTCATCGTGCCGTGGACCTTCTTGTTATAGATGGAAAGGGCGGTGACCGCCGCTTCCAGCGATCCGGCGCCGCCGAGCAGGTGGCCGGACATCGATTTGGTGGAACTGATCTTGAGCTTCTTCGCGTGGTCGCCGAAGAGCCGTTTTATCGCCGCGGTCTCGAGCTTGTCGTTGAACGGGGTCGAGGTGCCGTGGGCGTTGATGTACTGCACCTGTTCCGGCTTGAGGTTCGCCGAGGCGAGCGCGTATTTCATCGCGCGGTAGCCGCCTTCGCCGCCGGGAGCGGGCTGAGTGATGTGGAAAGCGTCGGAACTGGAGCCCCAACCGACGACCTCGGCGTAGATCTTCGCGCCGCGCGCCTTGGCGTGTTCGAGTTCCTCGAGGACGAGCGTCGCGCCTCCTTCGGCGGGAACGAAGCCTTCGCGGTTCGCGTCGAAAGGACGCGATGCCTTGGTCGGTTCGTCGTTGCGGCTCGACAGCGCCTTCATCGAGCAGAAGCCGCCGACCGACATCGGGCTGATGGCCGCCTCGACGCCGCCCGAAAGCATGATGTCGGTGATGCCGTCCTTGATGAGCCGATAGCCTTCGATGACGCCAAAGGTGCCGGTGGCGCATGCGGCGACCGGACAGACCTGCGGCCCCTTGAGCCCGAAGTTTATCGAAACATAGCCGGGACCGAGGTTCGCGATCATCTGCGGGATGATGAACGGCGATATCCGGCGCGGCCCGTTCTGCATATATTTGGCGTGTTCCGCCTCGAAGGAGACGATACCGCCGAAGCCGATGCCGATGGAGGCGCCGGTGCGCTCGTGATCCTCTTTACCGAAGTCGATGCCGCTGTCGCGGACCGCTTCGATGGCCGTGGCGAGACAGAAGTGCTGGAATCGGTCCATGCGCTTCGCCTCTTTTTCGTCAAGGCCGTGTTCGGCGGGCTTGAAATCCTTTACTTCACCCGCGATACGGGTGGAGAAATTGGTCGCATCGAACTGGGTGATCGGCGCGATGCCGCTCTTCCCTTCGATGAGCCCGTTCCAGGTCGCCGCGGTATTGTTACCGAGCGGACTGACGATACCGATGCCGGTGATGACCACTCTACGCATCCGGAACCTCCCTCTTGGCTGTACGGTTTAGGCGTTGATCTTGCCGCTGATGTATTCCACGGCGGCGCCGACGGTCTTGATCTTCTCGACATCCTCATCCGGGATCTCGATGTTGAAGGCGCCTTCGAGTTCCATGACGAAATCGACGACGTCAAGCGAATCGGCGTTGAGGTCCTCGATGAACGAGGTGGTCTCTTTGATGTTGGCCGCGTCGGCGGAAAGTTTGTCGGCCGCCAGCGCGATGACCTTGTTCATGATCTCGGTTCTTTCCATGGTACTTCCTCCACTTAGGTTGGGTTGTCTACATATACATGCCGCCATTGACCTTCAGCACTTCGCCGGTGATGTACCGGGCCATATCGGATGAGAGGAACAGCGCCGCGTTGGCGATATCCTCCGGCTTCCCCGTCTCTTTGAGCGGAACGAGGTCCATAAGCGCCTTTTTCGCCTCTTCGGTCAGCGCGTGGGTCATTCCCGTCTCGATGAAACCGGGGGCGATGGCGTTGACGCGGACCTTTTTCGAGGCGAGTTCGCGGGCGAGCGACTTGGTCATCCCGATGAGCCCCGCCTTCGACGCGGCGTAGTTGGCCTGCCCGATGTTCCCCATCTGGCCGACGACCGATGCGATATTGACGATGCAGCCGGCGTTTTTCATGAGCGGCCGCATGAGCGACTGGGTCACCCAGAAACTGCCGGAGAGATTGATATTGATGACCCGTTCCCACTCTTCGGGTTTCATCCGCATCGCAAGATTGTCGGCGGTGATGCCGGCGTTGTTGATGAGGATGTTGGGGGTCACCTCGATGAGCAGTTTCTTGATCTCGGCATCGACCATCTCGCGGTCACCGATGTCGAAGCCGCAGAGGTAGGCTTTGCGTCCTATGTCGCGTATCTTCGCGGCGAGCGACTCGGCCTCGGCGCGCAGATTCTTCTCGGGATCGCTCTTGTGGGCGTAGTAGTGGACCACGATGTCGGCCCCTTCCCGTGCGAAAGCGCACGCTATCGATTCGCCGATCCCGCGCGATGCGCCGGTTATGAAGGCCGTTTTGCCCTGTAATAACATAATGTTGCTCTCCTCAAAGGGTTAGAGAACTGACATGTCAGTCCATCTTTAGTACATAACTATCGGGATGTCAACAAAATTTCGGAAAAAAAGTCAGACGACATAAATGAGGAGAAGAACGCCTTTAGTCTTTTTCTCGTCGAGGTCGTAGCCGGCGACAAAGGAACCGCCGATGACCGGCATGAAGACGGCATCCATCTCGCCCGGAATTTTCACGCGGACGAGGAGATAGTTGTCTTTCTTTCCCTCGATGGCGACCGTGATCTGCTTGTTCATGAAGTCGGTCACCTTCTGTGCCTCGGCGCCGGTGAGATTGATCGCGATGCGCCCTTTCTGCAACGCGCAGGCGTAGCCCGCCTTCTTGGTGATGGTGTCCATCATCGCGTTCTCGGCGGCGCACGGGACGGCCGAGACCTCGTACTGGACGATGTTGAGCGAATACTGCGCCGGCGCCGGGGCGGCCGGTTTTTCTTCGGGCTTTGCCGGGGCGGCGGCTATCGGCGTCTCTGCCCAGAGCAGGCCGCAGAACGCCAGCGAACACAGGAACACGAGGATGCGCATCAGTTCTCTCCTTTTCTCACCCAGACCATCGGGACCGGCGCGTCGGTCTGGATATCGGCGCGGCCCGACTGGTACAGTATGGTCACTTTTTCGAGCTTGTTGGCGTTGATGAGCCGTTCGGCGTCGTCGAAGGTGAGGCGCGGCAGCGGCGGCAATGCTTCGGGGGCAACGGCGGGCCGGTAAAGAAGGGCGGCGGCGGCGGTGAGAAGCAGGAGCAGTGTGACGACGAGCGCCGGGCGGAAGAGAAGACGGCGCCGCTGCGGGGCCCGTTTTTTCAGCGTTCCGGCCATGATCGCCGCGATATCGACCTCGGGTGAGCGCGCCGCGTCGGTCTCAAATTTTCGTTTCAGCAGGTCGGCAAACGGGGCGAATTCACGCTCCTGCGCCGCAATTTTTTCTTTCATCGGGTCGTTCATCTATTTTTTCGCTCCAAAAATTTCCGTATGTTCTGCCGGGCATAGAACAGACGCGACATCACCGTTCCGATGCCGCATTTCATCTTCCCGGCGATATCCTCGTAGGAGAGCCCCTCGATCTCGCGCATCAGGAGGATCGCGCGGTGTTCGGGCGAAAGCCGGTCGAGTCCCTCCTGCAACCGTTCCATCATCTGGTCGGCATAGACCGACCTCTCCCCGCCGTCATCGGGGGTGGAGAATACCCGCTCGGCGACGAAGTCCTCGAGTTCCACGAAGATATTGCGCTGGGCGGCGTTGAGCGATTTGTTGACCGCCACGGTCTTGAGCCAGCGGTAGACCGCCTCCTTGCTGTCGAGGGTGTCGTAGTGGGTGTAGAGGGCCAGAAAAGTTTCCTGCATCACATCCTCAGCTTCGGCGCGGCTGCGCAGTATGTGGTAGGCGGTCGCGAAGACCCAACCTTTCGTCTCCTTAACAAGTCTGTCGAAGGTCGAACTATCCATCCCGTGCCTAAACCCGACCGCGCTGTCGCTTATTTATTCACCAAAAAAGAGAGGATGCGTCACAATTCGTAGTAGTAAGAGAAGACCTGTTCTTTGCTTTTGAACATACGGAACTTCTCTTTTTTGATCGCCTCGCCGAGGCAGTCGGTGAAGAGGGTCGCCTTGTATTTGTCGTCGGGGAACAGCACTTCAAGCACTGTGCCGTCGCCGGCCACCCGTATCTTCATGTTGACGGTGCCGCGTAAATTCTTGTCACCCGCTTTGGCCCGGTCGTTGAAGCACGTTTGCAGGGCGGTTAGATATTTATCCATTTCCTCTTTGAGGTCCAGGGGACCCAGTGAGGCAGGAAGCGGTTTCTTCGACTTCTCCCATGTCGCCTGCAGGAGACTCTCGGCGGGGGCTTTAGCGATGAATTTGTCGTCGCCGGGGCGCGGGTCGCGTTTGGCCGGAGCGGTCGCCGCCGGCTTGGTGGCCTCCTGCGGTTCGGCGGCGTCGGCCGCCGGATCGGTCCCCTCCGTCTGCGCCGACAGGTCGTGGACACGACGGTTCGCATCGTCCTTGGTCACCGCGCGATAGATAAAGGCCGATATCACTGCGGCGATGATCAGCGCCGCTACGCCCCCGATGATGAAGAAGGGGAGGCGGCTTGGCTCCTTTATATCGACGCTTTCGGACAGTTTCTTCTCTTTCTCCTCGCGTTCTTTGGCCTTCTGGACGAAGAGCTCGGCGTGCTTGACCGCGAAGACCTCCCATTCCATCAGATCTTTCTGACCGCCGGTCGAAAAATAGTACTTTTTTATCGTCTCCTTGTTGCTCATGCAGAAATCGACGATCTGATGTTCGTTGAAAGTCGCTATCGGTTCTTTGGAGAGTTTATGGTAGACCTTGAAATACATGCCCACCGATCACCTCCTTTCTCAGAGATCCATGATGTCGCCGGCCGAGGGGAGACCCGTCTCCTCGTTGTTGTCGCCGAAAAGAATACCCATGTCGATATATTTAAGTATTTCGGCAAGCAAAAGAAACTCATCTTGGTCGGGGAACATATTGAGGTATGCCGTGACTTCCAAGGCATTGACCATGAATTGGATCGTATCGAGTTCTTTTTTACCGAGGGAGGAGAGTTTGCCCGTTATCGGTATCAGGAAACGCAGATTGTTTGCAGAGGCGATCTTGCGATAACGGGTAAGAAGCGGTTTCTGCGACGATATCTCCATGAAGATATCGAAAAGCGCCTGATTCATTTTCTCCTTGCGTGGCTCTTCCGATTCTTTGAGCTGATAATCGCCGTCTTTGGCAAGGAGAAAACGGGTGAATGCTTTTTCCTCGGCGAAGAGTTTATTGGTAAGGGAATTGGCGCCGGTCGCCCCCTTTTCTCCGAGGCGAATATCGATCTTTTCCATGAAAGGTTCGGTCACCTTGACCTGTAGGATGCCGACACTGCTCGACTGCATAAGTATCTTGAGGAGTTCGATAGGCTCTATTTTCGAGAGCTTGCCTTCTTTTGCGTGGAGGGTTCCGTCAAAACGGGTCTTGGCGAGCGCCGCTTTGACATCACGTTTTTCAAGAGATACCTTGGCGACGCTCACGCCGTGAGGCGGCGTGCCGTGGTCATCCTCATTGGTGAGATTATCGAGCGCCGCATCGAGTCCCGGCATTTCGGGTTTGGCGGCGGGGGCGATGGTCGGTCTCCCGGTGACCGCGGCAGATGGCTTTGCGGCGGGGCTCGCTGTGGAAAGCGGGTCGGGGGTGAGTAGTTTCGGCTCCTCGGGTGGAACCGGTTTCTCTCCGTCCGGAACATCGGATCCTTTCGTCCCGGTGAAGGCAAAAGTCGAATCGCCGATGACCAGTTCGTCGCCCGGAGTCAATTTATACGGTTCTCCGGCTTTAAGCTGTTTGCCGTTGAGCGATGAGCCGTTGGTGCTGTTGGAGTCTTCGATGTAGGTGGTGCCGTTGTTGTTCCAGATGCGGGCATGTTTTCGTGATACTTTGGCATCGATGATGGCCACATCGCAGGAAATGTCGCGACCGATGATGATCTGCGCGTCGCGAGTGACGGTGAACTCACCCCCTTTGTATTTGCCTTCCGTAAAGACGAAGAAGAACCGATTTCCTTGTTGGTTCGACTGCTGAAGAAGCGAACTGAACTTGCCCATCACACCTCGTTCTTCTTTCAACGACGGGCCATGATAGCAATGCCCCCCCTGATTTTCAAGAAATTTATTCGTAAAAAGAGGCAATATGGTCCGTAAAGCGGCTCCACGGTCCGAGAAGAGGAGGCCGGGAGCATATTTGCAGCGGTTCGCGGCGTACCGGATGGTCGAAACGGAGGCTGACCGCATGGAGCGACAGAAGGCTAAGGGGGGCGCCGCTTTTCGGGCCGTATTTCTCGTCGCCGACCACCGGATGGTCGATCGCGGCCAGTTGGACGCGGATCTGGTGCGAACGACCGGTCAGAAGGGTGACCGCCAAAAGCGATAAGCCGTCGCGGGTTGCGAGTGTTCGGTATTCGAGGAGCGCCCGTTTCGCTCCGAGGGTATCGGGAGCGCAGACCGAGACGAGGTTCCGGTCGGTGTTCTTGAGGAGCCAGTGTTCAAGCCGTCCCTCGGCGGGAACGGGCAGTCCCCGCGCGATCGTCAAGTACCTTTTTTCTACTTCATCCCGTTGCCAAGCGGCGGTGATGCGTGCGGCCGCCTTCGATGTCTTGGCGAAGAGCAGTACGCCGCCCACCGGCCGGTCAAGCCGGTGAATAAGCCCGAGATAGGCGTCGCCCGGTTTGCCGTATTTCTCCTTGAGATGCTCCTTCACGAGCGTCATCATGTCGGGGTCGCCGCTTGCATCGGACTGCGTCGGGATGCCGCGCGGCTTGTCGACCGCGATGAGATGATTGTCCTCGTAAAGGATGGTGAGGATCATTGCTCACTCCGTCAGGTGAAGCATCATCGTGCGGCGCGGAAGCGCTCGGAGCAGCGAGGTCTCGCCATCAGGCGTGAGTTCTTCAGCGGCAAAGTCGATCCGTAGCGTCTCGATGTGCCCGCCGGTCGTATCGGTGTCGGCCGAGGTGTCCTCAAACAGTATCGACAGTTCGTTCGATGAGCCATCGGTTACGAGTAGCTCCTCGGCCAGAGGAACGGCGTCGGGATCGTTGATTGACCACATCGAGCGCAGGCAGCGGGTCCAAGTGCCGCGACAGATCCATTCTTCATCGGAAATCCAGCGGCCGATGAGCCTCCCGTTGAGCCATATTGTCGCCTTAGCGTTCCTTCCCGTGAGTAGCAGCGATAGCGGCGCATCGAAATTCTCGCGGAGCACTGCGGCGGTCGCGAAGGAGGCGCGGTACCAGACGATGTCCCCCTTCGTCAGGTCGAGCGGTATCTGTGCCTCGGGCCACAGCGCGTCGTCGGTGTCGGGCCGATGCCAGCCGTTTAGTTCACCGTCGTTCGCGGCGCGCAGGCGCCACGAAACGAGATCGTAGGTCGCGGTCGAGCCGTTCACTTTCCCGCGGAAGTAGGAGGCGCCACTGAGCCCTTTGAGGGCGTCAAAGCCGAGCGCCGGCATCTGCCCGGGGAATCCGGCGAATTTGCCGCGCGGCCACATGAAACTGCCGTGTCCCCAGACCTCGACACGGAAGGCGATGGTATTGACCCCGGTGTGGAGAAGCGGTGCGATGTCGGTGAAACGGTAGCGGTCGGAGCCATCGGAATCTATCTCGGTGCCGACCGGAGCGACGGTGGTGACATAGGTCCCATTCACATAGATGCCGACAATGTCGGACGCATGCGGTACATAAAGTTGTCCTTCGGTCGGGGCGCCCGGCAGATCGAGCGTCGCGCGGTACCACGCATGGCCGCCGGGAATGCCGAAGTTCTCAAGGAAGTCGGGCTCGCCGTTCCATGCGGTCCAGTCGGCGTCATCGTATGTCGGCCCGGCCGTTGCGGTATCGTCATGCATGACCCCGGCGGCGATGAGTCCCGGATCGATCGGATCGGGGCCGCTCCACGGCGGCAGGGTCCAGCGCGACAGGCCGGTCACGGCATCGTAGGGCGTTGCGATGGTCAGTTCCGGTATCGTCATCTCTCCCGGCGCGATCAGCGCCAGAGCACTCGCGCGTTCATCGTACTGGCACTGCAGGGTAGCGTCGGGCCGCAATTCGGCGCGGTCGGGGCCGATGAGGAGGATATCTCTCGTCATGGTCGTGAAGGTCCAGAGACGACCGGCTGCGTTGCTGTCGAGTATCACTATCCGTATCGTCGAACCGCCTGCCGTGACGAGCACCTGTTGGATGTCGTCGTGGCGGTAGGTGAGGGCTATGGCGCCCGGGAGTTCTTTTTCAACGATATCTTTGTCGCGGTAAAGGATCTTCGCATCGGTGGGCAGAGCATCGAGCACGAGTTCGCCTTCGGAACCCTGCGGGCCGTGGAGAGCGATGAGGATCTCATCGTTGAACCGGCGCAGGCGCAACACCTCGCTGGTGGTGTGAGCCAGACGCAACGGACCGATCGGGAGGTCGGCGACGAGGAAACGCGCATAACTCGTGTCGCCGTGAGGGTCCTCCGGTGCGCCGGGATTGACGCCGGTCGGCACCGTCAGTGGGACGAAGCGCGGGATGGCGCGCGTTCCTATCGTTATCTCACCGGGGGCGACCATCACTGCCGCGCCGCTTTCGTTGGTGAGCCCGAGCAGTATCGCGCCGTTGAGAACGGTGAAATAGTAGTGGCGTCGGCTTTTTCCCTCCAGTGCACCGAGTGCCGAGTTCAATACCGCGACGGGGCATCCGGCGCAGAGGCCGGTTGCGACGACGGAGGGAAGTTCCAGCCCGGCAAGAAGCGGTTCAAGGTCATCGAGGAGCATGTTGAAACGGCGAAACTCGAAGTATTTCTCGCGGAGCGTACCGGCCGCTCCGATGGGGCCGTAGAAATCAATGACGCCCGAAAAGTAATTGACGGTAGGCGAGAGGAAGAGCCCGAGCACATTCTGCGGCGAAAGGTCGACGATGGTCTGCAGGCCGCTGTTATCGAGTGTCAGTGCGTTCTGTCGCCCCTCCTGATGAAATCCGGCGATGTTGAACCCGAAATAGCCGTCCATCCCACCGAGGATGAGTCGCATCATCCGGCCGGGACTCCGGTCGGTCTCGGTCGAACCGCTCGGAAAGTTCGTGTAGGCGCCGCCGAATTTTCCGGCGTTGTGCATCGAGCCGACGGTGTCGTAGGCGTATTTTTCGGTCGTTTCGTTCTTGTAGATGTTGGGCATCGGGATGACGCCTGCGACATCGCCCATTCCCGAGACCTTCGCGTCGCCGGGACAGGTCGTTATCGGTTCGATAACGCCGCTGTTGCGGACTGCGTCGCGTAGCGACTCGAACATTTTCTTTACGCCGGTCGATTGAGTGATGCCCCGTTCGGTGCCGCCATCGTAGGAGAAGAGTTTGTCGATATCGAAGAAAGTCTCGAACCAGTTGTACTCGTTCTCGATGCCGTACAGCACGATGGGGCCGCCGTTTTTGGCGAGGTAGGGGGTGATGACGGCGTTGAGTGCCGTCAGGTAGCGGTTCGCGTAGAACAGGTAGTCGGGATCGTCGGTCCGCAGATTGGGCCGTCCGTCGTTATCCTTGTTCTTCTTGGTCGTCTTGGCGAAGACCCACGCCGGGACGCCGCCGCCGTCGAGTTCGTTGGTGATGTAGGGGCCGGGTCGGAAATAGACCATGAGCCCCAGCTCGGCGCATAGATCGAGGAACTGCGTAATATCGGGATCGTCGAATACGAACTCCCCTTCGCGCGGTTCATGGACATTCCACGCGACATACATATCGACCGTGTTGAACCCGGCGTCGCGGAACTTCTCGAGCCGTTCGCGCCACTCTTCGGTCGGCAGGCGGAACCACTGCACCGTCCCGCCGCGCAGAAGGCGATACTTCCCGTTCACGATGAACCCGCACGCATCGGCCGATGAGCCGGTGGTGGCCGGTACCGGGCCGCACGCACCTTCTTGAGCGAAGAGCGAATGGTCGCTATCGGGTAGAACGGGATCCTCTTCGACCGGTTCTTCGTCGGCGAGCAGCCCGTCGTCGATCAATGCCGTATCGTCCGGCAGGATGGTCTGATCAGGAGGTTCCGACGGGTCGGGCTGGCCAATCGGATTTCCGTCGTTGATCAGTAATTCATCTGCGTCGAAGAGTGGCTTGCGGGTGCCGTTCCCGCAAGAAACAGTTATGCTGACGATGATAAGCGCAAAGAAAAAGCGCACTACGTTAGTTCACCTTGATGTTGAAGGTGCCGAGGATGAAACGGTCGGTGCCGTCGTTGAATTTCACTTCGTCGACCTTCATCCGGTCGTTGCCGATGAAGAACCCGGTATATATTTTGATGCCGCCGCCCGGATGGCTTCGCTTGACGGTCTCTTCAAGCTGGTCATGAATGATGTCGCCGACCTGCCATTTGTCGGTCGGGTAGAACCCCCGGAGTGGATATTCGTCCATCTTGATGCTGTTGGGGAGCGCTCCGTCGTAAACGTCGAGGTGGAAGAATATCTGCCAACTTTTCTCGATCGGCTTGAGGACGCGGTAATACATATCGATCTTGATGGTATCGCCTTGTTCGAAATAAGATTTATTTATCTGGTAGCCGATGATCTCGATCGATTTGTCCTGCAGGGTAGAGCCGATCTTGTTCATGTTCTTGGGGAGCTTGTCCTCGGTCAGTATATCTTTTTTCCAGCTGTCGTCGGTCGTCCCTTTGTCCTTCATGGAGGCGCGGTATAGTTCGACCTCCATATAGGTGTCGACCGCGTCGTCCATGATCTTCACCAGCGGTATCCCGAGTTGAGAGATGACCGAACGCAATTCGGGGATCTTGTTCTTCTTGGTAGTGATGTAGATGGTATTTTCGGGATGTTCCTCGATGGTTTTTTTAATGACCGCCGGGGTATTGAGTCGCTGGAGGTCTTCATCGATGCCGAGATAGAAGTACATACAGCGGTTCTTCCAGTTGTCGTAATCGACGATGATATCGCCCGGCTGTTTGAGCTCCTGATATTTCTCCACGAGTTGTTTGGGGGAGAAGACCCAGAGCACTTTGGGGACCCAGTAGAAGTTGATGTAGGCGGTGAAGGCGGCCGCGCCGATGAAGAACAGTACGATGCCGGTCTGCATCAGGCGGCGGCTCTTGAGATACACAAGCGGCAGGAGCAGGAACGCCACCAACGGCGGCACCAGCGCGTAGAGCCACGGCAGCATGTCGTAGACGCGGCCGAACCAGTCCTGTATCCGGTGGGTCGTTATGATGTAAAGCAGTTCGCGGTAGTTGATGCCGGTGCCGAGATCCTTGCCGGTCACTCCGATGATGAGCGCGGCGAGCACCGCCGTCAGCGGGTAAAGCGCACTGTGGCGGCCGCGGAAGAACTCGATGAAGGGGAGTGCCACGATGATGGCGAAGAAGGGCATCGCCGGGAATATGTAGTGCGGGAACTTGGTCGCCGAGAGGGTGAAAAACAGGAAGATGAAGAAGAAGGCCATGATGATGAAACCTTCTTCGCGCTTGTGCTCCTTGTTGTTTCCGGCGAAGATGAGCGCCGGGATGAACAGGCCGAACCACGGGAAGGCCCCTATCGCGATCTGCCAGATGTAGAACTCGAACGGACCGTCCGGTTTGTCGATGAGCCCCTCCATGCGGCCGAAGTGGTTCTCGATGAAGAATTCCTTGAGGAACGGCATGCCGTGCTTGACGCTCATGTAGATATACCACCACGCCGAAACGAGGAGGAACAGAGCGATCCCCTCAAGAATGCGCGACCTTTTCAGGAAAGCGATATATTGGAGGAACATCTTTTTGATGCCCCCTTTTTCGGCGAGTACGCCGTAGTCGGTGTCGGCGATCATCCAGATAAAAAAGACCCCGCCCGGGATAACGATGGCCAACAGTCCCTTGGCGAGCATCGCGAGTCCGAAGAGCACATAGGCGATGCGGACCAGCTTCTTGTCATCGTCGCGCATGCCGAGGTAGAGCAGCATCATGCCGCCGTACAGGAGCGTGACGGTGGTGATATCCCACATGAACTGTTTGGTGATAAGATAGTAGAAGGGGGTAAGTATCAGGATGAGACTCGATACGAAGGCGCGGGTGTGATCGCCGTGGAAGAAGCGTTTCACCGTCCAGTACAGGAGCAGAATGCCCGCGACGCCGTTGATGGCGAACGGCAGACGGGTCGCCCATTCGGTCGGCCCGAGTATGGCGTAGAAAGGGATGACCATCCAGAAGCAGAGTATCGGTTTGCTCCAGAAGTTGTACTGGCCGAGGTATATAGGATCGAGGAACCAATCCCAGATGCCGTTCTTGTTGGCGACCATCTCCATGGCGACGCGGCCGTAGTGCGTCTCCCACTGGCCGAGCAGGGGGTAACTGCCCAGAAGCGGGAAGAAAATGCACGACGACAGGATCGTCAGCACGATGTAGGGGTGTTTCTCG
>Ga0116153_10000132_pt1 | contig 115192 bp, 87 predicted proteins | sample AD_UKC028_MetaG_FD_89896 | JGI IMG/M metagenome (GOLD analysis project Ga0116153, IMG submission 89896) | Active sludge microbial communities of municipal wastewater-treating anaerobic digesters from USA - AD_UKC028_MetaG | ecosystem: Engineered > Bioreactor > Anaerobic > Digestate | place...
CCGTAATATCTTTCCCATTTGACATTCAAATTGGAATCAAGCCTGGCCAGCATGATCCACGAGGGATCTTCCTGGTAAGGAAACTGGAGAGCATTGACATTGATGGTGCCTGCAAAAAAGATATCATCCTGGGATATGAAATCGACATTATGATTTGGGGCGGGCAGGTTTATAGTATCGGGTCGGGGCCCGAAATAGTTCGATGCAAGGATATTATCAGCGGTATCCAATTTTAGGATTCCCATCAGAAAATCATCCCCTGTGTTATATCTTCCCGTTAAAAGGTATTCATTTTCATTATACCACTTGGCTGAATTTTGCCAGTACAATTCTCCTGGAACTTCTACAATGGAAATGATATTAAACAGAGAATCCACCGTAACCAACTTACTTGGGGCTCTGGTTTTCGGAAAGTTCTTGGATGGGAAATACCCTGAGCAATAAAAATTAAATCCGACATGATCTTTTTTATCTAACATAGCCCACAAATGTTGCGGAGCATTGATTTCAAAAATTCTTGAATTGAGGCTGTCTCCATTATATGAAATTGAATAAATATATAGATCGCCATCGGTATCAGGGTTCCATGTATTACCAAAAAAATAGATTTTATTATCACATTGATAAACTTTAACCTCTTGAAGCCAAGAATAATCAGATGGCATTAGATAATATTTACGACTTAATTCAACGAACATCTCATCTGTTTTCATTCCTATAATGGATTGCAATGTGTCATTACCAAATCCACCGATAAGCAAATAATTGGTATCGGGTAACAGCACAGTTGTAAAGAATTTTAATGCAGTATCCGGAAGAATAAATTCCTTTTCCAGCAAAATTTCACCGGCTTGATTCAGCTTTACAGCATACCCCTTGGTTATATTCAAATCAAAAATTTCTCTTGTACCAACGACGATATAATCATTATTATAATCCTCTATAACATGCACAACCTTTTCATGTTCGTCGGTACTGATCAATACTTCGAAACTATTCTGAGCGTTGCAATAGAAAGTTAACAGAAGAAAAAGGGGTATATTGAGCGAATATTTCATTCTAACCAAAGACAAGAGAAATATATCCGTTGAAGCCGATCATGTAAAGATACTATGATTGTCAAAGAAAAGCAAATCCGGGAAATCCGTTATGCAAGTTCGGCTGGCCAATCTGCATCGGCAGACACTGATCAATCCGGGTGGCATATTAAGCCAGGACAACCATTCAATAATCAATCTATAATGTCGTTATCATTCCATGTATCTTTGCACCGATTAAGGCCAATAATACAGGATGGGAAAACACCTCCAGAAAATAATCCTTACTTTGCCCCTGTTGCTCGGGATCTTGCTCTCCTATTCCCAGGCCCCCCGTCCCGATGCACTTTGTACTCAGGTCAATGGCGATATAGTTACTATTTCCTGGAAGGTTGGAGGTGTTGTACCCTACGATTCCTTATTTCTCGAGCGATCCTATGATGGTACTCTTTTTTCGGAAATTGGCAATACTTTGTTTGGCGCTGTTTCCTTCCCTTATACGGAACCATCCATGAAAGGGGTCATCTATTATCGTTTGTTTACTGTGAATGGTCCGGAAAATTCAGATTATTCTGATACGATCCGTATCATGTTCCTGAAGGTTCTGGCGGATCCCTCAGGTTCGGTCGGACAGCTCTACTGGAATCCTGTGGAAAAAAGCCCCAATGGCGATTATTCAATCTACCGTCAGGCCTCCGGGGAAAGTGTCTGGCAGTTGATTGCTACCTTACAGAACAGTACCAGTTATGAGGATACCATCGCTTACCCTTATTGTTCAGATACACTGATATCTTATCAAATTGAATATAAAGATCCGGATGCGTCCTGCAGTTCCTGGTCGTCGGTTGACAATGCAACGCTCAATGAAGGAATACCCCCTTCTGCCGTTACAATGGACTCTGTATCCGTCAGCTTCGACGGTGACGTAACCCTGACCTGGCAATCCCTGAACATGAAGGATATCATGTCGTATATTGTTTATCATGATACGGTACCTGGCGGTTATGGTCCTTATTATGCCTGTGATACACTGTCAAAAAACCAGCTAATCTTTATAGATACGGCATCCTATGCCCTCAGGAAATCAATCGGGTATCGTGTCACTGCCGTGGATAGCTGTGGCAATGAAAGCATCCTTGATGTTGAAAATCCACTGAATACGCTGTTCATAGATACGATTCCATGGAATTACTGTGATACCGGTGTTCATCTGAAATGGAACTCTGCTGAATCTTCGATGACGCCTCCGGATCCTGACGTGACGTATACAGTTTACCAGATCGACACCGCGACCTATAATTCCCGGATCCTTTTAAACACAACGTCTACTGAGGTAAACTACAAAGCCAGCTTTAAACCCGATTCCACTTATTGCTACTATGTCAGGGCGGTGAATTCCAACGGTAAATCCTCCACCTCCTGCATCCAGTGCTTCACCGTCGACCGTCCAGAACAGCCCGACACGCTGAACCTGCAACTGGCCTCGGTCGACACTGTTACCAACGACCAGATCGATATTTCAGCCTATGTCGACACCCTTCCCGATTCAACCACCTTCGTACTGCTGAGAAAGGTCACCCCGAATGATCCTTACGACACGATCCGGAAGATCAAGGTCGAAAATACAAGCGTGCTGGCCCTGTCAGATACCACTGCCGAAGTGGATCAAAGAGCCTACTATTATAAGGCTGTCATACTCGACGGATGCCAGAATGCTTCGTATTTACCTGTGAATGAAGTCCGTACGGTATACCTGCAGGGTACGGCCACTGATCAGTTGAATCATCTGTACTGGAACCGGTACAGGAGCACGCAGAGTGTGGTCACCAAATACCGGCTTTACCGGAAAATAAATGGACTGGTTGACACAGTCTTCGTTGTAGGGTCAGACACGCTTTACGATGATTACATTTATGATCAGGCGGCAGGCAGTGGCAGGTTCTCCTACCTGGTGGAAGCCTGTGTCGTTCCCAAAAATGTGGAGAACCCGGTTGCACTTTCAAGCTTTTCCAACGAAATTGCGTTGGCGAGGACTGCACAGTTATACATGCCCACGGGCTTTACCCCGAACGGTGACGGCATGAATGATTTTTTCGCTCCTCAAAACAGCTTTCCTGATGACCAGGCAGATTTCATGTTCATCATCTATAACCGGTGGGGGCAGAAAATCTATGAAACAACAAGTATCGGCGATCCCGGCTGGGATGGCACATCCGGCGGCGAGATGTGCCCTCAGGGGGTGTATGTCTACTTTATCCGGTATGTCTCTACCGAGGGTGAGCCCTTTGAGAAGAAAGGAACGGTCACCCTTTTACGCTGACAGGTAAAGATAAATGACCTTCTGAAACCTGTTTCAGGATTAGACAAGGATTTATTGCACAGTAACCGGTATTTCAAACATCACCCTGGTTCCAAGCGGTTCATCCTTCTCATTTTTCAGATCAAGGATATTCATAGATATCTTTTTCTTCAGCTTTTTATTGAGGACCTGGATCCGTTCGCGGGTAATGGCTGTAGCAAATGATTTATGCTCTTTATCCTGCTTTTGGATGATTTCCATGGCCTTTTCCCTACCGATGCCATCGTCTTCCACCTCGAACATGACCGTGTTGTCTTTCAGATGAAAGCGAATAATGATTTTACCGATGGTTTCCTTGTGTCTAATTCCATGCTCGATGGCATTTTCAATGACGGGCTGTGCCAGCATGGGCGGGATCATCAGACTTTCTGTGTCAATAGCTTCGTCAACATCAATAGTATAGTCAAATTTATCACTGTATCGCACTTTTTGCAGCTCCAGGTAATTCTGGATGGTACTGATCTCTTTGTCAAAGGTGATGTATTCCTGGGTGGAGTTATCCAGGTTACTCCTTACAAGCTCCGAAAATTTTGAAAGGAAAATATTAGCTTTCCTGGAATCCTGTTTGACAATAAAATTTTGAATACTTGCCAGTGAGTTGAAAATAAAATGGGGATTCATCTGGGAGCGGAAAAGCCTTTGCTGCAGAACCATCATCTGTTGTTCCGTCTTTAATTTATTCTGACGAAACAGGATAAAACCCAGCATCAGGATCATGACGGACAACCCGGCTGAGCCAAACAAAAAATACCTGTTCTGCTGCAAACGGGAGGCTTTCAGTTCATTTTCCAGCGACAGGGTCTGTATCTGCTGATCCTTTCTTTCCGATTCATACCGGGTTTGCATTTCAATTATTTCCCGGTTCCGTTGAAGTTTATCTAATGTATCCCTTGCATCGGAATAGGCGATATGGTAATGAAGTGCTTCCGCTGTCCTGTTTTGTGCAGAACGAAGCAGGTATAATGACCAATACATAAACATACCTTCCCCCCAAGTCATTTCTTTCAGCTTGACAGGTGGAATCGGGAAATACAATTCCAATCCATAGGTCGCAATATGTTTTATTGAGTCATGCCTGTACCAGGAGTTTTTTTCTGACATCTCATTGAAGATCCTTTCTGATTTTTGTAAATGCTTCTCCGCACTATAAAATTCGCTGTTTTCACAGTACATATATCCGAGACCAGTAGATGCAGCCAATGCCCAATATAAAAATCCATTTGTAGTATAGAAGTCATCTGCAGTGCGCAGATAATAAAGTGCTGAATCCACATCCCCTTCATTATAATACAGCCATCCCAGATGTAACATATTACGGTATTTAAGTGTCTTCAAATTCAGGCTTTCATCAAGATAGGCCAGTGATTTGGAAAAATAAACTTTTGCGCTATCGTGTTCATTAATAGCGTAAAAAGAAGCACCTGCATGGAAAGTAATAAGCATTAACTCGATATTATTAAAGTTGTTTTTCTTCATAAGATCGAGTACAAGAATATCTTTTTCCAGTGTCTTTTTATGCATGCCCATCACAGCATACGTTTCAGCAAGAGCTCCATGCATATATATTGTATCTCTTGCAGTACCAACTGTTGCACCTTCACGATTGCGTCCTCGAAATAGTTCCAGTGCTTTATTGCCATATTCAATCGTTTTTTCATAATTACTGGCGAAATAATGGGTTTTGGCTATTTCATAACAGACCCACCCTGCCGTGTGTTTATCATCGAGTTCTTCGAATAGCGACAGTGCCTGGAGGTAATTATCCAGAGCCTGCGGGTAGCTACCCTGGAACACATGGATCTGCCCGTAATTCCTGAATGCATCTGCGATCCCCTTCCCGTAATTCAATGCTTTGGCCAGGTCCATGGCCTGACCGGCATATAGCATGCTCTGATCATAATCGATAAAAGAAAGGGAAACCGCCAGGTAATTCAAAGAATTGACGCGTTCCTTTCCAGTCTGACCAGGTAAGATGGCAAGAAGGCTGTCGACATTGTAGGTTTTCAGGTTGATGTATTTCTGGCTGAAGACCTGGCATGAGAACAGAAAAAACAGCAGGATGATCTGGAGTCGGGGCATGGAGGAGGTTGGTGGTTATTTATGGTTATTAAATTAGTTGAAAGCTACAGGCTACAGGCTGAAAACGCAACAACTTGTTGCTATTGTGCTGTTAAAGATAAGAATAAGGATTAAAAATTCCAAATCATTGGCATCATATCCTAATAAATAGTTTATGCTTCAAGCTTTTAATTGCAGGTTGCAGGTTATCAATGAATGCCGCTTGTAACATGATATCTTCACTGTAAAGTTACCTTCCCCAGCAGGTGGGTATGAACAAAATAAGTAAATGCCGCCTATGATCAAGTAAAGCCCGGGATTGGATAAATGGGGGGAGATCAGTGGTCAGAGGAACTGGAATTATTCAATACAGAAATCCGAATAACCACAATGGAATTTTATTTTGGGAGGCAAATTCGATGTTGTCAGCTGCAATGAACGCATTTTCGATTCCCCTTATCTGCTTTTGTGTCTTGTGCATTCCTCCCACTTCAATCGTGTATTTGTTAGCTACCAAAAAGTCACCCCTGTCTTTATATGCTACCGCGTATCTTTCCTTGAGCTGATTAAGAAGAAATGTTTCCCTGACAGTGCCTGAATTGACCTGCGCAGTTGAAAGGGCAAACATCAGATTCGGATTGTTCAGGAAAATTTTTTCCGGTTTGTTCATCCTGCTGATCCCGCCGGTTCCCGATTGGAGAAGCATGAGCAAATCCGCTCTCTCGAGAAGATACAGGTATTTCAACAGTGTCTCTCTGCTTACGCCCACCTGGGCGCTTAATTTAAGAATGTTCGGCTTGAATGGTACAAGTTCTGCAATAATGGATAATAGAATTCTCAAATGATGAACTGCATTGAAGTCGATCTTTTCAACCGAAGGCAGATCCGCTTCGAGAACATGGTTCACCGTTTGCTTCAACCGGTCAAGAAAAGTTTGTTCATCTTCGATAAAAAAGGGATAGTAGCCTTTCTGCAGGTATTCTTCAAAAAGCTTGATTGGCTTTATTTCCTTTAAGATTCCGGTAATGAATGTGGCAGGATTATACAGTAGATCCTCAAGGGCTATGACCGGGAATTCAATTTTATATTTTAACTGGATAAATTCACGAAACGACAATCCATTCATCTGGTATAAAACCGCCCTCCTGCTCAGATCAGCCGTTCCTTTATATATGTCCAATGCCGATGAGCCAGTGATCGCCACCTTCAGATCTCCGAAATAATCGAATATGTTTTTTATTTCCTGCGACCAATCCCGGTACTTATGGATCTCATCAAGAAATAAATATCTACCCCCCCTTTTTACAAATGCATCTGCAAAATCAACAAGGGTATTTCTCGAAAAATACAGATCATCCAGACTCACATAAATTACCTCATCCGTATTTTCATTCAGATTTTCATTGATATACTGTAACAGCATTGTTGTCTTACCGATTCCTCTTGCGCCAGTCAAAGCAATCAGTCTGTTGTTCCAGTTGATTTTATCCCACAGATACCTTTTAAACTCAAGGTTAACAGCATTTACCCTTAAAGCAGAGAATTGAAATAGTTTTTCCATTTATCATGTGCTTTCGACAAAATTATGATATTTTGTAATATTTATTTTACAAATATGTAATTTTTTGTCGAATATAAATGTCATTTATGGATTTAATGTAACGACCGGCTCACATTTCCTCAAACAATTTCAGCAACCGCTCCCTGCTTCGTGGGGAAACGGGAATCTTCAGGTCATTGGCCATCACCACATAGCCTCCTTCCTGCTTTTCGAACCGTTTGATATGCTGAAGGTTGACCAGGTGCGACCGGTGGATCCGGAAGAAGCCAAAGTCGGAGAGCAACTCGTCGAATTCTTTCAGCACCCTGGAAACAATGATCTTTTCTCCATTGGCCGTTTCAATCACGGTATAGCAGCCATCCGATTCACAATGAATGATATCGCGTGTATTGAGCAGATAGATATTATCGGACGTCTTTATGATTATTTTCTTGTTTATTGAACCTGTCGGATTTAAATTCTCACGCAGTGCTTCCAGCTGGGTCAGGAAGGTGTGTTGCACCAGCTCTTCGGCCCGTTCGACCGCATCCGCAAGTTTCTCTGGGTTCACAGGCTTCAGGATATAGTCCACGGCGCTGAACCGGAACGCCTCGATGGCATGTTGTTCATGAGCGGTGATGAAAATGATCTTAAAGGGGATGTTGTCAAAGTGCTCCAACAGGTCAAATCCTGTACCGTCGCCCATTTTGATATCCAGCAGCACCAGTTCCGGGCTTTTTTCGCGGATGGCTTTGATGCCTGAGGCCACACCATCGGCTTCACCCACGATCTTCACCTGCGGGCAATACTCCTGCAGCAGGTGGGAGAGTGTTTCCCTCACGTGTGCTTCATCGTCGATGATGAGGGTTCGGGACAAATTTTGCGCTATTTTGGTTTTAAAGATAGACATAACGGGAAATATTTCCAAATTTCTTTAGCTTCAAGCTGCAAGCTTTATTGCCAACTGCCAATTGCCAACCGCTGACCGCTGACCGCCGTCCGCCGACCGCCCATCGTCTACCTCATCACCACCACCTTCACCGTCTCCACCTGCTCGCCCACCTGCATCTTGACCAGGTACACCCCGGCCGTCAGGTCAGAAACATCTGTCCTCACGGTATATTCGCCCGGGGATATCACTTCATCCACCAACACCCTGAGCTCCCTGCCGAAAAAATCGTAAATCTTAATTGTCACCCTTTGACAATCGACAATTGACAATTGACAATCGACAATCCCTTCCGCCGGATTGGGCGCTATCACCAGCACATCTCCCACACTGTTTTCTTCAACAGATGTGATTCCACATGCTGCTTCTACTTCTTCCTGGCTATTGCACCCTGGAGCATTACCTACAATAGAAATATTACCATTGGGATTTGCCAAATAATCACAGATACTTTGTACTTCGCAGTTGGATAATGAATCATTGTCCCAGATATTTAGATTATCAACCGAACCAGCAGTTATGTTATCCAGACCAGATAAGCTTCTCAGTGCACCATTGGACCGAATATTGAGGTCTCCATTGATGGATGTTACATTATTCAATCCAGATAGACTTGTCAGGGAAGAATTCCCATCGATTTGAACAGTACCGCCAATTGATGTAACATTTTCCAATCCGGATAAATCAATTAATGAAGGATTACCCGGATAATACATAAACCATCCCATATAAAGACTCCCGCCAATTGCATTTTAATTACTCAGACCTGACAAATTGATCAAACTGTCGTTATCATATATAGTAAGATTGCCTCCTATGCAGATCAGGTTATCCAGACCCGAAAAATCTTTCAAGGCTCTATTTTGTACAACCTCAAATGTCCCTCCAACTGAAACCAGGTTGCCCATTCCTGTTAAATCAATCATAGACCAATTGCCACCAGCCCACATACCACCAATTTCAAGATCAATCATAATTTTTTTAAGATTTCCCAAGCCTCTCAGGTCCAGTAAAGAACTGTTCTGAAAAATATGCAAGCTACCCCCAATGGAATCCAGGTTATTAAATCCTGTAAGATCAGAAAGTAATGGATTGCCGTGAAAATTCTGAGCATAAAATACACCAATTTCCAGATTGCCAGGGATGTACGTCAGATTGTTCAATGCGGACACACTCGTCAAAACTGGATTTCCTGCGATGCGAACGTTTCCTCCAACTGAGGTCAGGTTACCAAGCCCTGTCAGACTGGTCAGAGAGTCGTTTTCAAAAATTGAAAGGTCTCCACCTATGGAAGTTAGTACATTTAATCCATTCAGATGAGTAATACCACTTCCACTTATGGTCACACTTCCCTCTATCTCCGTACAACCGGGATAATCAGATTGGAAATTATCAATCTGAGTCTGTGTGGAAAAGGTGATGCCTTCGGGCAGGCAGGGCTGAGAAAATATCTTGGTCTGGAAACTGAGCAGCAGAAGAACTACTAAAGGAATTAAGGTTTTCATGGATATGGCCTCCTGATATTTTTAACAACCTAAAATTACCACCTCCGAAAGGCCAACATGGAACAGATAAGTGAAACCCGGTCGTGGTTAAGTAAATACGGGGAATGGATAAGTGAACAATGGTGAATCAAGCCAACCGTTTTGGATTTGGTTCTTGTAATTTATTTGGAATTTGGATCCTGGGATTTGGGATTTTACAGGTTGCACATTCCTGCTACTTTATATTTACTTTAATAAAGCAAAAAATCCCCTGTTTTTCTTATTTTTGCCAGAATTTCAAAAAATCCCATATGCTATTGGATACCGAGAAATTCACCGGTGAGGGTTTTACGTACGACGATGTATTGCTGGTACCGCGATACTCCGAGGTGATGCCCCGCGAAGTGGATGTGACCACGCAGTTTACCCGTCAGATCAGGCTCAATATCCCCATCGTTTCAGCGGCAATGGATACCGTCACCGGTTCCAAGCTGGCCATTGCCATTGCACAGGAAGGGGGCATTGGTGTGCTGCACAAGAACATGCCCATTGAAGATCAGGCCCTTGAGGTAAAGAAAGTGAAAAGGGCCGAAAGCGGGATGATCATCGATCCCATAACGCTCAATGAAGACGCTCTGGTGGCAGATGCCATCGCCATCATGAAGGAACATCAGATCGGCGGAATCCCCGTGATCAATAAAAGAAAGCAACTGGTGGGGATCGTCACCAACCGTGACCTGCGCTTCGAACGGAATATGGCTAGGCCGGTGAGTGAGATCATGACGCAGCAGGATAAGCTGATCACAATATCAGAATTCGTCACGTTTGAGAAAGCAGCGGATATTCTCCAGCAGCACCGCATCGAGAAATTGCCTGTGATCAACAAGGACCGCAAGCTGATCGGACTGATCACCTACAAGGATATCCTCAAGATCAAGGCTCGCCCGAATGCCTGCAAAGACAGCAAGGGCCGCCTGCGGGTTGCAGCAGCCGTGGGCATTGCAGCCGATACGCTCGACCGCGCACAGGCTCTGTATGAACAGCATGTGGATGCCATTGTCATCGATACTGCACATGCCCACTCCAAAGGTGTCATGGAAATGGCAAAGAAAATCAAAAACCATTTTCCGTCCCTTGAACTCATCGTTGGGAATATTGGAACCGCAGAGGCGGCACGGGATCTTCAAAAGCTGGATGTCAGCGCGGTGAAGGTCGGAATAGGGCCGGGCTCCATCTGTACCACCCGTATCATCGCAGGTATCGGTATCCCGCAGCTCACGGCCATCCATGAAGTTTCCAAGGCGCTGAAAGGTAGCGGTATTCCCGTCATTGCCGATGGTGGAATCCGCTATACAGGGGATATCGTCAAAGCTATCGCCGCAGGCGCCCACTCAATCATGGCAGGATCCATGTTCGCCGGAGTGGACGAATCTCCAGGGGAAACCATTATTTTTGAAGGAAGAAAGTACAAAACCTACCGGGGAATGGGATCCATCGAAGCCATGCAGAAAGGATCAAAAGACAGGTACTTCCAGGATGTGGAGGATGATATCCGCAAACTTGTACCCGAAGGAATCGTGGGACGTGTGCCCTATAAAGGCTCGCTATCTGAGGTCATCTATCAGATGGTGGGCGGACTCAGGGCAGGAATGGGATATACAGGCTCCCGGAATATTGATGACCTTCAACAGGTAAAATTCATCAAGATCACACCTTCCGGCATCGCCGAAAGCCATCCGCATGACATTACCATTACCCGGGAAGCTCCTAATTATAGCAGATAATCCGTCAGAAAACTAACGATCGATATTATGAAAAACAGCAAAATGAAAGCGAAAAGTGCACTTATCCTGATCATGCTGTTCTCATCAGCAACCAGCTCCCCTCTTTTTTCACAATCCCAGAAAGATGATATATTGGTTACTGTTGCAGGTGAAAAAATTTCCGCAGGCGAATTCCTCAACATCTATACAAAAAATAATGTGAATAACCAGGTGATCGATAAGAAATCCCTGGAAGATTACCTTGAACTGTACATCAATTTCAAGCTGAAAGTGAAAGAAGCTGAGGATCTTGGAATGGATACCGTAAAATCCTTCATTCAGGAGCTCAATGGATATCGTACCCAGCTGGCACAACCCTACCTGACTGACGAGTCGGTGACCGATCAATTAATGAAAGAAGCCTACGACAGAATGCTGACCGATATCCGTGCCAGCCATATCCTTGTGCGGGTCGCTCCGGATGCAGGTGCGGCCGATACCCTGTCGGCCTTTAATAAGATCCTTGACATCCGGAAACAGATCATCAACGGAAAGGATTTTGCCGAAATGGCTGTCACCTATTCCGATGATCCTTCCTCCAAAGACAGGCCATCATCGCCCAACCGGCCCCCCATGAAAGGGAACAAGGGTGATCTGGGTTATTTTACCGTATTCGATATGGTCTATCCTTTTGAAAACGGGGCGTACCAGACCTCCCCCGGAGAAGTGTCCAAGCCTGTCAGAACCGATTTCGGTTATCATCTGATCAAGGTCACCGACAGAAAGAAAGCGTTGGGTAAGGTAATGGTCGCTCACGTGCTGGTCATCTTCCCAGAAAATGCCACCCACGAAGATTCGATCCGGCTTCAGGAAAAAGCCTCCGCAGCCTATAACGAGATCCTTTCAGGAAAAGATTTTGCCGAAGTCGTCAGGAAATATTCGGATGACAAGGGTACCAGTGAAAAAGGAGGAATCCTGCCCTGGTTTGGCGTGAACCGTATGATCCCGGAATTCATTGCCCAGGTATCTAAAATTGAAAAAATTGATGACGTGACGCCTCCTTTTCTCACTACGTACGGCTGGCATATTGTCAAACTGCTCGATAAAAAAGAGATCGGTACCTTCGAGGAGAGAACCGCCGAGATCAAACAGAAAATTTCCAGGAACGACAGGGGTAACCTCAGTAAAGATAAGTTTATCAACAACATGAAGACTATCTATGACTACCGGGAATATCCTGACAACCTGAAAGCGTTCGATGCGGTCGTCGACGATTCACTGCTCACTGCATCCTGGAATCCTTCGGTGGCGAAGGGTATGACAAAGCCTTTGTTTACGCTGGATGGCATGGATTACACACAGGAGGATTTTGCCGGATATCTTGCCAAAAACCAAAAAAACCTTTCCTCCGAACCCTCGGTCAAAGAAGCCGTCAGTAAGGTATTTAAAAAGTACACTGAAGAAATGATCATCCGTTATGAGGATAGCCGCCTGGAAAAGAAATACCCTGAATTCAGGATGCTGATGAAAGAATACCGTGATGGCATCCTGCTGTTTGAACTGACCGATAAAAAGATATGGTCGAAAGCAATCCAGGATACGCTGGGATTACAAAATTATTATGAGACTCATAAAGATAACTATACCTGGGCCGAGAGGATTGACGCTACGATTTATACCGTCACTTCTGCCGATGTGGTTAAAACTGTCCGGAAACTTGTCAGGAAAAATACTCTCAAAAATGACATCCTCAGTCAGATCAATCAGGACTCCCTCATGATCCTGACGATTGTCAATGATAAATACGAACGGGGCGATAATGAACTGACCGACTCGGTGGAATGGAAGGTAGGTATGTCTTCCAATATCGTCAACGAGGATTCGACAAGCTTCGTGATGATACACCAGATCCTTCCCCCTGGCTATAAACTGCTGAGCGAGGCCCGCGGAATCATTACGGCCGATTATCAGAATTACCTCGAAAAGGAATGGATAAAAGACTTGAGGGCAAAATATCCGGTCGAGATCAATTATACAGTCCTTGACTCCATTAAATAACAGGAAATCCGGTTGAAAAATCTTTCATTTTTTCTGCTCACCCTTCTCTTCGGCTGCGATTCAGGATTCTTTCAGACTGGGGAAGATCAAATGCTGGCCAGAGTATACGATAAATATTTGTATCGAACTGATATTGAGGATATTGTGCCAGAAGGCACGAATCCGAAAGATAGTACCATGATGGTGAAGAATTTTATTAATAAATGGATTGAAGAACAGCTTCTGATTCATGCTGCTGAACAAAACCTGAATGCTGACCAGAAAAATTTCAGGGATCAGCTGGAGAACTACCGCAATTCCCTGCTGATCTACACGTATGAATCTCACCTGATACAGAAGAACCTGGATACCATCGTCCGAGATGATGAGATATACAGGTATTACGAAGAAAATAAACAGAACTTCGAACTGAAAGAAAACATCGTAAAGGTCCACTTTGTGATCCTGAAGGAGCCTCCCCGAAAGAACAATCCGCTCAAGCGCCTTCTACTGTCAAACGATCCTGCCGATACAGAGGAGCTGGACACGTATTGCCGGAAGAATGCCTTCAATTATTACCTGAATGACGACTGGATCCCTTTTTCCGATTTGCTGAAAACCATTCCCATCGAAACCTATAACCAGACAATCTATCTGCAGAACAATAAATATGTTGAATTCAACGATTCCTCCTTTTACTATTTCGTCCGCTTCCTGGATTTTAAAATCCAGGAAAGCGTTTCTCCGTTGAACTTTGAAAAAGAAAACATCCGCAATATCATCATCAATAAAAGAAAAGCACAGCTGATCGACAAAATGCGAAGGGATATGCTTCAGCAGGCAATGAATAACAATGGATTTGAGATCTTTTAACAGGGTATTCCGGAAGAACGCTGAAAAAGACAATATTTTACGGATAAGACTGTTTATACAAACACAAGAGGATACATAGCATGCGCAAGATGATTTACAGGGTGTTCCTGCTGTCGGTGATCCTGATCCACACTCCGGGACTGTTAAGTTCCCAGGAAAAACTGATCGATGAGGTGGCGGGAGTCGTTGGCAGCAATGTGATCCTTTTTTCGGATATTGAAACACAGTACCTCCAGTTGAAGGCACAGGGAAACATTTTGGGTGGATCCCAGTTGCGCTGCCAGATCCTGGAAAGCCTTCTGTTCCAGAAACTGCTGCTTAATCAGGCTGAACTTGACAGTGTGGAGATCTCCGACAGCAGAGTGGAATCAGCCATGGATGCCCGTTTGCGCTATTTTATCAATCAGTTCGGATCGCAGGAGAAACTGGAAGAATTTTATCAGAAATCAGTCCTGGAAATCAAAGAGGAAATGAGGGAACTGGTCAGGGATGAGATGAAAATATCGGAAGTCCAGAATAAAATCACCGAAAACCTTCAGATCACCCCTTCCGATGTGAAGGAATACTTCACTTCCCTGCCTCCCGACAGCATCCCCCTGGTCGATGTTGAATATGAGATCGGCCAGGTCGTTAAAAATCCTCCCATTACCGTGGAAGAGCTATCCAGAACCTACGATAAGATCAAAGCACTGAGAGACAGGATCATCAAAGGTGACAACTTCTCTACACTTGCCATCCTCTACTCGGAAGATCCCGGCTCAGCCGGCAAGGGAGGTGAACTGGGCATGTTCAACCGCGGTACCATGTATCCTGAGTTCGAAGCTGCTGCCTTCAATCTGAATAAACCCGGGGAAGTCTCGGAGATCATAAAAACCGAAGCAGGCTACCATATCATCCAGCTGATCGAACGCAAAGGTGAATATATCAATGTACGGCATATCCTTATCCAGCCAAAGGTCTCGCCCGAATCCATGGAGCTGGCCCGTGCAAAGCTCGACAGTGTTGCACAGCTTATTCTGGAGGATTCCCTTACATTTGAAGAGGCGGTGCTGAGATATTCGGATGATCCGAACCGAATCAGCGGTGGAATGATCATCAATCCTGAAACCAACAGCACACGCTTCGCCTCGGATCAGCTCGATCCCAGCCTCTTCTTCATCGTCGATCAACTGGATGTTGGAGAGATATCTCAGCCGGTCCGGTTCCTTACCGATGAGAACAAAGAGGCCTACCGGATCCTCTACCTGAAGGTCAGGACTGAACCCCATCGTGCCAACCTGTTGGATGATTATGATAAACTGAAGAACTGGGCCCGCGCCGATAAGCAGGATGCCCTAATCAACGACTGGATCAACGAAAAGATTGAAGGTACCTACATTAAGGTTAATGAGAAATATGCCGGCTGTACCTTCATAAACAACTGGATCCCCTCAACCCAATGACCGTCTAACACCCGATAAATAACCGATTTGTATGCAATATAAAAGTGATGTGGAAGCCCTTGATGCCTTTGTAGAAAAATACAGGCTGCTGAGAAAAGAAATCGCAAAGGTGATCGTTGGCCAGGAAGAAGTCATAGATAGCCTGATCATCTCTATTTTCAGCAAGGGACATGGCCTGCTGGTGGGCGTTCCCGGGTTAGCTAAAACATTAATGGTCAACACTATAGCAAAAGTTCTCGGTCTTTCCTACAGCCGGATTCAATTTACTCCCGATCTGATGCCGTCAGACATCATCGGCACAGAGATCCTGGATGAGAATCGCAAATTCCGGTTCGTGAAAGGACCTGTGTTTGCCAATATCATTCTGGCGGATGAGATCAACCGTACTCCCCCGAAAACCCAGTCAGCGCTTCTGGAAGCCATGCAGGAAAAAGCGGTGACCGTGTCAAGCACCTCCTATGCCCTTCAGGAACCCTTCTTCGTGCTGGCCACCCAGAATCCGATCGAACAGGAAGGAACCTATCCCCTGCCCGAAGCCCAGCTCGACCGCTTCATGTTCAATATCTGGCTGGATTATCCTTCCTTCAGTGAAGAAATGACGATCGTAAAAAACACCACCACCGAATGGATGGCTTCTCCCGGGATCATCCTTCAACGGGAAGAGATCCTTTTCTTCCAGAACCTGATCCTGAAGATACCTGTCCCGGAAAATGTCTATCACTACGCCGTGAACCTGGCCTCCCGGACACGCCCCTTCACAAAGGACGCCCACCCATGGGCCAATGACTACCTGACCTGGGGAGCCGGTCCCCGTGCATCCCAGTACCTGATCATCGGGGCAAAATGTCACGCCGCCATCCATGGGAAATATTCACCGGACATCGAAGATGTACAGGCCGTTGCCGCTTCTATCCTGCGCCACCGTATCGTACCCAATTATAAAGCAGAAGCTGAAAGCATAAAGGTCAGCGATATCATTTCTGAATTCCTGAAGTAAATTTTCCGCCATGAAACGACTGGTCTATATCGGTCTGCCCGTTGTGGTGCTGATCATCGCAGCACTCTGGTACTTCACTCGCACAAAGGAATCCACGGGCGAAAAAATAATTGCTCCCGTACAAACAGGACGATTCGAGATCAACGTCACTACCACCGGGGAACTGGAGGCAAAAAGTTCGGAGAAGATCTATGGGCCCTCCGGATTGCGAACACTGAGAATATGGAACGTGGAGATCGAAGATATCATCCCCGACGGAAGCCTCGTCGACAGTGGTCAGTATGTGGCCACCCTCAACAGGACAGAAATCAGCAATAACATCAAAGACCTGGAAAGCGAAGTTGAAAAACTTCAGTCCCAGTATATCCAGACACGCCTCGATACGTCCATGGATCTGCGCAGCTCACGCAATACACTGATCAACCTCAAGTACGACCTGGAAGCCAAACGGCTTAAGCTGGAGCAATCCAAATACGAGCCACCCGCCACCATCCGCCAGTATGAGATCGATGTGGAAAAGGCCGAAAGAGACCTTCGGGAAGCCATCAAGGGCTACCAGCTCCAGCTTGAGAAATCCAAAGCAACCATGCAGGAAGTGGAGGTCTCACTGAACCAGGAAAGACGTAACCTGGAACAACTGACAGCCATCAGGGAGGAATTCGTGATCAGGGCCCCAAAATCCGGTATGGTGATCTACCGCAGGAATTTTGACGGATCCAAACAGGGCGTTGGCTCTACCCTGAACACCTGGGACAATGTAGTGGCTACCCTGCCCGACCTCAGCCGCATGATCTCCAAGACGTATGTAAATGAAATCGATATCAGTAAAGTCAAAACAGGTCAGCATGTCAAAATTGGGATCGATGCATTCCCCGAAAAAGAATATACGGGAATGGTTACAGAAGTGGCCAATATAGGGGAACAGCTCAATAATTCAAATGCCAAGGTATTTGAAGTGATCATCGAAGTCAATGAATACGATTCGATCCTCAGGCCTGCCATGACCACAAAAAATACTATCCTGACGGCAGTGATCGACAGCGTACTGTACATCCCCCTTGAAGCACTACAGTCCAACGACAGCATCAGCTATGTGTTCACAGCCAAAAACTACCGTCAGCATGTCATAACCGGCGAAAGCAATGAAAATGAGATCATCGTACGTGCAGGTCTGCAACCTGCCGATGAAGTGCTTCTGCTGGCTCCCGACAATCCCGAAAGCTTTAAACTGGTCATGCTGGATCCATCCCTGGTGGACCAGCTGAAAAAAGAAGACGAAAACAAGAAGCAGGCTCAGTCCCGGCAGTTTCAAGACGACTCCCTTCCTCCCGGTTTTTCCATGAAGCCCGGCAGTGCCCCGCCCAAAGGTTTCCAGAGACCCCATCAGGGTGCAACGCCTCCTCGTCAACGTTGATGCCCCATGCGCACTGAACGATATATCCATATTCTGACGATTGCTACCGAAGCAGTAGTCGCTAACCGCTTCCGGTCAATGCTTACTGCACTGGGAATCATCTTTGGCGTGGCAGCCGTGATCGCTATGCTGGCCATAGGCTCCGGGGCACAACAGGAAATCCTCGACCAGATCAAGTTGGTGGGTGTCAACAACATCGTCATTACACCCATCAACAGCCTCGAATCAGGTAGTACGGATGAAGAAGGCCAGGATGAAAGAATGAAACAGAAATTTTCCCCGGGCCTCACCCTTAAAGATGCCAGGAGCATCCAGTCAATCATCCCAACGGTAAATAAGGTCAGCCCGGAGGTGGTTTATGAAACGTACATCCTGAAGGATGGAAAACAGCGACAGGCGAAACTGACAGGCGTGACATCCGACTTCTTCGATATCTACAGCCTTACCCTCAGCAAAGGGACACGATTCAACGAACATCACATGGAAGAAGCCTCGCCCGTATGCATCATAGGACCCTCCATAAAATCACGCTTCTTCCCCAAAGAGGACCCCATCAATAAGTACATCAAATGCGGCAGCATCTGGATGAAAGTGATCGGAATCCTCGAAAACAGGATCGTCAGCGAAGGTACCTCGGAAAACCTCGGCATCAGTGATTATAACAATACCATCTATGCTCCCCTCCAGACGGTCCTGCTAAGATACCGTGACCGGTCAGTGGTTTCCGCCAGTTCATTACAGTCAGGTACCTTCTTTATGGATAATGCGGTCATCTCTTTCTCCGGCGGGGGAAGTACCTCAGGAGGTGAAAACCAGCTCGATAAGATCGTCGTACAGGTCAAAGAAAGCAGTCAGCTGATCCCCACGACCAGGATCCTTGAAAAAATGCTGCTGCGCCGTCATACAGGCGTCAGCGATTTTGAGATCCGGGTGCCCGAACTGCTGCTGAAACAACAGCAACGCACCAAAGATATCTTCAACATCGTACTGGGAGCCATCGCCAGCATCTCCCTCATCGTCGGAGGAATAGGCATCATGAATATCATGCTGGCCTCGGTCATCGAACGTACCAAAGAGATCGGGATACGGATGGCGACAGGTGCAACCCGCAGAGATATCATCCTCCAGTTCCTGACAGAAGCGATTATGATAAGCGTCACCGGCGGTCTGATCGGGATCATCCTCGGAATCGTCATGGCAAAAATCATCATGCAGCTGACCGATATCCTCACCATCGTATCTCCCGCATCGATCTTTATTTCCTTCGGCGTCTCGGCAGCCGTGGGGATCCTCTTCGGATATATGCCCGCACGTAAGGCAGCCAGCCAGAATCCTGTGGAATCTTTACGTTATGAATAATAGATGACCTCCCTATGACCAGAATGAAACAGATAGCTAAATTAGGATTCATTGCTGTTCTTGCTTTATGGGAAGTAACTGCCTGGCCTCAGCAAAACAGGATCAGACTCACCCTCGGGGAAGTGATACGGATCGCCCAGGTGCAATCACCCGATGCATTGATCGCAAAACACAGGTTCAGAGGCAGCTACTGGCAATTCAAGACCTACCAGGCCGGATATAAACCCTCCCTCAAGCTCGAAGGGGTATTGCCCGACTACAGCAGATCCATCGACGTGATCACCCAGTCGGATGGAAGCGAGGTCTTCCTGGAACGGCAGATCATGCGTTCATCCATGAACCTTTCCCTGTCACAGAATATCCCCTTCACAGGCGGTCAGATCTATATGAGCTCTGCCTTTCAAAGGATCGACAACATCGGCGACTCCACCTATACCTCCTACCTCACCACGCCCCTGAACATAGGCCTGCGGCAACCCATCTTCGAATACAACCAGTTCCGTTGGGATAAAAAGATCGAACCTATCCGGTATGAAGAGGCAAAACGGACCTACACAGAGGACCTGGAAGATATCTCCATCAAGGCGTCAAGTCTTTTCTTCCAGCTTCTGCTGGCTCAGATCAACCTCGACATCCAGCTGGTCAACCAGGCCAACTACGATACGTTATTTCAAATCGCCCAGGGAAGATATAACATGGGGACCATTGCCGAAAATGAACTCCTTCAGATGGAACTGAATCTGCTCAACTCCAGTGCGAGTGTGGAACAATCCCGTCTGGAACTGGAAATGCAGCTGTTTGAGCTGAAATCATTCCTTCGGATCAAGGATGATCTATCCATCGAACTGATCCCTCCTGCCGATGTCACTGATTTCAGGATCGATTACGGTAATGCAATCACAGAGGCTCGTTCCAACCGCTCCGATGCCATCGGATTTGACCGTCGTCTGCTGGAAGCGGAAAGCAGCGTCAATCAAGCCAAAATGGAAAACAGGCTCGCCCTGGACCTGAACGTCGTGTACGGGCTCACACAGACCGGAATGGATTTCTCAAGCGCTTACACAGATCCTCTGGATGAACAGCAACTCTACCTTGGCCTGCAGATTCCAATACTCGACTGGGGGCTCTCAAAAGGGAAGATAAGACTGGCCGAATCCAATGAGGAAGTGATAAAGACCTCCATCGAACAGGAACAGATCGACTTCGAACAGGAAGTGTTCCTGAAAGTCATGCAATTCAACATGCAGTACCGTCAGGTAGCCATCGCTGCAAAAAGCGATACGGTTGCAAAGAAACGATTTGAGGTTACCAAACAGCGATACCTCATCGGGACAATCGACATCACCGAACTCAACATTGCCCAAAGCGACAAGGATAATAACAGGAAAGCCTATATTTCAGCCCTTCAGTCCTACTGGATCAACTATTACCAGATCCGCAGGCTTACCCTGTACGATTTTGAGCTGAATAAACGAATCAACCTGGATGTGAACCAGATACTTTGAATCCCTGACGTAAGTTTGCAGTAAAATTAAATTTCATTATCTTTGCCTCGTGATGTCCATCGCTTTTTATTGAATCCAAATTATTGAACCTATGGCAGTACTTGTCGGCAAAAAAGCACCTTTATTTGAAGCAGATGCCGTGATCAACGGGGAAGAATTCGTGGAAAAATTTTCACTGGACCAGTATATTGGGAAAAAATATGTGGTTTTTTTCTTTTATCCCCTCGATTTTACATTCGTCTGCCCCACCGAGCTCCTGGCCTTTCAGGATAAACTGGAGGAATTTGAAAAAATGAATGTGGCTGTGGTGGGCTGCTCCGTTGATTCCAAATACTCCCACTGGGCATGGCTGAACACTGAAAAGGAAAAAGGAGGGATCAAAGGCGTCACCTACCCCCTGGTTTCAGACCTTTCCAAAACCATCGCTCAAAACTTCGATGTCCTGGCAGGGGAATACGAGTACAATACGGAAGACGACGAGATTGATTTCAAGGGAGATGCGGTAGCCTACCGCGGATTATTCCTGATTGACAAACAGGGTGTCGTCAGGCATCAGCTGATCAACGACCTGCCTCTCGGAAGAAGCATTGATGAAGCGTTAAGGATGGTGGATGCCCTTCAGTGCTATGAAGAACATGGGGAGGTCTGCCCGGCCAACTGGCACAAAGGGGATGAAACAATGAAGGAAACTCCTGAGGACGTGGCCGATTACCTGGGCAGGCATTGAGCACTTCCCGCGATCGCTGCCTGCTATTCTCCAGTTGAAGTTCGCTTGGCCTGCTCCCAGTAAACATCCATTTCTGCCAGCGACATCGCCGACAGGCTCTTTCCCTGATTGCGGACCTGCTCCTCAAGGTATTGAAAACGCCTGATGAATTTCTTGTTGCTTCGTTCAAGAGCATCTTCCGGATTGATCCTGATGAAACGTGCATAATTGACCAGTGCGAAAAGGAGGTCTCCAAATTCCTCCTCGATCCTGCTTCTGCTGGTTTCGGCAACGATTTCAGCTTTCAATTCTTCTTTTTCTTCGAGAACCTTTTCCCAGACCTGGTCGATGTGCTCCCAGTCAAAGCCGATCCCCCGCGCTTTTTCCTGGATACGGTACGCTTTCACAAGCGCTGGCAATGAACCCGGAACTCCTGCCAGTACCGAACTCCTGCCCTCATTCAGTTTGATCTTCTCCCAGTTTTCCTTTACATCACTGGCACTGCTCACCTTCACATCACCATATATATGAGGATGCCTTTTGATCAGTTTCTGCGTAATATGCTCAAGTACATCCTGCATCGAAAAAGATCCTGTTTCAGAACCAATCTTAGAATAAAAAACAATGTGCAGCATCAGATCGCCCAATTCACTCCTGATCCCCTCCAGATCCCCTTCCAGAATAGCATCCGATAATTCATAGGTCTCCTCGATCGTCAGGTGCCGCAGACTCTCAAAGGTCTGCTCCCTGTCCCAGGGACAACCTTTCCTGAGATCATCCATGATCTGCAATAACCTTTCAAATGCCTTTAACGTCGAATCCATGCCTTTAATTTTTGCAAAGGTAATCATTAAGATGCTCTGGGAAATCATTAACTTTGTAATGAAATGATCCTAATAAATCCGGGGGATACAATCATTCCATCCAGTGAACAAACGATCATCGCATAGAAATCGTTCCCGGCCTGGTATCCTGCTGATGACTCCGGTCATCATGCTGATTCTGCTATCCCTTTCGGTCAGCGGACAGCCGGAAAGGGCAATGAACCGGTCCAAACACACTCAGCACAAGCTTTTCAAAAGCAATCTGGTGCTGGGCGGTAACGTGTATTTTGGCTTCATTGCAAATCATCATGTGGGAATGGAGATCTATAACAGCCATTTCCCCTCCCTGGAGATCAGCCTGATCAAAGCCACCTACGGAAAAAAATTCTGGGAACAACTCTATGGCTACCCCTGGATCGGGCTGACCTATTGGTACTCTAACCTCGGTACGTCACCTTATCTGGGATCGGTGCATGCCCTGTTACCGCATATCAATTTCGAATTGTATTCCACCAGAAAAGTAAACTTCGGGCTCCGGATCGCTGCCGGCCTGGGTTACCTGACAAAAACCTTTGACCGGATCATAAATTACAAACACCTGGCCATTGGTACTCACCTGAACTTTGCAGGCAATATCATGTTTGATATCCGTTACAAAGCAAATCCCCGTCTTTATCTGACCGGAGGCATCTCCCTGACCCATTTCAGCAACGGATCCTTCAAACTACCCAATTACGGAATCAATATCCCCGCCATCCATGCGGGAGCAGCATATCAGCTAAACAAGCCAAACCGGTATATTGAACGACGGCTCTACGACCCAACCAAGCCTTTTGATTTCGATATGCACCATGTATTTGAAATTGACTTCATAGGTATCATCGGATATAAAAACCTGGACGCCATCTTCGGAAAGAAATTCCTTGTCTACTCTTTGTATGGTAATATCAGAAAACAAATAAGTTATAAAAGCCGTCTGGGTGTCGGATGGGATATCTCCTATGATGGCTCTGATTATAAAATGCTGGAAAAGAAACAAATCATCATCGATAACAAGTTCAGCCTGATCAAGACCGGAGTAAGTGCTTCCTACGGTCTGGCCATGGGAAGGTTATCGTTCGACTTCAACTATGGCTTCTATATTTATCTCAATGACGTCGACAAGGCTGATGGAGCTTTTTACCATAAAGTCGGGCTTAAATACGATATTACTGAAAAACTCTTTGCCAACATACTTTTGAAAACCCATTGGGGAAAAGCTGATTACATTGGGTGGGGAATAGGCTACCGCATTAAACTTGTGTACTGACAGGATGAAACTCGACAAAGGGATCATAGGATTGTGCTGGATGACTCTTCTGATGACCGGATGTGAAAAATTTCCCGGAGAGGACTGCTTTACATCGACCGGAGAAACGACCATTGAACACAGGTCCATCAGCCCTTTTGAACATATCGTCCTGGAAGACAATATTAATCTGATCCTTACGCAGGGAAATGAGGAAACAGTATCTGTCAAGGCCGGGAAAAACCTGCTGGAAGCGATCATTACCGAAGTTAAAGATAATGAGCTAACGATTAAAAATAAGAATAAATGCAACTGGGTGCGTGACTTCAATAAAGAGATCGATGTCTACCTGACGGTCAGAAATCTTTGCAGCATCACCTACCGTTCATCAGGTCTTATCCTGAGTACGAACACCATCACCACGGATTCCCTTAACATTGCAGTGTGGGATGGAACCGGAACCATCGATATGGACATCCAGACCAGGGTCAGCGTCCTGAGCATTCATTACGGTTCGGTCGACTTTCATATGAGAGGCCAGTCCAATGTCGGGTACATCTATGCAGGAAGCTACGGGCCCTTTTTCTGCGAGGACCTCATTACCACCTTCATGTTCATGGACAACCGGGGTTCCAACGACTGCTATGTCCATTGCGTCAAGCAGCTTGAGGTAGAGATCGAATACACAGGCAGCATATACTACACAGGAAGTCCTGACGTAGTGAAGGCAAATATTACAGGAACAGGACAGCTGATCAATCTTGATGAATGATAAGGTCACGGATCCCTCTCAGGAAAGCCTCATGAAGATAAAACCGGGATATTTTCTGAACAAATATGCCATCCTGATCATATCGGTGATCCTGGTGGTCGTTTCACTCAATATAAATAGTGGCAAAGATTACCGGTCAGGAATGATCATGTCGGATGGTAAAGGATACTATGCTTACCTTCCTGCCATTTTTATCTATCATGATCTGCATTTCGGTTTTTTCGATACGATTGAAAAGGCAACCTATTACAGTGAGCATCATTTCTACGATTACCGGTATACGCTGGAAGGAAATGTGATCGACAAGTACTATGCGGGAACAGCGCTGGCCATGCTGCCATTCTTCGGACTCGGACACCTCATAGCAGGTGCAACCGGCCAGCCCCAGGATGGATATTCTTCCTGGTACACAACCTGCATCAACCTCGCAGCCATCATCTACCTGGCTATAGGATTATTGTTTCTTACCAGATTATTGCAAAGCTATGCCGTACGACGCAGTTACATCACACTTGTCCTGGTGGCCATGGTTTTCGGTACCAACATTTTTTATTATACGGTGGTCGAATTTGCCATGTCACATATTTATTCCTTCGCTTTTATAACGATGTTCCTTTACTCCGCCCGGAAATACATGAAGGAAAAAAGAGAAAAGGAACTTATTTGTTCAGGGCTTCTGCTGGGGATGATCACGCTGATCCGGCCGGTCAACATACTGATCATCCTGGCAGTTCCCTTTCTGGCCGGATCATGGTTCGACCTGAAAAACGCCATAAGAAGCTTATGGATAAACCGCAAAGGGCTTCTTACCGCAGTCCTGGGATTGCTGGCGGTCTTCTCCATTCAAATGATCATCTACAGGATCCAGACAGGTCACTTATGGGTCTATTCTTACGGTGACGAACGGTTCACTTTCCTGCACCCCCACATGCTGTCCATCCTGTTCAGCTACAAAAAAGGATTATTCCTTTATACTCCTCTGTTACTGATCTCGCTCAGCGGATTCTATTTTCTATGGAAAAAAAATCGTTTCAGTACATGGTGGCTGACCGGTTTCCTGTTGCTGCTCACTTATGTTTTATCAGCCTGGTGGATGTGGTATTACGGGGGCAGCTTTTCTTCCAGAGTATATATTGAATACTTCAGCATTTTTGCCATACTGCTGGGGCTTACCCTGGAAGGTTTTTCAGGATTGCTCCCCAGGAGAATCTATATTTCTCTTATCATTTTGCTGACCCTTGTCTGCCAGATACAAACCTACCAGTACCGGTATTATTTCATTCACTGGTCAGAGATGAACAAGGAAAAATACTGGGAAGTATTTATGCGAATTGATCTGTTGCTGAAGAAAGGTCAGTAAGCCCTGGCAAAAACAACCCGCTGGCTGGAAGGTTTTCCCGAATAGATGCATTTACCTTTCTCTTCCGGTGCATCAAACGGGATGGTCCGTATGGTGGCTTTGGTCTCCTCCTTGATGGCCTGCTCCGTTTCCGGTGTACCATCCCAGTGAGCCAGGATAAATCCGCCTTCCCGGTCAAGCTGTGCGACGAACTCGTCCCAGGTATTCACGGTGAATGTATTGCTTTCCCTGAAGGCAAGGGCTTTTTGATACATGTTATTCTGGATCTGCTCCAGGAGATGTTCGATCCTGGTCTCGATATCGATGATGCTGAAAACCTCTTTTTCCAGTGTATCCCTTCTGGCGACCTCCACGGTATTGTTTTCCATATCCCTTGGTCCTATCGCCAGCCGCAGGGGAACACCCTTGAATTCATATTCGGTGAATTTCCAGCCCGGTTTAAAAGTATCCCTGTCATCATACCTGACCGAAATCCCTCTTTTCTTCAATGATTCCAGGATGGCCTTTGCCCTTTGAGAAATCGCTTCCAGCTCCTCCGCCTTTTTGTAGATAGGGACAATGACCACCTGGACAGGAGCAAGCCTGGGTGGTAGCACCAGACCGTGATCATCAGAATGTGCCATGATCAGTGCTCCCATCAGCCGCGTGGATACGCCCCAGGAGGTCGCCCATACGTACTCGAGCCTGTTGTCCTTGCTTAAGAATTTCACATCAAAAGCCTTGGCAAAATTCTGACCCAGAAAATGAGAAGTCCCCGCCTGGAGGGCTTTTCCATCCTGCATAAGAGCTTCGATGCAGTACGTATCCACCGCACCTGCGAATCGTTCATTGGGTGATTTTCTTCCTTTCAGCACCGGCAGCGCCATCCATTTCTCTGCAAAATCAGCATAAATATCCAGGATCATCATAGCTTCCTGAATAGCTTCCTGTTCCGTGGCATGGGCCGTATGGCCTTCCTGCCACAGAAACTCTGCAGTACGCAAAAAAAGCCGGGTCCTCATTTCCCACCGTACGACATTGGCCCACTGGTTGACCAGTATGGGAAGATCCCTGTACGACTGTATCCAGTTCCGGTAGGTATCCCAGATGATGGTTTCAGAGGTGGGTCGGATGATCAGTTCCTCCTCCAGCTTTGCATCTTCATCCACAACGATCCCGCTTCCATCCGCAGCGTTCTTCAACCGGTAATGCGTGACTACAGCACATTCCTTGGCAAATCCCTCCACATGGCTGGCCTCCCTGCTGAAAAAAGATTTGGGTATGAATAACGGAAAATAGGCATTGACGTGCCCTGAATCCTTGAACATAGTATCCAGCGCACCCTGCATCTTCTCCCAGATGGAGTATCCATAGGGTTTGATGACCATGCATCCTCTGACGGCAGAATTTTCTGCCAGACCGGCCTTAAGGACAAGATCATTGTACCATTGAGCATAATTATCTTCCCTGGTCGAAAAATCTTTAGCCATCTTCTAATTATGGTATAAATTTTGCTAAGTTGAGCTATTCCATTGAGGCGTAAAAGTACGAATTAATCATGAAAGCCCTGAGACCCATCAAAAATATCAACAAATTAAAGGAGGATCGAAAAATGAGAACCCTCGCCGGCATTTTAATCATCACGATGGCATTGTTCATCACTTCATGTTCCACAAGCTATTATTCAACCACACCGGTTTATGATGATGCCTATTACACAGGTAAGACGGTTCCTGTTGCAGCCGAAGAGGTGGTTGTGACGGACTATACCGGTAATCAGGGCAGTGCCGGAGAAGAGGTGTATGGCGAGGGAGAATTCATCACCGACGAAGAAGTCTATGATATGTACGAACCCGCTTACGAGGAAGGTTATTCATATACCGATCCTGATGGCAAGACCTACGTGACCAATAATTACTACGGCGATTATAATGATTATTCATATGCCTCACGAATCCGCAGGTTCAGTTATCCTTATTACAGCAATTATTATTCAGATTATTATGCCTCTCCCTGCTGCTATGATCCCTGGTATTGTGGCAGCGGTTTGAGCTTCTCCATCGGTTTTGGCTGGGGCTGGGGCTCATTAGGATATTCATGGGGCTACCCTTATTCATGGGGCTACCCTAATTATGGCTGGTACGATCCATGGTGGGGCTATCCTTACTACGGATATGGTTCCTACTGGAACGGGTATTATGATGGCTACTGGCAGGGATATTATGACGGAAGTGGATATTATTACGGAGGTGGAGGATATTATCCGGATTATGCGTCCGTTTACTATGGTCCCAGGAACTCCCGTGAAGGCTTGAACACCCCTGTTTCAGGAGGAAGATCAGAAACCAAATCCGGCACCTATGAAAATAACGGTACCCACAGAGGTATGTCCACAGGATCTGAACAGCCGGTGGTTGGACGCGGTGCGGCCAATACACAGACCGGCAGTGGTGATGCTAAGACCGGTACCATCAATCCCAGAACCGGCGTGGATGTGAACAACACAAACAGCCGTAGCGGAGGCGCTGTCAACCGTGACCAGAATCCTTCCTCCACAACAACTACCCGTCAGGCACAGGACAGAAATACGATCGATCTGACAAGGCCTGCACAAAACCAGAGAACCACAGCCAATCCCAGTGCTGTGCCAGCAAACAGAACTCCTCAGCAGAATCCTGTTACAACCAAACCTGCAGAAAGCCGAAACGATGTGAACTCAAAGCCGAAAACCTATAGCTCTCCCGTTTACACCAGACCAAAATCCAGCCAGGAGTACAAGGCTCCCGGTTCAGGAACGGTCAGGCAGTCTGCTCCGGCCAGCAGCGAAAAGAACACCTATACAAGGCCTGCTAATGCAACACCCAGAAGCGGTTCGCAGAATCCGGGAAGCACCGTAAAAACTACGTCAGCACCCTCCCGGTCATCCACCAGCAGAACCTATTCAACTCCTTCCCAGTCAGGCAGAAGCTATTCCGTGCCGGCGCCACGATCAAGTTCACCCAACTACTCGACACCATCACGGTCAGGCTCCCGTACCTATTCAGCACCGTCACGGTCAAGCTCGCCCAGCTATTCTGCACCGTCACGGTCGAGTTCTCCCGGAGTCTCCGCCCCATCGCCATCAAGGTCGTCCGGCGGATCCTCTTCGTCCCATTCCGGTGGAAGCTCCTCATCAGGATCCTCACGGTCAGGCGGCAGTTCCGGCAGCTCAGGCGGACGCAGATAAATAAAGACGATAGTTCGATCACTGTTTTAATGTCATGAAGATGAAAAAATCAATCATCATCCTGGTAATGCTTACCCTGAACGGATTCATCAGCTTCGGCCAGAATGAAGTGGACGCGCTGCGCTACTCCTTCCTGGTACCCGGAGGAACCGCACGGTTTACGGGCATCGCAGGAGCATTTAATGCGGTCGGAGCCGACCTGTCCACACTGGGAACTAATCCTGCTGGTATCGGACTTTTTAAATCGTCCGAATTCGTGTTCTCTGCATCCGTTTTTACTTCGAATACGAACACTGCCTACCTGAATCAGACCATGTCAGATGAAAACAGTAACTTCAACATCCCCAATGTGGGATTTGTGTATAGCATACCCGTTAATGCCAACACGGAGGGAAATGGGTTCAACTTCATTCAGCTTGGATTTGGACTGGTCAGGAATAACAATTTCCATAACCGTATTGCCATGGAAGGTTCCAATCCTGACAACTCGTTACTGGATGCATACGTGGAATGGGCGGATGGCTATGACACCGATGAGCTGGGCCCTTTCGACACCGATCTTGCCTACCAGACCTACCTGATCGACCCCATACCAGGTACGCTCAGTTATACCAACAGGGCACCACTCTATCCGGATGGAGGCATCGCCCCGGTCCATCAACAAAAAAATATCCTGTCGGAAGGTTATATGAATGAATTTGATATTTCCATCGGGACCAATTACAGCGACAAGGTCTACTTCGGCGCTTCGGTAGGACTTCCCTACCTCCGCTATTACGAAGAATCCCATTACCAGGAGAACAATACGATCACAAACGACACCAATACCTTCGACTGGTTTACAAGAACCACCTGGCTGGACACCCAGGGAAACGGTTATAACTTCAAATTCGGTCTCATTCTCCGGCCTGTCGATCTCATCCGCATTGGACTGGCATATCATACTCCCACCTGGTTCAATAACATGAACGATGAATACAGTGCGACCATGAGCTCGAACCTTAACAACGGTAAATCCTACACCTATTCATCCCCGCTGGGCGCATACGATTATAAACTCGAAACGCCGTGGAGGACCATCGGCAGCCTTGCGTTCATTTTCAGGCAGAATGGGCTTATAAGCCTGGATTACGAGTATGTGGACTATAGCAAAGCACAGCTGAAAGGCAGCAGCTCTGATTTTTATGATGCAAACCAGAGGATCGGCAGTATTTATCGGTCTGCTTCCAATATACGGGTAGGAACAGAATGGAGATTCGGGCACCTGTCGGTCAGAGGGGGTTACGGTTATTATCAGAGTCCTTATGAAAATGATCTGAACGACGGAGAACGCCAGATCATTGCGGCCGGGGTCGGGTACCGGGCAAAATCATTCTACCTGGATTTTGGATATAACCACATCAAATATTCGGAAGATTATTATCTGTATTCATCCGAGACCATACAGGCTCCTCCTGCTGAAATAGACACACAGCAAAATAATTTTATTCTGACCTTCGGAATGAAATACTAACAGGAAGATCGTTATTTATTCACTGCATCAGCGATGGTCGAATCCACCAGGATCCTGCCGCAGTACTCGCACACGATGATCTTTTTATGCATGCGTATGTCCAGCTGACGCTGAGGGGGAATTTTACTGAAGCAGCCTCCGCATGCATCACGCTCGATCTGGACCACTGCCAGACCGTTTCGCGCATTCTTGCGAATTCGTTTATACGCTCTTAATAACCGTTCTTCAATGTATTTCTGATTATCATTGGATTTGTCGATCAGCGTTTTTTCTTCCTTATCGGTCTCAGTTACAATGTCTTCCAGCTCTTTTTGCTTCAGCCTCAGGTCGCTCTGGCGTTCGGTAAGGTTCTCCTCGGCATCGGTGATTTCCGTTTGTTTTTGCTCAAGGCTGGCACGGAATTCCTTGATTCGTTTTTCTGCTAATTGAATCTCAAGCGTCTGGTACTCAATCTCTTTGGAAAGAGAGTCGTATTCGCGGTTATTCCTTACATTTTGCTGCTGCTCCTCATACCGTTTGATGAGGTTTTGACTTTCTTTTATGGCCAGCTGCTTGTCCTTTACTGATTTCTCAAGGGTAACGACTTCCTCTTTGTAGTTTTCAATCCTGGTCTCCAATCCGATGATCTCATCCTCGAGATCCTGAACCTCAAGTGGGAGTTCCCCGCGGATGATGCGTATCCTGTCGACCTGAGAATCAATCTGTTGTAATGAATAAAGGGCGATCAATTTTTGCTCGACGCTGATTTCCGCCCCCTCGATGAGAGGCTGTCCGCCCTTATCATTCACTAATTCCGGTTGCAGGGATTCACTCATTTTGTCGGGATTGGTTACCATCTCCCCGGATGGAGTTGGATCGGTGACTTTCTGTGTCATACGTATTCTTTTAATGGTATTGAACGGCGTTTGTGTTAAGCTGGGTGATAAGGACTGCAAAAGTAGGAAATTTTTTTACAAGAATGGAAGCGATCAGCTCTTTTGTAAATTGTTCACTTTCATAGTGTCCGATATCCATTAGTAAAATCCTGCGATTGGCCTCAAAGAAATCATGGTACTTAAGATCTGCTGTAATATATACATCGGCCTGCTGAGCCATGGCGTCACTGATCAGGAAACTGCCTGAACCACCGCAAACCGCAACTTTTTTCACCTTTCTTTCAAGAAATCCGGAATGCCTTATGACAGGTGATCCGGTAACAGTCTTCAGCACAGCCATCAGTTCCCTTTCTGGCAGAGGATCAGCAAGCTCTCCGATTACACCCGATCCGACTTTTTTATACTCATTATCAAGCGGATAGATGTCGTACGCAACTTCCTCGTACGGGTGGGTACTCAGTAAAGCATGAATGATCTCCCTCTCACGGTGTACCGGGAATATGGTTTCCAGCCGGAGTTCTTTCTCTACATGCAATTTTCCTTTCTCCCCGATAAAAGGATGGCTTCCTTCCATGCCCCGGAAGGTTCCCTCACCCTCAAGCTGATAGCTGCAGGAGTCATAATTACCGATGACTCCTGCCCCGGCTTCGAAGATGGCTTCTCTTACCTTACCGGCATACTCAAGGGGACAAAAAGTAACCAGCTTGCGGAGCAATCCTTTTCGGGGAACCAGAATCCTGGAATCAGTGAGTCCAATCTTCTGTCCCAGGATCCAGCTGACACCCCTGTCGATATTATCAAGGTTGGTATGAACCGAACAGATAGCAATATCATTTTTCAGCGCCTGTATCACCAGGTCCCCCACAGTATTTCCCGGCATGATTTTTTTCAGACCCCTGAAAATGACCGGATGGTGTGAAATAATAAGCCCGCAGCGTTTATCTATGGCTTCAGCCAGAACTTCGGGGGTAACATCGACACAAACCAGCGTACGTTGTACCTCTTTTTCGGGATCACCGATGATGAGACCTGAATTATCATATTCTTCCTGCCACTTCAACGGAGCTGTTTCCTCCAATGCCTGCAGTATTTCAGCTATTTTCATGGAACCATCCTTTTTTTCCAAAATTAGCGTTAATTTGTTTAAACAAAACGATTCGATTGCCGGTAAAGAATTAATCCGTAACTTTATAGGATGGGTTTTCTGAGGATCATACTGCTGCCTTTTGCCAGTATCTTCGGCTTGATAATACGGTTAAGGAACCTTTTCTTCGATCTTGGGATCCTTCCTGTGGAAAGTTATGAGTTGCCCGTTATTTCAGTCGGGAACCTCTCCGTGGGGGGAACAGGCAAGACCCCTCATGTGGAGTACCTTGTCCGCATGCTGAAAGACTCGTACCGTGTTGCGGTGCTGAGCAGGGGATATGGACGTGGAACAAAGGGATTCCTGATGGCTGAACCTCAGCACAGCTGCAATGACATTGGCGATGAGCCTATGCTGTACAGGAGTAAATTTCCGGACATCATTGTGGCCGTGGATGAAGACCGGCGGCACGGGATACGTCAATTGATGGAACTGACGCCTGCCCCCCGTGTGATCCTTTTGGATGATGCTTACCAGCATCGCTATGTGAAGCCGGGAGCATCCATTTTACTGACAGATTATTATCATCTGTATACCAGGGATCATCTCATGCCTGCCGGACGGTTAAGGGAACCTGTATCTGGTGCGAAGCGAGCTCATCTTATTATAGTTACAAAGACGGATCCCACACTATCCCCTCTAATAGAAAGAGATCTGCTGAATGAACTGGATCCCTGCCCGGGGCAGCAGGTATGCTTCTCCTATGTTCGCTATGGCAGCCTGGTTGCACTTACGAAAGAAAACTCCAACCGTCAGGTCAAACTTAAGGGATCTGTCCTGATGGTGGCAGGGATTGCCGATCCTTATCCCCTGGAAATTCATCTCAGGCATCATTTCAATGAAGTGGAAAAACTGATCTACAAAGACCATCATGTTTTCACCACTGCAGATGCAGCCGATATCCGATCCAGATTCAGGGACATCATCGGCAGCAATAAGATCATCGTTACAACCGAGAAGGATGCCATGCGTTTGAAAGAGAAACATGTCAGCGATCAGCTGAAGGATCTGCCCGTTTATTACCTGCCTGTGCGGATTGAGTTTCACCCGGAATCAAAACGGATCTTCCATTCCTATATCCATCATTATGTGGGTGAGAGTCAATAACTTCACCCGTAAGGATCACAATGGTAGCCAAGAAGAGGTCCAGCGGGCAGCGAGTCAAATTCGATCCCGGATGCCTCTGTTGATCACAAAATTATTTGAAGCGATGTAATTTTTACCCTTTAAATCCTGTTTGAGGTATTATAACTACTAACTTGCAGCGTTGACGACTGAAAATATTCCTGTATCATCTTACCCAATGCAAGGCAAGATCTATTTTGCATCGGATTTTCATTTTGGTATCCCGGATGCTGAGAGCAGCCTGGAACGGGAAAAGAAACTGGTCCGGTGGCTGGAAGAGGTCCGAAAGGATGCTGCTGAAATTTATCTGATGGGAGACCTGTTCGATTTTTGGTTTGAATATCAAACAGTGATACCCAAAGGATTTACGCGGTTTCTGGGTAAACTCGCCGAAATTACGGATTCCGGGATACCTGTTCATCTTTTCAGAGGGAATCATGACATCTGGGCATTCCATTACTTACAGAAAGAAATTGGCCTGGTTCTTCACCGGGATCCTGAAATCAGAGAGTGGAATGGAATGCGCTTTTACCTTGCTCATGGCGATGGTCTGGGCAATGGCGACAGAGGGTATAAATTCCTGAAAAAAGTGTTTGAGTTCCCTTTCAATCAGTGGCTCTACCGTTGGCTCCATCCTGATATAGGATCTGCTATGGGGCTTTATTTTTCAAGAAAAAGCAAGTACGCCCACATTGCCCAGGAAAAGAAGGACGCAAACTCCATCAATATTCCCACAGAAAGGCTTTACGAGTACAGTTGGCAGGTGCTGAAAAAGGATCCTGATATTCGATTTTTCATTTTTGGGCACCACCATCTTCCCACCCATAAAAAAATAGGAGAAACCGCTGAATTCTTCCTGATAGGGGATTGGATCACCCATTTCTCCTATGTGGTGTTCGATGGCAAGGAAGCAGAACTCAGGTACTATTCCTGAGTTTTCAGAGGCTGAACCATTTTTCGACCAGATCCACCAGCCTGGCTGCATACCCTGCTTCATTATCATACCAGGCAACTACTTTCACAAGGTCATTTCGCTGGCCAAGAACGGAAGTCAATCCTGCATCAAAGATCGCCGAATGGGGATTACCGATGACATCGGCAGAAACGATCGGATCTTCTGTGTACTGTAGGATCCTTCGGAAGGGTCCCCTGGAGGCCTTTTTGAAAGCAGCATTGATCTGCCCGACGCTTGTGGGCATTTGAACCGTACATGTCAGGTCGGTCAGGGAGCCGTTGGCAACGGGTACCCTGATCCCGGCACCTCCGAGGTTAGCTTTGAGGTGAGGGAAGATCCTTGAGGAAGCTTTAGCAGCCCCGGTGGTCGTGGGGATGATCGAACAGGCTGCCGCCCTTCCGCGACGGAGATCCTTATGCGGTCCGTCGATGAGATTCTGATCACGGGTATAGGAATGGATGGTGGTAATAAAAGCTTCGTCGATGCCCCAGCGATCGTCCAGGATTTTGATCAGGGGTGCCACGCAGTTGGTAGTACAGGAGGAATTGGAAATGATGACGTCATCGCGGCTCAGGATATGATCATTTATGCCCATGACAATGAACTTGATCTCATCGTCAGGCCCTTTTGCCGGTGCGGAAATGATTACGCGTTTTGCGCCAGCCTGCACATGCAGGCCGGCTTGCTGAAGAGAGGTGAACTCCCCGGTTGATTCGATCACCACATCGACATCCAGTTCTTTCCAGGGCAGATTTTCGGGGTGGCTGTCAGAAAAGGCATGAATCTTTCTCCCGTTGACCAGAAGGAAATTCTCCCTGGCCCTTATCCGGCCAGGGAATTCTCCCTGGATGGAATCATATTTCACCAGATGTGCCAGCGTTGCAGCATCTGCCAAATCATTCACTGCGACGAGTTCGATCCTTTTATGTTTCAGCAGGGCACGGAAGGTGACCCTCCCAATTCGTCCGAAACCATTGATAGCCAGTCGAATATGATCCATAAACACAACAATTGAAGGTCAAAGTTAATCATTTTGGCTGATCTTCTCCGGTTAATCGGCAGGATTTCTTACTTTTGACAAATACCAGTGTGTGCTGGAACAGTCACAATTGTATCATCCTAAACAACCATTACCAAGATAGATATCATGATGTCACCAACGATCAAAGATTATATTCAGGAAAACAGGGAACGTTTTCTTGATGAGCTTTTCGGACTGATCCGCATTCCATCGGTGAGTGCAATTGCTTCACATCAGCCGGATATGCATCGGGCTGCAGAATACTGGAGAGATGCCTTACTGGGTGCCGGCGCGGATAAAGCAGAGATTTACCCCACCGCGGGGAATCCTATCGTATATGCAGAGAAACTGGTTGATCCCTCCTTTCCAACGGTTCTTGTTTATGCTCATATGGATGTCATGCCTGTTGATCCGGTGAATGTATGGAAATCAGATCCTTTTCAGCCTGTCATCCGTGACGGAAGGATCTGGGCCCGCGGGGCGGACGATGATAAAGGACAATCGTTCATGCACGCCAAAGCGTTCGAGTACCTTGTCAGGACAGGTCAGCTGCCCTGCAACTCCAAATTCATGATCGAAGGCGAAGAGGAGGTGGGATCGGTCAACATGGGTAAATTCTGTGAGGATCATAAAGAAATGCTCCGGGCTGACATCATCCTTGTTTCTGATACCAGTATGATCGCTGAGGATAAGCCATCTATCACCGTTGGCCTGAGGGGTTTAAGCTATATAGAGATGGAGGTGAAGGGTCCGGACAGGGATCTGCATTCAGGTATCTTCGGCGGTGCGGTCGCCAATCCGGCCAATGTGATGGCCAGGATCATTGCATCCCTGTATGATGAGAATAACCGGATCACCATCCCCGGATTTTATGACGACGTAGTGGAGCTCAGTGAGGCTGAGCGTACCGAGATGGCCAAGGCACCCTTTGATCTGAAGGCTTATAAAGAATCGCTGAACATCGGTGATGTCTGGGGTGAAAAAGGATATTCGACGATTGAACGGACCGGTATCCGGCCAACCCTCGATGTGAACGGGATGTGGAGCGGCTATACGGGAGAAGGTGCGAAAACGGTGCTGCCAGCCACCGCCCACGCAAAAATATCCATGCGGTTGGTTCCTGACCAGGATCATCATAAAATCAGCAGACTGTTTGAAGAACACATCAACAGGATTGCCCCGCCGTATGTCAGGATTCAGGTCAGGACACTTCACGGCGGCCAGGGATATGCATCCCCTACCGACATGATCGCTTACCAGGCTGCTGACAGGGCCTATACGGATGCATATGGCACCAAGCCTATCCCGGTGCGAAGTGGCGGCAGCATCCCCATCATTTCAGCCTTTGAAGAGAAACTGGGAATAAAAAGCATTCTGATGGGCTTTGGACTGGAATCGGATGCGATCCACTCTCCCAATGAGAGCTTCTCACTTTACCAGTTTTTTAAGGGGATCGAGACGATCACATATTTTTACCAGCATTTTGCTGATATGATGAAAAAGGAACGGATCTCCTAGCTCTTAAAGGGCAGCCATGCGATTCCGGAATTCCTGAACACCTCTGTCGAGGAAATCCACAAATTCATCCACATTAAGGTCGTAAGCCCTGGGCTGAACCAGTTTTTCACCCTTGTGATCGAGCAGCACATAAAAAGGCTGGGCATTCACATTGAAATGGGTGATCTGGAAGTCAGCATATTTTTTTCCGAGCGTCTTTTTGACCTTTCCGTCATAGGTAGATGTGATCCATTCCCTTTCCGGCAACTGGGTTTTGTCATCGACATACAATGCGATCACCACGTATTCATTCCGCAACCGCTGGAGCACCTTCGGATCAGCCCAGACATTGGCTTCCATTTCGCGGCAGTTGACGCACCCGTGACCTGTGAAATCAATAAATACCGGTTTGCCAAGCTTCCTGGCGCATGCCATGCCCTGTTCATAATCGAAAAAGCCCTGGAGACCATGCGGAAGGTGTAAAAAGTCGCTGTATTTTGGCTTATCGCATAGCTCTGCTGAAGACTGGCCGCCGGAAGGATTATTTGTGCCAGAACTCATCACGGCCCTGGTATTCTCACGAATGATCGCATTCAGGTCAAAATCATGGGTTGCCTGAGGGGGGATGTAACCGGATAACGCTTTCAGGGGTGCTCCGAACATACCCGGGATCATGTACACGACAAAGGTAAACGTAATGATGGCCAGGGTTATCCGGGTGACGCTAATAAAGTTAAGGTCGGAGTCGTGAGCGAATTTCAGTTTTCCCAGCAGGTAGAAGCCCATCAGTGTAAAGATCACGATCCAGAAGGCAAGGTACACTTCCCTGTCGAGGATGCCCCAGTGATAGGTCTGATCGGCGATGCTGAGGAATTTTAATCCAAGGGCCAGTTCGATGAATCCGAGGACGACCTTGACCGAATTAAGCCAGCCGCCGGATTTTGGCAGATTGGCCAGCCACGACGGGAAAAAAGCGAAGAGGGTGAAAGGCAGGGCAAATGCCAGCGCAAAACCGAACATACCAATAATGGGTTTAAGGATCTGACCGCCCGCAGACTCCACCAGGATCGCTCCGACCAGAGGGCCGGTGCAGGAAAAGGATACCAGCACGAGGGTCAGGGCCATAAAGAAAGCGCCGGAGAATCCGCCCTTGTCAGCCTGTTTATCCGTACGCGTGATCATCCAGCTGGGAAGGGTCAGTTCAAATGCGCCCAGGAAGGAGGCTGCAAAGACCATGAAGATCAGGAAGAACAATACGTTTGGGATCCAGTGTGTACTGAGGAAGTTGGCAAAATTGGGTCCCAGCGTGATGGCCACCACTGTCCCAATGATGGTATAGATGGCGATGATGGAAAATCCGTAAACGATGGCCTGAAAACGTGCCTTTCGCTTCCTCTCATTATCGTGCATGAAAAAGGTGACCGTCATGGGGATCATGGGGAAAACACAGGGTGTGAGGATAGCTGCAAAGCCTGCCAAAATGGAAATGAGGAAAAAATAGAATAAAGATTTCTTTTCCCTTGACTGGGCATTCACCTCCTCCAGTGAGGAATCGGTAACCTGTTCCTGCCGCTGGGATCCCGCTGTACCGGTCACAGAATCGTGCTGAAGCTCAAGGGTGGTGACAGGTGCTAAGGGAACACCGTTCGCGGGTTGTCCGCCTTTCAGTGAATCGCCGTTGGTCATCGAAGTACCGGCCTGCTGGTTGAAGGTGAACTCAAATTCTTCATCCGCCGGCGGCAGGCATTTCTCTTCATCACACGACATGAAATTGACATATCCCCTGACGGTGACAGGTTCTGTTGACAGCAAGCGGATCTTTTGCCTGAAAGTGACCTCTCTGGCAAAATATTTCAGCACCATTTCAAAGTTCGGATCGTATTCCTCCAGGGCGGTGGGTTCTTCCACTTTACCAACCAGTTCATACCCTTTGACATCCTCAAAGGTAAACGTGGTAGCAGGAGGAGTCATCGGAATGTCCTGAGAGTAAAGGTGCCACTTGTTTTCGATCTCAGCGCTGAACAGCAGCTCCGCTTCGGTCGGGGAAAGAGCCCGGCTGCTGAAACTCCATATGACGGGTTCATAGATCTGACCCTTTACTCCGGCAGATGCTGAAAATAAAATGATGAAAAGGCTGAAAAGGCCTTTATTCACGATAGGGCTGAAAATCCTCATTTAAAATTAATTTGGGTGCAAAGGTACTAAAACGGCGACATCGCTTTTCATAAAAAATGTTATACCTGAGTGTTTGGTCATTTGGCAGGTGATTGATTCAGCCACTTGATCCTCAGGATATCCCTGGTACGGTCTGTAACGCGGAATCGCTCATCAGGGCGGTGTCCGACCAGCCATGCGATCTTTCCTCCTGATTCCAGGATCCAGCTGTTGTGCTTTTCGAAAACAGAGAATTTTTCATCAATGAAGAAGTCACTCAGCTTTTTTGTATGTTTCATACCGAAGGGTTGAAAAAAATCTCCTTTTTTCCATCTTCTCAGGATCAGGGGATAGTGCACCATTGCCATATCCAGGGAGGCGATCCGGGGGTCTGTATCCGGTCTGAAATCACCCGGCAGTGTAAGTCGCTCGATCAAAAGAAGTACTGGATGATGCATATGAGTGACATCAGCGTCAATGTACACTTCTGTTCCAGGCATCCCGGCGATGGAGCCGGCAGGTCTGAGGATCAATTTCTGTCGGTCCCTGAGCAGGCAATATTCGGGTGACAGGAACAGTTTACCCGGGATGCCTGAGAGGGATTCACTGATCCTTTTTATGGTCTGATAGTTGAATCCAAAGGGACTGAGCCATTCGCTCAGATAGGCGTTGACAGGTGTGAGTTTTAAAAGTTCCGGGATGCTGATGGAAAGACCCTCAGGATCTTCGATGCAGACAAGCTTCTTTTTTTCACCGATCTTTTCCCTGACGATCATTCCGGCTTCCTTCAGCCTTTCAGCGGTTTGTGTCAGGCCATTCCGGAAATCAGGATTTATGGTTTCGAAGACCGGCAGGATGTTATGCCGGATCCTATTCCTGGTATAATGATCGGAAAGGTTTGATGAATCGAGGCAGAAAGCCAGCTGATGTTCCTGCTGGTATTGTTCGATCATGGTCCGTGTGGCAAACATCATAGGCCGGATGGTTTTCCCCTGTCTTGAGCGGATCCCATGGAGGCCGTCAAGGCCTGTGCCCCTTGACAGGTTGATCAGCAGGGTTTCGATCTGGTCGTCGAGGTGATGGGCGGTCGCGACAAGATCGAAGTTCTCACCGGCCAGCAATTCACCGAACCACTGGTAGCGGAGCTGCCGGGCTGCCATTTGTACGGAGAGGTGATGGGCGCGGGCATATTCCTCAGTGGAGAATGATGTAGAATAAAAGGGTACCTGATAACCGGCAGCGAGTTCTTTCACAAATTGCTCATCCCTGTCGGATTCTTCTCCCCGCAGGGTGAAATTACAATGGGCGACACCGAATTGAAATCCGGCCCGGTGGAAGAGTTCCGTCATCACCACTGAGTCCATTCCGCCGCTGACCGCCAGCAGAACAGGCTGATGAGGAAGGAAGAGGGTCTCTTTCCTTATATATCCAATGAATGCGTTCAGCATAGCATCCACAAAGATACAGAAAGAAAACGCCACAGAGGGCAATAACCATCAGGCAGGATCAGATTTGCCAGACATTGCCACTGTTGATCAGTCCTTCCAGGGTTTTGATCCTGGATTCTTCCATGCTGCGGATCACCTGCCGTTCCAGCGCCTGGTCATAGGGTTCGCAGGGGAAGGAGCGAATGACGCCGGTAGCAACCGGAAACTCGGGGTAGTTCATTCGGGTCAGCAAATAATGAAGGGCAATGTCAGGAGTATAAGCATCATGTACCAGCAGATCCTCCTCTGTGATTCCGTTCTCTCCGATATTGACTACCTGCAATCCTGCGTTCCTTAAGATGAGTCCCTTGTCGCGTCCGGTGCCAAAGATCATGGGCTTGCCGTGCTCCAGATAGATGATACGGTCGTCTTTGACATCCTTGCCGGTAATTTCCTGATGGATCTTGTTGTTAAAGATCACACAGTTCTGCAGGATTTCAACGACAGAAGTCCCGTCATGCTGGGCAGCTTTGATGAAGATATCGGTCATCTGCTTGGGTTCGGTATCCACAGCTCTGGCAAAGAACGTACCCTGTGCGCCCATGGCAAGTTCACCCGGTATAAACGGGGGTTCGATGGTTCCATCGGGGGATGTTTTCGTTTTCAATCCCTTGGGGGAAGTGGGAGAATACTGACCTTTGGTCAGCCCATAAATCTTGTTATTGAAAATCAGGATATTAACATCCAGATTACGCCGCAGGATATGGATGAAGTGGTTACCTCCGATGGCCATGCTATCCCCGTCGCCGGTCACGATCCAGACACTAAGTTCCGGGTTGGCGATTTTTATCCCGGAGGCCACTGCTGCTGCTCTTCCGTGGAGGCCATGAAAACCGTATGTGTTGATGTAATAGGGAAATCTTGACGAGCAGCCAATTCCTGAAACGAAAACGATGTCTTCTTTTTTCATGCCGATTTCAGGAAGGGCATTCTGGACGGCGGAGAGGATGGCATAGTCGCCGCATCCTGCACACCATTTTACGGGCTGGTCGAGTCTGAAATCATTCCTTGTCAATGCCGGCTGTGCGGAGCTGGTCTCATTTGTTGCTGCCATCATTCTTTTCCCTCCAGTACTTGATTGAATTTTCGTTTCAACTCCTCTATCATAAATGGAAGTCCTTGAATTTTATTGTATCTGAGATACTTAAACTGAGGGTACAATGCGTTCAGGTACATAGCAAACTGTCCCAGGTTGAGTTCGCAGACGATGATCTTCCTGAAGCCCTTCAGTACTGCTTCGGTATTTCTGGGCAGGGGTTTCAGGTAATTGAACTGAGCCAGGCTGATGCTTTTACCCTGCTGCTGGAGGTCCTGCACAGCGCTGATCATGGCGCCGTATGTTCCTCCCCATCCCACGGCCAGAAGGTCGCCTGTGGGTTCTCCCCAAACCTTCAGTTCAGGTATATAGTTGGCCACGCGCTGTACTTTTTCCTCCCTGAGCCGTACCATTTTCTCATGGTTCAGGGGATCATGGGAGACAAAACCCGTGACATCCTCCTTTTCGAGGCTGCCGATACGGTGGCGAAGACCTTCCTGCCCTGGTATTGCCCAGAACCGGTTGAGTTTCTCCGGATCCCTGCGATATGGTTTGAAATCAGGTGTATTGTCCGGTACAAGCGGTGGAACAATGGGAGGAAGGTCTGCGATCTTTGGAATGTTCCAGAGCTCCGAACCATTGGCAAGGTATCCATCAGTCAGCAGGATCACGGGAGTCATATGCTCTATGGCTATTTTGCAGGCCATATAAGTATAATCAAAGCAGTCGGAAGGGGAAGAAGCTGAGATGATGACGGCAGGGCTTTCTCCGCAACGTCCGTAGAGGGCCTGAAGGAGGTCTCCCTGTTCTGTTTTTGTAGGCAGGCCGGTAGATGGACCTCCCCTCTGTACATCCACAATGACCAGCGGGAGTTCTGTTATCACAGCCAGTCCTATCGCTTCACTCTTGAGTGCAAGTCCCGGCCCGGAGGTTGTGGTCACACCCAGGTTACCGGCAAAACTGGCGCCGATGGCCGAGTTGATCCCGGCAATTTCGTCCTCTGCCTGAAAGACCTTCACGCCCAGCTGTTTTCTTTTGGCCAGCTCCTGCAGGATTTCAGAAGCCGGGGTGATCGGGTAGGAACCAAGGAATAAAGGCCGGCCTGAACGTTCGGAGGCGGCTATAAATCCCCAGGCCACAGCGGTATTACCTGTAATGTTCCTGAATTTTCCCTTCCTCTCTTCTTTATGAATGATCTGAAACCGTGATTCCAGGGTTTCAATGGTTTCCGCATAATGATATCCTGCCCTCAGTACTTTTTTATTCGCCTCAGCCAAAGCCGGCTTGCTCTTAAAACGATCGTCCAGGAACTTCTCTCCATATTCCAGATTCCTGTCGAAGAGCCAGTAGAGGATACCCACTGCAAACTGGTTCTTGGTTTTTTCAGCCGTTTTACTGTCCAGCCCCAGTTCTTTAACTGTTGTAAAATTCAAATAGGTGATGGGTGCCCTGACAATGTTATATCCATCGAGGGTGCCGTCTTCCAGGGGATCTGATGTAAAACCTGCCTTCTGGTAATTCTTCTCATCGAAGCTATCGCTGTCAATGATGATGGTGGCGCCTTGTTTCACCCACTTGAGGTTGGTCCTCAGCGCTGCAGGATTCATGGCGACCAGCACATCGGCCAGGTCTCCCGGTGTTTTGATGTCCTTACTGCCGATACGGACCTGGAAGCCTGATACTCCGGCAATGGTTCCCTGCGGCGCCCTGATCTCGGAGGGGTAATCGGGGAAAGTAGAAATATCATTTCCAACAAACGCAGAGGTGTCGGAAAACTGTGTTCCACTCATTTGCATGCCATCACCCGAATCACCGGCAAATTTTACCACTGCATCTTCCAACTCGATGATTTTTCGCTTTTTAATACCCATTTTGTTAATATTTTAACAATTGCAAAGGTAAAGACATTATTCCTTTCAATTCCAACAAATGTCTTTTTTTTAGGGATCCCATTCTGTACCTGCATTTTGTTTAGATCAAAACTAAATTTCAGAAATCTGCATCCAGTATCCAAAAAATAAAATACTTTTGTAAAGCCAATCAACGTTGGCGGAGTCAAATTATTAACCAAAACTTTTAGCCATGGCTTATAAGATCTCTGATGATTGTACGGCATGCGGCACATGTATCGATGAATGTCCCGTTGAAGCCATTTCTCCGGGTGATATTTATGTCATTGATCCGGATGTGTGCACCGATTGTGGTTCATGCGCGGATGTTTGCCCTGTTGAAGCGATACATCCAGAATAATCATCAACTGTATAGATTGAACCTCTGACAGATCAGGTTCAATGAGAAAGTCCACTTTCCCGGGTGGACTTTTTTTTTATACACCTGAACCAGTACCTCCCGGAGCGTTGTTCATCATCTTTTCCTTTAATTTGTACCTTTGCTCCGGATTATACTATCAAGCCCCATTCATGGACACCAATTCATATCTGGCCAACATTGATCCGGCACAACTGGAGGAACTATATTTACAATACAGGATCGATCCCGGTTCCATTGATTATGGATGGAGAAAATTTTTCGAAGGATTTGAATTTGCAGGCACCTCCTCCTTTGCCAGACCCGGCAATCACCTCCCAAGCGACGAATTCAAGGTGATCAGCCTTATCCATGAATACCGCAAAAGAGGGCATCTTTTTACCAAAACCAATCCGGTCAGAACGCGACGTACCTATTCTCCCACACTTGCCTGTGAGAATTTTGGATTGCAAGCCGAAGATCTTGAAAAGGAATATGAAGCCGGCGTTGAAGTAGGTATTGGGAAAGCACGGCTGAAGGATATTGTGTCTTTTCTGGAACAGACCTACTGTCAGTCGATCGGAACGGAGTATTATTACATCAGGAATGTTGAGATCGTGGACTGGCTGAAGACCAGGATGGAATCCAGCAGGAACACGCCCGAATATTCGGGGGAGCTGAAGCTTCAGATCCTTCAGAAGCTTACAGAAGCTGTAGGTTTTGAAAAATTCATCCATAAAAAATTTCCAGGGCAGAAACGATTTTCACTTGAAGGCGGAGAATCCCTCATCCCTGCACTGGATATCCTGATCGAAAAGGGCGCCGGTCTGGGAATAGAGGAATTTGTGATCGGCATGCCGCATAGGGGCAGACTCAACGTACTGACCAACATCCTTGGAAAATCCTATCATGTTGTATTCAGCGAATTTGAAGGGATTGCATACGACGATGAGACGTTGCTGGGGGATGTCAAATACCACCTGGGTTTCACCTCGCAGAAGACAACCCGGCAGGGAGATCCTGTGAGGCTGACCCTGGCTCCCAATCCTTCTCATCTGGAAGCGGTATGCTCGGTGGTGGAGGGAATCGTCCGGTCGCGGATGGATCAGCTGTACGATGGTGATCACAGCAGGATCATTCCCATCCTCATCCACGGCGACGCCTCCATCGCCGGGCAGGGGCTTGTCTATGAAGTTATCCAGATGTCGGGCCTTGAAGCCTATCAGACGGGCGGAACCATTCACCTGGTGGTCAATAACCAGCTGGGTTTCACCACGAATTACACGGATGCCAGGACCAGCATCTACTGTACAGATGTGGCCAAAACGATCCAGTCGCCTGTGTTTCACGTAAACGGCGATGACGCTGAAGCAGTGGCATTTACGGTGGAAATGGCCGTGGAGTTCAGGAATATGTTTCATAAGGATGTTTTCATCGATCTGCTGGGTTACCGGAAATATGGTCATAACGAAGGTGATGAGCCCAGGTTCACACAGCCCATTCTTTACCAGATCATTGAGAAGCACCCGGATCCACGGGAGATCTATGCCAACAGGCTGATGGAGCAGGGCGTCATCGGGCAGGATGACGTGATCGGTATGGAACAATCCTTCATGGATCTCCTTGAAGTTTCCCTGGTCAAATCCAGAGAGATCAAAAAAGCGCATATCACGTCATTTCTCGAGAGCAGCTGGGCTTCTATCCGTAAAGCAACCCCGGAGGATTTTCAATCGTCGCCGGATACTTCCGTCAGCAAGGAGCTTCTTATCACCATTTCAAAAAAGATAACCGCTCTGCCGGAGGATAAGAAGTTTTTCCGGAAAACAGTGAAACTGCAGAATGACCGAAGAGAGATGATCCTGACGGGCGGAACGGCCGACTGGGCCATGGCAGAGCTCCTGGCTTACGGCACCCTGCTGATGGAAGGTGTCAATATAAGGCTGAGCGGACAGGATTCCCAGCGGGGAACGTTCTCGCACCGCCATGCAGTGCTGACCATCGAGGATTCGGAAGAAAAGTACACACCGCTGCAGCACCTGGATGACCATCAGGGGCGTCTGGATATCTATAATTCCCTTTTATCGGAATACGGTGTTCTTGGCTTCGAGTATGGCTATGCCCTGGCTTCTCCGCATGATCTGGTCCTATGGGAGGCACAGTTCGGCGACTTCAGCAACGGTGCACAGATCATCATGGATCAGTACCTCAGCAGTGCGGAAGACAAGTGGAACGTGATGAACCATCTTGTCATCCTTCTGCCGCATGGCTTTGAAGGACAGGGCCCAGAACATTCCTCCGGACGCATTGAGCGGTTTTTGACACTTTGTGCAGAGCAAAACATGCAGGTCGCCAATTGCACAACACCAGCCAATTTCTTCCATATCCTGCGCAGACAGCTGAAGAGACCTTTCCGGAAACCCCTGGTAGTTTTTACGCCTAAAAGTCTTCTGAGGCATCCCCGATGCATATCCCCTGTGGAAGATTTCACATCAGGTAGTTTTCAGGAAGTGATCGACGATGAACAGGCTGATCCGTCTCAGGTGATCAAGCTTGTTTTTTGCAGCGGCAAGGTCTACTATGACCTGCTCGAAGAAAAAGAAAAAATCAACGCTCAGGAAATTGCGCTGATACGCATTGAACAGCTCTATCCACTTCCCATTGACCGGATGAAACGGATCATGGAGAGATATCCGAACGCTACCCGAATGCTGTGGGTTCAGGAGGAGCCGGTGAACATGGGTGCATGGAATCATGTCCATCAGCGACTCCTGCTGGAGGGGATCACCCTGAAGGTGATCGCGCGGCCAGCCAGTGGAAGTCCGGCCACAGGCTCTCCCAGGTTTCACCAGGTCCAGCAGCGGAAGATTGTCACAAAAACCTTCGACGAATGTGACTGCCACCGGTTGAAAGAGGAGTGCCGGATGATCTGCATAGGCAACAAATGGCGCCAGTTTGAAAAGGAACTGCAACTGCATCATCAAAAACAAAATCCAACATAACTCAGTATTTCACTATGATCATTAACGTCAGCGTTCCCTCTCCGGGTGAATCCATTGTCCAGGTCCAACTGGCCAGCTGGCTGGTCAAAGACGGGGATCATGTGCTGAAAGATGCAGAAATCGCCGAGATCGACTCCGATAAAGCCACCCTGAGCATCACAGCTGCTGAAGAGGGCGATATCAAGATCCTTGTTCCGGAAGGAACAACGGTCGACGTAGGTACCCACATTGCTACGATTTCTGTATCAGCAGCCACAAAGCCGGAAGCCGGTACCATTCCCCCGGCAGACATGAAAGCCGCTCAACCTGCTGCTGAAAAGCAGGACAAGCCCGTCCGGGTATCACCTCTTGCCAGGAAAGCCATGGCAGCGCACCAGATCGAGCCCCAGTCCATCATGGACCGTTTTGGAGGCTACCGTATTTCCCGAAAAGATGTGGAGTTACTCAGCCAGGTTGAATCGCCGGAACAGGCTCCGGAAAAAATCCCGGCAGAAACTTCCATGAAGGGATCCCGTGATGTTGAGCGCCAGAAACTTTCCACCCTCCGGTTAAAGCTTTCGGAGCGATTGGTCGCGGTCAAGAACCAGACGGCCATGCTGACCACCTTCAACGAGGTGGATATGACCGCTATCATGCAGATACGCCGGCAGTACAAGGATGCCTTCCAACAGAAATTCGGCGTTTCGCTGGGATTTATGTCCTTCTTCACCAAGGCAGTCACCGAGGCACTTCACCTCTACCCCGCCGTGAACGCGCAGATCGATGGTGAATCTATTGTTTATCATCATTATACCGACATTGGCATTGCTGTTAGCGCCCCAAAAGGCCTGGTGGTACCTGTCCTCCGAAACACGGAAAAAATGAGCCTGGCCGAGATCGAGCTGCACATCAAGGATCTGGCCGACAAAGCCCGTGCGAACAAGATCACGCTGGAAGAGATGACAGGAGGTACATTCACCATTACCAATGGTGGTGTATTCGGATCACTGATGTCAACACCGATCCTCAATCCTCCACAGAGTGGGATCCTGGGCATGCATAAGGTCATGGACCGGCCTGTGGCCATCGGTGGTAAAATGGAGATCAGGCCCATGATGTACATTGCTCTCTCTTATGATCACCGAATCATTGACGGCCGGGAGTCGGTCGGTTTTCTGGTCAGGGTGAAAGAGATGCTGGAAGATCCCATCAAACTGATGTATGCCGGTGATGATCCGGTGAAAGTGTTACTGAATCTCTAAGGGACATGAGAAAGAAAGTTGACTTTTTGGTGATTGGCTCCGGCATCGCAGGGCTGAGCTATGCATTGAAAGTGGCTGAACACGGTACTGTTTGCCTGGTCACCAAAACCAGGGCGAAAGAGACAGCCACCCGATATGCGCAGGGAGGTATTGCCACCGTGATGTATACCCCCGATACGTACGAAAAGCACATTCACGACACGATGGTGGCTGGAGATTACCTCAGCAATGAGAAGATCGTTAGGATAACCATCACCGAATCCACCGAACGGGTGAAGGAATTGATCGCATGGGGTGCAGAATTTGATAAGGAAAAATCAGGAAAGTACGATCTGGCAAAAGAAGGAGGCCATTCCGAGAAAAGGATCCTTCACTACAAGGATCAGACGGGTGAGGAAATTGAACAAACCCTGCTGGAACGGGTCACCAGCCACCCGAACATCGAGATACTGGAAAATCATTTTGCGATTGACATCATCACCCAGCATCACCTGGGAAAAGAGGTGACCCGACGTACGAAAGAAATTCAGTGCTATGGGGCCTATGTGTTGAACCTGCAGAACAATACCATCCTGACCATACTCGCCAGGACCACGCTGTTGTCGACCGGTGGAGCAGGCAATGTGTATGGCATCACCACCAATCCGGAGATCGCAACGGGTGATGGAGTTGCGATGGTGTACCGTGCCAAAGGGAGGGTCAGGGACATGGAATTCTTTCAGTTCCATCCCACGGCACTTTATCACCCGGCGGAAAGACCTGCTTTCCTGATCACTGAGGCTTTACGGGGATTTGGTGGCCTGCTGAAGAACCGGCAGGGTGTGGAATTCATGTACAAGTACGATAAACGGGGATCCCTGGCGCCGAGGGATGTGGTGGCGCGCGCCATCGACAATGAAATGAAAATTTCGGGAGACGATTGCGTTTACCTTGATTGCAGGCACCTGGACAAGATTCAGCTGGTCAACCATTTTCCGAACATCTATGCCAAATGCCTGAGCATCGGCATCAACATCAACAACGAAATGATTCCGGTCAATCCGGCAGCTCATTATATGTGCGGAGGGATCAGCGTGGATGAATGGGGACGGAGTTCCATCAGGAACCTTTATGCATCGGGCGAGTGTGCTGCAACAGGGCTGCATGGAGCCAACCGTCTGGCATCCAATTCCTTGCTGGAGTCGCTGGTATTCTCTCACCGGGCCAGTATCGATGCCGCCAAACAGCTCGCCACCACGGCTTTGTGCGAAGAGATTCCTGACTGGAACGACGAAGGTACGGTACTGAACGAGGAAATGATCCTGATCACACAAAGCATGAAGGAATTACAGGCGGTAATGACCAGCTACGTGGGCATTGTCAGGTCAAACCTGAGGTTGAACAGGGCCCTGAAGCGCCTGGAGATCATTTACCATGAAACCGAAGATCTGTATCAGAAATCAGTCATCACACAGCAGATCTGTGAGCTGAGGAACCTGATCAACATCGGTTACCTGATCATCAAAGCGGCTCTTGAGCGGAAAGAAAGCATCGGGCTGCATTATTCGATCGATTATCCGCGCACCAGGGCCAATGAATTTGAAGTTGCTGACCATCCCTTATAAATAAACCGTATGGCAATCATCAGGACCATTCGCGGAGTCACTCCTGTTTTCGGAAACGACTGTTTTATAGCGGAGACGGCTGTGATCACCGGAGACGTTGTTTTCGGCGACCAGTGCAGTATCTGGTTTGGGGCTGTGATCCGCGGGGATGTCAATATCATCCGTATCGGGAACAAGGTCAACATCCAGGACGGGGTGATCCTGCACGGCACTTACCAGAAAGCACCCACCTACATCGGGAATGAAGTATCGATCGCACATGGTGCCATTGTACACGGGTGTACGATCCATGATCATGTGCTGATAGGAATGGGAGCCATCATCATGGATCATGCGATCATTCACAGCAACTCGATCATAGCTGCGGGTGCTGTAGTATCCAAAAATACCGAGGTCGAATCGGGCAGTGTCTACGCCGGTGTGCCTGCCAGAAAAGTTAAATCCATTGACACATCCCTGCTGGAGGGGGAAATCCACCGCATCGCCGACAGTTACATCATATACGCAGGGTGGTACAAATAAAAAAAGCCGGCGAAGGATGCCGGCTTTTCCGTAATAAGTTCAACGATCACTTATTGTATCCCGAGTTTTTTCTTCACCAGGTCCATGACGTCATCCCCCGGATCAGCAAATAGGAGCATGCCACCGGTGGAATTCAGGATATACGTATAGCCATTTTCTTTAGCCACTTCCTTCACTGCATTCTGAGCCTTTTCGATGATCGGGGTGGTCAGTTCTGTCTCCTTGTTCTGGAGATCCTGCTGGGCAGAAGTCTGAAATGCCTCCATCCTTGTCTGCAGATCGGTTATCTCGCGCTCCTTGGTCTGGCGAATGATCTCCGACATGGTGGTCTGGTTGTTCTGATAGTCTGTGATCTTGGTTTGAAGTTCGTTTTGCATAGCGTCGAACTGGTCCTGAACACTGGCTGCATATTTTTCGTATACCGCTTTCACCGAATCCAATCCCGGCATCAGCGCATACAGGTCCGCAAAATTGATATGACCGAACTTTTCCTGGTTCTGGGCGCTGACACCGAGTGTCAATGTGCAAAATGCCAGAACGATCCATGCTTTAGAGATAATCTTCATAATATCAATAACTTGTTTAAGTGAATTTAAAATTTTTGCAAATGTAGGATTTTTTCCTGTGCGTGGCACCAGACAGAGTGAGTTTTCAGGAATTATTCTTTTGAATCGTAGGAATATCCCAGTTTACTCAGCACATCGTCGCTCAGGTCGAATTTTTCGTTGGCATAGAGCATGCTCAGGCTGCCCGCTTTATCAAAGATGATGGCATAGTTCTGTTGTGTCGCCATTTCCTCGATGGCATTGTAAATCTTTTCCTGTATGGGCTTAATCAGTTCCTGACGTTTTTTGAAAAGGTCGCCATCCTTACCGAAACGCTGGCGCTGTAATTCTTTGACAGCCTGCTCTTTCTTAATGATCTCATCCTCTCTTTTCTTTTTCATCTCTTCGGGAAGAAGAACGGCTTCGGCCTGGTAGGATTTGTACAACTGGTCGATCTCAGTATATTTATCTTCGATTTCTTTTTGCCATTCGGCAGCCATGTCGTCCAGCAATGACTGGGCATCATTGTATTCGGGGATGTTTTTCAGGATATACTCGGTATCCACAAAGGCATATTTCTGAGCCAGACCGGAATATGCAGCCGCAATGATCAGGGCAGTGGCGAGCAGAATCTTTTTCATGGTATTCAGGTTCTTTTAAGTGGTTTGAATTTCGTGCCGGATTGTTGTCAAATATTATACCAAATTAATCGATGGACTGGTTGATAGAGAAATGGAACTGGCTTCCGTTTGCATTCGGCAGGCCAGGAACCTCGTCAAATCCGTAACCCCAGTCGAGGCCGAGGAGTCCGAACATGGGCAGGAAAACCCTTACGCCGACTCCGGCTGCGCGGTACAGGTTGAATGGCTCAAATGTCTCGAAGTTTGACCATGCATTACCTGTTTCCAGGAAGGCCAGCATATAGATGGTTGAACTGGGATTGAGTGACAGAGGATACCTGAGTTCCAGGGTATTCCTGTTGTATATCGTACCACCAATACTTTTATCCTTATAATAATGGGGTGTGAGGGACTCATTCTCGTATCCGCGGAAACCGATAATTTCACGGCCATCCATATTATTGTATCCTGAAAGTCCGTCCCCTCCGAGATAGTACCTTTCAAAAGGAGTGATGCCTATCGCCGGGTTATAAGCTCCGAGGAAGCCATAACGAAACTTGAGGGCAAAGACCAGGTTACCGACAATGGGTTTGTAGACCACGGCCCGGAAGGCCCATTTATGATATTCGATCCATTTGTATTTCTCACTTTCTTCGAGAAGCGAATAATCCTTATTGGAAAATGCAGAATAGGGTGGGGTCAGTTCGAGCGATATGGAGACTTCCGATCCTGTTCTGGCAAAGATGGGGGCGTCCACGGAGTTTCTGGCAAAGGTGATCCCATAAGTGATGCTGTTATAGTCGCCGGTTCCGGTTCCAAAAGAAAAGACGCTTGTATAATTATCCAGCTTATATCGCTGAAAGTTGATACTCTGAACCAGTGTAAAATAATCATCAGGCCAGGTGAGGCGTTTGCCAAGCATGAATGCGATCCCGTCAAGGGTGAATGATTGCCTGGAGATGTCATTCTTCGATAATCCATTGGAATAGAGGGAGTGGTAGTAGGATACCGTGAACGAATTAGGTTTCCTGCCTCCCAGCCATGGTTCGGTGAAGCTTGCGTTATAACTGATGTATCCTTTGCCGTAGGATTGCAGGCGGACCGACAGCTTTTGCCCGTCTCCTGTGGGAACCGGGCGCCACGCATTCTTTTTGAATATATTGTTGACGGAGAAATTGTTGAAAGAAACACCAAGGGTTCCGATGACCCTTCCGTACCCCCATCCACCTGAGAGTTCAATCTGGTCGGATGAAGTCTCCTCCACCTCGTATTGTATGTCGACGGTTCCATCGGCAGGATTCGGGATGGGGACCGGATTGATCTTTTCCTGATTAAAATACTGAAGCTGAGCCAGTTCACGTGTCGTACGGATGATATCCGAACGTGAGAAGAGTTCCCCGGGTTTGGTCCGTATCTCGCGGATGATCACATGGTCATTGGTACGGTCATTGCCTTTGATCGTCACTTTATTGATCCTGGCCTGTTTGCCCTCGTATATTCTCATTTCCAGATCAATCGAGTCGTTCTCCACCTTTACTTCTACAGGATCGACAGAAAAGAACAGGTATCCATTGTCAAGATAAAGGGAAGTCACATCCAGTCCGTTCAGGTTGAACGATAGGTTGGTGGTGAGCAGGTCGTTGTTGTAGACATCCCCTTTTTTGATTTTGAGCACCTCATTCAACTGTTCCGAGCTATATTTGGTATTTCCAATCCAGGTGATATTCCGGAAGTAATATTTATCACCTTCACTGATCCTGAGGTCAAGGTCAATGGTATTCCCGGGATTGGTAACGATCTTTTCGCTCACGAGCTTGGCGTCGCGGTAACCCTGTTCGTTGTATTTCTTGATCAGTGTATTCTTGTCTTCCCTGAAGTCATCGGCAATGAATTTGGACGTTTTAAAAATCCTGAGTTTCATATTATCCCCGAAATAACCTGCCACAGTTTCGATCACTTTGACCATATCCAGGCTGGTGGCAGATTTAAGAGCAGCGATGACCAGGGTATCGAGATAGTTCATTGGGTGGATGTAACTTTTTTCCTTGGTCTTCTTCAGCGTTCCCTTGATCTGTTTATCGGACAATGCCGAATTGCCTTCTATATTGATCTGGTTGATCTTGACCCTGTTATGTTTGTCAATATGAATATCCAGGATTACATTGTTGGCTTTTATGGTATCGGTTATCTGGTTAAAGGTGACCTCGGTATTGAGGAAGCCTTTGTCCCTGAAATATTTTTTGATGGATTGGGAAGTACGGACCAGGGTATTTTCCGTCAGCACATCGCCCGATCGCAGCGTGATCTCGTCCCGAAGGTTATCTGCTTCTGTCTTTTTGATGCCCAGGAGTGAGAATCTTGACATCCTGGGTCGTTCCTTCAGATAGATATTCAGGAAAATGATATCTTCCTGGATACTGGTGGCGGTGATCCGGATATCTTCAAACAGTCCCTGGTCCCAGAGGTTACGCAATGCATCGCTGATATCATCCCCCGGCACGGAGATGCGGTCGCCCACAGAAAGACCGGATAGCATGATCAGGACGTTCTGGTCAAGGTACTGTATTCCGGTCACGGTTATCCCCCCTATCTCATATTCCTTTGATTTGCCGTAATCGATCACCGACAGGTCATCGCCGATGGAGATCTGTGCCCAGCTGTTTAAGGTGAGCAGAATTCCGGTGATGACAATGATGAGCTTTTTAGGAGACATAATCTGGTCCGTCTGAGTATGAAGTGATCTTTCCAAATCTTCTTTCCCGTTTCTGAAAATCAATGACAGCCTCATAAAGGTCATTCCTGGTAAAGTCAGGCCAGAGTTTGGGGGTAAAATACAGTTCTGCATAGGCGATCTGCCACAGCAGAAAATTGCTCAGCCGGTATTCTCCGCTGGTTCTGATCAGCAGTTCCGGATCAGGGTAGGGAGAGGTGGTCAGATGCAGTGCAAATAGGTTATCATCGATATGCTGAGGATCCAGCTGGTGATGAAGGGCTTTCCGGGCCAGGCTCCGGGCTGCTTCGACTATTTCCCAGCGGGAGCTGTAGCTGAGTGCAAGGATGAGGGTCATACGATCGTTGCCGGAGGTGGTTTGGATCGCCTCTTTCAATTCTTCCAGGCATCGGTCATCCAGGTCTGCCAGGTTTCCGATAGCCTGCAGTCGGATGTTGTTCTTCATGAGGGTTTTTGTTTCCTCACCGATCGTTTGTACCAGCAGCTTCATCAGGGCGCTGACCTCATCCCTGGGGCGGCCCCAGTTCTCGGTTGAGAAGGCATAAAGTGTCAGGTAGCTGATGCCCAGCTCTGCGGCAGCCTCGGAAATCTCCCTGACTGCCTTCACTCCCTGCTCGTGTCCGAAAACACGTTCCTTCCCCTTCCGCTGAGCCCAGCGGCCGTTACCATCCATGATCACCGCAACGTGTGAGGGTAGTTTTTCTAAATCTATGTGTTCTTTGAGGTCCATTTTGCCTGACAACCTATCACCTTTTGTTCAGTTTAACCTATATCTTAAAATTCAAGATTTCTGCATTTATGCTGATTGACAAAACTGAATTTGTAGGTGGCAGCCACACCCAGAAATCCATAAAAATCAAGGTTAGGCTCAAGGAACTCGACTCCCTTCCCAATTCCCAGATCTTTTCTGAGCCCTGCTTCAACAGCCAGTCCGAGCGATTTTCCAACACTGTACTTAAAGCCCAGTCCAAAAGGCAGAGCGACAGGCAAGCGTTTGGATGTTTGCGAAGAATAAGGGACCAACAATGAAAGTCCGCCAAAAATATAGGTTGAATAATAATTCTTGGTGCTTCCAAGAAAAAAATTGAGGTAGTTGATCTCGTACCTGGCCGCCAGTTCAAACGCCTTACCTGCAATCGTCGCTGTTCCAGAGACAGCCTGCCTTGAATTGAAGCTATGGCGGTATATTAGTTCGTAGGCCATGGAGGTTCGTTTCAGATTCCGGTCGATCCTGAATGCGGAGCCCACAAAACCACCAATTTCATCATACTGTGCAGAAGCACAGATGCACATAAAAACAATGGGCAGCATCAGCAGTATTTGTCTCATGATTTTCAGGAGCGCAAAATTATCAAATTTTTCTTTCCAATGATCCTCAGGAATTACCGTTGGGATAGTTTCTGATATCGATTCCCCATTTCAACTTGTCACGTATGGTGCTGAAGAAATTTTGTTTCTCCATCCGGATGAGGTTGATTTTGAAATCCTCTTTGACCACTATGATCTCCGTGGAAGAATTGATCGCCTGAAAGCGGGAGTCCAGGCTGATATAGCATTCGCTGCTGCGGCCCTCCACGTTAAGGCGGATCACACGATTATCAGGGATAACGATAGGTCTGACCGTTAAATTGTGTGTGGCGATGGGAGTTATGATAAAATCCCCGGAATCCGGGTGAAGGATAGGTCCGTTGCAGGAAAGCGAATAGGCCGTCGAACCGGTGGGGGTGGCGATCATCAGACCGTCAGCCCAGTAAGAGTTCAGAAAAAGGCCATCCACATAGGTATGGATGGTCAGCATGGTATTGGGCTCTTTTTTATAAATGGCCAGTTCGTTCAGGGCATAGTTCACCTTACCGAACAAACCCTTTGGTGATTCCAGGCAGACCAGGGTTCGCTGATCCAGGGTGTAATTATGGGTGAGCAATGCATGGGATGCCAGTTCAATATGTTCTGTGGATACACTCGACAGGAATCCCAGGCGGCCAGTGTTGATCCCCAGGATAGGAATTCCCGAGTCCCTTACCAGTGCAAGGGTATCCAGCAAGGTGCCATCCCCTCCGATGGATACCAGGTAATCAAGACTGCCGGCGATATCCTGATGCGATTCGAATGTATCATATTGTATATCAACATTATACAATTGCTTTAAACGACGTTGGAAGGGTTCATAAAGCATGACGTGAACACCGGATCCGGCCAAACGCTGGATGAGTTGCTGAATCGCGGATACATATTCCGCAGGAACGGACTTACCAAAAAGGCCTATGTTCATAGTTCTGTCATATATTCAAGTACCTCATCAGGGAATCATAACGGTCGCGGAGGTCATCATTGGGATCCTTCGGGGAGAAGGATGCCTTGACGATATAATTATACCTGTTGAACGTCTGAAGGATGGACCTGATGTCGGTCTGGTTTATTCTAATCGTTACATCCAGTTTTGTGGACTCCCTGTGAGAGGAAAGGTACAGGCCGAGGATCCTGGCATCGTTGGATTCGATGATCCGGGCAATTTCTGACAACAGGTAATCGTTCACATTCAGCTCAAGGATGATCACCGCACCCGGGAATCCAATACCGCTAAGGACGCCAAAACCACCGAGCAGCTTCCGCATGGTGATAAGCCCGAGATAATCCTCTTTTTCATTGAGTACCGGTATGATGGAGATGTTCATGGAATCTGCCAGTTTGATCACATCAAAAATATGGTCATACTCGCTGACGAAGGTACGCTGCAGGGCAGATTTGAGGCCCTCCAGCGGCTGATCCGGATCCCCAAGTGTATAGATGTCGGTTTCCGTGATCAGTCCCAGGTATGCTTCCTTATCCGTTACCGGCATATGCCAGACTTTATATTCATCCATCAGCATCAGGGCGCTGGTGCCGGTGTCGGAAATTTTCAGCGGGTGGATACCCTCGGCGATCAGGTCTTTGGCAATCATTCAACCTCCACAAAACAAGGGTGCTAAGGTACTATTTTTTAGTGCATCAGCGCAGTGGGCGATGAAATTTGAATGGATCATTGAAGATGAGGATCCTTATTAGTAGATTTGTGCTGCCGGTAACAAAAACAGTTCATATGGTCAGATTAAGTGTCAATATCAATAAGATTGCGACCCTGCGCAATGCACGCGGGGGAAACACGCCGGATGTGCTGAAGGCGGCGATTGATTGCCAGCGGTTTGGTGCGCAGGGCATCACTGTTCATCCCCGGCCGGATGAAAGGCACATCCGCTACCAGGATGTGCTGGATATAAAGCCTTTAATTACGACCGAGTTCAACATTGAAGGATATCCATCCGAGGCATTCATCGACCTGGTGCTGAAGGTCATCCCTGATCAGGTCACGCTGGTTCCTGATCCGCCGGGAGTGCTGACGTCCAATGCAGGATGGGACACCGTTTCGCACCAGGAATTTCTTTCCCGAGTAATCCTCATTTTCAGAGAGGCCGGGATACGGACTTCCCTTTTCATTGAGGCTGATCCCATCCTGATCCGTCATGCAAAAAAAACAGGGACAGACCGCGTGGAACTCTATACGGAAAGCTATGCCAGGATGTACCCTGCCGACAGGGAAGCAGCCATACGACCTTTTCTGGCAGCTGCACAGGCAGCCGTGGATGTTTCGCTTGGATTGAATGCCGGGCATGATCTCAGTCTTGAGAACCTCCGCTATTTTGCCACTCACATCCCGGGTTTGATGGAAGTCTCCATCGGTCATGCACTGATCTCAGATGCACTGTATCTCGGACTGGAGAATACCATTCAGATGTACAGGAGGCAGCTTGGCAATGTGGAAGGATAGTGGACGTAAAGGTCATTTATGGTCATTTATGGTTATTTGTGGTTATTATAGTGGTTATTCGCTATAACTTGAACGATAAGAAGGCATGAAGTTATTTTACAGGCATTTTGGGTCGGGGGAGCCGTTGATCCTATTGCACGGGGTATTCGGAATGTCGGATAACTGGGTAACCGTTGGTCGCCGGCTGGGAGCGCATTTTTCCGTTTTCATACCCGATCAGAGGAATCACGGGCATTCACCTCATAATGAGGCTCATAACTATTATGCACTGGCAGACGACGTGCTGGAGTTCATGGATGAGCATAACCTGCAGGATGCTGCCATCATCGGCCATTCGATGGGGGGAAAAGTGGCGATGTGTGTCGCACTGGAAGCTTCCCATCGTATTAACAAGCTGGTCATCATCGATATCAGTCCGAAGCAGTATCCGGTCAGGCAGGAGCACATTGGCATTTTGCATGCGATGCGCTCGGTGGACCTCAGCCAGCTTACCTCGCGTCAGGAAGCGGAAACACTTTTCCAAGAGTATCCCCTGAGCGACAGGATGAGGTATTTCATTTTAAAGAACCTGAACAGGGATCACGCCGGCCGTTTTTTCTGGAGGATCAATCTGGGCGCGCTGGAGGCGAACCTGGAGGGGATTTCCGGATCAATCCCCATCAGGGGCAGCTATGCAGGTCCCGTTCTTGTGATCCGGGGAGGGGATTCGGATTATATCACCGAGGCTGACGGGCCCTTCTTTTCCTTTTCCTTTCCCAATTATCGGATGACCACTATTGCAGGTGCATCCCACTGGGTGCATGCCGACCGCCCGGAAGAATTATTCACTGAGGTGATGGCTTTTCTAAGGCCAGGCCACCGTCAGGTCAGTACCTTATAATGCTCAGGCTGGAGACTGCCGCATCGATCGAGATGAAGATCCTGTTACTGCTTGAGTCGAAATCATCCGATTGGAAGGTGTGATCCTTGATCTTATGGAATCCTTCCAGTTCTCGTGATGAAAGTACCGTATTGGCATTGACTTCACACCCGGATGCCTGAGGCACTTTGATGGTGATGGAGGATGCGCCGGCATCTATGGTTACCTGCGTCTCAGGATAATCGTCGCCCAGGACCATTTCGATGGAGGCCGCTCCTCCGTCAATATCGATGGATTTGGTCTTGTAGGAGCTCATATCCAGGTCAACAGCTGCTGCACCGATATCCAGGTCGAAATCCCACACAGGGGCGGGGTGAAGTTTGATGTTTACTTTATGTTCCCTGCCGGGCCGGTGGATATTTTGGTCCTGCAGGGTAAGCGAGATGATCTGTTTTTCCCCGGAATCCATGGAAGTCATGCTATAGTCTCCCCAGAAGCCTTTGCGTTCAAAGTCGATGAGATGGGTAGTGGTGTCGCTGACATGGAACTCACCGGCAGCAGCATCCAGGCGCAGTTCAGCAGCAGTCATGGTCGAATCATAGGGCTCGACCAGGTTCTGGTAGGAGATATCAGCCTTATCACTCCTTTTCTGTTGCCACTTCTCCCAGTCTTCGTCATTCCAGTTCCACTCATGGAACGGTCGCCCCAGCCAGCGGAATCCGGGATGCCTGGCCTGATTGTCGCGGGTCATCAGGAAAAAAGCGAAAACCAGAATCAGGAAGGATACCAGGAGCTTGATCCAGTCCTTCATCGGGATGAGGGATATTCCCCACAGCACCAGGACGATCGGCCACAGTCGCAGCAGTGACCACCAGGTAAACGAGATGGCTCCTACATTCCTGAGAATGATCAGGATACCGATAAGGATGAGGACAGCACCCCAGAAAATTTTCTTGTAGCTCATGGCAGATTTTTGTTTTTTTCTTTATACGCATTGTACACCAGAATAATTCCGCCCACAATCAGGATAACGGGCCAGAGATCGCCGAAACGAACATTGGGCAGGAGCCTGTCGATCAGAAATAAAATTCCGATGGTGATCAGAATGATCCCTGCCACAAGACTGCCGTTGGTCTTTTCCTTTTTTGGATCACGGGGCCCTGAGGGTACGGGATTGGGAATGTTGTTGGTTTCTTGTTCCATGGTTATCAGGATTTAAACATATGAATCCATTCCGTCGATACGACAGAATGGTGATTGGACGTAAAGATATGAAAAAAAGTTACATTTTCGTCAGATTTTCAACCGGCTAGTTCCCTGTTTTGCCGGTGAACCCTGGCAGATATGAAAATGCTGATCTCATAGAGTCCATAAAGAGGAATGGCCACCATCGTCTGGCTGAAGACATCGGGTGGAGTGATGATGGCGGCGATGATCAGGATGATGACCAGGGCATACTTGCGGCTCTTTCTCATAAAGGAAGGAGTGAGCAGCCCGATCCTGGAGAAGAAATAGACGAACACAGGCAGTTCGAACACCAGGCCGGTGGCAAAGGTGAGGGATACCACAGTACTCAGGTAGGATTTCAGTGAGATCTGGTTCTGTACCATATCACTGACCGTATAGGATCCCAGAAAATTAAGGGTAAGAGGCACGATCAGGAAATAGCTGAAGAGAATACCAATCAGAAACAGCAGTGACATGACGATCACGGCTCCCCCGGAGTATTTTCTTTCCCTTAGTTTCAGAGCGGGTTTCACAAACCTCCAGATCTCCCAGAGCACGTAAGGCACAGCCAGTACCAGCCCTGCTGCGACCGATATGTACATATGGGTCATGAACTGGCCCGACATGGATAGGTTGACGATATTGAGCGAAAAGTCCTTAAAGCAAAGGGCGGGTGTGGAAACCAGGTCGGCCAGTTTGCACAGCCAGCGGTTGGTGATGAAGTCAGCATCTTTGGGAGCCAGCAGGATGTCGTCGAACAGGATTTTCCGGTTCATCATGGCCAGGATGGAAAAGGCCAGAATGGCAATGATCGAGCGAAGGACATGCCATCTCAGTTCCTCCAGGTGCTGCCAGAAGGACATCTCTTTTTCGGGATTGGGATCCCTTGTTTTTTTTGTGGATATTGTTTCCACCAATTATGGATGATAATCGTAGAAAGCGGCAGGTGACTTCAGCAAACCGTGGGATCATGAGCATCCGCCACTGGCCACTTTTTTCTTCTTTATTTTAGTGGCAATCGTGGGTTTGGGAGCAGATGAAGTGCCTTCCTGCTGCGATGGAGCAACAGCTCCTGCACCGAGTGCCATTCCAGCGCCTTTTCTGAAATCATATCTGGCGAATTCGTCCCCCGGATTTGTGGATACAGGTGACGCTGGATTCATAATGGTCTCCACCCAGTAATTCAATCCTCCCTCCAGCACATAATTATTGCCATATCCCAGCTGTCTGATGAGCATCCAGGCCTCGTTGGAGTGCGTCGTGCCGTTGGAGTACAATACATTCATCTTGACATCCTGATCCAGAATATCTGTCCACTGATCGGAAAGGATATTATCCAGAGGAACATTGATGGCTCCGGGCAGATGAAACTGGTCAAACTCTTCCGGTGAACGGACATCGATCAGCTGTAAATACGGATCTTTGTTGATCAGCATATCGGCCACCTGGTCAGGTTGAACAAACTGTGTCCCGCTTTTTATTTCTTCGAGCATTTGTCCGGACGTCAGTTTGTAGGGCTTGGTCGTATTCTCAGGTACGGCTGCGATGATAAGCCCCAAAAGGATCAGCAGCGCTGATAGGATGACACGGAAATTTAATTTTGAAAACATAGTTCAGGAATTATTAGTGGGATTCTAGTATTCTTCCCTGGGGAATTTCTTTTCTGCCCATTCAGCCACCCAGAACATTCCGACAGCCACCAGGATCAGCAGAAAGACGAATAAACCCGGGGATATGTTCAAAGCCTTTGATATGGTGATGTCGCCCATGAAGCCCGACAAGTAAAGATTTTGCCACAGGGGGAATCCTTCGGCAAATATAAAGATACCAATAAAAAGCCCTCCGACGAACACCAGGGCATCTATTTTCCCGATGGCAGCCCCGCAAAAGCTCGTTCCGGGACAAAAGCCACCCAGGATGAAACCAAGTCCCATCACGATACCCCCAACGATCGTAGATCCCAGGTAGGTCGGATTGACAAAGACATAATCCATCTCGATCCAACCGAACAGACTGAAGAATAAAAGTCCAAGAGCGGCCGTGATGGCTCCGGTAAAGAATACCTTCAGGACGGTGGCATCATATCCGTAGAACATGCCTGCCAGTTTACGGCTGGAGGAAAAACCTGCCTGTTCAAGAACGAATCCGAAACCAATACCAATGAAAAAGGCCAGCAGCAGATTGGTGTTTTGAGAAATAATTTCATTTACAATCAATGGTCCCATAGTGCGATGATGTTAAATCCAGTTCTTTCTGAAAAAATAAGCAAAGGTGAAGGCAGTCCCGAAGATGGCCGCCATGGAGATAAATCCCTGAAGGGAGAGTACTGCCATGCCGCTGAGGGCAGAACCGCTGGTGCAGCCTCTTCCCAGCTGGGATCCGAATCCAAAGAGGATCCCACCCATCAGGGCAAAGATCAGGCGGCGCTTTGAGGTGATTTTGGGAGAATGTTCTACCTTCCATTTCATCCGATGTGCAATAATTCCTGAAAGGAAGGCGCCCACCAGCACACCGAGCATCTGATATACCAGCCAGGAATTCAGCGGATTCCCTCCGTGAGACTCTCCATAATCCTTGTAAAAAGTAGCATTGGCAGCGTGTTGCGGAGCGATTGTCTCCACTGCGGCCACAATGGTTGACTTGACTGCACCACTTGCGCCAACACCTCTTCCGGCAATGAAGTTTGCAGCAAGAACCACCAGTCCCAGCAATACTCCGGCAACATACGGATTCATGTACCTGGTTTTCCTCACCTGTTGAAAATTGGTTTCCATATCAATTAATTTTTAGTATAACCATCTGCTAATTTGCCCGGCATAGGCAATGATAAAACGAAAGATCAATCCCCCGAGAATGACGAGGATAGGGGCCACGATCAGCGGCAGTTTATATCCTTTGATCTCAAGCACCTCGAGTGATGCCGGGAAAATAAGTCCCATAAAAACGACAAAAAGCCAGAAAGGAGTAGTATACGGTCCGCCCAGGAATAATCCGGCGGCCTGGATCTGTACTTCAGTGCTGGCCAGGAATCCCATGAACATATGCACGATCAGAAAAAGTTCAATCCCAATAAGAACGATGTCAAGCCGTGCAAAATGAAGTCGCTCCTCATGGGACTTGCTCAACAGTACGATGACAGCGGCGCCGGTCGACATGCCCGAGGTCAGGAACAAAGGACCCAGGATCGATGTATTCCACAGGGGCCGTGCGTTGAAGGCCGAGAACAGGATGCCAGTATACACACCCAGGATCAAAGAAAAAATGATCAGAATCCACGCAAGTATCTTAATGTGTTTTCTGAAAAATGCTTCCAGTTGCTTTACCCAGTCATACTTCCAGTCGAACCGTGGAAAAGCCTCCCTGATATGAAGTGCACTCCAGATGAATGCCAGAGGGGTTACTACCATCAGGGTCCATGCACCCCACGACATAGGGGATTCGAGCCTGATGGTGGTATAGAGTCTCCAAAAAAACAATTTATGGTTCAGATCATAGAATAGGGCCAGCAGTCCCAGAACCAGGATAATGGGTGTGATCAGCGGGGCGATCCTGACGGCTGTGGGAAATTTGGCTTCCTTACCCTGAAGGGTATAGAAGGAAGCAAAAATAAGGATCCCCGCAGCCAGTCCTCCCAGAAAAAGGTACAATGGAATCGGCCACTCCCAGATATGGAGCTGGGGGTCGACCATATGATTCATTCTTCCACTTACGATAATTTCCTCTTTCATAACACTCGCCTTAGATTAAGAAGTACAGATGAGGTTTGGTCCCTGCTTCAGGGATAAGGGTCTTCCATTTTCTGACCTTCAATACCCGTGACACGTCACTGTTAGGATCTTCCAGATCCCCAAAATAGAGGCATTTAGTCGGGCAGACGGCGACGCAGGCCGGTTTCAATCCCTTTTGTACCCTGTTTGTGAGGCAAAAGGTGCATTTATCGGGATAGCCATCAGGATGGGGATAGCGTGCATCATAAGGGCATGAGGCGATACATGCGCCACAGCCGATACACTTTCTGCTGTTCACCAGAACCGTTCCACCATCGGAATAATGACTGGCCCCCGTGGGGCAGCATCTTACACAGGGAGCGTTTTCACAGTGGTTGCACCGTTCAGAGCGAATCTCGATCTCCAGCTGGGGGAAGGTCCCGTCCACCACCTCCACCACCCAGTCCCTGCAATAGCCGATGGGAACATTGTTTTCGGTCTGGCAGGCTACAACACAGTCACTGCATCCAACGCATTTCCTGGTATCCACTGCCATTGCATATCTCATATAAGTCCTCCTGTCATATGATTAGGAATGAAATCCAATTTTACGGTCATCAGGTATCCGCCGCAATGGCAGCAGGATCTTCCAGAACAAAAGTGACAAAATTGCCACGCATGCCCGTACCACCCATAATCGGATCCACAAGGACGCGGCTGATCAGTTCCGTATCACTGGCTCCCTTTCCGTAACAGCGGGTGAGGCGCTTCTGGTCATGGCCAAAGCCATGCACCATATACACCGAATCCCAGCGGATACGTTCTGTAACGCGCACTTTGATCGGGAATTTTGAAGTGATATCATCCTGGTTCCTCAGCCAGACATACTGGTCGTTCCTGATGCCCCATTGACTGGCCACCTTGGGATTTACCCAAAGGGAGTTCTCCTCCATGATATCTGTCAGGTTGGCATTGTTTGCTGTCCTGCTGAAGGTATGTGCGGGTCCCCTCCCATAATTAAGGCGGTAGAAGCCCTCCGGAGGTTCCTCATGGGGTGTGTAATTGGGTAAAGGATCAAACCCTTCAGCCTCAAAGTCAGGAGAATACAATTCGATCTTGCCGGAAGAAGTATTAAACTCAATCGCTTCGCCATCCGCAAAATACAGGTCATCGGCGTCTCTCTCGAAGGTCTTGACGCCGATTCGTTGCATTTCTTCAAGGGAGGAGCCTATTTGCCTGAGCTGCCAGTCCAGCAGATCTTCAATGGTATCGTAGTCGAAATAAGCCTGGAGTCCCAATTTTTTTGCCAGTTCCTTTGCTATCCACCAGGAGGGTTTGCTATCGTACAACGGCTCACTGGCAGGCATTCGCAATGCGATCTGGGGCAAGCGGGCCTGACCCGTACGAATGCTGTCATATCGCTCAAGGTAGGTGCATTCCGGAAGGACCACATCGGCCCATCCGGTGATCTCCATCGGCATGGTATCGATCACGGCCAGCAGTTCAAGGTTTTGGATGGCCTCGATGGTATTCTTCTGATTGGGTAGTGTTTCGATGAGATTGGTACCGCATACGATCCAGCCCTTGAAGTTACAGGACCGGTCTGCTGAAGGGATGGTGGCATCGCACACGCCGTTGGCCAGGACGGTGGTTGCAAGATTGTATTTTCCGGGAAATGCTTCCCTCCAGGTTCTTTTTGGTTCAGGGAATTCAGGATGCGGGAAGGATGGCAGTTCATAATTCGCGTTCCGGTAGAATCCCCCGCGTCGTCCCCAGGAACCCAGCAATGCATTCAGTATCGCTATGGAGCGGCTGCGCTGGGTATCATCACCATACCAGGTGACATGCCTGCCCGGATGTACGATGACAGCCGGAGATGCATTCCCCATTTCCCTGGCGGTCTCGCGTATGATGTGGGGCTTGATCGTGGTGATACCGTAGGCCCATTCGGGTGTTTTATTACGCACATGCTCTTTCAGCTGCTCGAATCCCACCGTGTAACGCTCCACATAATCCCTGTCATAAAGCTCTTCAAAGATAATTACATGAATCCATGCCAGGAGAAGGGCAATATCCGTTGCAGGCTTGATGGGAAGCCAGTATTTGGACTTACTGGCTGCCGTCGAGTATCTTGGATCCACGGTGATGATCGTAGCGCCCCTGTCGATGGCATCCGACATTTCCTGCACCTGTCCGTTGTGCATGTTTTCACCGATGTGCGAGCCGATCAGGACCAGGCAGCGTGTATCCCTGATATCGGTATTTTCGGGGGAATCAATGGATTCCCCAAACGTGTAGATGAAGGCCACTTCCCTGGGACCGCGGCACTGGGCAAAGGAAGGTGCTGCAATGTTGGTGGATCCGGTAGCTTTGAGCAGATCCCCGAAATATTTGCCTCCGGAGCCATGTGTAAACAGCGCCACACACTCCGGACCATGTTCCCGGGCAATCTTCTGCATCTTTTCGGCTATGTAGCTCAGGGCCTCGTCCCAGCTTGCCTCACGGAATGTCTGCCGGCCTCTTTCTTCTGTACGGATCAGCGGTGTCTTTAAACGGTCAGGATCGTAATACATCCCCACACCTCCGGTACCGCGCGGACATAAACGGCCATTGCAATTCAGATCATTGTCATTCCCTTCAATCTTTTTGATCTTTCCATCTTCATTAAAATATACCCACCCGGCGCACTTCCAGAAACAAATCTCACAATAGGTAGGTACGCGCTGACGCTGTCTGTCTGACAGCTGACTCTGAAAAAGACTCTCAATGACCTCTGAACCTTTGACCAGTGAAAGCGAACCTCCGGCCAAAGCCATTCCTCCCAGCCCAAGCGAAGAAATCCGGATAAATTCCCTTCTGTTCGCCATAATTAAGTTGATAAGATGTTATAAATCAATGAAAACAAGGAAAACATCACAAAAGTAAGGATATTTTTTATTCCATAAAGCAGGTATGGTTTGCAGATGTGTTTTGATATTGTCTTATCAATCAATTCATTATATCATCATAAGAATATAGATATATATGCTAAAAGTTTAAAAATAATTAATAATCAATATTTTACATGAGTATTTAGAATGTGTACAAATTTCAGTAACCATTCCTGTTTCGGAAGTTCTCCAGCCACAGGGTGGCCTTTGACATTGTATCCGACAGGGTAGCGACGGGATGTGTAAAAAATGAGCGGGCTTTGGCTATATCCTCCATCATGGACGGAAGGATGGAGAACGCCAGGCTCAATGACACGTACACATTTTTAAATCCATGGTTCATCAGGAACTCCTTTATCATGGGATTTCTCAGCTCCACGCTGATGGCCGTGAAGCTGAAGATGACCAGGATGGCTCTGAAATTCAGCTGCAGACCAATCCACAGTCCCTGCCCTGGGGAGTGCAGGGACGGATCGACAGGATTGGTCCAGAACAAGGAGGCCAGTATGGCGATGATGAGGATCTGTATCCAGAAGAACGGTTTTCTGAGACGTCTGAGATGGTTGGAGTAGGCATAAAGGATGACAAGGCAATAACCGGCAGGCAGTATCAATCCGTAATGAAGGCCCGGCCTGTTAACGAAATAAAGGCATACAGGCAACGCTGCGATGTGGAAGAGAAGGTATAAAAAGGAATATTTCCGGGTAGGGCCGGGTACTGAGCCGGGAAATGAAAACACCATCGACCTGTCATGAACAGTCACAGGGGCAGGATGCCTTTTGGAGTAATTTCCGATATAATTTCCAAGGAGGGATGCCATCATGCCGGCAACTACATACATCCCGGTCAGGATCAGGATGGCCACCCAGGGATCCGTTTGCTGCACTCTGATCTGTTTCAATGCAAAATAATAAATGTTCAGGTATATCTTGAAAATATCAAAGCCATACAGGATGAGCAGGCTGATGACCTTGTGAAGAATGGCGCTCAGAAGGCTAAAGATACCTCCTGTCATATAACCGAGCAGGTTACGGCCAAAAAGGGAAACAAACAGCTGTAGTAGAAGAGCTTCTGCAAATATTCCCGTCATGGGGCCCAGGATGACAGCGCTGGGAGAGATGGATTTCATCAGGGCGCAAATCAATCCGGCACGCCAGATGATCCCCCGTTCATTCCACAGCCGGGAAAAGGCCACCAGTAGTACAATACCAAAAAATGCAAGAATGGTTCCGCTGAAGGGAATGCGGAGGTTATGCAGAAAACTCCCGACAATAATTTCCACAGATGCCCATAGGCCACCGGCAATGGAAGCTTTCTGCCACACATTGCTTATGTCCTGGGTTGTTTTCATCCTGCTTTCCGCTTATCCCGGCGATATGCTGTCGGAGCATTCCAGCAGCGTCAGGTCGCTTGAAGTATTGATATTGGCAAAGATAGCAGGATTACTGAAAGGATGGCCCATGCCGACCGTCAATCCTTTGAAACGGATCCTTTTAAAAAGATCAGGTAACGCATAATTCTTCACCGCAAAAAGCTCTTCCATGGGCTCAACGACAGAACGCTCATACAAGCCGATGACGGGTTCGAATTTTTCGTTGCCGTGAGATGGTACCACAACCTGTGCATCTTCCCTGATGCGAACCAGTTCGCGATACAGTCCCGCAGGTACCAGAGGGGTGTCGACGGAAGCAACAAGGTTTATCAGCGTCGGGGACTCACGCAGACAGGAATAAATACCCATCATGGGACCACAGTCGGGTACGGTATCGCTGATGACAGGATATCCGAGATCCAGGTAAGAATCAGAATTTGAGCTGATAATAACTGCATTGCACAGAGCGCTGAACCGCTCCAGGGCAATTCTTATCAGGGATTTATCCCGGAACCGGACCCATCCCTTGTCCATACCAAACCGGCTGCTTTTACCTCCTGCCAGGATAATTCCGGTGACGGGCATCCTTCTGTCCCGTTGAAAAGATGTGCATTCCTGCATAATTTCTTGAAGAAGTGCTTCAGGCGATACTTCATCCGGTTTGATAACCCGGCAGCCTTCTAATTTCCAGTGCAGGATAACCTGTGAGACCAGTGATTCCCGAACGACCATGATGATCGTTCCAAAAGGAATGTCTTTTATATGTGACAGAAAATCCGACCAACCACCATTCCGGAGTTCCAGACCGCCCACCTCATCCATGACAAGGACATCAGGGTGTGTATAAAGTGTTTTATTCAACGCAGTACATCCGAAATCCAGGCCTTTCTTTTTGAAGTAAAAATGTCTGAAAGGAATATCAGTGCCTGAATCCCAATGATCGCAAAGCAGTGTTTGCATGCCATTTTCAAGGTCTCTCACAAAAAAACGATCCCTGATACCTTCGGCCCATGATCCTGATGAGTAAATTCCGCCAACCTGAATGAAGTTTTTCAGAAGCAGGAGGTACAGGTTCATCACCCAGGACGTTTTTCCGGTACCCGGCATACCCGTGACAATATAGATCATAGTTCAGGATCCCTTCCGTAAAAAAGACAACTATCCCCATAGCTCAGAAAGCGAAAATCGTGATCGAGGGCATACTGGTAGGCCCGTTCCCATTCATTCCCGATGAATGCTGCCACCAGGAGCAAGAGGGTGCTCCGCGGCTGGTGGAAATTGGTGATCAGGATACCCGTGAAACGGAACCGGTAACCGGGAACGATCATCAGGCGTGTTTCCCCATAAAGGTTATCCAATCCATTATTATCCAAATATTCGAGGATCGCTTCGAGTGAACGGGTCACCGGAATGGATCCCGGAGGTGAGCCCGAATAGGGCTCCCACTGGCCGATGGACACCGGAAGGGGAGCTCCGCGATGACTGATCAGCTTGACACCGAACCAGTACAGGCTTTCAAGGGTTCGCACCGTGGTGGTTCCGACAACGATTTTGTTTCTGGTGCCGGAGGTGTAAAGCGCCCGGATCGTTTCCTTCGGGATGCTGAACCACTCCGGGTGCATGACATGTTCCCCGATATGTTCACTGGTGACGGGTGTAAAGGTACCCGCACCGACATGCAAGGTGACGCGGGCGGTTTCAATCCGTCTGGTGTTTAACTGTTGAAGGACATGTTCCGTAAAATGAAGTCCGGCGGTGGGAGCGGCCACGGATCCATCCATGGTGGCAAACAGGGTCTGGTAACGGATATTATCAAGAGGTTGCGGCTCACGCTGGATATAGGGAGGGAGAGGTATCCTGCCAAACGCTTCCAGCACCTGTGCAAACGTAAAATGTCCGGGAGTCCAGTTGAACCGTACCAGGCCAGGATTGGTGAGGGGCAGGATGCGCTCAGCGGTGAAACGGATCCTCTGGCCGTTAAGCTCGGTAAAAGCTTCCAGCAGTCCCTGTTTCCATCTCTTTGCATTGCCAATGAGGCATTTCCACTGCACATCCGGGGATTGGGCAAATGCCATCTGGATCTCCCTGACAGGTTTCTCCGGATTCAGGCAGAATACCTCCACCGGGGCGCCTGTGGATTTCCTGAACAGAAGACGTGCATGGATCACCCGCGTGTCATTCACCAGAAGAAGTCCATTTTCAGGAAGGTGACCGGCAATGTTCCGGAATACATCTTCTCCGATCTGCCCGTGACGGTAGATCAGGAGCTTTGACTGATCCCGCTCAGCGAGGGGAAACTGGCTGATGCGGCCGGGAGGCAGTTCATAATGAAAATCACTGATCCGGAAATTCATCCTATTTATTGAGCTCCCGTTGAATCTCACGATGGTACCTGGTTTGAAGATCCTGAAGCCGGTCAAGGGTACAGGAAACATCATAGATCCTCACCAGCTCCATCATTCCCTGATGAGTGTAAGCAGAAGCCAGTGCGGCATCATAATGCTGGTAACCGGAATTCCTCCTGATCAACAGGGTGATCTCCTCAAAGGTCTGCCAGTCGGGCATATAGGGTATGGTAAGAAAATTTAGTTCGGGCCGGTAATTGTGCTGATAAATACCATCCGCTACTTCTTTCAGGGAGAAATAGGTTTTTATCCTGATCAGGCTCTGGTATGGCTTGACCTCCCGATAACGTGCGAAATCGATGCCTTCCTGTTTAAAGGATTCGATCATGGAGGGGATCCATTCCAGATGCCCGGTGCGGATACGGATACAGGAGTGGATCTCATTGAAGAGTTCCAACTGGCCGGGAGCCGCATCAAAATCAAATCCTGTTGTAGTCCTTACCCTCTGGGTTTTTCTCACGAACTCAGCATCGTTGAAGAAATCAAACGTCCTCAGGACAAAGAAGAGGTGATTGGGTATCAGATCCGCTTCCGGAGGTGGCACATGGAAAGAGTCATAATACCCGGGGAAGGGCGCCAGATCTTCAAGAATCAATTCATGAAATGGCACACTGGTCTCATAAGAGGCCAGCTTCTCCTTCTTGATGATCAGTCCTGTTGTTTCCAACCGCTTCATGGAAATGGTTTTGAGATGATGGAACAATGAAAGACACCTTTTCACCAGCAAATATAACGATAATCAGACGGGAATCAATGTATTTTTGTATCACCGGATATGATCCATTTCATTAATACCCTAACGCATGAATATCAAAAAGAACATACCCAACCTGATCACCCTGATGAATCTATTATCAGGGATCCTTGCCATCCTTTTTATTTTAAGGGATGAGCTGGTACTGGGTTCTATCTGCATCACCGTTGCCCTGGTGCTCGATTTTCTGGATGGCTTTTTTGCCAGGCTTCTGCATGTACAGTCGCCGATCGGAGAACAGCTGGACTCCCTGTCGGATCTTGTTTCATTCGGCGTGGCGCCGGGTTATGTTCTATGGTCGCTCATGAGAGGTGCTTATCTTGAGGAAGGAATTACCTTCTCAGGCCTTCTCCCCTATTTAGCCTTTCTGGTTCCTGTCTTTTCTGCGATCCGCCTGGCGGTGTTTACGATCGATCCCTCCCAGAAGTATACTTTTCGTGGATTGCCCACACCGGCCAGCGCCATTTTCATCGGATCGATACCGCTGCTTCTTGCCGGCAGGACTACTCCGCTGCTGCTGGTCAATATTTTCTCATCCCCCACCCTCCTGCTGATCATGGCCATGGCCATCTCCTTCCTGATGGTAGCACCTGTACACATGATCTCCCTTAAATTCAGGAATTTCTCATGGAAATCGAACTGGTTGAGGTACCTTCTGCTTCTTGTGGCCATTCTTCTCATCATTTTGCTTGGCTTTGCCGCATTTCCTCTCATCATTCTCTGCTACGTGGTTCTTTCCGTATTCTTTTTACCTCAGCGGGTTGGGCCTTCGCCTGCAGAACTATGAAAGACGGTCTGCAGGACGATGTTTACAGCAAATTCTGAGGATTTTACTGTTTTTATCGTAATTTTGCAGCCGTCTAATCCAGGGATGGTTGAACAGAATGAGCCATTTTTTTAATAGAAAATTGATACGCCCCGCGCTGATCGTTTTATTCTTCTTTTTCTTCATTTATTCCGAAAACAATTATGGTCTGCAGAACATTGCCCGCTCAGAGGTTCTGACCATTGAAGAGGAGAGTCATCTTTCGGATATGATCTTCAGGCAGATGTACAACCGGTTTGATTCCATCGTGGATATCAGTACGCATCATTACGGGTTCAATGGTAACCTGCTGATTGCGTGCAACAACGAGATCCTATACCAGGCCTGCTCCGGATATGAGGGCTCCCATCTGACGAAATTAAGACCGGAAACTGCATTTCAGCTGGCCTCGGCAAGCAAGCAGTTTACAGCGATGGCCATTCTGATCCTTCTGAAGGATGGCAAGCTAAGACTGGATGATCCTCTTCAGCGGTTCATCCCTGAACTGCCCTACCCCGGAGTGACGATCCGGCATCTGCTCAACCATACATCCGGCGTTCCGAATTACCTCTGGTACATTGACAATTACTGGACATCCGACACTGAGCTGCCGTCCAATGAGGACATGATCCGGATACTGTCACAGTATGGAAAAGAGCTCAATTTTGAGCCGGGTAGAAGGTTTTACTATTCCAATACGGGTTATGCCATTCTTGCCAGTGTCGTGGAGCGGATCTCCGGGCAATCGTTCGGTGAGTTTCTGACAGAGCGTATTTTCAGGCCATTGGACATGGAGAATGCCTCGGTACGGACGCCCTCGTCGCGTACATCCGACCCGTCGTATCTTGCCGGGTACAGAAGAAGCCGTTCGTTGTCGAATTCCTTCGAAACGGTCATGCACGATGGTATTGCGGGCGACAAAGGCGTATATGCTTCGATGATCGATCTTTTCAAATGGGACCGGGCGCTGAATAACGACCTGCTGGTCCCTCATCAGATCACCCAGCAGGCATTTACCGCAGGACAGCTGGGTAACAAGCGCGAAATTCCATATGGTTTTGGATTCAGGCTGGATCAAGAAGGCAACTCCAGGGTGGTTTACCATTATGGCCGCTGGAGCGGCTTCCGCACCGCCTTTGTCAAGTATTTGCCTGATGACCTGACGATCATCATCCTGAACAACACAAGCTTTAACGGAGCGAACCAGATGGTGGCTGCTTTCAGGCAGGCATGGGATGAGCTGATGGTTTGCGGAACAGCGAAAACGATCGTTCAGACGGTGCTCACCAAGGGTGTTGATGAAGGTATGGCTCTTTATTCCTTACAAAATGAAAGCGATAAAGACTGGATTTTGAAATCCAGGCTGCTGCCAAAAATAGCCGATTATCTGGAAGCTCAGGGGAAAGGTTCAAAATCTAAGGCAATTCGTGAATTCACACGGCAATTACCGTCGTAGTTCAAACTTCTCTCCCAGGTAGACCTTCCGTACATGTTCATCCTGTGCCAGTTCTTCTGATGTGCCCGATTTCATGATGGCGCCCTCAAAGAGAAGGTACGAACGGTCGGTGATGGATAGTGTTTCGTGCACATTGTGGTCAGTGATCAAAACACCGATATTCTTATCTTTCAATTTGGACACGATGTACTGGATGTCCTCCACAGCGATGGGATCAACACCGGCAAAGGGTTCATCCAGCAGGATGAATTTCGGATCCACGGCCAGGGCGCGGGCGATCTCCGTCCGTCTCCTTTCCCCTCCCGAGAGGGTGATCCCCTTGCTGAAGCGTACATGCTGAAGCCCGAATTCCTCGATCAGGGATTCCAGTTTTTCTTTTTGCTGCTGCCGCGCCGTCCGGGTAAACTCCAGTACTGCGCGCAGGTTATCCTCCACGGTCAGCTGACGAAATACCGACGCCTCCTGTGAGAGGTAACCGATCCCGAGCTTTGCTCTTTTGTACATCGGTTCGCGGGTGATTTCCAGATCATCAAGGAATACCTGACCCGATAAGGGCTTGATCAGGCCGACGATGATGTAAAACGAAGTGGTCTTTCCTGCACCATTGGGTCCCAGCAGTCCTACGATCTCACCCTGCTTTACCTCAATGGAAACATCATTGACGACAATGCGGTTCTTGTATTTTTTGACCAGGTTTTTGGTGTAGAGCAGCATGACCGTTCTTTCTAAATGATACCTTCCTTAAGTATATCATGCAGGTGGATCACGCCCACATAACGGCCTTCCTCCAGCACCAGCAGCTGTGTGATATTATTCTTGCGCATCACGTCGAGTGCCTGGCTGACAAGTGTATCTTTTTCGATCGTCCTGGGATTTCTGGTCATGATATCCCTGGCCCTGATGGTTTCAAGAGGGATATTTTTCTGCAGCATCCGGCGAAGGTCACCATCGGTGATGATACCCACCAGCTGATCATTTTCCATGACAGCAGTTGCACCCAGGCGCCTGGAAGAGATCTCGATGATGGTCTGGCTGACATCGGCCATCGAGTCGATCCTGGGTACCTCATTATTGATGTACAGGTCACTGACTTTCAGGTATAACTGTTTTCCAAGCGAGCCGCCGGGATGGTACCTGGCAAAATCCTCCATGGTGAATCCATGGCACTCCAGGAGGCAGACCGCCAGCGCATCTCCCATGGCAAGCTGGGCAGCTGTGCTGGATGTGGGTGCAAGGTTGTTGGGACAGGCTTCTTTTGGTACTGCAGTACAGATGACCAGGTCAGCTGAACGGGCAAGGTAGGACGAAGGGTTCCCAACCATGGCGATCAGCTTGTTTCCCAGCAGTTTAAGCAATGGCAACAGTACCTTGATCTCAGGTGTCTCACCGCTTTTGGATATACAGATGATCACATCATCGTCCCTGATCATTCCCAGATCCCCATGGATCGCATCGGCAGCGTGAAGAAAGATGGCCCTTGTCCCGGTGGAATTCAGTGTGGATACGATCTTGTTGGCAATGTGGGCACTTTTGCCGATGCCTGTGATGATCACCCTGCCCGTTGAATGGAAGATCAGTTCAACGCAACGGTAAAAGTCGTCATTCACATGTTCGATCAGGCCCAGAATAGCTTCTGATTCATCCCGGATGGTCCTCTGTGCGATCTGTTTAATCTCACCGGCTGATTTCAAAATTGTCTGGATTGAAGTAAAAGATATAACCTGGCTGCAAAGTTACTATTTAGCTGTATCCATCCATAAGGGAAAAACAGCGTAAATAAAAAATAGAATGTTGAAATCGATGGTTTATTGTATTAAATTTATGAAAGATTTTACTGTACATTGGATTATTATATAAAAAGTATTTTGTATAAATTTGTTTTAGATGAAACCATCGGGGAAAACAGTTCTTAATGAAAGCAACGGGCAGGGTGTTTTTTGAATTTCAATGAAATGGAGACGACGATCGATTATTCGTTACATCAACTGTTGAAGAAGTTTTTCGGGTTCGATTCATTCAAGGGGAATCAGGAAGCTATCATCAAGAACCTGCTGTCAGGCAGGAATACGTTTGTGATCATGCCCACGGGCGGAGGAAAATCAATGTGCTATCAGCTTCCGGCCCTGATCAAGGATGGCACGACCATCATCATATCACCACTGATTGCGCTGATGAAAAATCAGGTGGATTCCATCCGTAACTTTGGGACAGAAACAGGGATTGCTCATTTTCTCAATTCTTCTCTTTCCAAGAACGAGATCACTCAGGTAAAGAAGGATCTGGTGAGTGGTAAGACCAAACTCCTGTACGTGGCCCCGGAATCACTCACCAAGGATGAAAATGTCGTGTTTCTGAAAGACATCAACATTTCTTTATACGCCATCGATGAGGCCCACTGCATTTCGGAATGGGGGCATGATTTCCGGCCTGAGTACCGTCGGATTCGTCCGATCATCGAGAGCATAGGCCAGGAAGTCCCCGTCATTGCCCTGACGGCCACGGCCACCCTCAAGGTTCAGCAGGATATCCAGAAGAATCTGAAGATACAGGATGCCGTTATCTTTAAATCCTCGTTCGACCGGCCAAACCTTTATTACGAGGTTAGGCCGAAGACCAAGGAAGTGGTAAAGGATATCATCCGGTATATCAAGAACAATTCCGGTAAATCGGGAATAGTTTACTGCCTGAGCCGTAAGAAAGTCGAAGAGCTTGCTGAAACGCTGAAAGTGAATGGCATCAGGGCCCTGCCCTATCACGCAGGCCTGGATGCCTCCACGCGGAGGATCAATCAGGATAAATTCCTGATGGAAGAGGCCGAGGTGATCGTGGCCACCATCGCCTTCGGGATGGGGATTGATAAGCCGGACGTCCGCTTTGTCATCCACCACGATATGCCCAAAAGCATCGAGGGATATTACCAGGAGACAGGCCGTGCCGGTCGTGATGACGGAGAAGGGAACTGCATTGCCTTTTACAGTTATGATGACATCCTCAAACTCGAAAAATTCAATAAGGATAAAGGCGTGGCCGAACAGGAAATTGCCAAGCAGTTGCTGATGGAAACCGTAGCATACGCTGAATCCTCCGTTTGCCGGCATAAGCTCCTTCTGCATTATTTTGGCGAGATCTATACGCGCGACAGCTGCGGTGCCTGCGACAACTGCCTTCACCCCAAGACCCGCTTTGAGGGAAAGAAATCCGTTGAACTGGTACTGGAAACCATAGAAGCCACCAAACAACAGTTCAAGGCCAAGCATATCATCAATATCATCACCGGCAAGCCCTCCTCCACCATCAAACAAATGCGGCACCACCAGCTGGAGATGTTCGGAAAGGGAATGGAAGAGGATGAAAAGTTCTGGAATGCAGTCATCCGGCAAACCCTCATCGAACGCCTCCTGATCAAGGATATTGAAAACTACGGTATCCTCAAGATCAGCCCGGAGGGGAAGAAATTCCTGAATAAGCCCTATTCGATCATGCTGTCGAGGGATCATGATTACGATAATCCGGAGGAAGAGGAAGATTTGATCGGCAGTGCCCACAAGACCAGCACAACGGATAAGACCCTGTTTTCGCTGCTGAAGGATCTCCGCAAGGAGATCTCCCGGAAGGAAAGCCTGCCTCCGTTTGTCATCTTCCAGGATCCTTCCCTTGAGGATATGGCCATTCAATACCCGGTCAACGAAGAAGAGCTCAAACAGATCACCGGCGTGGGGATAGGGAAAGCCCAGAAATACGGCCGGCCCTTCCTTGAACTCATCAAACAATATGTGGAGGAAAATGAGATCATACGGCCCAATGACATGGTTGTCAAATCGGTGATCAATAAATCAGGACTTAAAGTGTACATCATTCAGAACATAGACCGCAAAATTTCCCTGGAAGATATCGCCTTCGCCAAAAACCTGACACTGAGCGAACTGCTGACTGAAATAGAAAGCATTGTGTCGTCCGGAACCAAACTGGACATAACCTACTACATCGATGAATTTGTAGATCCTTACCACCAGGAGGAGATCTTCGACTATTTCCATGAAGCCGAATCCGATTCTGTCGAACAGGCACTTGATACACTGGGCGAAGATGAGTATAACGAAGAAGAGATCCGGTTGATGCGGATCAAATTCCTGTCTGAACTGGGCAATTAATCCAACTAATTTATAATACAATGCAAGAAGAACCCACGAACAATGTCGAGGAAACGATCCGTTCCATCGACCCGGTTATGAAAAATACCGATAAAAAATTAAAAATCAGCATTTACCTCAATGCGATCCTTTTGATCGCAGTAATTGTCCTCTATGTATTGTTTTTCACCGAAAAGAAACAAGGCGCTGCCGGGGACATTCAGCCCCAGGATCTGTCAGGATCGGGATTAAGAATAGGATATGTTGAATCGGATTCCATTCTTGCTAATTACACGCTGGCCCTTGAAAAGAGCAGGGAATTGGAAGAAAAAGGGAAAAACCTGGAAGCCACCCTTAAGAAGAGACAGGATCAATATGAAAAAGACGCTGCCTATTTCCAGGAACAGGTTTCCAATAACCAGTTATCTGAACAATCCGCCCAGTACATCTACAATCAGCTGATGGAAGAGCAGCAGAAGATATATGATCTTCAGAATCAATATACTTCAGAGCTTGCTGATAGCGAAATGCAGGTCAACATCATGTTGCTGGACAGCGTGACCAATTTCCTGGAACGGTATAACCGCCAGTTTAATTTTGATTACATCCTGGGACACAATCCGGGCAGCAACCTGCTCCTTAAAAATCCGAGATACAACATCACCAAACAGGTCATTGAAGGATTGAATGATGAATATTCACGCAAAGTCAACGAATAGGTTCCTTATTTTTAGTATCGGTATTTTTATCCTGATATTCGGCTTCCAATGCCGGACAGATTCCGGGGAGGACAGGAATCCGGCACCGGCTGACCTGATCCCGGCCGATTCGATGGTCAGTATCCTTGTCGATGTGCATCTCATTGAATCATCCTTAAAGGTCATTCACACAAAGAAACAGGACAACGAACACTATACCGACAGTTATTACCAATCGCTTTTCGAAAAGCATCACATCACAAGGCAGCAATTCGTTCAGAGTCTGGATTACTATGAACGGGATGCGAAAACTCTGGAAAAGATCTATGAGAATGTGATCATTGAACTTAGCAAGCTGGAGAGTCAGGCCAGGTAATCGTTCAGGAGGTATTCCCTTTCTTATCGGATTCGCAGATAGACAGCCGTATAGGTAAAGCTGTCGCCGCCCACTTCAACGGTATATTCCCAGTGGAGCTCGTTCTTCGAAATGTAGTTTCCAGTGCCGTGAACCGTAATGCTCTGGTCGTAGCAAACCTGCTGGGTGGGGATCGCCACTGATTCACCGTTCACAACGCCAATGGGAGGTTGTTCATCCTCTCCGATAAAGGCAAAATTACGGAGGATTATCTGGGAGTCGTCGGCGGGATCTTTTGTAATGACCACAGTGTAGGTCATTTGCAGTTTCCCGTCAAGGTACTCCTTGCAGTTCCAGTCGCCGGTAAACAGATCGCGCATATCTTCGTCAACAGGTTCATTCAGCAGGTCACAGGCAGGGAATGACATCAGTAGGGACGAAAGCAGGAGGAGCAGGTATGTAGTGCGCGATTTCATGCGGGGGATGTATCAAGTATTGTACCAGGAAGAAATTGCTTCCACATTTTTCACCAGGGGTGCGTAAAGATGCCGGAGGTTATGCCGGTGCGGCATTCAGCTGTGTCAACAGCTGGTCGAGCAGCCGGCTCGCACCGAGTCTGAACAGACCCGGACTGAGCCATTCCTGGCCGAGGATCTGATGAACCAGGCGGTAATACCGCAAAGCCTGTTCCGGCTGTTGAATTCCTCCGGCTGGTTTGATCCCGATCCGTTTTCCGGTGGCGGCTGCGTACTCTTTGATGGTGTCGAGCATGATGAGGACGGCAGGCTCAGTGGCGGCAGGCTGGATCTTGCCCGTTGAGGTCTTGATGAAGTCAGCTCCTGCCAGTATGGCCAGTTCGCTGGCCCGCCTGATCCTTTGTACAGAATCAAGTTCCCCCGTTTCCAGGATGACTTTCAGCATCCTGTCCTGGCAGATCCCGCGGACAGCAGCGATCTCATCCAGTACTTCATTTTCATTGCTTTCCAGCAGCTTTCCACGGTTGATGACCGTATCGATCTCATCGGCGCCCTGGTCAAGGGCATACCGAATCTCAGCGCATTTAAGCGATAGTGGAAGCTGCCCGGAGGGGAATCCGCCGGCCGCACAGGCCACCTTTACACCCGAATTCGACAGCATGCTCTTTGCCAGGGCTACAAAAGGAGAGTAGACACAGACGGCAGCTACAGTCTGCCTGTCCGGATCCTTATCCCGGATACGCAACGCTTTTTCGCATAGCTGAACGATCCTCTGGCGGGTGTCGGTTCCCTCAAGGGTCGTCAGGTCAATAAATCCGACCAGCTGCTTCGTCATCAGCGGAATAGGAGTCTCATCAGGCTGGGTCGAAAAAATATCCAGGATTCGGTGACCGATCTGCTCCGGAGTGAGCGTATAGGATTGAAAGGAAGTGTTCATGGTCTGGGTTCAGTTTACTGACTATATGATTGAATCACAGTGGATTATATTTTATACCGTTTCAGCCTGACAATATCGCGTCGCTGCTTTTTGGTCGGACGGCCCAGTCCGCGGTCTCTCATTTCGTAGTTAGTCTCCCTGATCAGCTTCAGGCGTGCATATTCTTCTTCCGGTGTCAGATCGGTGGCATAATCAGGGACTAGCCTGGCCGATACGCGGTTGGTCAGAAGCGCCCTGACCCGGACTGTACGGCAGATAAAGCCCATATTGACCGAAATCACATCCATGACATGCACTTCGCGGGAAGGTTTCACAGGCTGTTCATCCATCCTGACTTTCCCTGCCCTGCAGGCCTGTGAAGCCTGATTCCTGGTTTTGAACAGCCTGACCGCCCAGAGCCATTTATCGATACGGATGTGTTCTTCCATGAAAGTACATGCTCTTAATTTACCTCCGTTGAAGATTCAACGTTGATCGGATTTGCTTTTCTATATGCAGAGATCATGATCAGCGGTTCATTTGCTTCTGAAATAGATCTGTACCGGAACGCCCGAAAAATCATAAAGACGTCTGAGTTGATTTTCGACAAACCGTTTGTAGGGATCTTTCACGTACTGTGGTAAATTACAAAAGAATACAAAGGAAGGATAATGGGTTTTCAACTGGGTAATATACTTGACCTTGATTTGCTTACCCTTGTACATGGGAGGAGGGGTTTCTTTCAGGACAGGGAGCATTTTCTCATTGAGCTGGGAGGTCGTTATTTTCCTGGTCCGGTTGTGGTAGACCTTCATGCAGGTTTCCAGAGCTTTATGGATCCGTTGCTTGCTGGTGGCAGATATAAAAATGATGGGCACATCACTGAATGGACTGATCTTCTTCCGGATGTCAGATTCAAACGCTTTATGTGTATTGGTCTCTTTTTCAATCAGATCCCATTTATTGACAAGGAGCACAATGCCTTTGAAGTTCTTTTCCGCCAGATGAAAGATATTCAGGTCCTGCCCTTCGAAACCCAGTTCAGCATCGATCATGATCAAGCACACATCGCTGTTCTCGATCGCTCTGATGGAGCGCATGACCGAATAGAATTCAATATTTTCGGACACTTTTCCTTTTTTTCGGATGCCGGCTGTATCCACAAGGAAGAAATCGAATCCAAAGCTCTTGAAGCGTGTGTAGATCGAATCCCGGGTGGTTCCTGCAACCGGTGTGACGATATGCCGTTCTTCGCCCAGCAGGGCATTCACCAGGGATGATTTTCCGACATTGGGCCGGCCGACCACGGCCACCCTGGGTAAATCTGCGACGTTCTCCTCCTTTTTTTCACTGAGCTCTTTCACCAGGTCATCCAGCAGGTCGCCGGTTCCGGAGCCATCCATGGAGCTGACCGGATAGACCTTACCCAATCCCAGCCGGTAAAATTCATTGGTGCCGTTGAAAAGATCAATATTATCCACCTTATTGGCCAGCAGGAACACTTTTTTATCAGAGCGGCGCAGCAGCTCTGCCACGTCCTGGTCCATCGGGGTCAATCCTTCGATGGTATCGACCATGAAAACGATCACATCAGCTTCTTCAATGGCAAGGAGTACCTGTTTCTGAATCTCCTTTTCAAAAACATCCTCCGAGCCCATGACATAGCCACCGGTATCCATGACCGAGAATTCGACGCCATTCCAGTCGGAATGGCCATAATGGCGGTCACGTGTCACTCCGCTGGTAGCATCTACGATGGCCTGCCTGGTTCCTGTAAGGCGGTTAAACAAGGTGGACTTACCGACATTCGGTCTTCCGACGATAGCAATAAGGTTGCTCATTTGATCTTGTGTTTCCCTGAAATAAAATTACAACTCATATCCGAATCTTTTAAGCTGGGTGGGATCATCACGCCATTCGCTTCTCACTTTTACGGTCAGCTCGAGGAACACCCTGGTATCCAGAAACTTCTCGATCTCTTTTCGCGCATCCGTACCCAGTTTCCGGATGGCATGACCCTTCTCCCCGAGGATGATGGCTTTCTGCGATTCCCGCCCCACGATGACGGATGCAGAAATGACCGTTATGTTTGCTTTTTCCATGAACTGATCGATCACCACTTCTGCAGAATATGGTATTTCCTGGTGATAATTGAGGAGTATCTTCTCACGGATGATCTCGGAAATGAAAAAACGGAGGGAGCGGTCGGTCAGTTCGTCTTTTGGATAGTAGGGAGGCGCGTCGGGAAGCATTTCCAGGATTGTATCGAACACTGTTTCAAGGTTGAACCTGAGCAAAGCAGATACAGGAATGACCTCCGCACCCGGGAATTGAACCTTCATTTCCCGGATCTTCATCTCCACCTCAGGCTGGTTGGAAAGGTCGATCTTATTGATAAGCACAATGACAGGGACACCTGATCGATGAATAGCTTCAACGAACCGTGGTTCATACGATTTCTCATCGGGCTGGGTCACATAAAGGATGATGTCGGCATCGGTGAGAGCTGTTTCGATGTACCTCATCATGGACTCATGAAGCCTGTAGTGGGGCGTGATGATTCCCGGCGTATCGGAATATACCATTTGAAAATCCTCGCCGTTGACAATACCCATGATCCGGTGGCGCGTTGTCTGCGCCTTGGAGGTGATGATGGACAGCTTTTCACCCACCAGGGCGTTCATCAGGGTGGATTTGCCAGTATTGGGATTACCGATGATATTAATAAATCCTGATTTATGAGCCATTCCGGCAGATTTTTCTTTTCAGGGAAATTACACGAAAAGAATAAAATAGTATATTTGCACGCAAATTTAGTGGAATATCGGGGCGGGGGATAATATTTAACAAGAAATAAGACATATACTGCGGGGTGGAGCAGAGGTAGCTCGTTGGGCTCATAACCCAAAGGTCATAGGTTCGAATCCTATCCCCGCTACCAGGAAAACGAGAATGGCCTGCGTGCAAAAACACAGCAGGCCATTCTCGTTTTCGGATCGCAATGAACGCTCACTGGGTTTTCTGTTCTTCCATCTTATTCCTTAGTTCATTGTAATTCAGCTCTTTCAATAGCCTGCCATCCTCCCCCCAGAATGTCCAGATCCCCGAACGCTGCCCCACGATGTAACTGCCCTCATAAAATTTCTGTCCGTTCTCATGCCACACGGTATGCTGGCCATGGTTCATATCATGCTGAAAATTTCCTTCACTCCATTTGGTCCCGTCCTTATACCATGCTTTCCACAGACCATGTTTCTTCCCATCTTTAACCGGTCCTTCGGTTTTTTTGAGGTGATTGGCGTAAAAATCCGTTTCACCCGTCATGCTGCGGGTACTGCCGGCACCGGAGTAATAACGCAGGATCAGGGGAAATCCGGCTGAATCCACTTCCATATCGAAGGATCCTGCAGGGAGAAGGTTTCCTTCGAAGTCCCAGATCTGCCAGTCACCTTTCCGTAAGCCATTGTCGAACGTCGCTGTGGCGTTCTTTTGACCGTTTTCGAACCAGATGGTCCAGATGCCACTCATGCGGCCCTTAGCCGCGAGCTCGCCATCCAGCTGTTTGTTACCATTCTGGTAGTAGAATTCCGACCGGGTCCAGATGGTATCTTTACCATCCAGCCGGTAATAATTGATTTGCTTTGGATGCCGCTCTGTGAAACTGCTGATGATCCTTTTTCCCTGCCTGTCAGAGCAGCCCGGGCCGAAGAGAGTCAGGGCCAGGATGAGGAACATCACTGATCTGGCCGATACAGCGTGCAGATAGTGTATCATAAACCTGATTTAGCGGTTGAACGTTAAACGTTGTCCTTTCATTGAATCATGAATCCGGCCCTTCTCATACACAAGGTTACCGTTCACAAAGGTATGGGTGACCTTTGACCGGAACCTTTGTCCTTCCATCGGTGACCATCCGCATTTGTAAAGCAGGCTGGAGGCATCCGCTGTCCAGGGATCATCCGGGCTTACCAGTACGACATCTGCGTGGAAGCCCTCCCGGAGAAAGCCACGTTTTTCGATCTGAAAAAGTACTGCCGGATTATGGCACATTTTCCAAACGATCTTTTCCAGCGGTATTTTTCCCTGATGATAAAGTTCCAGCATGGCTACCAGTGCGTGCTGGACCAGGGGTGCACCGGATGGTGCGTCGTAGTAGCTTCTGTTTTTCTCTTCCAGGGTGTGCGGAGCGTGGTCGGTGGCCACGATGTCAATTTTATCCTGCAGCAATGCCTCCAGCAGAGCGGCACGGTCATGCTCTGTTTTTAATGCCGGATTCCACTTTATGCGGTTGCCCAGGCGTTCATAATCCTCATCGGAGAACCAAAGATAATGGACACAGACCTCACCGGTGATCCTTTTTTGCTTCAGAGGTAATGGATCATCCAGCAATTCAACCTCCTCTGCCGTCGACAGATGAAGGATATGCAGCCTGGTATTGTATTCTCTGGCCAGCCTCACTGCGTAAAAGCTGGACAAAAAGCAGACTTCATGGTTCCTGATCTTCGGGTGCACGGATGCCGGCGGATCTTCGCCAAAGACTTCCCTGCAGATGGCCTGGTTCTTCTGAATGGTCCTTTCATCCTCGCAATGCACGGCGATGAGAAGAGGCGACCGGGAAAAAATGGTTCGCAGTACCTGGATATCATCCAGCAGCATATTCCCCGTGGATGATCCCAAAAAGATCTTGATGCCGCACACCCGCCTGGGGTCTGTTTTCAGTACCTCATCCAGGTTGGAGTTGGATGCACCAAGGTAAAAAGAGTAATTGGCCAGGGATTTCAGGGCAGCCAGCTGAAATTTCTCTTCGAGCTGAGCCTGGGTGAGGGTGGCCGGAAGCGTGTTGGGCATATCCATGAAAGAGGTGATCCCTCCGGCAACTGCCGCCCTGCTTTCGGAAGCAATGTCCCCTTTGTGGGTAAGGCCGGGTTCCCTGAAATGGACATGATCGTCGATGACTCCGGGCAGGATCCAGTTATTTTCTGCGTCCAGAGGAATAAGATCTTTGTCATCGAATGACCGGTAGCCCTGATAAAGCGTATCAATCATCCCGTCACGGAGGACCAGTCCTCCCCTGAACACCTGCTGTTCATTGACGATCCAGCCGTTGTATATGTGATAGTTCTTGTTCATAAAATAAAAAACAGAACATGAAGCAGATCACCTCCGGTGAGTCTTCCTGATATTCTTGAACCTCAGACTGATCACGCCCAGGATCGCTTCTTTGAAGATATTTGAGCTCATTTTAGACTGGCCCTGAGTCCGGTCGGTAAAAATGATGGGCACCTCCACGATCCGGAATCCGAGTTTCCAGGCCGTGTATTTCATTTCGATCTGGAATGCGTATCCGATGAAACTGATCCTGTCGAGGTTGATGGCTTCCAGCACCCTGCGCGTATAGCATTTGAAACCTGCCGTGGTGTCCCTTACCTTCATGCGGGTGACCAACCGTACGTAGGCGGAGGCGTAGTAGGACATCAAAACACGTCCCATGGGCCAGTTGACCACGTTCACACCATTGATGTAACGGGAGCCGATGGCCAGGTCGGCTCCCCCGGCGGCACAGGCGTTGTACAGCCGGATAAGATCCTCAGGGTTATGGCTGAAGTCGGCATCCATCTCAAATATATATGAATATCCATGGTCCAGTGCCCATTTAAATCCATGAATGTAGGCTGTTCCGAGGCCCAGTTTTCCTTTTCTTTCTTCCATGAACAACCTGCCTTTGAATTCCGGCATGAGGCTTTTCACAGTAATGGCAGTCCCATCCGGTGAATTATCTTCAATGATCAGAAGGTCGAACGGCTTATCGAGAGAAAAGACCTTACGGATGATCTTCTCGATATTTTCGATCTCATTGTAGGTCGGTATGATAACGATGCTGTCGGACACGTGTTTGGGATTTGAAGTGACGAAAATAGTATATTAAATCTAATGGAAGATCATATCAGAGAAAGATCATTTTCCAGGTGCAACTGTTATCACTTGTGTAAACGGTCAAAAAATAACAGCCCCTGCCCAGACCTGCAGCTTCCAGCCCCATGGTATGGATTCCCGGGCCAGGTTCCTGGATTCCGCTCCTGACCAACTGCCCCCTGGAATCAGTCAGAAAATAATGCACTGCAGACCAGGGAGAAGCATGCCATTCCATGTACACTTTTCTTTGATGACTGTCGTACCAGACGGAAAGTCCTGCAAGGCCATCCCTGCCCGGGATACCATTAGTCACCGAAAATGTATGAATGGAAGGCACCATGACATTCCCGCCCAGATCCCTCACATTCTCAACCTTCAGTTCATAGGCTCCATTTTGCAGGTTTGAGACATTCAGGTAGATGTTTCGTTTCATATTGACCTGCTGGTTGGCGTCAAGGACCGAAACACCATTGTTTATCTTATAATTTGCTTCTGTTTCGGCTGAAAACGGATCGGGTGTTTCCGAGAACTGGATCCGGATCGTGGAGGTGTTGATCACTTCCACTGTTTCGATGGTGGGGGGAGTCAGGTCGACCACATGCTGAACATCACTTTCTGACCGCAGCTCTATGTACCAGGAACTTCCGGAATGATTTAACGGTCCGGTGACGGTATATTGCTCGCCTTCCAAGGGTTGGTATTCAAAGATGGCGGTATTGTACACCTTAAGGTAGCCAGTCCCATCCTGCACCGTCCACATCCAGTCGTTGTTATAATAATCGGCTTCCGTACATTCGGCCGTTTGAACGGTGATGAGCATTCCCTCGTATGATTCGTCAATGTCTGAACAGGTAACCTGTATGGGTGCGGGTGCGGTGGTGCCTTTTTTGAGCGGGTAATGGTATACCACATCGCTGATCTCTGTAACTCCCTGATTTTCCATCACTGTACCCGTAATGATGACACTATCGCCCGGATTCTGGCTGCGGCCTGGATCCCATACGCGGATGCCTGACCAGGGTGCGCGGCCCTGCTGAAGATAATAGTACTCGCCGAATGTGGCTGTGACGACACCTGTGGCAGTGACCTGCTGGCTGACCAGCGGAGATCCATCCTGCTGTCCCTGTATGTCGTAAATACTGGTTATCGCTCCGTCAAATTTGTTTTTCACCTGGTAGGAATAGGTAGGCGAGCTGGTCTTCAGGGTTCCGTCGGTGGCTTCCAGGCGGTAAAAAACGAGCGTACCCTCCGGCTGACCGGTGATCTCTCCGATATAATGACCCGAAATGACTTCCATGGGCAGGGAGTGGATGAGTTCGTACCTGGACAGCCCCCAGTAGACAGTGGCGGTCAGGGTCTGGGAACTGCCTGAGATCGCTGCATTGATGATCACCTCCTGGTTCTCTTCCGGAATCTCCGGGTATGCCTGGATATCCCCGATCATAAGGGGACTGGCCGTTTCGGCGCCCCAGATCAGCTGTGCGAACTCCGGGTGATCGATGAATGGATTCCTGTTCTTCTGCCAGGCAGAGATGACTTCGTTGCGGTTCATTTCAAAAGCGTCCGGTGGATCCTGAAGGTTCCACTCCAGCAGTGCAGATAACCGTCCATGTTCCGGTGCCGGTGAGGTATTGATCTCATCGACCACTTCCAGGTCCGCTTCACCGTTATCCCCCTCGTATCTCACCGCCATGTAGAAGATGATCCTGGCGATGTCTCCCTTCTCACTGTCACGGGGTTCCCAGGTATAAGTGGTATAATAACAGCCAATCGCCTCCAGGTGAGCTGTCCCCCCTTCATCGAAATCCTTGTTGCCCTTGTCATTATTGACAGAAGCATCGCAGGGTTTAAGGTTATGTACGTCGCTGTACATCGGGAGCCAGTCAGTGAACGATCCGTGGGATTTGGCCCACACATGCTCACGGTTGAGCTGGTTATTTCCGGTCCCGTAATCGTCATCCGGGTGGGACGTACCGGTATAAACCAGCAGTACATTTCCAGGATGATCCGGGTCCCGATCCGAATATTTCATCATGTCCTTTGTGGAATAGTACGAATAGGGCTGATGGTTGTTGATCAGATGATGCAGGAAGTCTTTCAGCTCCAGTCCGTCCTTTCCTTCGGTTCCGTTATAAAATCCGGTGGTCTGGGCATGGATGGGTGCCAGAATTTGAGAAGCCAGGAGCACGGTGAGAAGAAGTGTCACAATCCGCATAGCCTGTCTATTCATCAAAGAGTTTGACGTTATCAATGCGGTAAGAGGACGTCTGACCGGTATTGCCGTTCCCGTGATATTTAAATCCGATGAATGCAGTGCCTGAATAGCCCGACAGATCCATCACTCCCGAGAAGATCCAACCGTGCTCGGGGTCTGTTTGACCGGCAAGGATGCAATTCAGCTCGATCCAGGTTGCACCGACAATGTTGACGCCATTGAAATCCGTGGATATCCATACCGAAAGTCCGTCATGTGTCCAGTAGGCCTGTGCGCTTTCAAAGGTGAATTTTGGACTGCTCATGACATCCAGGTCCATGGGGGGAGTGATCAGCCAGCACTCATTTTCCTCATTGGAATTAAAACTGGTAGCCTGTGCGTAGACATTGCTGTCGAACTCCTTGGCGCGCCAGAGTCTGCTGCCGATGGTGGCCTCATTCATCCAGCCCGAAAGTGAAATATCCACATCGTTTGACTGGGATTCAAAATCCTCGTTGATAGAGGTCACCCCACCTCCTGCCCCGCTCGAATTGACGATCACATCGTCGATCCGCAGGCTGGTGGACTCGGTATTGCTCCCGCGGTACTTAAAGCCAATGTAACAGATGCCGGCGTGTGCTGAAAGATCGATGTTCCCGGAGGCTATCCATTCATGGTCCGGATCGTTTTCTCCGGCAATGCGTGCTTCCAGTTGTATCCAGTTCGCGGAGGTGACATCGGTACCGTTGAAATCCGATGACAGCCATACCGTCAGGCCATCCTCTGCCAGATGTGCCCAGTAAGCCTTGGCACTGGTGAACGAAAGGTATTTTGCCCCCTGGATCCTGACCGGTGGAGTGATCAGCCAGGTCACCATTTCCGTCAATCCCGAATTATATCCGGAAGCCTGGGCATATACATTCCCGTCGTATTCCTTGGCCTGCCACCTCCTGTTTCCTTGTTCACTGATATTCAGCCATTTATCCAGAGCTATATCCGCATCCGGTGTGGCTGAGCTGAAGGTTTCATTGATCTCATCCACCGGGTCGATACCTCCTCCCCCACCGCCTTCACAACGCTCACCATCCAGTACAACCTCGTATTCAGTCCGTATATATAGCTGATAATCAACGCCATACTTACCAATGATCCCGATGATCGTTCCGTTGCCTTCCGGCAGCTCGCTGGTAGCAAAATTAGCGTAGTTACTTGTCCTGACAATCAAAGAGTTACCGCCACAATCTTCCAGCATGCGATTGGCGGATGCGTCAGGATCCGCATAGGTCTTACCGAGTTCAGATGACATGAACTGGACGCTATCCAGCTCGACGAGTTGTGATTCATAACCTCCATTCTGGATCTGGCTGATCGTCACTTTTTCAGGAGTAAGGTACTTCTGGTTGGCCAGGATGATGATGTTCGAATCATTATCCACATTATCGATCTGATGGAGAGCATTATACGTAGAAAGCACGCAATTCTTCAGGTAGACACGGACCGAATCACCCAGTCGTAATCCGCCCGATTCCAGAAGATGAAGATTGATGCCGCCGGTGGCATCCTGAATAAAGGCGCTGCGGTATATATTACCAGAGGTTTCATCCATCGTGACCACCGCATACAATGACTGATCATTGGTAAACGTGTACGTACCTTCGTCTTCGTACAGCTGGTAAAGCTCCCCGATGGTAACCAGGTCACCCACCGGGATATCCTTGATCGGAGGAGTATCAAATTCCTGTTTCACACAACTGGTCACAGCCAGAATGATCCAACTGAGCGAAAGTAGAAATGCAATGCGTAAACGGTCGGTAAATCTTGTCATAGATGGATGGTTAGAGTCTGAATGTCACATTGATGTAAAAGGTCCGTCCGAAGAGGTAGTAGTATCGGGGCGGGAATTTGGAGATATTATCCGGGTCGTACCGGAATTGCTCATATCCACCCGATGCCAGATCCGTTGCATTCAGAAGGTTGTTAAAACTGATATTCAATCCGATATAGTAATTTTTGATTTTCCATGATTTTCCGCCATAGATATCAATGGTATATCCATTTTCCAGTTTTTCCTGTTCCAGCAGCTGTTTCAGGCGGATATCATCTTCTGTCAGGCCGGAAACAGCTTCCTCAGTGCGGCGGTCCGGATTGATCTCAAGGTAGGTATCGCCAAAATAATTAACGTTGAATCCTACCCACCAGTAGCGCGAGGAGCTGTATTTGAGGCCGGCAGCAGCGATGGTCTGAGGCATTCCCCCGACATAGTAATTCTTGATGTAGACTTTCCTGTTGGAAAGGATCTCAGAGCTGTTGTCTTCAGAGATCGTGGCATCGGGACGGGATGAATAGTAAAATTCGCCCATTCCCATGGCGACGGTCAGCGACAGGGCTGTGGTCAGGTTGACCTCTGCACCCAGTTCGAAACCGGCATGGATCTCATCCACATTGGTCATCTGGTAGTTGACAAATGTATTGAGGTCTTCATGGTAGAAGCTCCTTGACCAGGTCTGATCGTTCAGCGCTGTATAATAAAACGTCAGTCTTCCCTTGGCCCTGGCCATTCTCAGGAAATAGCTGGCCTCTGCCGAAAAGATCTTCTCGCTCTTCAGATCAGGTACCACATGGTCCCTGGTTCGCAGGGAAACGTACGAATTCCAGAAATAAGGGGCGCGGGTCAGGTAAGCCACATCTGCCACAAGATAATTCCTTCCGTTGATCTTATAGGTAAGACCTGCCTTGGCACCATAATTTACAAATTGCTGTTTCTCAGAATCCCCGTATGAGTTCTCAGGGAAATGTCCGTTCTGCATATTACCGGTCCGCCAGAAGGAAGTATAGGATGCCATCCCCGACAGATGGAAGTCGACATGAGCATAGGAGAATTTACCCTGTGCAAACAGTGCATAGGAGTTCACATTGGCAGTATAATCATAGGAGTATCGATCTCCTTCCCTGACTATATGATTGGGATGACGAAGGTCGCTCTGGGATTCATCCGTGATGACCATCGGCTCCTGGTTGGCATATTTATCCACATCCAGCCAGTATTCCCCCCCGAGCAGATCATCCACTTCACTAAAGTGGAATCCCTTGTACCAGTTGAGCTGCAGACTGCTGAGGAGCTGAATGTGCGGATTGATATCCTTCTGCAGGCGGGAGGTAAAACCCACCTGGCTCTTATCGCTGCGCCGGTCCTCAACAATGAACTTGGAGCGGTTTCCGGTCACGGTGTTTCCCGCAATCCCATCGGCATTATTGACCGTATAAAGGAACTTGCTGTTGGCAAAATAAAAAGCATCCCAGTTGATCTGCCGGTAGGCTTCATCGGACTCCCAGAGGTCTTTTACCTGTGCTGCCGTCTCAGGGTCGCCTTCGTCGAGGTAATAGCTGGGCAGGTTCCGGTAATAGTCGGGCCGGGGATCGTTGGCTTCCGTCCAGTTGAGCGCTGTATTGCCTCCCCTTCCGAACGTGTACGACAGAGCAGAGGTGAGCCTGGTCTTTGCATCAATGGTCCAGTAATGGTTCAGCATCAGGATAGGCTGATGATAATTGGAGACCCTGCTGTTTCTCCTCTCTCCGCTCTGAAATCCCCAGTAGGGATTATAGTAATTGCTTCCTGCCAGGTCATTGGCTTCCTGCACGGCAAGCCCATTCTGACCGCGCTTTGCAGGTGCTCCGATGCCCACGAATCCGATGCTGTGCGCCGGGGAGAACTCCTTCTCGACGCTCAGGAAATAAGACCAGGCATCGTAGAACGTACCCTCCACGTATCCTTCCTTCGACCACCGGCGTGAACCCGAAAGGGTCACCGCCCAGCCATTCTCCATCTTCCCTGTGGAAGCGATGGCCATGATCCGGTTGCGGTAGGCCTGGTTGGTGATGGAATAGGTGAGCTTGATGCCACGGCTGTACTGAGACGCCCTGACATCCAGGTAAGTAAGCCCCCCGATGCCTCCAAAGCCAAAATCGCTGGACGACAGGCCCAGGTAGTTCTCCTGGCTCCGGAAGGCATCGTTCAGTCCACCCCAGGATGACCAGAAGGTTCGACCGGTTTCCATATCATTCATCAGCACCCCGTTGATCATCACCTGTGTGTTTTCCGTATCGTACCCCCGCATCCGGAAACGGGCTGAGCCAAAGGTATACCCTGCAGTGGATGCATACACATCCCTTGATGACTGGAGTAATCCCGAAATATCCTGTCCCTGGTCATAACCGTCAAGTTCAGATTGTGACAGCGTTACGGCTGGGAGAGTATTTATGTCCCTTTCATTCAGCTGGCTGGTGTCTGCCTGACCATAAACGAAGGCCGACAGCACGGTGAAAACAATCAGGAAGAAGCAGTGGTATGGTCTTTTGCTCATTTATGAGAGATGTTCAGGATGTATGCAAAATTAAGATTATTCTGTCATGTTTTCGCCACAGTGGAAGCAAAGTGTTAATTTTACGTCGTAAGTGTACGACTGATCAGATAAAAGACTTGAATATGCCGTTGAAACTCCGGAGCTTTTTTATATTTTTCATGGTGCTCATATCCGGTATTGCCTTCGCTCAGGAGGAGAAGAGTTACCGTCTGTGCTGCATTGCTTTTTATAACCTTGAGAACTTGTTTGATACGATCAATGATCCCCTGATCAACGATGAAGAATTCCTTCCGGAAGGGAAAAACAGCTGGACTGCAAAAAGGTACGGGGAAAAACTGGATCATCTGTCCACGGTCATTGCCCGTATAGGTACAGACCTGAGTCCCGACGGACCCGTCATCCTGGGTGTCACTGAAGTGGAGAACCGGAAGGTTCTTGAGGACCTGGTCAATGAGAAAGGCATCAGATTAAGGAACTATCAGATCGTCCATTTCGAATCGCCCGACCGGAGGGGGATCGATGTCGGCCTGCTTTACCAGCCTGCCTATTTCAGGCTTCTTAATGCCAACGCTCACAGGCTATCGGTCCCTGATGAACCGGGTTACCGGACCAGGGACCAGCTTGTCGTTTCAGGGATCTGCGAGAACGACACTCTTTATTTCATTGTCGGGCACTGGCCCTCACGGAGCAGCGGTGAAAAGGTGACCCTGCCTTACCGCATGGCTGCTGCGAAGCTCGGAAGAATCATTGTTGACTCCCTCCTTACTGTTTCACCCCGGGCGAAGATCATCCTCATGGGGGATCTGAACGACAATCCCACCGACAAGAGCGTCGAGAAGGAACTGGGAAGCACGGCTTCACGGGAGAATGCGACTGATGGCACCCTTTTCAATCCCATGACCCAGCTGTATAAGAAAGGCATTGGCTCCCTGGCTTACCGCGATGCGTGGAGCCTGTTCGATCAGATGATCCTGTCGCCGGCCCTGGTACATGGTGATCTCACCTCATACCGTTTTTACAGGGTACGGGTCTTTAACGAACGGTTTCTTGCCCAGCCTGAAGGCGAGTACAAAGGATATCCTTACCGGACCTATGGCGGAGGAGTTTACCTGGGGGGTACAGTGATCATTTTCCGGTATATCTTTATCTGTACAAGGAAGCTGATTAAAATAAGATCTTATTCTCCCTTGATGTTCCTCAGAAACTCCAATGCTTCAAATACCGAGTTGACGGGCTCGATGGCAAGTGTGAGCCTGGACTGTGTTTCTTTCAGCCTGCAATGGCGGGGATTTCTTTTCACATAGTCCAGTACCCCGGAGAATCGTTCTGAGTTATAGTAATCCGACTCCTGGTTGCTGACAAAATGGCCAGTCAGTCGGCCATTTTTCAGGATAACCTTCTCGAATCCGTTTTGTCTGGCCAGCCAGCGGACCCTGACCGCATTGATCAGGCCGTCGACCTGCGGCGGGATGGGACCGAACCGGTCGATCATCCGTTCCAGGTACTTCATCAGCCATTCCTCGTCTTCAATGTTATCCAGTTCCTTATAGAGGATAAGCCGTTCACTGATGCTGGACACATAATCATCGGGGATCAGAAGTTCAAGGTCGGTTTCAAGCTGGCACTCACGGATATATTCTTCGGGTTTTTCCTTTTCATACAGGTCCCTGAATTCTGTCTCCCTGAGTTCATGCAGGGCTTCGTCGAGGATCTTTTGGTACATTTCAAAACCGATCTCGGTGATAAAGCCGCTTTGTTCAGCGCCCAGCAGGTTGCCGGCTCCCCTGATATCCAGGTCTCTGAGGGCGATGTTGAATCCACTGCCCAGTTCTGCAAATTCCTCAATGGCTTTGAGCCGTTTCCGTGCTTCAGAGGTAAGAACAGAAAGGGGAGGCGACAGCAGATAACAGAATGCCTTTTTGTTCGACCTTCCCACTCTGCCCCTGAGCTGATGCAGGTCGCTCAGGCCGTAGTTCTGGGCATCATTGATGATGATGGTATTCACGTTGGGAATATCCAGTCCCGATTCGATGATGGTAGTCGACAGGAGAATATCATAATACCCTTCAATAAAATCCAGCATCGTCTCCTCTAACTTATGGCCTTCCATCTGGCCGTGTCCGATGGCGATCTTCACTCCCGGCACAAAACGGGCGATCATCTGGGCAACGTCGTTGATGTTCTGGATACGATTATGGACGAAGTAGACCTGTCCTCCGCGTGAAAGCTCATAGCGGATGGCATTGCGGATGACCTCCTCACCGAAAGGATGGATCTCGGTCTGGATTGGATACCTGTTGGCCGGCGGTGTGTTGATCACAGAGAGGTCACGTGCTCCCATCAGCGAGAACTGCAATGTACGGGGAATTGGAGTGGCGGTGAGCGTCAGTGTATCCACGTTCACTTTCAGCTGCTTTAGTCTTTCCTTGGCCGACACGCCAAATTTCTGCTCTTCGTCGACGATGAGCAGGCCAAGGTCCTTGAAAGCCACATCCTTGCTGAGCAACCGGTGTGTGCCGATCAGTATGTCAGTTTTTCCCGATCCCACTTCCGACAGGCTTCTTTTCATTTCCATGGGACTCCTGAAACGGTTGATGTAATCCACTTTGCAGGGGAAATTGTTCAACCGCTCGCTGAAAGTACGGTAATGTTGAAAAGCAAGTATGGTGGTAGGGACGAGCACAGCCACCTGCTTACTGTCGGCGACCGCCTTAAAGGCAGCACGGATGGCAACTTCCGTCTTACCGAAGCCCACATCCCCGCAGATCAGGCGGTCCATCGGATGACCGGCCTCCATATCCGCTTTTACATCATTGGTCGATTTCACCTGGTCGGGAGTGTCTTCATAAATGAACGACGCCTCAAGCTCATGCTGAAGGTAGGAATCGGGCGAGAACTGAAATCCTTCAGCAGCTTTCCTTTCAGCATAAAGTTTGATCAGGTCCTTGGCTATGTCCTTGACTTTCTGTTTTGTGCGTTCCTTGAGCCTGTTCCAGGCATTGGAACCAAGCTTGTTGAGCCGGGGAGCACTTCCCTCCTTTCCGACATACTTGGAGATACGATGCAGAGAATGAATGCTGACATAGAGAAGGTCGTCGTTCTCATAAACGATGCGGATGGCTTCCTGGACCCTGCCGTTGTTCTCGATCTTTTCAAGCCCTTCATACCTTCCAATGCCATGGTCGATATGCGTCACGTAATCACCGGGATTCAGGTTGTACAATTCCTTGATGGTCATGGATTCCCGGCCTTTATAGTGTTCCCGTAATTCAAAACGGTGGTACCGGTCAAAGATCTGATGATCTGTATACAGGGCGATCTTCAGGTCGTGGTCGACAAAACCTTCATGCAGTCCCAGGTTCAGGGTGGTGAATTCAATATGTTCTTCCTCAGGGAGTTCCTGCTGGATATCTTCAACGATGGCATAAAGCCGTTCCAGTTGTTTAGGCGAGTCGGTGGTGATGATATTATGGATCTTGCTGCTGCTGTTAGCCCGCAAATTATCCATGAGCAGGGTGAAGTTCTTGTTGAAGGAAGGCTGTGGCGAGAGGTGGCACTCCACCTCCTGGCTTTTCTCCAGCAGTGATGTATTTCCGAATTCAATGACGGGAAATGACATGGCATCGTGAAGTATCTCCCTGCCAGTGGTGAACAGGTCATTGAGCAGGAGGTCAGGTGCTTCTCCTGAGCGCGAGAAGGCATCCTCCGCTTTATGGAATTCCTGATCAATACGTTCAATGGTGAACTGGATATGATCGAACCATAAAACCGTATCCGATGTAATATACGCCAGAAGCGATTCCCTCTGTTCTTTCTGTGTGCGATCCTGGATATTGGGAAGCAGTGTGACGCGGTTAAGCTTCTCAACCGATAGCTGGGTGACCGGGTCAAAGGTCCGGATGGATTCGATCTCATCCCCCGAGAACTCAATCCTGAAAGGATAATCATTTGAAAACGAGAACACATCGACGATTCCTCCCCTGAATGAAAATTGTCCTGGTTCAAGGACGAAATCCACTCGTTCAAACGCGTATTCGGCCAGCAGATCCCCAATGAAGTCGAGGCTGAGGACATCACCTTTCTTTATTTTGAACAGGTTCTTCCTCAGGAAGGTCCTGGTCACCACCTTTTCGCTGAGCGCTTCCGGATAGGTGACGATCATGGAATGGCGGTCCTCTGTTCCAAGCCGGCTCAGTACCTCAGAACGGGAAAGCAGGTTGGTGTTGTCGGTATCTTCGATCTGATAATGTCGTTTGTAGGAGGTTGGGAAGAACAGTACTTTCTTCCTGTTGTAGTTCTCGGTCCGTTCCCCGAGCAGGTTTTCCAGGTCGTTACAGAAGTAGGCCGCCGATTCTTTGTCGGGAAGGATGAACAGATGGTTGCAGCGAACCTGCTGGAAAACCGCGATGCCAAAAAAGGCACGTGCCGAACCCAGCAGACCCTTTACATGAAGCCTGCCGGCGGTTGTGTTCCGGATGATACCGGTCACCTGTCGGATGCGTGGATCCTGGGCGTAGAGTGCTGTTATTTCTTTTAGGTCCAACTCCCCTTTGACTGGTATCGGTTATCCTTCAGGGTTTATTCTTCAGGAAGGACCACAGGAAAATCATACATGAAATCCAGTTTCTGAGGCCGGTGCAGAATATTTCCAAGGAATTCAACGTAAGCGTCCGTAAACTGGAACCTGTTGACATCATAGTACTCCTCTGGCAGAGAGCGGTTGCCGACCTTTCCCATATCAATGGAATCCGTGTTGAATTCCTCAAGGTGTTCGTACGGTACGATCTTTTTCATCACCGGCATCTGGCCATAGTCTTCACGCAGGATGAGGTCGACCACCTTGTCGGCCAGCGTCATGGTAAGGCGGCGGTCATATTCGCTGCAGTTGCCCGACCTGGGGTAATATCCTGTGATGACTGCCCTGGCGTCAATATGAAGTTTATTGTAAATTTCGGAGGCGATGGTACCGCTGATCCCACCAAACCGCGGGTGGCCATATTCGTCCACTTCGGAGCTTGCATACACCACATCCACTTTTCCCAGCTTATCATCAAACCATCTTACACCTTCCGATACGGCGATGATGAGGGTCTTTTTGGTTGATTTGAGATAGGATTCCCTGACGGTTTCAAGAAAGAACTCTTTCCGTTCCATCGTGATCTCAAATTCAGGGATCAGGTACAGGTCGGCTCCCCCAAAGACTGAGGTGCCTGTGAGCCAGCCGGCATCCCTGCCCATGACCTCCATCACCAGGATCCTGGAGTGCGATTCGGCGGTGGTCCGGATCCGTGAGGTATATTCAACAACAGCTTTTGCCGCAGAGGGAAATCCCGGGCATAGCACTGCTTCGATATCTGCGCCGTTATAACGATGGATCGTCCTGGTTCGCAGATCGTTATCAATCGTTTTCGGAAATCCGATGACAGGCACACCCTCGGTTTCATAGAGCCGTTTGGCGGCCCCGTTGGTATCATCGCCCCCAATGGTGACCAGCACATCGATCTTATACCTGTCGAGGTTGTCCAGCACCTGAGGGACCCTGGATTCAGGATTTTTCTTTGAGGGGAAGGGATTTGTACGGCTTGAGCGCAGGGCGGATCCGCCATACCAACCATTATACGGCTGGTGCGATAGGTCAACCACATCGCCCTCGCCCAGCAGGCCCTTCCATCCGTGCCGGATCCCATAAACACGGAAGCCAAGCAGCGAGGCACGGTTGCGGATCGCCTCGATGCTCGAATTGATGGCAGGGGTATCGCCCCCGCCGGAAAGAATGGCCAGTGTCTTACCGCTGAATACTTTATCGACTCGTTTCATAATCTATCAATGGTATGAATCCCAAGGCGAGGTCCAGATTTTGATTCCAGATTGGGCACAGGAGAATTTTACCCGATCTAACCTCTCCCCCGGCCCCTCCCTTCGGTCTCCGCGAAAGCGGAGATCCGGGAGGGGTGCAGGGGAGGGGTCGCCTAAAAAATTCCGGTGCAAAATTAGAGTTTTTTATAACCTGAACTCATTTTTTATCTTATCGGCAATAACTTTTGCCATTTTATAGGGCGATTCATCCGAGTGACCGGCCACATGAGGGGAGAGGATCACACGATCATGACTGGCCAGCGCCTGAAAAAGCTTTTCCTCAGCATCCCAATCCAATCTCTCAAAGGTAGCTGACTCCCACTCCAGCACATCCAGAACGGCACCCCGGATCTTTCCCGTGTATAGATTCCGGATCAGATCGGCAGTCCTGACCACCTGACCCCGGGAGGTATTGACAAGGAAGAAATTCTTCCGGAACGACCGGATAAAGGCATCATCCACCATATACCGCGTTTCTTCGGTCAGAGGCACATGCAGACTCACCAGGTCACATTTCAGTTGCAGTTCTTCCAGGGTAGTTTCTTTTACGAAGTCATCCCCATAATCCTTCTTATATTTATCATACGCCAGCACTTCCGTCTGGAAACCCTTGAGTCTTTGGGCAAAGGCGCTTCCCATGTTCCCGTATCCAATGATCCCGACCGTTTTTCCCATCAGTTCCATTCCGCGGTTGCCGGCCCTGTCCCACACACCTTGTCTGACCTCGGCATCCGCTTTCAGCAGCCGGTTGAAAAGGGCAAGGATCATCCCCAGGGTATGCTCGGCCAGTGCATCCCTGTTCCCCTCCGGTGCATTCAGGCAGATGATCCCATGCCGGCTGGCATATTCCGTATCAATGCCTTCCATTCCCGCACCTACCCGGGCAATGAATCGCAGGCCAGGGGCACTTGACAGCAGCCCTTCATCCAGCCTGATGCGGTTGCGAATAATAATTCCAGTATAACCGGAAAGGATATCTTTATATCCTTCGGGTCTTAGTTCAGGAAAATGATCACACACAAATCCCAGCCGTGTCAGCTCTTCCTGTAAAAAGGGATGGGCCGGGTCAATAAAAAGCACTCTGGATCCCCTTGCGATCATACATTATCGTTTTCTCAAAAATAACGAATTTAAGGACTTCATGATAACGCACCCATACGAAATCTATCCGAAAATCACTGGTATGAACCACAGGGCAAGCTCCGGACCCAAATTCCGGTGCGAGCACCGGGGAATTTACACTTTTACCCCTCCCCCTTCACCCCCTCCCCTTAAGGGGAGGGGGACAGGGGGTGGGGTCAATTAAATTTCATACATTTGTCAAAATTTCAACCTGATGAAAGGAATCATTCTGGCAGGAGGCTCGGGTACACGGTTGTATCCCATCACCCTGGCCATCAGCAAACAACTGATGCCCATCTACGACAAACCTATGGTTTATTATCCGCTATCCATTTTGATGATGGCGGGCATCCGTGATATCATGATCATCTCCACTCCCCATGATCTACCTCATTTTCAACGACTTCTTGGAGACGGTAATTCTCTGGGCCTGTCGTTTCATTATGCCGAACAGGCCATTCCCAACGGCATTGCCCAGGCATTTGTCATTGGTGAGGAGTTCATTGGACCGGATAAGGTGGCGCTGATCCTGGGGGATAACATCTTCTACGGCACCGGGATGCAGAATCTCCTGCAGCAGAACAATGATCCGGAAGGTGGCGTTGTATTCGCATACCATGTCTCTGATCCTCAACGCTATGGCGTGGTGGAGTTTGATGAAGACCTGAACGCAACCTCCATTGAAGAGAAGCCTGCACAACCCAAATCCAACTATGCCGTCCCTGGTTTGTATTTTTATGACAATTCGGTCACCCATGTGGTTAAAAACATGAAACCCAGTGCCCGGGGCGAGTATGAGATCACGGACGTCAACAAATATTACCTTTCCCAAAAGAAACTGAAGGTGGGTATCTTAAGCCGGGGAACGGCCTGGCTTGACACAGGAACGTTCGTTTCCCTGCTGCAGGCCTCGCAATTCGTCCAGGTGATCGAAGAGCGCCAGGGGCTTAAAATTGGCTGTATCGAAGAGATCGCTTTCCGAATGGGATTCATCAGCAAAGAACAGCTTTACAGGATAGCACAGCCATTGATCAACAGCGGATACGGGAAGTACCTCATTGATCTCATTAAATAACCAGCATCCCATGTATTCCATCAAGGCACTCCAGGAAATTTTCTCTGAATCGCTGTCCGATCAGCAGTTTAAACAATCTCCCGCTGAGCTTTACGATCCGGTGCGGTACATTTTATCCTATGGCGGGAAACGGTTACGACCGGTGTTTCTGCTGGCAGGCTGCGACTTGTTTGGCGGCGACATACAAGCAGCGCTGTTGCCTGCCATCGGGATCGAGCTTTTCCATAATTTCACCCTTCTTCATGATGATATTATGGACCAGGCACCGCTGCGAAGAGGGAAATCGACGGTGCATCAGAAATGGGATACCAATATTGCCATCCTATCAGGCGACACCCTTTTCGCCCTTGCTTACCAGTACCTGCTCGAATGTGAAAGGGAAGTGCTGCCTGAGGTCATGGAGGTATTTACCCGGACTGCCATCGAGGTGTGCGAGGGGCAGCAATGGGATATGAATTTCGAGAACCGATCGGATGTCTCCATTGATCAGTACCTGGAAATGATACGGTTGAAGACCGCTGTTCTTTTCGCCTGTAGCCTGAAGATCGGAGCCCTCACCGGCGGCGCGGATGATGCCGGCGCCAGGAGCCTGTATGATTGTGGAATGAACCTGGGAATAGCCTTTCAGCTTCAGGATGACCTCCTGGATGTGTACAGCGACGAAGACATATTCGGGAAAAAAACCGGAGGAGATATTGTCGCCAACAAAAAGACCTTTCCTTATCTGAAGGCCCTGGAAACGGCCAGCTCCAGTCAGCATGAACGTCTGATCAGCCTCTTCCAGCGTCAGACAGATGATGATACGGCCAAAGTCAGTGAGGTCAAAGAGATCTATTCTCAGCTGAACATCAGAGAGCACACACGGGATGCAATGAACGACTATTACGCCAGAGCGCTGCAGAACCTGGAATCAGTCCGCGTGGATGATCAAAGAAAAGGGATCCTCGTATCCCTTATCCATGAAATGAAGGATAGAACGTACTGAATCACCTGTGCTCTTCTTTCCACTTATCCAGTTCCCTGTGCAGTTCGTCCCACAAGGATACCTCCTCATCCAGTTTTGCCTTCAGCGAGGCATAACGGTCATAAAAATCCGGGGCTGCCAGTTCTGATGAATACATGACCGGATCAGACAAGTACCGATCTGCCTTACTGATCTCCTGCTCAAGGTGATGGATGCGTTCTTCTGTCTGATGGATCTGGCTGGTGATCTTTCGCTGTTCCTTTTCCAGTTTTTTCTTTTCCTCATATTTCAGCTTCTGGTCGGAAACAGGCCGTGCTTCGTTCTGAGGCGGTCGCTTAGGTTCCATTTCCAGCTCCTTCAGTGAAGAAAGCTTACGGTTTTCCAGATAGTCATAAATATCACCGATATACTGACGAATCCCTTTGTTGCTGAATTCAAACACCTTGTTGGTCAGTCCCTGGAGAAAGTCCCTGTCGTGGGAGACGATGATCAGCGTACCATCATAGTGGATGAGGGCATTTTTAAGAATGTCCTTTGAGTACATATCCAGGTGGTTGGAGGGTTCATCAAGGACGAGCAGGTTGACCGGCCGCAGCAACAGGGTGGCTATGGCCAGACGCGATTTCTCGCCGCCCGACAGTACTTTAACCTTCTTATAGATCGTATCCCCGCTGAAGAGGAAGCTGCCCAGGATACCCCGGATCTTCGGCCTGGTCTCGCCCACTGCAATGTCGTCGATGGTCTGGAACACGGTCTTTTCAGGATCCAGTAAGTCGGACTGGTTCTGTGCATAGTAACCAATGCTCACCTGATGTCCAAGAGTGGCCGAGCCTTCATGATCAAGTTCCCCGACAATGATCCTTGAAAGGGTTGTCTTACCTTCACCGTTACGACCTACAAACGCAATAGCATCGTTTCGTGTGACGGCAAAATTCAGGTTGCGCAGCACTTCCAGGTCGCCAAAGTGTTTGGAAAGATCCTTTGCTTCGAACACCAGTTTCCCTGACCGTGGAGCAGGAGGAAATGAAAAATGGATGGCTGACTGATCTGTCTCGTCCACTTCCACCCGATCCATTTTCTCGATCATCCTGATCCGGGACTGTACCTGACGTGACTTGGTGTTCTTATACCGGAACCGTTCGATGAATCGTTCGATCTGTGCAATCTGGCGCTGCTGGTTTGACCAGGTTTCCATCTGGCGTTCCCGCAGCTGTTCCCTCATCACGACAAACTCCGAGTAATTGGCTTTGAAATCGATGATCCTGCCTAGGGAAATCTCAATGGTCCTGGAGGTCACGTTGTCAAGAAGAGCCCGGTCATGGGAGACCAGGATGACGGCTCCCGGATAGGAAGCAAGGAAGTCCTCCAGCCACTGTATAGATTCGATGTCCAAATGGTTGGTTGGTTCATCCAGAAGTAACAGATCCGGCTGAGCAAGAAGAATCCGCGCCAGTTTTACACGCATCTGCCAGCCGCCGCTCATCTCCGACATCGGTCTGTTAAAATCGGCCGGCTTGAATCCAAGTCCCAGCAGCACTTTTTCGGTCCTGGCTTCCACGGTATATCCTCCGATCACCTCAAAACGCTCCTTGGCCCTGTTCAGCTGATCGACAAGATGCATGTACTTGTCCGAATGAAACTCCTGCATCAGGCCAATGGCATCGATCGTGCCGTCAATGATTCCCTTCAGCTTCAGCGTTTCATCAAAGGCCGACATGGCCTCGTTCAATACAGTCAAATGGCTGAACGTGTCGATTTCCTGCGGAAGGTAACCTACCTTTTTACCGGCAGGGATGACAACCTCGCCGCTTTCAGGTTCAAATTCCCTGTTGATGATCCGCAGAAGTGTTGTTTTGCCTGTGCCATTTCGTCCCACGAGCCCGATGCGGTCGCGGGGATTCACCAGAAAGGAAACATCCTCAAAAAGATAATTCCCCGAAAAATGAACAGATATATTATTTACTGAATACATCCTGCAAATATACTGAAGAGGTTGTATCAAAAGTACTTAACCACCAAGGGACTCAAAGGTTTTCTCAAAGGTACACAAGTATTATCATTGATTATCAATTACTTGGTGTTCCTTTGTGAAGCCCTTTGTGAAACTTTGTGTTTAAAAACAACTTTTGATATAACCTCTTTCCGCATAAAAAAAGGGGCCCGAGAGCCCCTTTTTTTCTTTTCAGTTTGGTGATTACCGGGTAATCACGACTGATTTGGTAACCGTATCGCCATTGGCATTCCTGAATTCAATCATGTAAGTACCAGTGGCATAGGATGAGGTATTCAGCTGGATCAGCTTGGTGGTGGTTACATTCATGGCATCCATGACCTGGCCGACATAATTCATGACCCTGATCTCGGTGACATCGTCTGTCACAAGCAGTTTCACGTAATCGGTGGCCGGGTTTGGATACACCTGGATCATACCGCCGGTGAGGTCGTCCATACCTACGATGATGGTCATCGTCATGGCGACATCAGCGGTGGAGCAGCCAAGCTCTTCCGTAAAGTTAATGGTAGCATTCAGTACGTCACCCGGTTCAAAGAGTCCTTCCGGAGCGATGAACACAGGTACTTCGACGAACTGTCCCGGAGCGAGGGTACCTGAGGTGACACCCAGTGAAGCCCATGTGATCTCGGGTGAAATGGCGCCCATCCAGTGCAGCACACCATTACCATCATTGCTGACAGTAACGTATTCTGTGGTTACACCGTACGGAGCCAGGTCAACAACGATCTGCAGCGGATCCGCAACGAGGATCGGCTGGTTCAGAGCGAAGTTCTTTTCGAGATCACCGGAAATAGCCAGGTTGTAAACCACGATCGGGTTGAAGCATTCCGCGCTGCAGGTGACATCATAGGTCCCTGGTTCGACATCCAGGTAATATTCACCATCAGCATTGGAATATGCTGCAGGATAGCCAGGAACTGAAACCATGGCGCCTTCGATCGGAGCTCCGCCAGCCAGTTCGGTGACAGTTCCCCACAAAGTATAGGTGACGGATTCATACACCTTGATATTATCAACGAACCACCAGTTGATGTTGTAGCTGTCGATACCATTTCCGACAAATCTGACCTGTGTCAGTTTACCCATGGCAGCAGCGGAAACATCATACTTGAAGGTTGTCCATTCAATATCATTGGTATCGTCGAACTCGGCAACTTGAACCCAGCTCGTACCATTCCATACTTCTACCGTCATGAAGTTATCACCAAGGTAGCTGTATGCACTCAGGTAGAGGTCAAACTTCAGGGTAACGTTGCTGTGGGCAGCGGTGGCATCGATGAACGGGCTTACCATGGCCTGCGAATAATTTTCGATCTGCGGAGACCAGTAGAACATAGCCGTTGGCGCCGGATTCCCATCGCTATCAAGCATCACCCAGTTTTCGCTCGGTGAAGGATCGAATGTCCAGCCCTGTGCATCGAAGGATTCGGAATCCCATGGTTCGAAGAATGGCAGTGAAGCCACGCTGAAATCGTACATGCCGATGTCAAGAACCTTGATCTGCTGATGCTTGATCACCACACCATAGATCACCTTGGTGTTATAACCGTCAGCTTCGCATGTCACGTCAAATGTACCGGCAGGTATGTTTTCCATGATGTACTTGCCATCATACCCCGTCTGAGCGGTATATCCACCCGGGAGGCTGACCGTACCCATGATGACCGGAGAACCCGTCTGGGCATCGTATACATAGCCCTTCAGGGTACCGCGGCCGGTAACAGTGGCGTAGGCCGGACCTTCTGCGAAGGATTCGCCTTCATCATAGACAGCTGATACGTAGTATTCGTACGTACCCGGGTTCAGACCGGCATCGGTGTAAGAGGTATCGGGAGTTGGTACAAAATCAAAGTTGGCACCGTTTCTCCACAGGTTGTAGCCTATCAGTCCCCTGTTTTCAGCAGGTGCGGTGGCAATCTGATCCGTCTTCACGGTTCCGAATGCCAGGTCGCCAGAATTCTGGACAACCTTCTTCACCAATGGTGCGGTCGGAGCGTAGTTGGCAACTTCCGATGCCACCCAGCCCTGGATGTTCCAGTCACCGGCGATTCCGTACACTGACATGGCTTCCCATTCGATCGCGTCGAAGCTCAACAGGTTACCCTTGCCGTCGTAGTTGGTAAACTCGTCTCTACCTGCAGGATAACCAGCGGCAGCCTGTACCATTTCAAAACCGATATACAGTTTCTGTGAAGCGTCGATCATGAGTGGATTGTTCAGCATGACTGTGTTGTACTCCTGCTGGATGAGAGCGCCTATTGGCTGGCTGACCACCTCGTTGGCGGCATTTTCACCCGTCCAGACCTTCAGTGTAAAGTCACAGATGCCTTCGACGTCGGAAGGTACAAATCTTACCTTCGTCAGGTACCAGCCGTCGAAGCTGATCAGATCCGCAGGTGCGAACATATGAGCGTTATACCATGTGGCAGCGCCGTTCAGACCCACTCTTCCAAAGTACTCTCCGTCGTCCCAGGTGATCCATTGACCGGTCGGGGCACCCGGAGCGGTCCAGGTAAGAAGAACATCGTCATTCTCCAGCAGGAAGGCCTGCAGGTTGATCGGAGGCATGAGGTCGCCGCCAACGATGGCTTCGTACGGAGGATCGAGCGGACAACTCTGACCGAAGTCGTATACGGAGGTCAGGTTATAGTAGTAGATACCACCCGGAGACACAACGTCGATATACTGTTCGGTATATACGCTCAGTGGCTCAGGATTGATGACCACACCATCGCGCCACACGTTGAAGCCGATCAGTTCAAACTCATCCCTCTTGTCGCCGATCAGGCCGATGGCAGGAACGGGAGGATTGCTGACTTCGCCTTCGCAGTAGTACGGTGTACCCTTCATGTTGCTGATAGGCTTAACGTCTCCGGCTATAGGACCGTTTGCAGCTGCAGCCATGATCATGTAATAATCATAGGCAACTGCTGTTCCAGCTGTTCCGGTATACGGGGTAATGGTCAGGTAACCTGACGGATAAGTGGCATCGTTGAAGGAGACCAGCAGCTGTCCGTTGCAATAGAACTGGATGTTGCTTCCCACACCCACGATGGTCACCACGTTGTATGCGCCAAAGCCGGTGTTGATGGCACCTGAGCTGGTCCATCCCTGGATCACCTCGGAGCCGCCGCCGCCTGTCATCTTGAATACACTGAATGAACCTCCCTGTGTGATGTTGCAGAGGTAACCGGTGCACTGATCCATCCAGCTTGAAGCCCTGACGGTCATACCAATGGACTCGCTGGTGGAACCACCCGTCTTGGTTAATTCAGCTTCAAATGTGAAGTCTTCGTACTGTTCATCATAGTAGGCACCTTCCCAGTTTCCTGCTCCACTTGCATTCATGTACAGGTAGCTGTCGCCGGGAGCTGACCACTCATCGCTTGAGAACAGCCAGTTATCCGGAAGGACAGGTGACAGGAAGTCTTCATAGATTCCCGGGAATTCCTGCGGGCTTGTCCAGGTCAGGATGACGCTCATGCCATTCACTGAACCGGCAAAATCGGCAGGTTGCGGGAACACGTCGCAGATGTAGTATACGAATCCTTTCTCAACGATGATGGATTCACCACCGGAGTAGACTGCCTGTACACCGCCCACATAATATTGTCCGAGGACAAGGTCGGTATAGGTATAGGTCAGTTCAGTCGTGTAAGCCAGCTTGATACCATCCAGGTAGACGTTATAGCCTTCCAGGACGCGTGAATCGCTGATTTCACGTCCACCGGCCATACCGCCAAGGATCTTGATCTCATCAAGGCAGATACCGTAACCGGATGCCTGTCCGCAATCACCGGCAAAACCAACCTGATAATTGCTCGTTGCATTCGGCAGGGCGATGCTTTCGCCTCTCCAGAACCGGATGTCATCGATATAGCTTGCCAGAGGACGCCAGATGGCACCGGGAGCAGTTCTGTAATAGACTTTCAGCTCATCCTGTGCGGCACCCTTGGGTTGTGTGTGCCAGAACGTAAGCTTCGGCACTGCAGCATCGCTAAGGTCGATCGGAGGAGTGACCAGGCGGGTGCTGGCAGTACTACCGATGAAGAATGCATTATAAGTACCTTCATGGGCAAAATCAGGAATGTTCATTGAGCTACCTGTCCTCACAATCCACGGGGTCTGTGTTTCTGTCAGGTATTCCTGTGTCCAGCCTGCTGGAATCGAACCGCCTTCAAAGCCTTCTTCAAAGACAGTCTCATATTCGAGTACCGGAGGACACCATGTAGCAACACCAGTCAGGTTATCCACGTTGAAGCATGCCGGCGGCAGGAAGATCTCCATCAGGTTCACATTCAGCGTAAGATCGTTCAGGATCGAAATACCCATCAGGGAATATGGATTGTAATAATCCAGTGTCACCGACAGGTCATAGGTACCGTCCCAGATCTGTTTGTAGAACTGCACCACGCCGTTTTCAGGTGAAATAGCTGAATACACCTTGTTGGGATCGCCATCGCTGCTGGCCAGGAGGACCTGTGCGCCAACAGCAGGGCTTCCGTCATTGGTGCGGATGTTCAGCGTAACGGTATGTTCGTATTTATTCGCCAGCACGTTGGAGAATGCAGGATCTGATGTGTTGAACGAGTAGTTGGCCACCACCGCATAACGGTACATACCCTTGGGGTAGACATCCCAATCGGTATCCAGGTAGCTGGTTTCGGTCACTTCTGCCTTTTCGGTCCAAACAGCCGGATTCGACTCTTCGCCCTCTTCGAGTACGTACACTGTGTAACTTTCAATCTCTCTGCTATTATCGCTTTCCTTTACCGGTTTGAAGGTTGCGTCACCCACCTTGTAGGTACCGGCGATCATGTTGGCCGGATTCAGTGACATTTCATTTTCCGAGCCAGAAGTGAAAGTTACGGTCGGTTTGTCCTGTGTGTATCCGATGATGTTCATACCCTTGCTTTCATCATACACGAAAGCGCGAATCATGAAATCGGCAAATTCGGACACCTGCCACGGTTGATTCAGCGATACATCGCGTGAATAGCTGCGATATGCCATCGCATCTTCATCAATGGCGATCGGAACGCAGTTCGGGTAATCTCCGCCCTGTACCATAGCAATGTAGAAGTCACCGCTCGGGATCGAAACACCCAGAGAGGCAAGGTCAACTTCCACCCAGCCATAGGCAAACGGATCAACCGTTACGCGGCCGAATTCGGTACCTGGCAGACCGCCGGGACCGTTGTCGTCAAAGACGGCCACTTCAAATGGCTGCGTATTGGCTCCCGTAGGCCATGTTCCGTCATAGATATTGATCTGTGCGGCGAACAGTTCAGCCGGGTAGGCCATTGGCGTGAAGCGCAGGGCATGCATGTTGCCACCCTTCTGCCATGCAGTGACATTATCCGCTTCGTTATCGTCGTATACGATCTGATAGAAGTCGCTGTACTCGTACCAGTCAACAAATACTTCGGTTTGTTCGGCATTCCGTGTGGCGGTAACTCCGATCACCGGATACGGGAACTCGAGAAGTTCAAAATTCACTTCCACATTCTGTTCATCGGCAACCACAACACCATCAAGTACCTGCGTTTCAAACCCTGCGGCCTCGCAGGTCATGGTATAGGTATCTTCCGTAACACCTTCCAATATATAGGAACCATTGTTGGCTGTGTAGGCGGTCCATGTACCCCAGGATCCGGTTGCGGTCACCAGTGCACCATGGATAGGTATGAACTGATTGCCGAATTCGGAAACGGTACCAAAGATGGTGCCTTCACCATTGATGTATACGGTTGTCGCTTCTGACTTCATGGATTCGCCCGGGGTGGGGTTATCATACACCGCGCTGACCTCGTAATCGTAATACCCGGCGGCCAGTCCGGCATCATAATATTCGAGGGTTTCGGCATCGCTCTGTCCGATGTAGGAGCCATCCCTGTAGACTTTGAATCCCAGGAGGTCGCCATATTCGGCTTCACGTATCTTTTCGTATTTAGGAGTCACCTTTTCAGCCGGGGCTGCAGGATTGGCTACGTTCACCGACAGTGAATTCCTCAGGTCAGGAATTGCAGGTGTGAAATCACCGATTCCATTGTCAAGGACCATATTGTCGCCCATAGGTCCCTGGACGCCGGCCCGGATCATGTACAGGTCATAGGAAGGACCGCCCCATCCGGCACCGACAGCATGGTCAAGGCAACGTCCCTGTCCGGCAGCAGCCGAGCAGATCCCGGTTGGAGGAACATCCGGATAAGTACCCAGCTGATAGTGAGCCAGCCAGAAGTCACCGGACGTGATCACGATATTCAGGGCAGAGAGGTCAACGGTCAGCCAGAAAGCACTGGTGGCTGTCTGATCACTTTGTCCAAGCTGCGCACCCGGCATTCCGCCTGCGTCGGCATAAATTCTCACCCTGAACGGTGTGAGGTAATTACCTGCCGGCCAGCTTCCGTCCCAGGTGTACATCATGAATGTCTTGATGGTGCACGGGTATCCCAATGGGGTAAAGCGCACTGCTACCTCAGCACCCGGGTCGTACCATGCCATGGCATTGTCGGCTGTACCGGTATCATAGATGATCCAGTAGGGTTCGCCGGCGCCTGCAAGGCTCCAGGTCAAATGAGCTGTATGTCCTACATCTTCGCCTTCCAGTTCGGTTGGAGGAGGCAGGTAGTGCGATGTCCAGGTATAGAAGATCTTGGTTGAGTGGCCGCTGGCATAGTAGCAGCTCACTGCACTGGTATAGGTCTGCCCCCAGGTGATGAGTTCAGGATTGTACTGCCAGAAGGTATCCGTAGTGAAACCTGAGATGAAGTCATCCAGGTACACGGTGAATCCGATGGGGTTCTTCTGAATGAAGCTCCACATCTTTACATTATCCACGGTCCACCAGTTGATGTTGTAGCAGTCGGCACCGTAGGCACGGAACCTGACCTGGAAATTCTGATTGGCATATTCCTGCACATAGTCAACATAGTGCGTGAAGTTGAAGCTTCCCGTGTTGGCCCAATCGCGGATCGGAATCCAGTTTTCTCCGTCAAAGACTTCGACCGCCAGATGCTCAAGTCCATCGCTTGCAAAATCAGACAGGTAAACGTCATATTCCAGAACCAGCTGATAGGTGTAAGCCTTGTAGTCGAAGACCGGGCTGGTGAGTGTCTGGCTGTAATTGGTTATTGAAGGGGACCAGTAGAACCACGCTCCAGGAGCAGGATTACCGTAGGATGTAGTAAAGGCCCAGTTTGAACCGGACGGATTCTCTGTCCAGGTATTATACTGTGCCTGATCCTGGAACGGAAGATAATAAAGATCCTTCATTCCGCCCGGTTTATCCCAGGTTGCCAGCAACGTGAGAGGATCCACAAACAGGTTCTGTGCAGGATCCGTTATCTCCTGAAGTTCAACGTCGAAAACAACGCTCCCGTTGAGGAAATAATTATTGTTGGTATAGGTTACATAGCCGGGGAAGCTGACGGTAAGGTCATATGTTCCGTTCCATGCGCCCTTGAACTGCACCACACCGGTAGCATCGCAGATCGCACTGTAGGCATGCTCCGTCAAACCGTCCTGGTTGATGAACGTAACATAGGCTCCTTCCGGAAGCTGGTTCGATGACAGTGTCACATTGACCGTCACATCGCTTGTCCAGTTCTTGCCCAGCATGTTGGAGAGGGTAGCCGGGGAATCGCCTGATTCATAGACTGCGACCACTGCCCAGCGGTAACCGCCAGCTGGCAGGGAGTTCCATGCGTTATCATAATACACGTGATTGGTCACGAAGCCGGCCAGAAGGGTCCAGTTGCCCGGAATGTTTTCATCAAATTCCTTCACGCGGTAGACCTTATAATGCGACAGGCTTCTTGGTGAATCACCGCTTTCAATCGGTACGTACAGTCCTTCACCTTCATGACCCGTTTTCATTTTGGGTTCGGAAAGTCCGAGGATTTCACCTCTCGGGCCTCTTGTGCCCTGGATGAGTTTGGAATCGTCAGCACGGTCAAAGATTCCGCCCGGGCTGGAAACGACCGTACGGATCATGAAATCGTTGTAAGCAGATACATACCATGGGCTGGTGCCAAATTTCTGGTAGCTGCGGAAGACCGGATCGGTTTCATCGACAGCGATCGGGGCGCAGTCGGGGTAATCGCCACCCTGCTGCATGGCCACGTAGAAGTCACCGCTGTTGATGACCACTGGTCTGTCGCTGATGTCCCATGCGACCCAACCGACTGCAGTGGGTGTAACTTCCACTTCTGCCAGTTTGGTTCCCGGGAATCCATCCTCACCGTCGTCATCGAAAATGGCGATGTTGAATGGCTGGAGGATATCGCCTCCCGGAGGATAGTTTCCATTGCCAATGTTGACCGATCCGTAGTGGATGGTGCAGGGGTATCCGCCCGGTGTGAACTTGAGGGCATTATAGCTTCCACCTGTCTGCCAGGCGATCATGTTCTCAAGGACGCCGTCATCATAGAGAATCTCATAAAATCCGTCGGGCACTCCCCAGGAAATTTTTACCACATTCACATCAGCCTGGACGATCTCAGCCAGCACACTGCTGACAGGAACCTTGTCTTCACCCAGCGCAAAGTTCGATGTGGCAGTTCCGTTAGCCGGAATCTGAACCTGATTCACTCCCGTTTCGTAACCGGCTTTTGTAGCGGTAACGGTAGTAAAGTTCGTTCCCATAGTATACAGGGACATGGAATAGAAACCTGCATTGTTGGTAAAGGTACTCGCTTCGCCGAACGCACTGGAGGCATTCATTACCGCCCCGGGGATCGGATCGCCGGAGTTTACATCGGTCACCGTTCCCTGAACGACACCCTGTGTTGGCGGGAAGTAATATACCCTCAACAGTGGAGGTGTGCTGGAGTATGTTCCTGAACCAAAAGGAGGTGGAACAGGCGAGTCGAAATAACGGTAGACACCCTGGTTCGTAATTCCGGTGAACCTTGACCAGGAGGCATAACGGTTTCCTGAATAGGCCCCGTCCATGTTTTTCCAGATGATGGCAAGATGCCCCGAACCGCTGTACAGGAAATTCCCATTCAGGGTGAACTCATTCCAGCCAACCACCGGTAAACAGTTACCTGACCATACCAGTGTATACCCATCCGCAATCAATTCCGCATCGGTGTTGGGAATGGTATTGGTGGACCAGGAAGTGTAATCCACTTCTTTCATAAAGCAGGACAGGTTCAGGATGTAATTTGACCCGGTCGTAACGCTATACGCGTTGTAACCAATTTTAGTGATGAGCTTGGCACCGGAACTACCGAAATTGGTGTTCGAATATATGGTTTTGGAAAAACCATAATTATAGAACCCATAGAACGGGATGTAAGAAATCGTTCCCGAATAGGTCCCAATCTCCACTAAATTCTGGGCACTGCTTTGGAATCCGAAAAATGACAATAACGTCGTTATCATCATTAATCTCGCAAAAAGAGTAACCTTTTTCATACGTATTAAATTTAAGTTAATAAGACATTTTGCTGCAAATATATAATAAATAAAATAAATTCAAAAATTAATCACTTTTTTTGTCCGGCTCATCCTGAGCTGCATTCCAGGAATAGCTCCATCGCTTAAATCCCTGTATATCAGTTACTATGAAAAATCCAGATTGATTTAAATATCCTCTTTGCGTACTTAATGGTAAAAGTAATACATTATTAAATAAAAAACGCTATCCGTCAACGAAAAAATCTTAAAAAAGTCATGCAACATTAAAACAAAAGAAGATTAAAAGCAAGTGTTTACACGAAATGTTGTGTAAAATTAATGAAGATTTTCTTAGAAGCAATTTAAATTAATGAAATTAACAATTTTTTACGAGGATGCGGGGCTCCATCATTTCCCGTATCGCATAGGGCACTCCTTCCCTTCCCAGTCCGGAATCCTTTACGCCTCCATAGGGCATATGATCGACCCGGAACGTGGGCACGTCGTTGATGATCACACCTCCGGTCTCCAGTTCCCTGAATGCATAGTTCATTTCATCGATGTTATTGGTAAAAACTCCCGCCTGGAGGCCAAAGTCGCCCTGGTTGACCTTTTGTACGGCTTCGTCGAAACCGCTGTACGAATCCAGGGTGACCACCGGGCCGAACACCTCCATGGAGCATACCTTCATATCCGGTGATGTACCTGTCAGTACCGTCGGTTCGACAAAAGCTTGCTGCCTCCCGCCTCCCGCAAGGATCACGGCCCCTGCAGCCACCGCTTCCTTTATCCATGTCTCCACCCGGATGGCATTTTCTTCATCGATCATCACCGAAATATCGGTCTTCTTATCCATGGGATCGCCTGGCCGCAGGGTTTTCACCGCATCGATAAATAGGCGGGTAAAATAATCGAACACGCTCTGTTCCACATAGATACGCTGAGAATGTATGCATACCTGGCCCGAATAGGAAAAGGCACCGGTCAGGCATTTTGCTACGGCTTCATCGATCTGGCAGGATTTGGTGACGATGACGCCTGCGTTGCCACCCAGTTCGAGCACCACTTTCTTTTTACCGGCTTTCTGTTTCATCTCCCAACCGACTGAGGGAGAACCCGTGAACGACAGCAGCCGGATGCGGGGATCGGTCACCAGCAGGTTACCGGTCTCGCGTGACATGGGCAGGATGCTGACCGATCCCGGGATGAGGCTTGTATTTTCAAAGACGCGGGCCAGTTCCAGTGTGGAAAGCGGAGTCAGGGAAGATGGCTTAAGGATGATCGGGCATCCCGCGGCGAGTGCCGGGGCGATCTTATGCACCGCCAGGTTCAGCGGGAAGTTGAAAGGCGAGATCCCGGCCACCAGACCGACCGGAACATACCTCACCAGTCCCTCCTTGCGGTCACCAGCCGGAGTCCAGTCGATGCCGATGTATTCCCTGGGCAGCCTGAGCGACTCCTCCGCGGCGATGCGGAAAGTCTGTACCGAGCGGTCGATCTCTGCAGCGGCGTATTTCCAGGGTTTGCCCGACTCCTTCACCAGCAGCTGGGTGAACCATTGTTTCCTGACCGTGATCTCATCTGCAATTTGCAGAAGAAGTTCGTGGCGGGCATAGCCAGGCATGTCGCGAAGCTGCTTCTGCACGGCCAGTGCTTTTTGTATGGCGGTTTCCAGCAGGGCCTGATCAGCCAGGTAGGTCTGGGCGATGAGCTCATGGTTATAGGGATTATGAACGTCCAGCGTCACAGCCGATTTTCTGAATTCACCGGCCAGGTAAAGAGGGTAGATGTCCATGGGGGCGATGTTTGTGTAAAATTAGGAAATTTATGAAGTATGAAGGATGAAATATGAAATATTATGTAGCATGAAGCATGTAGCATGAAATATGAAATATTTTAAATATTCCTTTCAGATGATGGTTGCATTTATACATTATTAAATAATATTGCATGCTTCATTCTTCATGCTACATACTTCATAATAAACCTACATAAAAATTTCATTTATACAGAGACTTCATAAAAATCGAGCCGCTGCTGTAACCTGTTTTTTACGTGCTCGTAGCACAATTTGAAAAACTTTTAAAAAGAAACAGTATGAAAAC